>JAEEGL014614970.1_pt1 | contig 24330 bp, 21 predicted proteins | sample 9134231 | NCBI WGS metagenome assembly JAEEGL01 (sample SAMN16246548, study PRJNA631951) | gut metagenome | biome: gut microbiome; feature: rumen; material: fiber-attached | host: Bos | place: Iran: Karaj | collected 2018-10
AGCAGGAGCTCGACGGCCGTGGTGTAGCTGCAGCGGACGAAGTCGGCGTTCATGACGTGGTTGAGCCTTTCGATAAGGCCGTTGTCCATGAACTGGTTGAAGAACGCCATCTCGTCGGGGCAGCGCTCGAGCACGGTCTTGATGATGTATTTGATCATCGCCTCGGCGGTGTCCATATAGCCGTTGAGATCGCAGAACGCCATCTCGGGCTCGATCTGCCAGAACTCGGCCGCGTGGCGCGCGGTGTTGCTGTTCTCTGCGCGGAAGGTGGGGCCGAAGGTGTATATATCGCGGAAGGCAAGCGCGAAGGCCTCGCCGTGGAGCTGGCCGCTGACGGTGAGGTTGCAGGTCTTGCCGAAGAAATCCTTGGAGAAATCGACCTTGCCGTCGTCGTCCTTGGGCGGATTGTCCATATCGAGCGTGGTCACGCGGAACATCTCACCGGCGCCCTCGCAGTCGCTGCCCGTGAAGATCGGGGTGTGGACGTAGACGAAGCCGCGCTCATCGAAGAAGCGGTGGATCGCCTGCGCCACGACGCTGCGGACGCGGAAGACGGCCTGGAAGGTGTTGGTGCGGGGACGCAGGTGCTGGATGGTGCGCAGATATTCGAGCGAATGGCGCTTCTTCTGAAGCGGATAATCGTTGGGGCAGACGCCGTCGACGGTGATCGCGTTCGCCTTGATCTCGAAGGGCTGCTTCGCGCCGGGGGTGAGCTCGAGCTCGCCCGTGACGGTGATAGCCGCGCCGGTGTCGAGCAGGCGGACGACCTCGTCGCTGATCGCGCCGGTCTCGTAGACGACCTGAACGGAACGGAAGGCCGACCCGTCGCCCAGCTCGATGAAGCCGACGGTCTTGGACTGCCTTGCGGTCTTGATCCAGCCCGATACCTCGATGGGCCCGACGTATTTTTCGGGAGCCTTATGCAATTCGAATAACCTGATCATACTGCACCTCTCACAGTTAACTATTCGTGAATTGTAACATAATTATCCGCGCATTTCAAGCCAAAATGCAATATATTTATTGCCCGCCAAAGACGAAAGCGGCCCCGGCAAAAGCCGGAGCCGACTGGTGTGCGCGGTTGACCGATCACTTGAAGATGCGGTCCCAGGCCTTCTCGTACATCTCGATCTTATCGCCGAGATCGCGGAAGATGGTGCAGCGGTCGATCTGCTCCTGGGTGAGGCTGTACGCGGGGTTGCCGGTGAAGAACTCGTCGATCCTGTCGGCGACCTCGGTATTCGGGCTGGTGTAGCCGATGAACTCGGTGTTCTTGGCCGCGTTGTCGGGATCGAGCAGGAAGTTGATAAACTCCTCGACCATCGCCTTCTTCTTGCTGTTGACGGGGATAACGATATTGTCGAAATAGATGTTGCTGCCCTCCTCGGGGACGTAGAAGCTGAGGTCCTCGTTGCCGCCGTCCTCGATGTTCATGCTCCACACGGCGTCGCCCGAGTAGACGAGCGCGATCGCGCCGTCCTCATTGACCATGTTGTCCTTGACGTCGTCGGTCAGCCACGCCTGAACGATGCCCTTCTGACGGAGCTCGATCAGCGCGTCGGCGGCCTCGTTGATCTCGGATTCCTTATCGGTGTTGATATCGTAGCCGCACTTGATCAGCGCCGCGGCCATAGAGTCGCGGATGCTGTTGTACATGTAGATCTGGCCGGCATACTTCTCGTTCCAGAGCAGGTCCCAGGAGCCGAGATCCGCTTCGTCGACGAGCTTGGTGTTGTACATGACGCCGAGGATGCCCCAGGTGTAGGGCACGGAATACTTGTTGCCGGGATCGAAGACCGTGCACTTTTCAAGCAGATCCCGATCGATATACTTGATGTTGGGGATGTTGGCGTAATCGATCTCGGCAAGGCGGCCCTTCGCGATCAGGCGCTCGACCGCGTAGTCGGACGGGATGCACATATCGTAGGGGCAGTCGTTCTGGTCGAGCTGGATCAGCATCTCCTCGTTGCTGGTGACGTTGGTCTCCTTGACGGTGTAGCCCGTGGCCTGCTTGAAGGCGTCGATAAGCTCGGGATCGAGGTAGTCGCCCCAGTTGAGCAGATTGATCGTATTTGCCCTGTTGCATGCGGTGAGCAGCGGGATGATCGACAGGGCCATGACGGCGGCGATGACGAGCGCGATGATTTTCTTCATTTTGGTTCCTCCTGTTTATCGGCCGGTGATGAGCGGCCTTTGACTTTGATTATTTTCGGGATTATCGGCGCAAAAGTCCTTACAACTTGCGCATGAGCTTCTTGTTCTGTTCGGCGGCTTCCTTCTCCTGCTTCATGCTCCTGAGGTTGACGACCAGCAGCAGCGCGGCGACGACGAGGAACATCAGCGCCGAGAGCGCGCAGAACTTCGTGTTGACGCCGCCCTTCGCGGTCTTGGAGAAGATCAGCATCGAAAGGTTCTTGGTAGCGCCGCCGGTGAAGAGGCTGACGGCGAAATCGTCGATACTGAGGGTAAAGGCAAGGATCAGGCCGGAGACGATGCCGGGCATGATGTCCGGTATGACGACCTTGGTCAGCGCCTGGATCGGGCTGCAGCCGAGGTCCATAGCGGCCTCATAGAGCGTGTCGCTGGACTGGCGGAGCTTGGGCAGCACGGAGAAGATGACGTAGGGGATGTTGAAGGTCGTGTGCGCGATCACGAGCCTGAGATAGCCGAGGTCCGAGCTGATGCCGATGAACGCGAACAGCAGCATCATCGAGATACCGGTCACGAGGTCGGGATTGACCATCGGGAGCTGGGTGAAGGATTCGACGATGGTCCTCGGGCGCTTCTTCATCGAATGCATGCCTATCGCGGTCGCGGTGCCGATCAAAGTTGCAAGCAGGCTCGAGATCACGGCGACCGTCAGCGTGACGATCAGAGCGTCGCGGACGTCCCTGTCCTTTAAGAGGTTCGCGTAGGCGTTGAAGGAGAAACCGCGCCACTGGGTCGCGCTCCTCGAATCCGTGAAGGACATTCCGACCATAATGGCGATCGGCAGGTACATGAACAGCACCACGAGACCGAGATACGCGGTCTTGAAAACGTTTCCGAGCTTTTTCACCAGAGCGTACCCCCTTCCGTGCCGTTTTCTTTATCGACCTTGTTCATGATGACCATCGAGATGATGACCAGGATGATGAGGACGATGGCGAGCGTCGAGCCGACGCCGATGACGCCGGGGCTGCCCGAAAGGAACTTTTCCTCGATCTTCTGACCGAGGGTCACGACCTCGCCGCCGCCGAGCATCGCGGAGACCGCGAAGGTGGACATCGCCGGAACGAAGACCATCGTGATGCCGGAGATGATGCCGGGCACGGACTGCGGGAGCACGACGCGCATGAAGGTCTGAACGCCGTTCGCGCCGAGATCGTGCGCCGCCTCGACGTGGGACTTATCGAGCTTCATAAGGGTGGTGTAGATCGGCAGGATCATGAACGGCAGAAAGTCGTAGATCGTTGCGATCAGAACTGCGCCGGGCGTGTAGAGCTGGCCCCATCTGGCGAGGATGATCTTCCAGGCGAGGGTGCGCAGCAGCATGTTCATCCACATGGGAAGGATGAACAGGAGCGAAACGAGCGCGGCGGTGCGCTTCTTCATGTTGGAAAGGATGTAGGAGACCGGGTAGCCGATGAGGAGGCAGACTACGGTCGTCACCACGGCGATCCAGAGCGAATTCCAGAAGGAGCCGAGATAGGTGGTATCGGCGAATACCTGCTTCACGAACTCCAATGTGAAATGCCCGTCACGGAAGAAGGCATAATAGAGCACGAACAGCATCGGCGCTATTATGAATATCGGCATCCATACGAAAACGTACGGATATGCAAGGCGAACTCTCTTCATCGCTTACTCCTTCTTATCGCTGATCATGATGTCGGCTGCGTCGACCTTGATGCCGACCTCCTCGCCGTCCTCCATGAAGTCGTCGGAATGCGCGATCCAGTCGTTCTCCTCGCAGGAGACGGTGATCTCATAGTGGGTGCCGAGGAACATGCAGGCCTTGACGGTGCCGGTGAGCTCCGCATCCTGCGGGGCGACCAGCCGGACCTTCTCGGGAGCGATCTGCGCGAGCGCGATCTCCTTGTTGTCGTATTCGTCGATGCCGTGCGCATCGAAGCCGATGTTGTCGATATAGACCTTGCCTTCGCTGGGCCATACCTCCGCGTCGAAGATATTGTTGGCCCTGGTCTTCTTCATGATGTGGATCGCATCCGGCGGGATCGAGATGCCGACCGTCTGGCCGACCTCGGCGGAATCGGTGGTGTGCACGACCCATTCATAGCCGCCGCAGTCGACGTCGATCTCGTAATGCACGCCCATGAACACGACGGAGACGACCTTGCCGGAGATGCGGGCCTTTTCGGGATCGACGATGTCGATATCCTCGGGCCTTATCACGGCGTCGACCTCGACGTTCCTGCCGAAGCCGGCGTCCACGCACGGGAAGATCATGCCCTTCATCTTGACCTTATAGTCGTCTATCATGATGCCGGGAACGATGTTGCTCTCGCCGATGAAGTCCGCAACGAACGGGTTCTTGGGCTCGTTGTAGATATCGGTCGGGGTGCCTATCTGCTGGATGACGCCGTCCTTCATGACGACGATGGTGTCGCTCATGGTCAGCGCCTCCTCCTGATCGTGCGTGACGAAGATGAAGGTGATGCCGAGCTGGCGCTGCATGCGCTTGAGCTCGACCTGCATCTCCTTGCGGAGCTTGAGGTCGAGAGCGCCGAGGGGCTCGTCGAGCAGAAGGACCTTCGGCTCGTTGCACAGCGCCCTCGCGATTGCGACGCGCTGCTGCTGGCCGCCGGAGAGCTGGTCGATCCAGCGCTTCTCGTAGCCCTCGAGGTTGACGAGCTTGAGCATCTCGGTGACCTTCTGCTTGATGACGTCCTTCGGGAGCTTCTTGATGTTCATGCCGAAGGCGACGTTGTCGTAGACGTTGAGATGCGGGAAGAGCGCGTATTTCTGGAATACGGTGTTGACCTGCCGCTTATACGGGGGAACGGAAACGAGGTCCTGCCCGTCCATCAGTATCTCGCCCGAGGAGGGCATTATGAAGCCCGCTATCAGGCGGAGCAGCGTCGTCTTGCCGCAGCCCGAGGGGCCGAGCAGGGTCAGGAACTCGCCGTCGCGGATGTACAGGTTGATGTTGTCGAGGGCAACGTCGCCGTTGTAATCCTTGCAGATGTTCTTGAGTTCGATGAGGCGTTTTTCTTCCATGACAGTTCTCCTTCCGATTTCCCTTTTTCCCTTTTATTCCCTGTTTATATCAAAAGCCGTTATCAGAAAGACGGCGGTGTGGATACCCAGATAAGCCTTGCTTCGCGCTTCGAGCCGTTGACGATATAGTGCGTTTCGACGGGCTTGAAGCAGAAGCTGTCGCCCTTGCGGAGGCGGAGCTTCCTGCCGCCGACGATCAGCGTCACGGCGCCGGAGAGGATGTAGCCGAACTCCTCGCCCTCGTGCGGATCGTCCTCCTCCGTGCTTCCCCCGGGCGCGATATCGACGAGGATCGGCTCGAGCGCGTTCTTCTGCGCGTTCGGCACGAGCCAGCAGATGCTCGAATGCAGCTCGTCGTCGGTCTTGACGAACATGTCGTCCGGAGTGAAGACGATCTTTTCGTTCGTGTCGGCGGTGGAGAAAAACGAGGCGAGGTCGGTCCCGAGCGCCTCGAGGATATCCCCGAGCGTGGCGATCGACGGAGAGGTCAGATTCCTTTCGAGCTGGGAGATGAAGCCCTTGGAGAGCTCGGTCCTTGCGGCAAGCTCCTCCTGAGTGAGCCCCAGCTTGAGGCGGGTGGTCTTGATTTTTGCGCCGATGTCGATCATTGATCCTTCTCCTTGGCTGTGCCGGAAGTTTTCAGGCTCCCCGGCGGGGCGGGTTTTGAAACACTAAACCCGGAGTTTAGCCCGGCTTTCGGCCGCGCTCACGGCTGCTAAACCGGCAGTTTATTTTTACTAAACTTTATCGTATTAAATCACCATTCGTCCGCTTTGTCAATACTTTGACAAGAATATACACTCCCCGCCGATTTTTACCGCTGAAAAAAAGGTTTTCCGCGCGGTTTTCTGCTGCGGACGGGCAAAGGAAAAGGCCGCCCGAGGGCGGCCCGGATCTGCGTTATTTCGGTTTTATTCGGCGTCGGAGGGCGCTTCGGCGACGATCTCGATCATCCTCGGGGCGAATTCGCCCATCTTCCGAAACTTCGGCTCGAGCAGGCGGATCACGACGAGCGCGATCGCGGCGAAGCCGATGCCGAAGAGCGCGGTGAAGAGGTCGCTTATGAAGCTGCCGACGAGGACGCCCGCGAGCAGGGCGATGAGGGGCACGCCGTAGAGGATGAAGCCGGCCTTGAAGACGCTGCCCTGATGGAGCTCGATCGAGACCCTGTCCCCCACCTTCGCGCCGAGCGTGTTTTCAAGCTCGGTCTCGGCCTCGTCCGTGCCGAACGAGACGCAGGCGTGGCAGTCGCCGCAGGCCTTGGAGCGCTTGAACGCGCATTTGGCCATGCCGCCGTTTATCTCCGTCACGGTGCCGACGGTCCTGAGCCCGTTTTCCATGCCGATACCTCCCTGAGCTCGGTCAGACGGTGAAGAACGGCACGATCTCCTCGAGCCGGACCATCGTCTCGATGCCGTCGTTCATGTTCTTGACCTTGGCGGCGCCGTCCTTGAGCTCGTCCTCGCCGATGATGACGGTGTATTCCGCGCCGAGCTTGTTGGCGTATTTGAACTGGGCCTTCATGCTCCTGTCCATATGGTCGAACTCGGCGCTGACGCCGTTTTCGCGGAGCTGCTGCACCAGGCCGAACGCGCGGAGCCTCGGCTCGTCGCCCACGGCGGCGAAGCAGACCTTGATGCGCGGGGGATCCGGGAAGATCGCCTTGGTGTTTTCCATAACGAGCAGCAGCCTTTCAAGACCCAGGCCGAAGCCGACCGCAGGCATGGGCTGGCCGCCGAGCTCCTCTACGAGGTTGTTGTACCTGCCGCCGCCGCAGACGGTGCCCTGGGCGCCGACGTTGTTAGAGACGATCTCGAAAACGGTGCGGGTGTAGTAGTCGAGGCCGCGGACGATGTCGGTATCGACCTCGTACTTGACGCCGCACGCGTCGAGGCTGCGCTTGAGGCCCGCGAAATGCTCCCTGCAGTCGTCGCAGAGGTAGTCGATGGTGCGCGGGGCGCCCTTGCAGATCTCCCTGCAGTGCTCCTCCTTGCAGTCGATTATGCGCATGGGGTTGCGCTCGAACCGGCCCTGGCAGGTCTTGCACATGGAATCGATGTGGTCCTTGAGGTAGGCATAGAGCGCTTTATTGTATTCGGCGCGGCATTTTTCGCAGCCGATGCTGTTGATCTTGAGCTGAAGCTCCTCAAGCCCGAGCGAACGTAGCAGATCGAGCGCAAGCAGCATGAGCTCCGCGTCGGCCTCGCAGGAATAGGAGCCGAAGATCTCCACGCCGAACTGGTGATGCTCGCGCAGACGGCCCGCCTGGGGCTTCTCATAGCGAAAGACGGGCGAGTTGAGGTAGTACATCTTCTGCGGCATCGTCTCGTTGAACAGCCTGTTCTCGAGGAAGGCGCGCACGACGCCCGCCGTGCCCTCGGGCTTGAGCGTTATCGAGCGGTCGCCCTTATCCTTGAAGGTGTACATCTCCTTCTGAACGATATCCGTCGTGTCGCCCACGCCGCGCATGAACAGCTCCGTATGCTCGATGACGGGCGTGCGGACTTCGTTGATGCCGTAGAGACGGCAGAGCTCGCGGATCTTGCCTTCGACATACTGCCATTTATAGCTTTCCTGCGGCAGAACGTCCTTCGTGCCTTTGGGTGCCTGGATCTGCATTGCTTATTCCTCCGTGATCATGTTTCGTCCGTGATCTTGACGCCGAAGAGCTCGGTCGGAAGATCCTGATTTATCCTGACGCTGCCGTCCTTGAGCACGAGCTCCACATAGTAGGGAGCGATGCTCTCGGCGGCCACCTGGTTGAGCCTCGATACGACGTCGGGCTTTGATGCTACATTATAGTTCGCTTTCTTTGATTTGTCAAAGCAAAAATACAGGCATTCGTCGTCGCACCAGTGCGCGGCTGCAAGCCTTAGGTGCATGCCCGCCATCATCTCGTTCTTCATAACGGCGGCCATGTATTTGTTAAAGAGCTCCTCGGCCTTGGGCGAAGGGGCCGGCACCTCGAATGTGTCGGGCACGACGCTCGGCACGGGGTCGGCTTTCGGCTTCGGCTTTTCCGCGGGCTTTTCCACGGCGGCGCCTGCGTTTTCCGGCTGCGCGGCGGGCTGGGGTGCGGCGGTGAAGCTGCCCTCGCGCAGCTTCTTTTCGAGCTCCTCTACGCGGTCGATAAGCGCCGAAACCTCGGCTTGCTCCTCGGGATGGCAGAGGCGCATCAAAGTGCTTTCGAGCAGGACGCGCGGCCTCGTCATCCATTTGAGCTCGGGCTGTATCTTAACGAGGCTTTCGAGCGTGCGCTCGAGCCTGGCCTTGCCCGCTGTGGCCGCCTGGTCGATATAGCGCTGCATCGTTTCATCGGTGCAGTCGAGTATGTCTCGGCAGGGGCCGAGCACCTTCGCAAAGAGCAGCGAGCGGAAATGCGCCGAAAGGTCCTGAACGAATACGCCGAGATCCCGCCCGGCGGAAACGACCTTTTCGATGCAGCGCATGACGGCGGCGGAATCGGAGGCGATGAGGCTGCCCGCGAAATCGAACAGCATATCGGGATCGACGCTGCCGAGCACGGTCAGAACGTCGTCCTTGGTGATCCTCCTGCCGCCGAAGGAGAGGCACTGGTCCGCAATGGAGAGGCACTGGTCCGCAATGGAGAGGCAGTCGCGCATGCCGCCGTCGGCCGCGCGGGCAATGGCGGCAAGGCCGTCGGGCTCGATCTCGGCGCCGACGTCGCGAAGGATCCTCTCGGTGGAGCTCATAAGGTCCGCCATGCTCAGCCTTCGGAAGTCGAAGCGCTGGCAGCGGGAGATTATCGTTGCGGGAAGCTGCTGCGGCTCGGTGGTCGCAAGGATGAACACGAGATGCTCGGGCGGCTCCTCAAGGGTCTTGAGCAGCGCGTTCTCGGCGCTGTTGGAGAGCATGTGCGCCTCGTCGATGATATAGACCTTGGTCCTTAAGTGGATCGGCGCGAACTCGACCTTATCGAGAAGGGAGCGCATCTCGCTGACGCCGGAATTGGACGCGGCGTCCATCTCGACGATGTCTATGCTGCCGGCAAGGCTCAGCTTGCAGGCCTCGCATTCGCCGCAGGGCTCGCCGTCCACGGGATGCAGGCAGTTGACCGCGCGGGCGAAGATGCGCGCCGTGCTCGTCTTGCCCGTGCCGCGCGTGCCGCTGAAAAGATAGGCATGGGCGATGCGGCCCGAGCGGACCTGATTGAGCAGGACCTCGGTTATATGCTCCTGCCCGATGACTTCGGAAAAGCGGGCGGGACGGTATTTTCTGTAGAGTGCGTTATAGGCCATGCTTGCTCCTTGGCGGGGGCTTATGGGGATAATAAGGACCTTTGTCCTTCAGGCCGCGGTCACTGAACGGGCAGCGCGTGGATCGACGGCAGGGTGTCGAGCTCGTCGAGCCAGATGCGGCTCGTTGCGTCGCTCGGCATGCGCCAGTCGCCCCTCGGGGACAGGCAGACCGAACCGACCTTCGGGCCGTCGGGCAGGCAGTTGCGCTTGAACTGCTGCGTGAAGAAGCGGCGGTAGAAGTTCTTGAGCCATTTGAGGATCGTCGCTTCGTCGAATTCGCTGCCGCGGAAGGCTTCCTTCGCGACGCGGTAGAGCTTTACGGGCGGATAGCCCCAGCGCAGGACGTAGTAAAGGAAGAAATCGTGCAGCTCGTAGGGGCCGACGAGGTCCTCGGTGATCTGCGCGATATTGCCCGCCTCGTCGGGGGGCAGAAGCTCGGGCGAGATCGGGGTATCGAGGATGTCGTAAAGCACCTGCTTGACCTCTTCGCTGCCGATGAAGTTCGCGTAATAGCGCACGACGTATTTAAGGAGCGTCTTGGGGACGCCGCAGTTGACGCCATACATGCTCATATGGTCGCCGTTGTAGGTCGCCCAGCCGAGCGCGAGCTCGGAGAGGTCGCCCGTGCCGATGACCATGCCGTTTTCCTTATTGGCGAGGTTCATGAGCACGAGGGTGCGCACGCGCGCCTGCACGTTTTCGTACGTCACGCTGTGGTCGCTCTCGTCGTGCCCGATATCCTTGAAATTGGAGCGCACGGTCTCGGTTATATCGACGGTGTCGCAGCGGACGCCGAGCGCTTCGCAGAGGCGCAGCGCGTTGCTCTTGGTCCTCTGAGTGGTGCCGAAGCAGGGCATGGTGACGGCGTGGATGAAGGAGCGGTCGAGGCCGAGGCGGTCGCAGGCTTCGGCGCAGACGAGCAAAGCGAGGCTCGAATCGAGTCCGCCGGAGATGCCGATCTGGCAGGAGGAGGCGCGGACCTGCTCGATGCGGCGCTTGAGGCCCATCGCCTGGATGGTCAGGATATCGCGCGCGCGGGCGGTCATCTCGTTCTCATCCTTGGGAACGAAGGGGTTGCGGTCGAAATGCCTGGTGAGGTAAGTCTCGGGCAGGTGCGCCGCATCCGGCACGCGGGTGGGCATATCGTAGTCCTGGAACACCTCGCGCGCGGCATAGCCGCAGCTGAGGGCATAGACTTTTTTATCCTCGAAATTGGAATTGAAGCTGTTGACCCTGCGGCGCTCATAGAGGAGCCTGCCGAGGTCGATCTCGGTGATCAGCAGCTCGCCGTTGTTCTCGAACGGCTTGTTCTCGGCAAGGAGGGTGCCGTTTTCGTAGATGAAATCATGGCCGGAGAACACGAGATCGGAGGTGGATTCGCCCTCCCCCGCGCTGGCGTAGATATAGCCGCCGGCGATCTTCGCGGACTGGACCGAAACGAGGTTCCTGCGGTAGTCGGCCTTGCCGATGATCTCGTTGCCGGCGGAGCAGTTGACGATGATCAGCGCGCCGTTCTTTGCGAGCCGGTTCGACGGGGGATCCATGACCCAGAGGTCCTCGCAGATCTCGACGCCGAAGATGAGGTTCGGGATATCCTCCACCTCGAACACGCCGCCAGCAGGCGCGAGCCAGCCGAGCTCGCCGAGATAGCGGCTTTCGTCCGCCTCGGAATAGGGCGTGAACTGCCTCGCCTCGTAGAACTCGCCGTAGTTCGGCAGGTACTGCTTGGCGACGAATTCGATCCGCTCGCTGCCGGAGGCGATGACCGCGGCGCAGTTGAGCAGCTTGCCTCCGCAGCGCATCGGGGTGCCGATGACCGCGATTATATGCAGACCGCGGATCGCGTCGCGTATATGCATCAGCTCTTTTTCAACGGTGTCGAGCAAAAGCTCATGCTCGAACAGATCGCCCATGGTATAGCCCGTCATTGCGAGCTCGGGGAAGGCGATGAGCGTGACGCCCTCGTCGGCGGCCTTTTCTATGGCCTCGACGATGAGCTGAGCGTTGTATTTGGGGTCTCCGAGCCTAAGCTTCGGGGAACAGGCAGCAACTTTGATAAAACCGTGCTTCATTGGCAATACCGCCTTCTTTAGGTTTTGGGCGGCAGAAGGGCGCGTCCGCCACACATGCCACCAGTATAATTATAGCACAGAGCACGGGATTTGTAACGCAAAAAATGAAAAAAAGCATTTGGTCTTGAAAAAAGCCGAAAAAGCGCTATAATAGACGTGTTTCGTGCGGCGAAAACCGCGCGGTAAGAATAAAAAGCCGCTTCTGAGGCAGGAGGATGGCGTTATGCTGACTGAGGGAATAAAGAACAGGCAGGTATTCAGGGTCACCGATCAAAACACGGCGGAGCATCTCTTGAGCGGGATGCTGCCCGTTTACGCGACGCCGATGATGATAGCGCATATGGAATACACCTGCTTTACGAGCGTGCATCCGCTGCTTGAGGAAGGGCTCGGCACGGTCGGGAGCCGGCTCGAGATCAGCCATCTCTCCCCCACCCCCGTCGGCGGGACGGTCACGGTCGAGAGCGAGCTAGTTACGGTCGACGGGCGCAGGCTGGTTTTCCGCGTCTCGGCAAGCGATGATCAGGGCCTCATCGGCGAGGGGACGCACGAAAGGTTCATCATCGACAACGCCCGCTTCATGGCGAAGGTCGAGAAGAAGCGCGCTTCCTTAAAGTCCGAAGCGCCGGAAAACGAGGCGAGGATCAATCCCTGGTAAGCCCTTTGTTTTGACTGCAAACAAAAGCAAAACTCCGTCGTCCCTGTCCGGGGCGGCGGAGCTTTTTACAGGGATTCGCCCCGAACGCGCCGCAGGCTGTGCTTAGGGCCTTGAAATGTGGGTTTTACCTCATCATGCCGGAGCCCATGTTCTGATTGGAGCCGGAGCTCATGCCGCCGTTCATGTTGTTCTCGGCGTACTCGATCATGCGCTTTACCATCTGACCGCCGATACGGCCCGCGTCGCGCGCGCTGATATCGCCGTTGTAGCCCTGCTGAAGGTTGATGTTCATCGAGGAAGCGACCTCGGTCTTAAAGCCCTGAAGCCTGCTCTTGACCTCACGGGAGCTGTTGGTATTGGAATTCATATCCTTTCTCCTTTCATAGAATCATTCTCATCACGCTGTGTGAAACCGGACGTTTACTTCTGCATGTTGTTCTCCGCGAACTCGATCATGCGCCTGACCATCTGACCGCCGATGCGGCCGGCGTCGCGGGCGGTGATATCGCCGTTATAGCCGTTTTCGAGGCTGATGTTCATGGAGCCCGCCACCTCGGTCTTGAACCGATCCAGTGCTCTGCGGGCTTCGGGTACTTCGATCCTGCTGCCGTTCTTCGTCATTCTCTTTCACCTCCGATCGTTATGCCGCCCGCACCGTCCGATCCCACAAGGAAAGGGCGGCGCGGGCTATTCTCTCACGGCCGCGAGGGAAGAAAAGCGCTCACGACCGTTTGGGGCTTTTCTCTTTCACTGCCGTGCGCTTTTAATTTGTCCGTTTATGGCGAATGTATGAAAGGCAATTTCTGTATTTTGAAGAAAGGTAACGAAAAAGGCCGCTTCGGCGTATCCGCATAAGGAGATGCGCCGTTTGCGGCCATGTTTGATCCGGGTTTTCAGTTTATCACGACGTTTTCAAGCGAATGCTCGTATTTGCGCCTTGCTTTTTGTATCAGCTTTTCATCGCCCTCCTGCGGCGACGCGAGCAGCTCCACCGCGAACTCCCTCGCCTCGCGGAGCGTATCGAGATCCATCGCGAGCGCGGCGGCGCCGAATTCGCTGATGCCGTGCTGCCTCATGCCGATCAGCTCGCCCGGTCCGCGCGTTTCAAGATCCTTTTCAGCGATCAGGAAGCCGTCGTTCGTTTCGGTGAGCAGCTTCAGCCTTTCGAGCGCCGTCTTCGAGCGCGAGGCCGTCAGAAGGAAGCAATAGCTCTGCTTCTCGCCCCTGCCGACGCGGCCGCGGAGCTGGTGGAGCTGGGCGAGGCCGAAGCGCTCGGCGGACTCGATGACCATGATGCAGGCGTTCGGCACGTCGACGCCGACCTCGATGACGGTCGTTGAAACGAGCAGGTCGATCTCGCCCCTGCGGAAACGCTCCATAAGCGCTTCCTTTTCCTTCGCCTTGAGCCTGCCGTGCAGGAGCTCCACGCGGACGGAGAGGTTCTTTTTAAGCTCGTCGAACAGCGCTTCGGCTGAACGGACGTCCTCGAGCTCCTCATTATCGCCGATCATCGGGCAGACGGCGTATGCCTGCACGCCCTCGTCCCTTATCAGCTTTTCGATATAGCGGTACATGTCGATCCGTTTATGCTCGCCCACAAGCTTTGTGACGGCGGGCTTGCGTCCGGGCGGCATGCCGCGCACGATCGAGATATCGAGATCGCCGTAGAGGATCAGCGAAAGGGTGCGCGGTATCGGCGTGGCGCTCATGATGACGGTATCCGGCGCCTCGGCTTTCTTCCCGATCGCCGCGCGCTGACGCACGCCGAAGCGATGCTGTTCGTCGGTTATGACGACGCCGAGCTTAGAGAACTCAACGCCGCTTTCGATCAGCGCGTGGGTGCCGGTGACGGCGGTGACGCTGCCGTTCGCGATCGCTTCGAGCACGGCGGCTTTCTCCCTTGCGCTCATATGCCCGGTCAGGCACGCCGCTTTTTCGCCGAAGATGCGGGAGAGCTGGGCGAAATGCTGCTCGGCAAGGATCTCGGTGGGGGCCATCAGCACCGACTGATAACCGTTTTTGGCCGCGATGAACATCGCGTAGAGCGCGAGCACGGTCTTGCCGGAGCCGACGTCGCCCTGGATCAGGCGGCTCATGGGCTTCGGCGACGCCATATCGAGCGCGAGCTCGTTCATGACGGCGTACTGCGCCTCGGTGGGCTCGAACGGCAGGTATGAAAGGAACTCCCCGAGCAGGCCGGAGGTGCGGAATGCGATGCCGCGCTCGGCCTTTCTTTCCCCGCGCAGCGTTTCGAGCACGAGAGTGAGCACCGCGGCGTCCTCGAACGCGAGGCGGCGCCTGGCTTTTTCGAGCATCTCCGCGCTCTCGGGGAAATGCACGGCGCAAACAGCGTCCTTTAAACCGATGAGGCCGTATTTCTCCCTGCGGGAAGCGGGCATGGTCTCCTCGATGCTGTCGGCACAGGCGTCGAGCGCGGCGCGCACGGCCTTGCGGACGGTGCCCTGATTGAGACCTTTGACGAGCGGATAGACGGGCACGACGCCGGGCAGGGTCTTCGAGAACGAGGCGCCGAGGAAGCGAACGCCGCTTCGTCGGTCCATCGTGCCGACGACGTAGCCGCCGGGCTCCTTGGGCACGATGCGCGATATATAGGGCTGGTTGAACCAGGTGACGGTCATGTTGCCCGAGGCGTCGCCGACCGAAACGGTGGAGACCGTTATGCCGCTCTTGGTGCGGAAGACCCTGACGGGGCCGATGAAGCCGATCCTCACGGCCGCGGTCTCGCCGTCGTCGATATCGGCGATAAGGCGCTCCTTGGAATAGTCGAGATAGCCCCGGGGCATGAACTCGAGCAGGTCGCTCAACGAAAAAAGGCCCAGGCGGGCGAATTGTTCCGCTCGCCCCGGGCCGACGCCTTTGATTGAAGTCAACGGCTTGGAAGGATCCAATTTATTCCACCGCGATGTAGTAGTAGTAGAGAGGCTGTCCGCCGAACTGAACGGCGAACTCCGCATCCGGGTATTTTTCGGCCAGCTTGTCGGAGAGCGCCACCGCGTCCTCCTCGCTGACGTCGCTGCCATAGTACAGGGAAACGATGCCGTCGTCGCCGCGCTTTGCCAGCATTGTATCCACGAGCTGCTCGGCGGCGGAGGCGACGTCGTCCGCGACGACCTCGATGCTGCCCTCGACGATGCCGATGATGTCGCCCTCGGCGATCGTCTTGCCCTCGAACTGCGTGTCGCGCACGGCGAAGGTCACGGAGCCGGAGATCACGTTTTCGATGGCCTCGGCCATGGCCTCGCGGTTCGATTCGATATCGGCGTCGGGATTGAAGGCGATCATCGCCGAAACGCCCTGAACGATGGTCTTGGTCGGGATCACGACGACGTTCCTGTCGCTTATCTCGGCGGCCTGATTCGCCGCCATGATGATATTGGGATTATTGGGGAGCACGAGCACGTTGCGCGCGTTGACCTTCTTTACGGCCTGCGCGATGACGTCGATGCTGGGGTTCATGGTCTGGCCGCCGGCGATTATCTCGTTGACGCCGAGGCTCTTTAGCACCTCGTCGATGCCCTCGCCCGCGCTGACCGCCACGACCGCGAGCTCCTTCTCCTCGGCCTTGAGCTGCTCGGCAAGCTTGCGGTTCTGCTCGCGCATGTTCTCGATCTTGATCTTATCGACCTCGCCGAGGCGCATGGCCAGCTGCAGCACCTTGCCGGGCTGGTTGGAGTGCACGTGCACCTTTACCATGCCCTCGTCCGCAACGACGACGACCGAATCGCCGATCTTCATCAGCTTATCGCGGAAGGCGCCGATCTCCGCCTCGGTGACGGAGGGCTCGAGATCGATGATGAAGAACTCGGTGCAGTAGCCGAACTTGATCTCGTTGACGTCCTGCAATGTCAGGTCCGCCTCGGTCCTCTCGGTCTCCTTGCCGAAATCGAAGAGACCCGCTATATCCTCGCCGAGCTCCTCGCCGTCGAGCGCCATCTTGAAGCCGCGGTAGATGGTCAGCAGACCCATGCCGCCGGAATCGAGGACGCCGGCCTCCTTGAGGACGGGCAGCAGATCGGGCGTCAGCTTCAGGGCGGCCTCGCCGCTCTCGAGCATGACGTCCACGATGGAATACGCGTCGTCCGCGCCGCCGGCGACGGCCTTTGAAACGGCCTCGCTCATCATGCGCGCCACGGTCAGCATCGTGCCCTCCTTGGGCTTCATGACGGCCTTATACGCCGCCTCGGTGCCGCTCGTCAGCGCTGAGGAGAGCAGCTCGGGGGTGATCTCCTCGCCCGCGCCCTTCATCGCGCGCGCAAACCCGCGGAAGATCTGGGAAAGGATGACGCCCGAGTTGCCCCTTGCGCCCTTGAGCGCGCCGTTCGCGAGCGCCGCAGCGATATCCTCGACGGAATCGGTGCGGACGTTCTTGATCTCCATGATCGCCCGCTGCATGGTCATGGACATGTTCGTTCCGGTATCGCCGTCGGGCACCGGGAAGACGTTCATGGAATCGACGGTCTGCTTATTCTTTTCGAGGCATGCCGCGCCCATGACGAGCATATCGCGGAACATCGCCCCATCAATCGTGTGCTGTGACAAAACTATTTCCTCCAACCTGTTTACAACCTGTTTTCCGGATCCGATCTCTTACGAGGGAGTGAAGAGGATCAGAGCTCGGTATCGCCGATCTGGATGCCTTCGATGTAGAAATTCACCTTGCGCACGCTGATGCCCGTCAGTTCCTCAACGCGGTACCTGACGTTGCTCATAGCGTTTTCGGCGACGGCCGGGAACGGTATGCCGTAGAGCAGGGTGACGTAGAGGTCGATATCGACGCGGTTGTCGTCGAGCGTAGTGACCTTGACGCCGCGGCGGACGTTCTCTCCGCCGATCATCTGAAGCAGGGCGTCCCCCGCCGTTTTGCTGTTCATTGCCACGATGCCGTAGTTTTCGCACGCGGCATAGCCGGCGATGCTGGCGATCAGGTCTTCGTCAAGAGTTATAACACCGATGTCGGTCTTGATTGTTGCAGTCATGGTTGCACCTCCCGTTTTTTCAAGCGTTTCTATAGCTTTAAGCTTATTTTACAGCACGCGGCGTTTTTTGGCAATAGGTTTGGGCCATTATACACCGCTTTGCCTTATTATTATCGGTTTTTTACGCGTTTTATGAGCTTTTCGGCCCGAAAAGCGTTTTTGCCCGCCCCATTCCTCAGACGACGTCTATCACGGGCGGTTCGTCCTCCTCGCCGCCGGTCTCGGGCATGGGCGGCAGGTCTTCAAGCGAATGCAGGCCGAACTTGCGCAGGAACGCGTCCGTCGTGCCGAAGAGCATGGGCCGGCCGATGCAGTCCCTGCGGCCGAGCTCCGTGATGAGCCCCTGCTTTAAAAGCTGGGTGACCGAATACTCGCAGCGCACGCCGCGCACCGCCTCGATATCCGCCCTCGTCACGGGCTGGCGGTAGGCGATGATCGAAAGGGTCTCGAGCATCGATTCGCTTAATGTGCGTTCCTCGGGCGGGGAGAGCAGGCTGACGACGCAGTCGTTATAGCGGGGATTGGTCACGAGCTGGACGGTGGAGTCGGTGAGATACAGCAGTATCCCCCTGCCCGCCTCGCGCATGCGGCGCTCCTCGGCGGCGAGAAGCTCCCTTATCCTTTCAAGCGGCATATCGAACACGCGGACCAGCTCCGCAAAGCCGATCGGCTCGCCCGATACGTAAAGAAGGCACTCGACCGCGCCGAGGAATTCGGCCTCGGTCGGCTCCGGCTTCTGCTCGGCCTTCTGAGCTTCTTCGTTTTCGGTATTAAGCGCCTGCTCGTTCAGTTCCATAGGGTCATTCCTGTTCGTCCATGTAGTTTAAGTTCGCGTCGTCCTTGACGAGCTTCTGCTCGATTATGACTATCTCGCCGAGATATCTGCGCTGTTCGACCTTTATTTCGCCGAGCGAGATCATCTCGAGCAGGGACATGAAGGTGACGATGATCTCCATGCGGCCCGCGCCGTCGATGAGCTCGCGGAAGGTGGTCCTGCCCTTGCGCTTCGCAAGAGTGTCCCTGATCTTTCTCGAGCAGGAGCGCACGGTGTAGACGTCCTTCCTTACGGCGTGGACGGGCGCTTCCTTCTCCTTTTCGCCCGCCCGGTCCAGCGCCGAGAGCATCGCCTCGAAAAGGCGCTCGACCGTGGTATCCTTGAGGATTATCTCCCTGGGCGGGAGCGGGAACTCCTCGGGCTGCTTGGTGCGCATGCCCGCAGCCTCGTGCGCGAGCGCGCGCATAGCTCCTGACGCCTCCTTGAAGGCCTTGTATTCGCGCAGCCTGCGGATGAGCTGCTCCGCGGGGTCCTCCTCGTCCTCATCCTGCTTGGGCTCGGGCGGGAAGAGCGAGCGCGATTTGGCATAGACGAGCGTGGCCGCGACGGTCAGGAACTCGCTGGCCTGATCGAGATCGAGCTCGTCGAGCTGCTTCATGTATTCGAGGAACTCCGCGGTGATCTCCGAAACGAAGATATCGCGGATATCGAGCTCGGCCTTTTCGACCAGATGCAGGAGCAGGTCGAGCGGTCCGCTGAACTGCTTTATATGAACGCGGTAATCCACGGAGCCCTCCTCCCCAATAAAAAGCGATCAGCCGATGCCGAAAAGCATGTTGACGAATTTCATCAGATTGGTGTACAGGAAACCCGCCGCCGTTCCTATAATCGAAAAGTTTAGGAATACGCCGAGAAAAATTATGATCATCAGTATGTAAGAACCGTACCTGCGAAGAAACTGGAAGGGCTTGGGCCCGATATGCTTCGCGAGCAGTACCTCGGCCACGTGGAAGCCGTCCAGCGGATAGATCGGGATCAGGTTGAACACGAGCAGGCACAGGTTGATATAGACGAAATAGAATATGATCGTCCTGAGCACGTTGCCCGAACCCGAGATAAGGAAGCTGATATTGCAGAACTTCAATACGGCACAGTAAATGAACGCCGATACGATCGCGATCAGAAGGTTCATCGTCACGCCCGCGAGGGAGACCACGAGCTCGCCCGTGCGGTAATTGCGGTAGTTGCGCGGGTTGACCGGGACCGGCTTTGCCCAGCCGAAGCCCACGATCACCAGCATGAGGAAGCCGATCGGGTCGATATGTGCGAGCGGGTTGAGCGTCATCCTGCCGAGATTGCGCGCGGTGGGATCGCCCATGCGGTAGGCCGAATAGGCATGGCCCCACTCATGCAGGGTGAAGGCGATGACGATCGCCGGGAGCGTATAGAGCTTTTGAAGGACGTATTCCATAGCTTGACCTTTCGAAGGTATGCGTTGATCGCTGAAGTATTGCGGCCCCTTTTTGCGCCGTCCGGAGCGGACGGGCGCGGAGTCCACACGTTTTTCCAATTATAATTATAGCACATTTCTTTACCCGGCGCAATGCCCGAAGCGCATAAAGCCGAGCAGGACGAAGCGGAGGAAGCCGAAGATATCATCCTTATCGGCTCCGGAGGCCGCGACGAGCGGCGCTTCGGCTAAGACCTCGCCGTCTTCGCCGACGACCACGAGCCTGCCGATCTCGCCGCAGCTTTTGACCGGGGCCTCGAGCGTTTCGGGCAGCTCGGCCCTTACCTCGGGCATGCCCTCGGAGGCGCCGATGAGCACGGTCACGTCCTGAGCGGCGACGGCCTCGACCTCGCCCGTCAGCGAGCCGAGGACGCGCACCTTTCCGAAGGCCTCGCCGGTATGCGTTATGGTGGCGCTCCTAAACTCCGAGAAGGCGAGATCGAGCAGGGCGGACGCGCATTGGAAGCGATCAAGGCTGTTTTGGGCGCCGAGCACGACGGCGATGAAGGCGGTGCCGCTCCTTTCGGCATGGAAGAAGCCCGAATACCCGGCGCGCTCGGAGGAGCCCGTCGCGCCGCCGGTGCAGCCGCGGTACTGCCGCAGCAGCTTGTTGGGATTCGCGAGCTCGGTATCCCCCGCCGCCTCGTGCCGGATCAGCTCATACGTCTTCGAGCCGTATTCAGCATAGGTCGGGCTCTTCATCAGCGCGCCGCCGATGCGGGCGAGCTCGGCCGCCGAGAGGAGGATATCCCGCCCGCAGATATCGGTATAGACCGCTTCGACGCCGAGCTGCCTCATACGCGCGTTTATCCGGTCGACGGCCGCGCTGCCGAAAAGGGCCTCGGCAAGCGCGTGTATCGCGTCCCCGGCGTTGATCATGCAGCCCGCAAGCAGCAGGGAACCGGCGTCGATGCGCTCGTTCGGCCTTAAAAACGCCGTGGTGCCGCCGATGCGCGAGGCGGCCTCGCCGACGGTGACGGTCACGGAAGGCTCCGCTTCGCCATGGTCGAACGCCTCGCAGATAATGAGCAGGGCCGCGAGCCGCGAAAGCCCGGCGGCGGGCAGCTTTTCGCCCGATGCCTTCTCCATGACGGGCGCGAGCGACGAAGCCTCGATGACGAGAAAGGCCCTTGCCTCGCTGCCGACGGGCGCCGCGCCGGAGGCCGACGCTTCGATGGGATAAAGGGCCGCGAGGAACGCGAGCACAAGGATCAGGATCCGTTTACAGGGAGTTTTCAAGCTGCCACCTCCAACTCATGCTTATACAGCATATTCCTTCCCCCGGCGTTATTATTCGCTTTGTTTCGCCCAAAATCGCTTCACGGAATATTCATGCCGCAAATAAAGTTTTTACAAATGAAAAGGGACGGATGCGCTCCGTCCCGAAAAACCGTTTGATTTCGTTTACTTCATGATCTTTTTGAGGAAGGATTCGCCCACGCCGAAGTCCTCGCCCATGATCCAGTCAACGACGGTCGCGCCGATATCCGCGAAGGTCGGCAGCGTGCCGAGATCGACGCTCTTGAAACGTTTGCCGAAGGCGAGCACGGGGATGTATTCGCGGCTGTGGTCGGTGCTGGGGGTGGTCGGGTCGCAGCCGTGGTCCGCGGTGATGATCAGAAGGTCGTCGTCATAGAGCGCGTCGATGATCTCCGGCAGCTTCTTGTCGAAATACTCGAGCGCCGAGGCGTAGCCCTCAACGTCGTTCCTGTGGCCGTAGAGCATGTCGGTATCGACGAGGTTCGTGAAGATGAAATCGCCCTTGCCGGCCTTGAGGAAGCGGATGGTCGCCTCGATGCCGTCGGGATTGTTCTTGGTGTGGTCGACGGTGGTGACGCCCTTATGCGCGAAGATGTCCTCTATCTTGCCGATGCCCACGACGTCGTAGCCGTTCGAAGCGAGCCTGTCGAGTATGGTCTCCTTTATCGGTTCGAGCGCGAAGTCGCGCCTGTTCTCGGTGCGGGTGTAATGCCCGTTCGAGCCGATGAACGGGCGGGCGATGACGCGGCCGACGAGGTTGTCGCCCACGAGCATCTCCCTTGCGATCTCGCACATCTTATAGAGCTTTTCGAGCGGGATGACCTCCTCGTGCGCGGCGATCTGGAAGACGCTGTCGGCCGAGGTGTAGACGATGGGCTTGCCGGTGCGGACGTGCTCGTCGCCGAGCTCGTTGATGATGACGGTGCCGGAGGCTACGCAGTTGCCGAGCGTGCCGCGGTGGATCTTCATCTCGAACTCGTTCATCACGCTTCTGGGGAAGCCGTCGGGATAGGTGCGGAAGGGGACGTCCATGGGCAGACCCGCCATCTCCCAGTGGCCGCTCGTGGTATCCTTGGCCTTGGTGCGCTCGGCCGCGCGGCAGAACGCCGCCTTCGGCGCATCGACCTTGGGAAGACCCGAATCGGTGATATTGCCGAGGCCGAGGGAAAGCATATTGGGGATATGCATCGGGCGCTGCGCCTCGATATTGCCCAGGGTGTGGGAGCCTTCATCGCCGAAATCCGCCGCATCCGGCATCGCGCCGATGCCGACGCTGTCCAGAACTATGATTATCGCTCTCTTTTTCATGTTTTATCTCCTTCTGACGCCGCTTATAAGCGGCCTTTGTATTATAAAATTATGCAGCATCCGTGCGGGAAAACAGCGTTCCCGCTAGCCGCCGGACCTGTCAGTCTTCGGCCGACGCTTGCTCGGGCGGTTCCTCCCCGCCCTTTTTCTTTCGGCCCTTGAAGAAGCGGATGAAGAGCATCAACAGGGCGAAGTAGACCACGATGATGCCGGTGACGATATAGCACATGATATCGGACCTGGCGGCCATCGTTACCAGAATGAGCAGGGGCGCGCCGAAGAGGATGCCGTAGCTCGAGCCGAGCACGAGGTTGTTTGCGGCGGGGGTCTTGAATTCGGGGTCGATCTCGCGCAGAAGCAGGATGCCGGAGCCTATGGTGCCGGTCATCATGCCGTACATGGAGATGAGGCCCTCGTGATAATAGCCTTTATAGATGCTTTTGCTGACTTTTTTAAGATAGAACCAGGTCACCAGGCCGCCCGCGACCGCCATCAGCGCGAACGGGAGCCAGAGGCCGGAGAGGTCCTCGGGGTCGATGCAGGCGATGCCGGCGACGATCATGATATCGAAGAAGAAGCCGGAGAGGCGGTTGAGCAGGTAGTTGTTCTGGTACCTGCGCTTCATGGCGCCGCACTTTTCGGCCTTGCCGAGCAGGGTCTTTACGAGCAGCGCTATCGCCGAGCCGATGATGAAGTTGAAGCCCCAGAGCATGGAATTGAGCATCTTGCCGACGCCCGGCGCCCACCTTGTCAGCGCCGAGGTTATGCCGAGGGTAACGAGGTAAGTGATGATATAGACCGCGAGCACGAGCGCGATCTGGACCGAGAGCTTATCTATTGAATCGGAGACCGGGATCTCGTTCTTGTCCTGGAAATAATCGACGGTCAGCACTTCCTTCGTTTCCTCGCCGGATCCGGGAAGGTTGAGCTTTTTATGCTTTTTCCAATAGTTGAGCACTATGACGCCGACGGTGCAGGCGCAGATATAGCCCGCCGCGGCGATCGCGAGGCCGAAGCTCTGGCCGCCCGCAAAGCCGTAGCTCTCGTAGGTCATGCCGATGTTGTTCGCCTGGCCGGGGCCCTGGCCGTAGCCCATGGGCAGCAGCAGGCCCGCCGCCTTGAAGAGCCCGGGCTTTATCGTCAGCGCAAGGACGATGGTGATAACGAGGCCGACGAAGCCCTGCACGAGGTAGGACCCGACGATGGCGGCGCCGGATTTTGCGCCGGCGAGCGCGCGGCCGTCCCTGACCTTTTCGCTGACGCGCAGGCTCATCGCTATAAAGCCGAGCGCGATGCAGTGATAGACGAGCGTATCGAGCACCTCGATATCGAAGAGGTTGTCGATCTTAAAGGCCTTCTGCAGGATCAGCTTGATCGCAAGCATGATGAAGCCCGCGATGACCGACACGGGCATGAGGCTGCGCCGGATGAACGGCACGCGTCGGCGGAGGAGGTTCGCCGCGAGCATCAGCACGGCGATCATGCTGAGCTGAACGATGAGGTTCCACACGCCGGGCGTTGAGTAGAATATCGGCTTTGCGCCGATCTCCGCGGACTCAAAAAGGATCATTCTTCTTTCTCCGTTTCCCGGGAATAGGCCTGCTTCGCCATAAGATAGGGGCGCAGGATCCCGTCTTTAGTGAACAGTTCGAAATAGCCTTCGCGGTCGGTAAACAGCAGTCGTTCGGTCTTGACCATGGCCATGTCCGTTATCCCGGCGAGCGGGATCGGCCGGCCGTCTATAACGAGGGCGCCCTCCTTAAGATCGAGGCGATAGGAGACCTGCTTCGCCTTGGCCTTTTTATCGAGCAGATCCCGGAGCTTGCCCTCGCCCCCGAAAAGGGACTGCGGCCCGCCCTCTTTTATCAGCTTTGAAAGCGTTTCCTCCTGCCAGAGATCCCATTCGAGCACGGTCGGGAAGCGCCCGGAGGTGAAAGCGCCCGAATCGCTTAGGGAGGCCCTGAAGCCGCATTTCGTGCAGAAGATATCGTTCTTTTCGGTCTTAAGGCAGTCGGTCCCTCCGCATTCGGGGCAGATGAACAGAGCTTTTTCGAGGCCCTCGGCGAGCGCCTTGCCCCGGTAGACCGAGCCGGTCCTCCTTGCGGTCTCCCACGCGTTTTCATGGATATCGCGGTCGATAGCGGCGGTGATCTGATCGGCGGTCATCGTTTCGAGCTCCTCGGGGGAATAGATGTGAACGATCCTGCCGGCGATCCTGCCCCTGCGCCCGTGCTTCGCCCAGCGGGGCTTTGAAAGATAGTTGCCCTCTAA
>JAEEGL011040998.1_pt1 | contig 24329 bp, 2 predicted proteins | sample 9134231 | NCBI WGS metagenome assembly JAEEGL01 (sample SAMN16246548, study PRJNA631951) | gut metagenome | biome: gut microbiome; feature: rumen; material: fiber-attached | host: Bos | place: Iran: Karaj | collected 2018-10
AGAGTTTTTTTCTAAGAGCCCATTTTCTTCCATAATATTAGTTAATAATCGCTCTTAATAAATCAAAATAATTATAACAGTTTTTTAAAAATGTACCGATGATAAAATGTGGAGAGTTTTAAAAACATATTTAAGTTGGGATGCTTAATGAATTTTGGTAGGTTAAGAAGAAGATTATTTGCACCACTTGTCCTGGTGTGTGTCATTTTTATTTTCTCATGTGAAATAGGACTTGGAGCAGCAGTAGACGTTGCTGTTCCGACAAGCAGTATTACCTATCCTCCCAAAAATGCAATAATTCGTGAATCATTTGTTGTTTCAGGTGAATGTAATGATGATATGGGCGTAGTGGCTGTCGATGTTACAGTCCTTGATTCAGAAAACAATATTGAATATGGTCCTTATAAAGCTACAATTGACGAAGGTGGAAATACCTGGTCTATAACACTTAATCATAAAGATCCTTCAAAAACCACGAATGTTTTTAACAGTTATAAACAGTGGGAGTTTGGTGATGGTAACTACATTATAAATGCTGTTGCTTACGATGCTCAGAAAAAAAACTCGGCAATTGCATCCTGCCCTATTTCCATTGATAATACTGCACCAGTATTTGTTGTAAGTAAGCCGATTGCTATAGGTTCAAATGTTGCACCAACAATTTATGGTTGTTCTCTCAAAATTACAGGTGATATTGCAGAAGATCATGATACTTCTAAGCTTATTCTTTCTTACAGACAATATAGTGAAACTACAGGGGACTTTATTTCTCCAGTAAAAACGATAGAAGTTACTGATTCAGAAGAACTTAATGCAGTTTCTTCAAGTAATCCGCTGATTTTGGCTCGTTTTGGAAAAACTCAAGCAGCTGCTGCAACAGAATTACACAAAAAATATCTGGAAATTTATGACACTAACTCATCAGAAGAAACCCAGTATTACTATGGTGGTTTTTTACTAGAAGATAACGCAAGACTATATGTAAATCCTGGAGACAATGGAAGCGGAAGAGGTAACACCACAACACAGTATTATCTTCTTGGAGATGATTTCCAGAATACACTTGCAGTCCAGTATTCACTCACTGCACAGCGTATTATGCAGATTATAAAAGGTCAAAGCACAAATTATTCTGAAGCAGAAATCAGTAATATTACAAGTATCCTTTCAAAAGCAGATGCAACAGGAATAAATTACGCTGCTTCTTCTGCTCTTTCAGATATTTCCGATGATACAGAAGCAAAGTCTAAATCATCAAAGTTCAGTCTGAATCCGGATAACAGCCCAACATGGTCTTTGGATGAATATGATGTTTCAAGTACAACTCTACCATCCGAAATAAAGGGTTATACAGCTGGCAGTTCATTGATTCTTTCTTTAAGAGCAGGTCGCGATGCAAGTTTCCCAGACCCAAGAACTGTAAGTGTAGATTTATACGAGCTTGGACAGGCTAGTAATACAGAAAACTATTATGATGCCAGCCTTGCCGACATTACACCAATTCATTTGCTTGATAAGACAGGACAGAATGCTCCTAAGTGGAATGAGAGTGCAGATGATTCTAATAAGAGCTATACCTTTGCGCTTGATACAGAAACTTATCATCTTAAGTCTAACTATATTTATAGAATGGTTGTTTCTGGAACTGACCGTAATGGGACATCTCTTGAAGAAGCAAATGATAACAACTATCTGTTTAGACTTACTACAAGTAACAATATTCCAAAGGTAACTATAACTTCTCCTGCAAATGACTATGTATTTGGTATTGAAAATACGGAAAGAGCAGGAAATGTAAATGTAAATGGCGTAACAATTCAGGGTTATGCAATTGTAGATGGTGTCCATTTAAAATCGCAGTCAGAAGATGGAATTACGGTAAAACAGATTAAGATGGCCAAAGTATCAGATAACTCTCAGGTTTCTGTAACAGGCCTTGTTCCAGAAGTTACAAGTCTTACACAATCTACAGAAGATACAAATAAATATCTTTTTACGATAACAATAACTCCTGGTTCTGGAAATACCTTTGTTCCAACTGAGCAGAATAAATATCTTGTAACAGTAACTGTTCAGGCAGAAGATGATGGAGGTCTTCTGGGTGAAAAGAGTGTAAAATTCTATATTGATAATAAAGATCCTGAAGTTCATATTACTTCTGTTTCTCCTTCGGTTGAAGGAGAAACTTCAGGAACAGAATATGTAAACGGAAAAATTTCAATTTCTGGAAATGCTTCTGATAGCGGAAATACAGGAAGCGGATTAAAAACACTCACTTATGAAATAAAAAAAGGTTCAGAAGTTAAAGCAAATGGTAACCTTGCTACAGCTACTTCAATTCCAGAGGTTTGGTCAATTACATCCTTAGATACAACTACTTGTGATGGCGATAGTGATGATGAAAATACAGTTTACGAAATAAGTGCAAATATAACTGCTTCTGACGAAGTTGATAATGTTAAGACTGAAACAAAAACAATTACTGTAAAGCAGTCTACAGATAAACCAACACTCAGTCTGTCAAATGCCGATTCAAGTATTAATTCAGATGCTGTAAACAGCACAACCGGTCTGTGGAAAAACAGAAATATGTTTGCAACTACCGGTACAAACAAGCTTTTAGGTCTTGTTAAAGATGATGATGGTTTAGCTACTGTAAACGTAACTGTAAAACAGGGGGATACAACTATTGCCAGCAAGCAGTTCAATCTGACAGCTCATCCTAAAGAATATAACCTTGATTACACAATACAGAATGCAGAAAATCAGCCAATTCCAGAAGGTAAGTATCAGGTAATAATTAATGCTGCAGACTATCTGAGCGAAACAAGTTATTCAACTTTAGAAGATTCTTTCTATATTGCAATTGATAATGGCGCCCCAGCATTTGGAGCAGTAAATGTAACTCCGGTATTAACTGGTACAGATTACTACCAGGGAAATAAGGGAAGCGACACAACAAAGCAGCTTTTGGTTAGCGGAAGTCTTACAGATGGAAATGGAATCAGTTCTCTTACCCGTAGTGGAACACCAATAACTTTAGCTGGAGATGATCCGAAATCAAAAACATTTACAGATACAATTACTCTTGAAAATACAAGCGGTACTTACAGAGTTATTTATACCGCAAAAGATATTTTTGATAAAGAATCAACTTATGCAGTTGAATATTCAGTGGATGTTGATGATCCTGTAATAAGCAGTGTAAAAATTGACAATCAGACAGTTCCTTTAACTTCTCTCGATAATTACTGGATAAAAGACAACAATGTAGATGTAAGCTTAAGTGTAACTGATATTGTAAATGACGTATCAGGCAATCCAGTTGTGGCTCACTCAGGAATAAAAGAGGTTACATATTCAATTCCTGGTGGTGTACAGAACAGACAAATGTCTCATTCTGTTTCGGAAGATGCAACAGATGGCAGTGGTACCGAAAAATGGAATGCCAGCGTAAGCTTCCCAGATAACGAAGCAGGTCAGATTGTATTAAAGGTTAAGGATAATGTTGGTAACGAAACAACAAGAACAATAAATGTAAAGGTAGATAAGACAAAGCCTACTCTCAATGCCTTGTGGTATAAGGTAGCTGAGTCAGCAAATTCTGCAACTGCAGGAACATTAACAGCCTTCTCTGGTACTATTCCAACAACATACGTTAATTCAACAAATCTCATAATTTTTGGAAACTACACAGATATTTCCAGTACTTATGCTGAAGGCGAAAATTGTAGTGGTGTACAGGAACTTGAATTTAAGATTGGCGATGTAAATGTACTTGAGCAGATAACCTATTACAAAGAAGCCTTTACGGATGCTGCAAGCATTGATGATACAATTGCCGCTGAAAATGTAGTTGATATGACTACAGGTACACCTGAACAAAAGAAAGAAAGATCAAAAACTATAAAATCTTATATCGCAGTTATTGACCACACAAAATTTGCAGATGGCGAAATAATTGCTTATGCAAAAGATAATGCAAATAATACAATTGCAGGAAACACAACAAGTGGAAATGCTCTAAGAATAATTAACTTGCTAACAGACAGTGTTCGTCCTGAAATTGATTTGGGTAGAATTAAGATTAACAGCTCGTATAAATCAAGCAATAACAAATACTACCTTAGCCGCAATATTACAGAGAACAAGCTTACTATAAGCGGCTCAAGTACAGATAACTACGGCGTAGATAAAACAACAATCGAAATTACAGGAACTTCAAGTTCTGGTTCTACTACATATACCTGGACAAACGAGCAGGTTTCTACAGGAAGCTGGAGTTTTGCAGACATTGATTTAACTCAGTGGAAGAAATCAACTGCCGAAGAACTCGCTGCAGATCCTACAGCAGTAGATACTATTACAATTAAGCTTAATGCTTATGATAAGGCCGGTAACTCTATACTTGCTGCAAACCAGCCGGAAATAACTCTTATATTTGATGAAAGTGCGCCTGCAGTACTTACAGGTGGAACAGGTGGATCGGATCCGGCAGATACTTCAAACCCATACCTGGAACCAAACTATAAATTCCAGGGTGCAGATGTATATAAATATGGCGGAATAAAGCTTGGTACTGGTGAGAATGGTACTTACAGCGATTCTTCTTACGGAAGAGAAAATTCTGTTCAGATAAAGATGACCTTTGTTGGTGAGAAGGCTGGAACAACAACTTCACCAAACCTCTTTGGAAGTGGAGTTTCAGAAATTGAGTACGTAATGTTCTCTTCATCACAGGTAGCTGCTTCATTAAGTGATGTAAGTGTTACGACCGGAAAATATCCAGTTGGTACAAATGGCACTGGAAATCCAGATCCTACAACTTTGACATATACAAGTCGCGGAAAGTTTGATCTTACTGAAGGTAGTTATACACATTATAACGACACAACACAGATTCCTTGTACCTTCGGAACCTACACAATTGGTGGTTTTGAAAGTACTGTAGGTACAGATGTTGCAGGAAATCAGGTTTCTCCAAACATCTTGTTTGTAAGGGCAAAAGACAACTGTGGAAACGTTGCTAAAGACTGGTTTGTGCTCTTGATTCAGCTTGACCAAACAGTACCAACAGTAACAAAGGCAACTGGAACTCCATTGTCTGTGCTTACAAATGGTAAAACAGATATTCAGACTCTTACAGGAACTGTAACAGATAATGGTGCAGGCTTAAAGGCATTAAAGGTTTATGTAGATGGAGTTGAAGCATTCTCTGTCGGAGGACAGGGAAATCATAATGCTACAGAAACTATAAACAATACCTATGGTTCATTCACTTATACCTTTGAAGGAACAAACTCCTTTGCAGATGCAGCAGCTTCGGTAAACTGGAGCCTTACACTCAAGCCGTTTAATCAGACAACTAATACAGAACAGACCTGGTTTACAGCCCTGCTTAACAAGCCTTCTCCTCAGATTACAATAGAAGCAGAAGACTGGGCAGACGATTCTTCTGGCAGCGGAAACAAGGGAACAGGCCTTATTACTTCACTCGACCTGGATACAACTGCTCCAACCGCAACAATTACAGCGCCAGATTCTGCTGCAGATTTAAACGGCTTGCAGAAAATAGAAGGTTCTGTAGAAGAAGACCACACTCCAAGGTCTGTAGGAATTTATTATTCAACAAATGATACAGCACCAACAGCAATTCTTGCAGATGATCAGGCAATAGCCGCAGATGCTTCAACAAACTGGAAGCTCTTAAAGAAGTTTACAACTGATGAAGGAACAGATACTTCAGTAATAGACTATAATGTTCTTTCCCGCGACCTTTATAGAATTACATTTAATCAGGACTTTAATTCACTTATAGCCGACGACGCAGAAAGTGGAGATGTACATATTCTTCTTTACGCACAGGATTCGGCTGGCAACACTAGCGCTATTTCTTCATATGAAACCTTTACGGTAGATAAGAACTCAGACCGTCCTGTTATTACAGTTACAAATATTGACTTAATAGAGGGAAATAGTGCGACAGCGGCAGAAAACGCCCTTTCTTCAACAAACTATCTCAAGCACAATACAAGTACAGTAAACTTTAAGGTTTCTGATGATGATGGTGCAGTACAGCAGGTTAAATATAGAATTACAGCAGATGGCGCAACACCAGATGAGGCTGGCTGGACAGAAATTCCACTTGCAACCGGCGATACATCAATCAACTTTGAGGATAACGGAAAACAAATCCTCGAATTCTATGTAAAAGATAAGGATGGAACAGAGTTCTGGTCTGAACCTGCAAGTGCAACCGACACACTCCACACAATCTATTTGAAAGATATGGCAACTACAGTTCATACCTATGGTGGAACTGATACTGGCTTTGAGACTCCGAAGGTTTATATAAATGTAGATACAAATCCTCCAGTAGTAAATATTTTAGGAATTCAGCGTCTGGATAAAGATAAAGTTGTAACAGAGTGTAATGCTTCAGGAGCTGTTGATGATACAGTATGGAAAGAACCTGAATCCTTCAGTTCTCTGGCACCACTTGGCGGAGCAGATGCACAATACCTTAAGGTAAAGGTTTCTGCAACAGATGACGGTAGTGGTGTAAAGGAAGTTACATTTACCGCAACACTTGATGGAACCGCAGTTACTGTCACAGATGTTGATTCAACCAATCAGCCTGCTTCAGACGGCTATTACTACTATTATGTTCCATGCTTTAAGGCTGGTCAGACATCAAAAGATAACAAGAATCTTATTCTCTCAGTAGAAGCAGAAGATAATGTAGAAAAAACTAATTCAGATACTCTTACCTTTAAGGTAGATGATAAAAAGCCAGAAATCAGTATTACATCTCCATCTGCTACTGATCCTCTCAGCGGTTCAGTTACAGCCGAAGGTTCAATTTCTAACCGCGAAAGTGCAACCTTGTATTATGCAATTTCTCCAATCTATAGTAATCCGGACAATGCTACCTACGTTTCTCCGGCTGACTATACAAATTCTACAGCATTCTCATATAGCAGAACAGATAAGGATGGAAATACAAGTACAGTAAATATTCCGGCGGCAAACCATCTTGAAAACATCTGTAACTACAAGCCAATGAGTAGAGACCCTGCAGTAAACAATCCTGCGATGAGCTTCTATCTGTGGCTTGATGGAAAAACAGATAGTGCAACAGGTATTCATACAGATGCCCTGAACGACTGGATTATTAATATGGGAATTACAACTGCCGAAGAACTGAGTTCAACAACAAATCCTTACGAATACATAATCCAGTTGTATTTCTATGTAAAGGCAGTAGATTCTGCAGGAAACGTTACAGAAAAAGTACATCCGATTCTGCTCGATCCTCTTGGAAACCGTCCTAGAGTAATTATTGGTTACCCTTCTGCAAACGGAGAAAAGCTTGGTGGTATTCCTACAATTATGGGTACCACCTCTGGTACAAACGGAGTAGATTATGTATGGCTCCAGGTAGATACCGATGCAGACGGTGATTGGGATTATGAAGACTTTACAAAGCTTTACGGTCTGGAAGATTCGACAGATAACAAGCTTTATACACTTGGAAACATGAAAACTAAAGAGGCAGTTACTGCTTCAAATGAATCTTCTGTAAATGCCGCAAATGTTGGTGAATATGCAATTATGATTTCTCTTTCTGGTTCAAGTTCAAGCTGGAACCAGGAAATCAATAAAGGCGAAGAATTATATGAGCATATTAATCCTACTACAAAAACTCAGAGTGTAACAATCTGGGCTTATGCAACAGATACAAAGGGCTTCCCAAGCGTTAGAGTAGCACGCACACTCGAAATGGATAATGAGTCTCCGTTAATCGACCAGAATATCTGGCTGGTACAGTGGGCGAGCGGTAAAAACGGAAGTGTTGGTAGTGGAATTATTATAGACGAAAACGGAAACATTACGATTCCTTCAACTTCTTATACAAAACTTCGTGCTTACGAAGAAGGTGCAAGCATAACCGGCAGATGGTATATAGTAGGAAAGGTTACTGATGGTACTGGAATCAGCAGTATTTCATACAGAGTTAAGAATACAAGCGTTACAACTACACTTTATGATACTGTAAATGCAGTAACAGCTGCAGGTAACGACTTTGCAAATACAGATACAGATAATCCTGGTACATATATTACTCATATTGCCGGAAACAATTATGTATTCTGTTTGCCGGTTGGAGTTTCAAAAGAAAATGCAGATGGAACTGAAAACGAAGATGTTGGAGAATTCTCTGTAGAGTTCTCGGCAGAAGAAAATTCTGACAGCCATCGTCCTGTAAATAAAACCTTTAAGGTGCGCTACGATAACAAAAAGCCGGTAATTGAAACAAAACTGGTTGATGTTGATACAAGTGCCGTTACAACAACTAATCCACTTATTGTAGTAAACAGCGATGGTAATTATTCATTCAGTGGTGTAGCTTCCGAAAGTAATGTTGGTAATATAGAACAGACTGGAGTAGAACGCATTGTGTTCTACTTTACAAGAAATATTACAAATAATTCTGGAACTCCTGTAACTATATTTGACCCGATGATTCGCAGTAAGGTAAGTGGAAGCCCTGTAACAGGAAATGCACTTGCCTGTGCAGATTTGAGTCTTGAAGACGGCATATACTGGAAGTCTGCTTCGGCAAGCGTAAACGGAAGTACTGTAACTCTTGGTGCAGCAGAACCTAACGTTCACAACGGTGGCCTTATAAAGGTAAATGATGTTATTTACAGAATAAACTCTGTGAGCGGAACAACAATCAACCTGAATGACACAACAGGTGTAAATACGGGTGCTTCAAATATAACTGTTAAGTTTGCAATTGCAAATATAATTGATAACGCTACACGCGAAACACCGGGGACAACCCCAATCACTGACAATTACGGATGGGGTTATTCTCCTGATGACGACTTTGATGATGGTGACTTAATGGTAGAAAGCCTTATTTCTGCAAACAAGATTTCTACCTGGTCTGCAAGCATTAACTCAAGAAATATAAGCGATGGTCCGGTAACTCTTAACTATCTGGTAATGGATAAGGCCGGAAATACTTCTGCGGTTCAAAAGATAGAATGCTTTATAAAGAATAATGTTCCTCGTATTGCGGGTGTGCAGCTTGGTACAGATGAAAACGGAAACGGTAATGTAGATACTACTGAAAAAAAGGATTTTTATCCGGATACCTTCAGAAATGGTTATGTAGGTGGAGATGTGAATAATAAGAGAACATCTCTTACTCTTCCATTCGACTTTGACCTTGCAGATGATGATTATAATAAAGCGGTATTTGCAATAAAAGGAAAAACCGAAATTAAGCCGGAAATTGTAGGCGGTAATGGTACTGTAAACTATAAGTATACGGTTGCTGAACCAAAAACAGATAAAACTGGCTGGAATAATGCATACTACACATCTGCTTCGGACGTATTTGGTACAGGAACAGAAGATGATGACGACAGTTCTATAACTTCAAGTGGAATTGTAATTAGTATAGTAGATTGTCTTACAACATCTGCCTCAAATGCTTATGGAATTAAGGATGGCGAAAAACAGAAGTTTACCTTTACCTTTAGCGATTCAACACCTGGTCTTAATGGCACAACCGCAAGCCAGAAAGCAGAAGTCGAAATTGTAATGGATGTTGCTTTGCGCGATGAAGAAGCAGCTAAAAATAAGATTATTCCATTCTATTGGAAGGGACTGGAAAACAACTCTGTTTTGTGGACGCTCGATGAAAATAATAACCCTGTATATGAATCAGGCTATGAATTAGGACATATTGAGCTTAGTAAAGATCTTAAGGATATAAAAGAAACTGATGGTTTAACACAGAAGTTCAAGGAAACAGGTGGAACAGGTGTTTATACTCTTAACCCTAAGGTTTCTGGTGCAGTAAAGCTTGAAGGTATTGCTAAGGATGATTCTCTGCTTAACAGTCTTGGCATTTCAATTTCTGCTTACAACAGTGGTAATGAAATTACAATGGCAAGCTTTAATGCTTCAAACAGCACATGGACAGGTACAGCATCTATTACTCAGGCAACTTATGGCGAGCTTATTGATGCAGGTTATATTACAGCTGCAGAAAAGCCGGCTGGTAAAAAGAATGCAGATAAGGTTCCATATATTAGCCAGAGTCTTGGACATGTAGTTCACTGGACTTATGAAATTGATACTCAGGCACTGGGAATTGATCCTGCTACCGGAATTCAAATTAGCGTTTCTGCAAAAGACCGCGGTAAGCCAACTCCGGATGACAGCGAAACTTTAGGTTACAAATATACACCTAATAACTTCCTGTTTAATGGAACTGATGAAACCGAACTGGATGATGTTGGCCAGAGCGGCGGCTACTATGGAGCTTCTGCATATACCTGTAAGTATATTATTGATGTAGTTCCATATATCCGTGGAATTAAAACAAAGCTTTCTAAGCAGTCTAGTAAGGAAGACACATCTGAGAAGGACAGAACTGCGCTTGGTCATTATCCGGTTGCTTCAACCGAAATACTTTACTTCTACGGCTTTAACCTTAAGAAGACTGGAGCAGATTCTATAGTTTCGGATGAGGCTTCGCATACGCTTAATCTTGGTGCGGCAAATACAACAGCCTATGAAGGTTATACAGTATACCCTACAACAGGAAATGTTTCTGAATTTAAGAGCGGTAAGCTTTCGCTTACAGTAGGCGGAATTCCAGCTCTTAACAACATAAACAATAATGATGCAAAGGGCGCTTATACTGGTACAAAACCTGCTGTTACCGATTTTGGTGAAATGGATGAAGAGGACCTTTATGCAGCATTCAGCAACTTCTATAACCGCAAACCAAACTCTACAACAAACTATATTCTTACAGACGACATAGTTCTTGATGTATGGAAGATTAACGACAGGGCTGCTAAGCCTGCCGCCAGCGGTGCAATTATAGACCCTGTTATGAAGATTAACCCTGCAACAGGTATTATTGGTTTTGCCTACGTGAGTGGTACAAGACGCTTTAGTATGGCAAATAACAGTAACTCTTACCAGCTTTGGGTAGGAGACTACGATAACCTTTCTGCAACAGGCTTTGCATACGACAGTGCAGGAAACACTTATGGAACAGCCCTTGGTGGAGACATTAACTCAAACTTTAGTAATTCTAAATTTGCCTTTATGTCTAGTCTGTGGGGGCCAAGTAATACAACAGACTGGGGTACAAAAGCTTATAATAAAGCTCAGTTGTCTCCAAATAAACATCAGAGAATTGAACAAATTGGACAGATTGGAACAAAAACAAATACCTCAGACGGTACAAAATATATAGATAAAAATCGTATTCAGAGCCCAAGTATTGCTATATCTGGATCTGGTACTAGTGCAACTGTTTACCTTGCATATTTTGACCATTTGAATAAGGAAATACGCTTTAGATGGGCTCAAAATCCAAGGGATACAAGTTCTAATCTTACTAATACAGATCGAGGTTTTGCTACAACAACTGGTAATATTGATTATATAAAGGATTATTATAAACTACCTCAGTTAGGTGATAATACTGGAGCAACTAATGCTTCAGTAAATATGAATGGAGATAAATATATTGTAAAAGATTTCCAGATTATTGCTGAAACAATTACAGGAACAACAACTTCTTTAGGTAATGCAGGACCTTATGTTTCTATAGATGTGCTTCCTAATGCAGGAGGCAGCGGTAACTCAAAATACGATATTGTTGTACTTGCCTGGTATGATGAAGAAGCAAAGAAGCTTATGTATACCTATAATAAAACAAACTTAGCTGGTGTTACACAAGCAAACTTCGAAGGTTCGACACATACCAAGGATCATTGGCAGAGTGCTCAAACAATATTTACCGGAGCCGGCATGTACTGCCAGATTATGGCAGATGAAAATGGTGGTATTCATTTTGCAGGCTATGACGGCGATTCGGGAGATGTTCACTATGCAAAGCTTGACAGCTACAGTGATACAACAGTTGAATCATGTATTGTAGATTCAAATGGAATTGTAGGTGAAAACCTTACACTTGATGTTGCTCTGGAATCTGACGCAGCAAATGCCATTGCAGTTCCATACATTGGTTATTATGGAAGCTCCAGCCCTAAGATGGCCTTCCTTTCAGAAGAGGGTATAAAAGCACTCAAAGCTGTCGATAATACAAGTATAAACGATTTAGATGGAGCTATCATCGAAAAGTTTACCGGTTACTGGGAGGTTACAGAGCTTCCTACAGACAGTAAAACCGTAAATGACCGTGTAAATGTTGGTGTGTGGAAGACCAAAGAGGTAATTACCGATGGGGAAGTTACAACAAAGGCTGGAGTTATTGCAAACTCAGTTAGCCAGCCCCAGGATACAACTCATCAGGGATCTGGCGCAACAAGTAACAATGGTTCTACCTGGGGTAATGGTACAAAGAACCCGGTAGTGGCTTATGAAATAAGACCTTCGTCAGACCAGGGTTATATGGAAACAGCACAGAAGCAGTAGGGGGAAAGGCTTATGATGAAGAAGATTTTTAAGACAGCAGCTTTTATTTTCTCAATAATTACACTCGCAGCAGTTTTTTCCTGTGGTATGGAGGTAGGACTTGGTGCTGCTGTAGATACAGATGCGCCAACAGTAGAAATATCATATCCTCCAAAAAATGCCATAGTTCGCAGTTCATTTGTTGTTGCAGGTATTTGTGATGATGACCTTGCCCTTGACCATGTAGAAGTAATAGTAACAGAAACCTCAACTAAAAAAGAATACGGACCTTACAAAGCAGAACTTAGTCAGAACAATAAAGCCTGGAGTCTCCTGCTTAATAAAAAACAATCCGAAAATAACGATTCTTACTATGCTTATAAACAGTGGGAATTTCCAGATGGAAACTATGTAATTACAGCAATTTCTTATGATAAAAATGAGAAGGCTTCGCAGGAAGCAACATTGCCAATAAGTATAGATAATACAGCACCAGTCTTACTTGTAAGTAAGCCGCTTGCCTTTGGTTCAGAAACAGCTTCTGTTTATGGGCGTACTCTAAATATCATTGGTGATATTTCAGAAGAACACGAAACAACAAAGCTTACCCTGCTCTATAAGGAATACGATGAGAATAATCCTTCAAGTTTTACTACAGCCGAGACAAAAACTCTGGAAATCTCTGGTTTTGGAACAATGTCGTCGGACAGTCCTCTTACAATTGCAAAGTACTACACAAACACAAATGAGCAGACAGATGCAACAATTCTTACAAATAATTATATAAAGATTTATGGTTCAGAAATTAATCTTGAAACCTCTGTAAAAAAGGTTTTCTACTGCGGCTTCCTTCTTGAGGATAATGCAAAGGAATTTACGAATCCGGAAGATTCAGGTTCAGGCTCTGGCAACAAAACAACACAGTATTACATTCTCAGCGATGATTATAATTCTAATCTTTTTTCAGATGAAGATGGGTATTCTCTTAATGCACGTAATCTTATGCTCCTGCTTAATGGAAAATCTTCTTATACAGAAAACCAGCAGAATGAAATTATACAGATGCTTAAGCAGACAGGTTATTCGGCTTCAAGTACTGAGATTAAAGCAGATGATTCTTCTAAGTTTTCTGTAGATCCAAAAAATAACCCGGTATGGACAATTACAAATTTTGGTTTTAATGAAGGAACCTTTGACACTTATGAAATAGGTTCGGCTGTACCTTTGGTATTAAAAGCTGGTGGAGACGGAATAGCAATCGACAAGAGTACAATTGAAATTGAATTGTATTATCTTGGAAGCGGAACTGTACCAGGAACAATAGATGCAGCTAATCCTCATCTTACTCCTCACCTTACTTTAATACGTAGAGGCGACTATGAAGATGGAAGCCTAAAAGAAGCTTTGAATCAAAATAACGGAGATGACCTTAGATTCCTTGATCAAAATGAAGAGGTAATCAGCAACGATATTAATAGTCCTTATGCAGGACTTAAGATTAACCACTGGTACGAATTTAGAGTAAAAGGCGCAGATGTATCTGGCAATGAAATTTCACCAGAAGACGACTTAAGATATGGTTTTAAGCGTTTTTCAAATTTCTCCGGACCACGCATTTCTTTTGTATCAGATTCAACAGACACAGATAGTTATTCCGAAAATGAATTTTACAGCGGAAATAAGCTTGATGAAGACGGTATTACTATTAAAGGAAGAATTGTCACTGCAGCATCAGGAGTAGAAATTATTGATGAAGATAAAATTGAGGTAAAGCGAATAATAGCAGTTGATACAAGAACAAACGAATCTACTGCGATAGACTTTAATTATCAGATATCAAATTTACAGCAGCTTTCTGCTGGAGATGCAAGTACAGGTAGAACATATTCGTTCACAGCAAATATTACAAAAAAGACAAGTCTTGCACCAGCAGATGCTGGTTCATATAAATATAAGGTAATATTCAGCGCACGAGATTCTCTTAATGAACAAAGCGAAGACTCTGAATTTGAATTTAAGCTTGATACTGCTGCACCTGTCATTGCAGAAGATTCAACAGAAAACATTACTATATCTCCATTAATTGATGGTAAAGTAAATGGAACTATTAGAATTTCTGGAAGTGTTACCGATGTTGGAAGCGGCTTTAGTCAGCTTAAGTATGGAACAGGAGCTTTTGCTTCTGCCAGTGCAAGCGGAGTAACAGTTACAGGTTCTTCCTGGTCTTTCAATTTTGATACAACAACATTAACAGAAAGTCCTCATGACTATACATTGAATATTTTTGCTCAGGATGCTACAGGTAATTACAGTACACTTGCTTTACCGATTAGTGTAGATCAATCTTCAGATAAGCCGAAAATCACTTTTACCAATGGATCTTCTATTTTTACAGATACAAATAATGTTCTTGTTGGCAACATCACTGATGATGATGGCCTTGCAAAAATAACTGCAACTTACAGAAAAACAGGACCTGGTACACCCGAGTCTGTTGCAAATGCACATGCAATTTCTCTTGATGGAACAGCTTCAAACGGAAGCCTTAATCAGACTACAACTTCATTTGGATTGAATATTAAGCTACAGAATGCTTCTGGTAATGAATTACCAGAAGGTGAGTATGAAATTGTAATTAAAGCAGAAGATACAGAAGATGCACAGTTTAATGATGAGCCAATTGGAAAGGCTTCAGAATCTATAACTGTAAAAAAAGATAACGCAGCTCCTGTATTTAAGATAACATCTCCAAAATCAACAAAGGATACTTACTATAGTGCCAGCGTTCCTATAAGTGGAACCGTAAAAGATGGAAGTGGAGAAGTAACAATTACAAGAACAGTTTCTATAATAAACCGTGAAACTGACCAGGTAATTGAACAGTTGTCTGACCTTAGCAGAGAGTGGACAGTTTCAAGTAATGATATAGATGAAGATGGAAATCATGTTTATGATGAAAATGGATATGTGTGGTCCGATCCGCTTGCAATTTCAAATCAGGATAATGGAACCTACAGGGTCGTTTATACTGTAAAAGATAAATATGCTTCTTTAGTAACAGACAATAGCCATACTTCAACACAAACTCTTGTTTTCTCCGTAGATAGAGATAGACCTACAATTGATGAAATAAAATTAAACAGTAGTTTACTCGAGCTTGATACAGATGGAGTATCTATAGGTTGGCTCAATAAGATTTATGGTGAGTTTAAAGTAACAGCAAACGATAATATTGGTGTTGCCTCAGTTAAATATTCACAGGATGGTAACCAGCATTATTCAAATATGTCGCTTATAGAAAATGTATGGACTGCAAACGTTACCTTTACAGGCGACAGTACATCAAAAGAAATATACATAAAAGCAACAGACCAGGCTGGAAATGATTCTGTAGAAAAGCACTTTACACTTAAAATTGATGTAAATACTCCTGCACTTTCAGTTTCTGGTCTTAGCGGAATTGTACATGTAAATAACACTGAAAATGCTACTGCTAATTCAGGAACTGGTAATAATTTAGTTTCAGTTACAGTAGATTCATATTCAGATGGAACTGGAGAAAGTGGAACAAAACCACTAAAATTCTATATCGGATCAACCATTATAACACCAGCAGAAGCAACAGAAACTGCCGGTGTTACGGTGTATAAGTTTAATAAAACAGATATTCCTTCTTCTAACGACCCTCAGCAGTTTAGGGTAGTTGGTGAAGATTATGCGGGAAATATGATAACAAAGGATATCTGCTCATTTATTGTAGATACAGAAAATCCGGAAATTAATGATATATCTCTCGTTATGACAGATGGGGCAGTTTATAAGGATTCTTCTGGAGATTATTATCTTCGCAATACACAGGATGGTACCCTTACAATAAGCGGAACCGTTTCTGATGATTATTATGACCATATTGAACTTAAGGTAAATGGAACAACACCTGCAGGAGTTAGCCCTATAACAACAGCATCGTGGAGTTTTACAGGAATTAATTTAAGCAGCTTGACTGACACAGCAACTATAACTCTAACTGCTTATGATAAGGCTGGTAATGGTGAAGATGCTGCAGAGACATTTACTATTAAATTTGATGAAACTGCGCCGGTAATTGATACTGGCAAGGGACCAGATAACCGCTATACCTTCCGCGGAGATTCTGTTGAAAAATACAATAACCTGTACCTTGGACAGGGGCGCTACAGTAAGTCTTCTTATGGAAGAGAAAACGCACTCGATTTTACTGTTTATGTAAAAGAAGAGGGTAGTGGTCTTTCGCGTCTTGAATATAAGCTTTACGATGCAGATAAAACACAACAGACCGAAGAACAACTTAGAGCTGCCTTTGATACAGGTACAGATTGGTCTGCAAGCGGAACCTTCAACTTAACCCCAGATCAGTCTTATTCTTACTATGATTCAAATCCTGGGGTAGAGGCTTCTGTATCTGGTACAGGAATAAAGGCAACTGCAAGTATTTCAGGATTTAAGAAAACTACAGATAATAAGTCAAACTATCTTCTTATTCGTCCAATAGATAACTGTGGAACTGCTGGTACAATAGAAGTTCTTTCTGTACATGTAGATCAGACAGTTCCAAAGGTAGTTGCAACAAACAGTGAACAGCTTACAAACGGTACAAAGTCAATAGACCTTAACGGTACTGTATATGATATTGATGCCGGCTTAAAAGCACTGAGGGTCCTTATTAATGATGAGGTTGTAATTAATGCAGACCTTACAAGTATTAAGGTTACAGGAGACAATCCAAATGCAACTCTTGATTCAACAACAAATGTATTAACTATTCCAAATACAAATACAAATAAAATTCTTACTGTAACAGCAAAGAATGACAGCAATGAAACAGTTTCTCCGTTGAGTAATGATGCAGTTACAATAACTTTTAAAAATAAATACGGTGAGTTTAAATATACTGGTACAAAGGCAGATACAACAGGCATAATTCCTGTTGCAGGTACAGAAAAGTACTCTCTTTCTAGTGCAGCTTCTTACGCAAACTGGGAGCTTAAACTTACTCCAGACCAGGGCACCTGGTTTAATGCACTTGGAAGCCGTCCTGTTGTAGCAATTGAAGCAGAAGACTGGGCAGAATCTAATGGAATAGGAAACGTAGATCCTAACCCAACTTCAGTTGCAGTTTTGAATAAGGATACCGACGATCCAGTCGTAACAATAGTAAGTCCTGCTGGTGGTGTAAATGGTGAGTACAATGTTACAGGAACTTCTAGTGATACTACCAGCAGACCAGAAACTCTTAAGTTTTACTATTCTACAGCAGCAGCAAGACCGACAACTCTTTCTGCCTTTACAGAATATGCTTCTAAGAGTACAACAGGTGCCGGCGCAGTAAGTGTTTCAAGACTCCTTAATTACAGCTTTACTGTAGATTTCTATGAAAGAACTGCTTCAGATATTCCTGTATTCATTGCTGATAATGCAGTAACTCAGGATGTCTGGATTCTTGTTGTAGCAACAGACCAGGCCGGTAATACTTCTGTAAATCCTCAGAATATTCCAGCAGATGCAATAAAGAAGTTTACTATAGATCGAAATACAGACCGACCTACAGTAACAATTTCTGAAATAAATCTCGGCTCTATGGAAAGCGGAGATTATACAAAATTGTATCTTGGTTCAAAGCAGATATTCATTAATGTTTCTGATGATGACGGAGTAAAGAGTGCAGAATATAGAGTTACTGCAGAGGGAGCTACTCCAGATGATACTGGCTGGCAGTCTATAACACTTAAGGGTGGCACCAGCGGAAAATTCAATCTTACAACCGATGGGCCACAGACTATCGAATTCAGAATTACAGATAATGCCGATAAAGCATTTATTTCTTCTTCAGATACTTTATGGGATAACATATATACACAGGATTCATTTAATCATAAATTTGATACCAATCCTGTAATTTATGCAACTCTTGATACAGAAGCACCTTCGGTTGAGCTTCTTGGTATAACTGTTAGTGCTAATGTTGCGGACAATGTTTCTTCTGCAGAATGGGAATTACCTGCAGATTTTGATAAGATTCTTGGTGGTGCCTCACCATATGTTTATTTTAAGGTAAGTGCCTCTGATGCTGGTAGCGGTATTGCAAGTGTGATTGCAAACAGCGTAAGTACAAGTACTTTGACAAATGGTGTTTGCGTTCTTCAGGTTCCTTGCAGCACAGGAAACGGTGTATTTGACATAACTATAACAGCAACAGATAAAGCAGGTCGCACACGTTCGATAGGAAAGCAGTTTAATATTGATAATACTCCTCCAGTGATTAATATTGAATCTCCTTCAAGCACTTCAGAACAAAGTGGTAATGGTTCTGTTACTGTGTCCGGCTGGTTTACAGAAGGTGTAAAGCTTTCTTATACAATTTCTCCAATTGCTACAACTCCAGACAATTATACAGCGAATACAGAATTTAAATTTACAAAAAATGGGGAAGCAGAGTTGTCAGCTATTCCTTCAACCGACAAGGCTGGAAATAGAATAATACCTGCAGGTTCAAGCTTAACTGCCGCAAGTACACCTGCCGATTATTATAATTATCTTAAGAGCCTTTGTACTTATGAAGAATACAGCACAGACGAAGTTTCAAACTTTACTCTTTACTTTGATGGTGGAGATACTACAGAACATTCATATCAGCTTAATACCTGGCTTACTAAAATGGGAATTACAACAGCTGCAGACCTTGCAGAAACAGACCCTACTAAGTGGTTCGATGATGTAATAACTCTTTATCTGCAGCTTAAGGCAGAAGATGAGGCAGGAAATGTTTCTTATAGTTCATATCCTATACTGGTAGATCCTCAGGGTAACAGACCAAAGGTAGAATTCAGCTATCCTAACGGCAAAATGAATGATGCAACTCTGCAGGCGCCTATTCTGGGAGGAACTATAGATATTCGTGGTTCGGCAATCGGTGTAAATACTATGGATAAGGTATATATGCAGATTGATTGCGACGGTGACGGCGACTGGGATACTGCTGATGAAACTTATCTTACTACAAATGGAAAGAAAGATTATACTCTGGGAGATATTCCTGGAATGACAGGAAAAAAAGGAATTGAAATTGCTGTTAATGGAACCTTCTGGAATCAGAAGATTAATGTGAATAGTGAATTTGACCCTGTTACCCAGGGAGAACTTAAGAAAATTAATATCCGTCTTTATGCAAAAGATTCTCAAGGACTTATAAGCAGTGCAAAGACAAAGACAATCTATATAGATAATGATGTTCCTGTAATTGGTCAGAATAAATGGCTCGTTAAGTGGAAGTCTGGAAAGAACTTTACAAATGGTCTTAAGACAAAAGCAAATGGTGACATAGATATTGACGCAAATGGAAACTTTGCTTTTGCAGATGATGCAGTAGAAGTTCTTCGTGAATATGTAGATGATATGTATCTTGCCGATGAATGGTACCTTGTTGGAATGGTAAGTGATGATAGTGGTATCAGTATAATTAATATTGATGGAAGCAAGAATGAAACAAATCACACAAATCTTATTGACGATAATTCTAATCCTGATTATCTGGTTAGGGGCTTTACAGAAGGCGGCCGTACTAATTATGTATTCTGTCTGAAGATTGGTTCTTCTTCCGGTGTAGTAAAATCAGAAATTCCATTCTATGCAAAAGATAATGACAACGGCAATAAATGTGTTGAAAAGACTTTTGTAATTAATTCAGATAACGTTGCCCCATCTGTAACACAGCTTGATAATAATCTGGAAATTTATAATGATAATGGCTTCTATAATTTTGGTTCTACAGCAACAGAGAACAGTATTGGCAGTGTAAACCAGAGTGGTGTAGAACGAGTTGCCTTCTACTTTACAAGAGAAGAAATTGGTACACAAGGAGCAGCCGGTTATACTCCTTCTAAGCTTCTTGACCCTATGATGAAGCCAGGTGTAACAGGTAATGCTGTAGACCTTTCTGATTATAATTATGATGCTACAGATGGTCTTTACTGGAAGACTGTTTCTGCTACAGTAGATGGTTCTGTAGTTACACTTGATGAAGCAGATCCAAATGTACATAAATATGGACTTATAAAGGTTAATGGAACAATTTACAGAATAAATACAATTACAAATAATACAGTTCTTGGAATTTCCGGTTCTGCGGGAACAGCTACTTCTGTTCAGCTTACAATTGCAAATGTAATAGACAATACAATTTCGGAAGATGTTACAAATATGGATTCCAGAACCGATGACTGGGGTTATGGTTATCCTCCGGCACAACTCTCTTCTGGAAAGTCAGTTTATGACGATGGCGACCTTATGCCAGAGCATTGCAGAATAAATGGAGCACAGTGTAACTGGAAGGCATGGATTAATTCTAAGAACATGACCGATGGTAAGGTAACCTTACACTATATAGTATTTGATAAGGCTGGTAATGCAGCAGTAAATACAGTAAATGCTAAAGTTCAGAATAATGCACCAAGAATTGCCGGAGCCTATATTGGAACTGATGAAGATGGAAACGGCAGGGTTGATGAAGATAAAAATGAATTTATTTCTTACCATAACATTAATCCAAAGGGACTCGTTAATAGTAGAAAGGCTGCAAATGTTACAATTCCTGCAAAAGCTAAGAATGGAAATAATTTCCAGATTAAGCGCAAGACTGTTATTAAACCGGAAATTGTAGGTGGTAATGGAGACTTATATTATTCCTACAGTGTGGGAAGCTATGACTCTAAACCAAACGTTACTTTACTTGGTGTAGGTAACGGAAGCAGCGACGACATTGTTACTCTTGATGATAATGGTACGCTCCCTTCAATTGAGCTTGATGTAATAGATTTCCTTAATAATAATATTGCAGATGGAACGAATAAGGACTTTGCTTTTACTATCTGGGATTCAACCCCAGGTCTTACTCCGGGTGATGACAGCCAGAGTGCAACACTCCATGTAACTATGGATGTTGCTTTGCGCGATGAAACTCCTGCTCAGAATAAGATTATTCCGTTCTACTGGAAGAGTAAGAGTGTAAACTCTCTTGCAGAAAATAGCCTTGAAAAAGGCCATATTGAGCTTAGTAAAGAATTACCGGAAGATTATTTTGGAAATGACAAAGATGGAATATATAAGCTTAATCCAAAGGTTTCTGGTGCAATAAAGCTTGAAGGTATTGCAAAGGATAATTCTCTGCTTAGCGAGCTTAAGGTTGCAATTTCTACGTATAACAGTGGAAATGCATTTACTATTGCTACCTATTCAAATACAGGTGATGATGCTGGAACCTGGGATGGAAAGACTGGAACTGGCTGGAGTACAGTAATTACAAAGGCAACTTATGGCCAGCTTGTTGCGGCAGGCTACATTACAGATGCAGATATTCCGGAAGACTGCTATGAAGATACCGAGGCAGCTTATGCAAGCCAGGAGCTTGGACACGTTGTTCACTGGACGCTTACAATGGACACAGATGCAATGGGAATTACTCCTGCAGCAGGAATTGAAATTTCTGCCTATGCAATAGATTATGGTAGACCAACAGAGAATGGTAATGCTGTAGAATACAACAATAAAAATGACTTCCGCTTTAATGGTGCCGAAGGAACAACACTGGAAAGTATTGGCCAGACAGGTGGAAACGACGGTACTGAGGCACAGACCTGTAAGTATAATGTGGATGTAGTTCCATATATCCGTGGAATTAAGACATATCTTTCAAGAAAGTCTTCAAATAAAGATTCTTCTGAAAAAGACAGAACTGCTCTTGGTCATTACCCCGTTGCCTCTACAGAAACAATTTATCTGTATGGCTTTAATCTTGCAGGCGGAACCTTGAATGATAAGGATGGCAATACTGCAGCATTGGGAGCTGCTATAGAAGTAAACACTAATAATACATTAAAAGACATTGACTCATATAAGGGCTTTATTTTGTACCCTGTTGCGTCAATCGGTAATTTTACCAGTGGTGAAATTACAGTAAAGTATGGAACAGGTGCTAATGCAATAGAAAGTCTTAACAACAAAAACCTGAATAATGCACGTGGCGAGTATGGTGGAGAAAGCTTTACCCTGCCTGCGGCCTCAAATTATGGTAAGCGAACAACAAAGAATACCTTTAGCAATTTCTATAACCGTAAGCCTAACAGCGAGAATAACTATATTCTTACAGATGATGTAATTCTTGATGTGTGGAAGATAAATAACCAGGCGGGACAGCCTAGGGCTGGTGGTCGTATAGATGAACTTACAATGAAGATAAGTCCAAGTAATGGAATTGTAGGATTTACCTTCCTTAATGGACCAAAAGACTGGTCTCGACCTAAAGGAAGTTCAACTTCGTATAGCCGGGGTACCAACAAATATGGCAGTCAGGAAGATTCTCATACAACAGCAGCATTGGCCTATGATGATAAAGGAAATGCCTTTGCCCTGAATGCCGGAGGTAACGAAGGAGACCCAGTTCATTTTGAGATTCTTCCTTCTGGAGGAGGAGAGACATCAAGTGTTTATATAGAATATGTAAATCAGAAGACTAAGAGAGATGGAACAGGTGTTTATATGGATTTGCGCTATAAGGTAAAAAGCCCTAATATTGTAACTTCACCTAATGGTACTGACGATACAAACATCTACATGGTTTATTACGACAGTTATAATGATGAAATCCGCTATAAATATGGTTCTATGAATAACATAATAAATAATCAGAATGGAAGAGACTTATTCCATGCTAGAAATAATAATGCTGCTTCTTGGAATAACAATAATGATTACACTTGCGAATATGCTCAGGTAATTGCAACATCTGAAGGAAATCTGCCTGCAGATAAGAGTTATTCTGCAACTTACCCTAGGTTGGGTGGAGCCGGTGAATATGTTGATATTGCTGTAATTCCAGCAGGTACACTAGGTACTACTCAAACAGAAGATGTTGTAGTTGTTGTCTGGGATGATGGTGGAAACTTAAAATATGCCTATAATACAAAACCTCGTGACTATTCATGGCACGTTGCTAATGATACATACTGTGGTTTGAACAGTAAGAACTGGACAGGTGTAAAAACAATCTTTACAGGCGCTTCGGAATACTGCCAGGTTAAGGTAGACGTTAATGGTGGTGTTCATATTGCGGCATACGACAGAGTTTCCGGAGATTTAAGGTATGCATATCTTTCAGCTTACAATACTACATATAACCAGAGCACAATGTCTTATAAGGTAGATTCTGCAGGAGCGACAGGATCTCATATGAGAATGGATGTGGCACTTGATGCAGCTGGTAACCCAGTGCCTTATATTAGCTATTGGGGGTCAAACATGCCTAAGATTGCATATCTTAAGGCTGACTCTGCCGCAAGCGGAACAGTTGATGATATGTTTAATGGAAACTGGGAGGTTTCTTACATTCCAACCTCCAGTAAAATTGATAATCTTGATGCTAAAAAAGATAAAATGAATGTGGATAACCGAATTAATGTTGGGGTATGGAAATATACTACGGGCGATGATAAGGGTAAAATTAAAGATTCATCTACAGGAACCGCCAGCAATGCTACAAATGATGGCAAGATTTATGGTAACGGAAAAGCAACACCTATGGTTTCTTACTCTGTTCAGGCTCCAAACGATACGGCCAACAACCGCATCGAAACCGCCCAGATGCAGTAAACTCTTGTTGTTTTCCGCCTATCTGAATATAATTAAATAAAACTATAGCAGCTGGCAAAAGTTTTTGCCGGCTGTTTTTTGTGAGGATTTTATGGATTTAATGAAATTGCAGAACGGAAGTGATGTCCGTGGTGTTGCTATAGAGGGTGTGGAAGGCGAGAACGTAAATCTTACTCCACAGATTGCAAAGC
>JAEEGL012526814.1_pt1 | contig 24329 bp, 16 predicted proteins | sample 9134231 | NCBI WGS metagenome assembly JAEEGL01 (sample SAMN16246548, study PRJNA631951) | gut metagenome | biome: gut microbiome; feature: rumen; material: fiber-attached | host: Bos | place: Iran: Karaj | collected 2018-10
CACCTCCGACGTGTCCTTCGTGGACCTGACCTGCAAACTGGCCAAGGAAGCTTCCTACGAGGAGATCTGCGCTGCCATGAAGGCCGCCTCCGAGGGTGAGCTCAAGGGTGTGCTCGGTTACACCAACGAGGCTGTGGTTTCCACCGACTTCCGCAACGACGCCCGCACCTCCATCTTCGATGAGAAGGCCGGTATCCAGCTGGACAAGACCTTCGTGAAGGTTTGCGCCTGGTACGACAACGAGTGGGGTTACAGCAACAAGGTACTTGAGATGGCCAAGGTCATCACCAAGTAATCCGGAAATCGTTTCGAGGGGGGGCGTTTCTAGGATTGTCCCCCTTCTTTTTTTTACAGACCACATAACACCACTAACACTAAACACTATGAGAATTTTTTACCGCTTTGTCATGGCCATTTCCGTTATGGCCGCTTTGTATGCCTGCCAGAAGGAATCCGTCCCCGCGCCGGAGGAGAACCCGCAGGAAGTCCCCGCTGCCTTCACGCCGGATGTGCGTGCCACGGCCGCCGTCATCAACGATGCCGCCCAGGTCATGGCCGAAGACCAGGAAGAAGTCCTGGAGAAAATCCGCTACAGCTTCGAGGCCGGAAAAGACAGTACCCACCTTTATATTGAAGTGACCCGTGGCGAGAACTGCTACGTGTCGGGTGAACTGGGCATCGTCCCCGGGGAGAGGAGAAAGGAGCTGGATGTGGACATCATGGTAGGTGGCGTCATTCCCATCGCCGGAACCGTGGACCTGCTGCATGTGGCCCGCTATTATGCCCAGGCCCGCCTGAGCCCCACGGACGAAGGCTGCCAGAAGAACCTGGACAAGGCCAATGAGGGAATCAACATCCTGGTTGCAGAACTCGGTGTCCTGGAACTGGCGGTGACCCGTGATGAGGAGAACAAGCGGGTGATTGACCTCTACCTGGTCAATCCCGAGGATCCGGAAGAATCCCGCGCCTCCCTCTCGGCCCTCCTGGCGTTCTTCCTGCAATAAACCATGCGCCGCATACCGTTATCGGTGCTGTTGGCGGGAGGCTTGATTCTCCTGCTACTGGGTGCCTGTTCCCCGCGTCGGGACGTGGTGCCCGGGGATAGCGTGCCGCAGCGCTACCGGATCCACGCTTCGGCCCTTTATTCGCCCGCGGACTTCGCCGATTACGCCTATCACGAGATTCCTGAATCGTGGGGGAAAAGCTATACCCCCGCCATGAAAGCCCTGAACCTGCTGGTGAGGCAGCGCAACAAGTACCTTTCCAAGGTCATGAGCGTGAAAGCGGGAGTGGCCGATGCCCCGTGGGGATACCGCAAGTACGTGCTCCATTATGCCAGCATCGATGCCCTGGGCCGCCCCCTGACGCTTTCTGAAGTGGTGGTGGTGCCGGTGGGGATCGGCTGGGATTTCCGTCCCGAAAAGGTATTCCTGAGCAGCCACATCACGCTTTTTGCCGATACGCAGCGTCCCACGGGACCCCATCCCGATTTCCTGACCGGGATGGCGTCGGCCGGGGCGGTGTTCATCTGTCCCGACCTGCAAGGATATGGCGTCAGCGCAGACCGTATCCATCCCTTCCTCTGTCATCCGGTGCTGGCCCGACAAACCCTGGACGGCGTTTTCGCGGCGCTGGATATGCTGGAAGACGAGGGCATCGTCCTGCAGGAGCATTTCAAGTTCTACAACGGCGGTTATTCGGAAGGGGGCTCCATCGCCCTGGCGGTGCACCGGCTCATCGAGAACGGCTGCAGCCGGGAGCAGCGTGAAAGGCTGCATTTGAGCCGGTCCTATTGCTACAGCGGCGCGTATTCCCCGCTGGAGACCTTCCATTGGTATGTAGGACAGGAGCAGGTGTACTACGTCTGTGCCTTGCCGCTCATCGTGGATGCCATGACGGCTTCTTTCCCGCATCTGATGCGGGGAATTCGGACGCAGGACTACTTCAGCCAGAAGTTCCTGGATGCCGGCATCCTGGAGATGGTGCGCAGCAAGCAGTATGGTCAGGACCAGATTATGGACCGCATCCGGAAGGAAGTGGGCGTCCGGATGGATGAACTGCTTTCCCAGGCGGCCCTGAACCCGGCATCTCCCCAGGTCAAGGCCCTGGAACGGGCCCTGGCCGCTTGTGAACTCACGAGTGGCTGGGCGCCGGAAAGTCCGGTTTATCTCTGCCACGCCCGCGCCGATAATTATGTCCCCTTTGTCAACGCCCTCCTGGCCCTGGACGGCCTGGGTGAGGGGAATGTCCACTTTGACGAGTTGCCCGACCTCTATCCCAGCCCGCATGTGGGCGCTGCGCTCGTTTACTTTTTGGAGATGTTGCTGTCCGGAATGGAATGAGAAAAGCTGGCTTCATACTGCTGCTTCTGGCCTGCTCCTTGCCGTTCGGCTGCCGTAAGGCGGCCGACCCGGCTCCTGTGCATGAACTCACGGCCCAGGAGCAGGTGAAAGAGCATCTGGTCTCGTCCTTTTCTCCTTTTGTGGCGGCGCTGGAACTGGAAAAGATATACAGCATCCCGGATTATCTGCTGGTGTATGGCCGGCTGGATTTGGATACGGACCATACCCCGCGCTTCCGTCTTGTCAAGGATGGCCTTACGCTCTTCAGTCTTCGTCTGGCTCCCGGAAGTACCCATTGGGACATCCAGGCTGCCTTTTATGGCGGCATTTCGCTGAAGGGCCGGTTTACCCCCTCTCTTTCCTGGGATTGGCATGACTGGGAGGAGCATTGGGATATCCAGGTCTATGACGGCGGGGAAGCCGTGGCACGCCTGGGCCTGGAGGACTATGAGGGAAAGCCTGTCCCCGTGTTCCGTTTTCCGGACGGAACTTCCTATAGCGTGACAACCCTTCTTTTAACGGAGGCCCTGGTCGATTATTTGCTCACCTATGTCATCTCTACGGAATAGACTGCTTGTCCTGTGTCTGTGTCTGGCGGGTGGACCCCTCGGGTGGGCGCAGCTGCCGGATTCCACCCTGCTCCTGGACCAGTCGGTCCTCGTCGAACGGCGGGTCAAGCCCATGGTGCAGAACCAGGTGGGCATCAGCGGCAGCGTCAACACGGATAAGATCCATGCGGTGCCTTCCCTGATGGGATATGCCGACCCCATCCGTTTCATGCGCCTGCTGCCCAGTGTCCAGCTCAATACCGAGCTGGAGGGAAATCTCCACATGCAGGGGAATGACAATTCGCACACCCTGGTTTCGCAGGCCGGGGTGCCCATCTACGGCGCTTCGCACCTGATGGGCTTTTTCTCCGTCTTCAACACGCCCCACTTCAAAGGCATGGACTATGCCGCATCGGCCGGCATGGAATCCCGCCTGGGCGGGGTGGTAAACCTGCAGCTGCAGGATTCGGTGGCGCGGCGCCTGGGGGCCGATGTGTCCCTGGGCATGTTGTCGGCCCAGGGGACGATGGACATCCCCATGGGGAAGTCGTCCCTGCGGCTCAGCGCACGCCGCACCTACATCAACCTCATCTACGGCAAGGCTTTGACCTACGACGGGAATCCCCTGAACTATGGCTTCACCGACGCCAACCTCACCTGGACCTGGCGGCCTTCCCGCAACGACCGCATCCAAGTGGACGCGTTCGGCAGCCTGGACCGCGGGAGCTTCGAATCGGGACTCATCGAAAAAATGGAAGCCCGTTGGTATAATGCCCTGGGGGCCATCCATTGGAACCATTATTATGACGATGCCTCGCTTCGCCAGAGCTGGTATGTGAGCGCGTCCGGCCTGGATCCCTCCTTCCTCTTTGCCGGAATCTCGGGACAGATGCTTTCCGGCATCCAGGACTATGGTTACAAGAATGCCTACCTCCGGGGGAATTGGGAGTTCAATACGCATCTTTCCTATTATCGTGTCCAGCCGCAGAATCCGCACAGCCTGGGCCTTTATGCCGACAGCAGCAACAACGGCGATATTCCGCTGCAGCATGCCTTCGAGGCGCAACTGGGGGCCTGGTACAAGTGGGACCTGGGTTTCTGGCTGCGGCTCAAGGCCGGACTGGGTGCCAATCTTTTCCTGAGCCCGGAGGGCCGATGGTACGGCGGTCCTACGCAGGAGGTGAAACTCACGGCGCTGCTCGCGCAGTGGGGAACGCTGGAACTGGCTTACGGGCTGCGGCGGCAGAACCTGTTCCAGCTGGGACTCACCCATATCGGCCTGCCTTGTGAGTTCTGGTTCCCGGCCGGCGATATCCAGTCCCCGCAGCGCGCCCACCATTTCGCCCTCAGCTATAATGTGGACTTCTGCCAGGGCGCCTGGTCCCTTTCTTCCGAAGCGTATTACCGCATCCTCCGGAATCAGCTGGAGTATGTGGGTTCGCTCATGGATTTGTACACCGGCCATTATTCGCTGGAGGGCAGTGTCCTGAAGGGAAAAGGCCGGGCCTATGGATTCAATTTCATGCTCCAGCGGCAGAAGGGGCCGCTCACCGGCTGGGTGAGCTATGCCTGGTCGCGGAGCCTTCGCTCCTTCGATGCCTTCCAGGACGGGAAGGAGTATCCGGCCAATCACGAACGCGTCCATGAACTGGACCTGGTGCTCACCTACGACGGCGGGCGCTGGGATGCCGGCATCACCTATGTGCTGGGCTCGGGAACGCCCTATACCCGGCCCGAATCCATCTACGTCGTGGGCAGCCGGATGATCTGCCAGTACGGCCCGTACAACGGCGCCCGCCTGCCCGCCTATATGCGGGCCGATTTCTCGGCCAACTGGTATTTCCGCCGGGGACCGCGGGGAAAGAGCGGAGTCAACTTCTCCATGTACAATATCCTGGGAAATGAGAATGCCGTGGCCTACGGAATTCATTTTTCCAAGGAACATACGGCCTACTCGTACATGCCCTTTATCCTGGGTATCCGTTTCATGCCTTCCCTGTCCTTATTCTATTCTTTCTGATATGCAAACAAGAGGTAATCGTTTCATCGGGCTGCTGCTGGGGCTTTGTCTGCTTCTTTCCTGCGGGAAGGAAGCCGGAGACCAGCCGGGGGAGACCGCGCTGGTCGTAGAGGGCTGGATCGAGAACGGTTCGCATCCGGTGGTGCTGGTTTCGGAGAGCATCTCGCTGGTGACGGGAGAACTGGTATCGGCCCAGGACATGCTTTCCCACATTGCCAAGTGGGCCCGGGTGACCGTGAGCGACGGGGAAAAGACGGTGGTGCTGACGGGCATGACCGACACCGGCTATTTCCCGCCCTACATTTTTACCAGCAGCGAGATCACCGGGGAGGTGGGGAAGACCTACAGCCTCAGCGTTACCTACAAGGATTACGAGGCCCAGGCGTTCACCACCATTCCCGCGCCCGTCCCGGTAGATACCGTCTATGTGAAACAGATGGCCTCCGACAGCCTGGCCACCCTGGTCGTGGGCTTTACGGATCCGCCCGCCCCGGGCCATTTCTACCGGATATTTACGCGTACCGAGGGCGTGGACAGCCACTATCACCCTTCTGCCCTGGCCAATGTTTCGGATGATTTCATGCACGATTATGCCGAGATGAATCTCTACAGTACCCAGCGTCTGATGGACTATATCGATTATCCCAATATCCACGAAGGCGACCGGATCTGGATCAAACTCTGCACCCAGAGTGAGGACAGTTTCAACTATTGGAATGCGTTTGAGGCCTCCATCATGGCCAATGTCGGCAACATGCGCAATGTGCGGGAATCGGGTATCTCCCGGAACATGCAGGGCGCCGTCGGCTATTGGGCCGGGTATGGCGTGGCGCGAGAAGTGTGTTTCCAGGTGAGCGGGGAAGCGGCGGGGGACTAAGCCTGGCGCAGGGCCTCCACCATGGCGCGGGCTACGGCTGTGGAGGCGCCCCGGCCGCCTAGTAGCGTGCGCACCCGGGCATAATCGGCCTGCATGGCGGCCCGGTAGGATTCGTCAAAGCAGAGGCGCTCCGTCTCTTCCAGCAGGTTTCCCACGGTAAAGTGCTCCTGCAGCAGTTCGCGGAAGGCCAGACGGTCCAGAATGAGATTGGCCAGCGAGACGTAGCGCACCTTGATGATGCGGCGGGCGATGGCGGCGGTGAGGGCGGCCATCCGGTATCCCACCACCTGGGGCGTGCCGATGAGCGCTGCCTCCAGCGAGGCCGTACCGGAGTTGATGACGGCGGCGCGGGCGTGCCGGAGCGCGCCGTAGGTTTCCCCGAAGACCACATGCACGAAGTCCCGGTTTCCCAGGTATTTTGCATAGTCGGCTCGGCTGCGCGCCGGGGCGGCGGCCACCACGAAGTGATAGTCCGGATAGCGCAGATGCCAGGCATCGGCCAAGGCCATGAATGAAGGCATCATGGAAGCGATTTCGTTGCTGCGGGAACCGGCCAGCAGGGCAATCCATGGTGCGTCCGGCACGCCGGTGCGGCGAAGGAAGGCTTCCCGGGATTCGACCAGGGCGGGATGTCCGTCCACGGCATCCACCAGCGGATTGCCCACATAGGTGCAGGGAATGCCCCGGCTGTTGAAATAGGACTCCTCGAAGGGAAAGATGATAAAGAGCCGGTCAACCCAGGCCCTGAGCTTGCGGATACGGCCTTCGCGTGAGGCCCAGAGTTTGGGCGCAATGTAATAGAACACCTTGAAACCGGCCCCGTGGGCGAATTCCGCGATCTTGAAATTAAAGCCGGGATAATCGATCAGGATCACCACGTCCGGCTTCCATGCGGCAATATCGGCCTTGCAGAAAGCCAGTTTCCGGGCGATGGAAACGCTTTTCAGCAGCACTTCCACATATCCCATCACGGCACCGTCGCGGTAATCCTTCACCAGGCCTGTTCCGCTTTGGTGTGCCTGGAAGACCGCATCCATGAGGCTTCCGCCCCAGAAACGGATATCGGCCCCGGGATCCTGGGCATAGAGCCCCTTCATGAGGTTGCTGCCGTGCAGGTCGCCGGAGGCTTCCCCGGCTATGATATAATACTTCATAACAGCCCCTGCAGCCGCCGGAACTCGTCCATGTCCGTCATCCGGGCATTGAAGGGCGCCACGGTAATCCAGCCTTCCTCCAGAAGCAGGTGGTCGGCCGAGGCGGGATCGTCGTCATCGTTGACGAAGGTGCCGCGCATGAAGACCGCCTTTTCCCCGTCTTCGAGGGCCACGCGGTAGTGCTGCCAGAGGAAACTGTCCTTGAGCACGCCCAGGCTGTTCTCGTCCCAGGGCTCGAACTCCTTTTCCCAGTGTCCATCGCCTTGCCGGGCCACTTTCACGCCCTTGATCTTCTCCAGGGGCAGGGCGGGGAAATTGATATTGTAATACAGGCCTTTGGCCTGCTTGGGCCAATTCTTCAGCAGGGTTTCCATGATGCCGGGCAGCAGCGCCTCTACGGCCGAAAAATCGGGGTCCGGGTCAAAGTCGCACAGCGACACGCCGATGGCCTTGCAGCCGTTGATGGCCGCCTCTTCGGCCGCTCCCAGCGTGGCGCTGTAGTTGGCCGCCGTGGAGGCATTGGTGCCATGGTTGATGCCGGAGACCACCAGATCGGGGTCCCGCTGCTCATATTTGAATTCCAGGCCGAATTTGACGCAGGAGGCGGGCGTGGCGTCCAGATAGGTCCATCGGCCGGGGCCTTCTTCCGGCAAGTCCTTGTAGGCCAGTTGTTTTACGCCCAGGGAGACAGCCATGGACATGGCGCTCTGGTGGAACTTGGGAGCTACTACCGTCAACTCGCCGAAGGGTTCCATGATACGTGCCAGGGCATGGATGCCCTTGGCCTTGTATCCGTCGTCGTTGCAAATCAGAATCTTCATAGTGCAAATGTACATAAAAAAGCCCGCAATTTGCGCCGGTGCGGGAAAATATGTAAATTCACGGCAAAATTGATGCGCCATGATTGACAAACAGATGCTGGACGAGCTGCGAAACCGGGACGTGGTCCTTTTCGTGGCCGACAAAGATGAGATTTCTGAGGCCGATGTTCCGTTCCCGGTGGTACATACGGGGATGGGCAAAATGCGTATGTACGATGGCCTGGTCCGCTGGTATGAGACCCTGGAAGGCGGGAAACCGGCCGTGTTGAATATCGGCAGCGCGGGCTCTGCGCATTATCCTATCGGTGAAATCGTGCGCTGTACCCATTTTATCAACGGCGGCAGTGAGTTGATTTACGACCGGATAGACCTTCCCGGGGAGGGCTGCTCCGTCTTTTCCGGCGACTATTTCATGAGCACCCAGACCTTCAGCCCCGAGCAGGTGAAGGCGCTTTCCGCGCAGTACGACCTCTTTGACATGGAGGCCTACGCCGCCGCCCTTTTCTGTAAGACCCACGGTCTCTCGTTCTACTGTTTCAAGGCCGTCTCCGACAATCTGGACGGCACTTTGAAAGACTGGCGCGCTATTCTTGGAATGATTAAAGAAAAATTTACAGAACTCCTTGCGCTGTAACTTGCTCTTATTTAAGTAGTTGTTAAAAGCGGTCTAAAAATCTTAAAGAATCGTTAAAAACTGCGTTGGTAATTATTAAAATATTTGTAAATTTGCTGCCCCAAATTAACAATAGACGCAGTTTTCGTGAAAAAAGAACGCTACGAGAAGCCTGGTAGTGAGGCTTACCTCCTTTTTATGGAAGGCTGCATCGCCGGCAGTCCCGGCGATGGTGGCAATGAAGGTTTTGAAGACCCCGACCACGATTTATTAAACATCCCTAGTTCGATATGGAACGGACCACTTGTTTTGTAGCAGCGATTGCGCTGTTATGTGCCGGCGCGTGTACCCGGCTCGAAGAAGCACCCTTGAAAGAAGATACCCGGGAAATGGCGATGACCGTAAGAGCCACCATGGCCGACGCTCCCAAGACCAAAACTGTGTTGAACGCCGACAAGTCCGTCTATTGGACAAAAGGCGATGCCATCAACCTGTTCTATTCCAACCTCAGTTCCGGGAAGTTTACTTCCAATGTCGGTGATGCTCCCGTACAGACGGCCGAGTTTACGGGCACGCTGACTGTTGCCACCGCCGTTACGGAAGCGGAGCTGAGCCACAAGTACATCTGGGGCGTATATCCCTACGGCGAGAACAATACCTGTGACGGGACGGGCGTAACAATCGCTATCCCTTCCCAGCAAACGGCCTTCGCCGGTTCTTTCGCCGATAAACTCAACCCTTCGGTCGCAAGGTCCACCGGCCTGGACCTCGCATTCTACAATGTGGGCGCTCCGTTCTATTTCTCCGTTACGCAGGAGGGCGTCACCTCCGTCACCTTCAGCGGGAATGCCGGAGAAGATATCGCAGGAAAGCTGCATGTTACCATGGACGAGGACGGGTATCCCGTATCTACCGTCATTTCAGGACAGAAAAGTATCACCCTCTATGCCCCTGCCGGAGAAACCCTTGTCCCCGGGGTGACCTATGTGATGATCTTGCTTCCCCAGGCCCAGATGGCCAACGGTTATTCGGTCACCTTCCGGAAAGAAAACCTGGAAGCCACGCAGGTTATTGAAAAACTTGTCCAGTTCAAGCGTTCCAAAGGCCGTGACCTGATGAATGCCGACCAGGGTCTGACCTATTCGCCGATTATTCCTGTCCCCGAGGCCGTGGATCTGGGCCTCAGCGTAAAGTGGGCCTCCTTCAATGTGGGCGCATCGACCCCGGCCGAGTGCGGTGACTATTATGCCTGGGGCGAAACGGAACCCAAATCCTCGTATGCCTATGGTACCTACACCTGGTGCAACGAAGGAAGCAAGCAGAAACTGACCAAGTATTGCGGTCTGGACAATGCCGGTATATGGGATGGCCCCGACAGCCCTGACGGCAAGTATGTCCTCGATCTGGAGGATGATGTCGCCCATGTGAAATTGGGCGGCCACTGGCGGATGCCGACAATCGCGGAGTGTCGGGAACTCATCGAACAGTGCACCTGGACTTGGACGGCGGACTACAACAATACCGGCATCGCCGGCAGCGTGGTAAGCAGCAAAAACCCCGATTACAGTGGCAAGAGTATCTTCATCCCCGCCTCTGGACGGAGGGTAGATACCGACATCTACAAACTCGGGCGCAACGGTTTCTTCTGGTCCTCGTCCCTTTATGATGGAAGCTCGGATTCCGCCTGGTGCGTGAGTTTCAATTCCATCAGTGGGGCCGAGAGTCTCGCCGACCGCTCAAGCGGACGATCTGTCCGGCCCGTCTGCGACTAAAAAACGGCCCGGCCTTCCCGAACGTCATGCCCGGCTTGACCGGGCATCTCAGGATAAAAAAAGCCGCTGGTGAAAACCGGCGGCTTTTTGTGGAGTATAGGGGACTATTTTGATGGTTAACGAGAATTATAAATAGTTGTTTTAACACATTGCAGATAAGCGGATTAAGTAAATCAAGGTTTATCAACATTAATATGGATTTCTCGAAAACTGTGTATAAATCTGTGTACGAAACATAAAACACAAGCTTATACCAGTGAAGTTTTCCTCTCGCCTTATGCGAATAAAGCAGGCGTATTCCCAGAGCACTCAGTCGGGAGAGCGCTTGCTCGGCGTGTCGATGCCGTGGCCGTTGTCGATGAGGATTTTCATAGCTGGTTTTTCGTTTAGGTTTCTGATTGTAAGTTACGAAAAATCAGCGAGAAAAGCAAGGCGGATGAGGTTTATTTCCAGATGCGGAGACTTTTTGTTAACTTTGCATCTGTATGAAAGGATTTGTGTCATATATTCTGGAGTTATGCCGGAAGAAAGAAGGAACTGAGGTCGAATTCAAGTCTGCGCTTGGTGGTTTTCCGGGCAGTTTCTGGGAGACTTATTCGGCTTTCGCGAATACAAAGGGCGGTGTGATTGTGCTTGGCGTGAAGGAGAAGAATCATCGTTTCACTCCTGATGGGTTCACGGATGAGCAGGTTGACAAGTATAAGAAGACGTTCTGGGATTGTGCTAATAATAAGGGCAAGGTGAGTCATTGCCTTTTGATGGATAAGGATGTAATTGAGGGGGAACTTGACGGGAAGAAGGTTTTGGTGTTTGTCATTCCGCGTGCTCCTTTCGATGTGAAGCCGGTCTATATCAACGGGAATCCGAATCAGGCTTTCAAGCGCAATCACGAGGGAGACTATCTCTGTACAATGGATGAGATCAGCCGGATGTTCGCAGATGCAATGGTTCTTTCCACCCCACAAGACAGTCGCATTCTGAAGAATTTTACACTTGAGCGCGATTTTGATCTAACTACTATCAGGCAGTATCGTCAATTGTTCCAAATGCGACATGAGGGACACGCCTGGAACGATTTGGGCGATCTGGAGTTTCTGCAGCGCTTAGGAGGATACCGGGTGGATCAAGAGACAGGCGAGACAGGCTTTACGTTGGCCGGTGTATTGATGTTCGGCACGGAGTTGGCGATAATGGGTGTGATGCCCAGATACTTTGTGGACTTCCGGGAGAAACTCAGCAGCGATCCGAACATCCGTTGGACAGACCGTGTTTATCCTGATGGGATGTGGGAACCAAATCTTTATCAGTTCTATCGCCGTGTTCTGCCTAAGCTTTTCCTTGCGTTACCGACACCGTTCCAGATGGAGGGCGTATATCGCCAGGATGAAACCACTGCCCATAAGGCAGTGCGAGAGGCTCTCGTTAACTGTATTGTTCACGCATCCACGCGCTTGTACGAAGGCCCTGTTGTCGAACGGTATCCGGATCGTTTGTATTTCTCGAACCCTGGAACGATGCTGGTGAGCGTGGAAGACTTCTTCGAGGGCGGTCACAGCATCTGCCGCAACTCAGCCCTTCACAAGATGTTCGAAATGATCGGTGGTGGCGAACGTGCCGGCAGCGGTGCCGATACCATCAAGAAAGGGTGGGCCGATAACAAATGGCCGGCACCTGAGATCAAGGAACACTTCGGCCAGAATGACGACCGCGTCGAGTTGACGTTGTGGATAGGTCAGTCCACCAGGTCACCAGGAAAGGAGACTGAGAGTAAACTGAAAACTAGGAAGAAAACTAGGGAGATAATTAGGGAGAAAATTGGGGAGAACCCATCTATTACAGTATTCGAACTTGCCGAGCAGATTGGAATATCACGAAAGGGCATTGAATGGCATATCGCCAAGATGAAATCCGAAGGCCTTCTCGAAAGAGAGGGCCCGGATAAAGGCGGACGATGGATAGTGAAATAGCATTTTAGATTGTTAAGATTTCTTTGTAATTTTACAAAAATACATTTTGAGCCGTGCTGGAAAGCCAAATTGAAAAGAGTTTCATCGAGAAACTGTCCTCGGAGTTAAAGTATGTGTATCGTGAAGATATTCACGATAGGGAAACACTTGAAGCCAACTTCAGGGAAAAGTTTCAGGCATTGAACCGGGTGCATCTGACCGATAATGAATTTGAACGTTTGCTCGAGGAAATTACCGATCCGGATGTCTTTGTCTCATCTAAACGTCTTCGCGAGCGGAACACTTTCTTCCGTGAGGACGGGACGCCGCTTCAATATATGCTGGTCAACATCAAGGACTGGTGCAAGAATGATTATGAGGTTATTCACCAGTTCCGCTCAAATACCCGGAACAGTTTCCAGCGCTACGATGTCATTTTGCTCATTAATGGTTTGCCCGTCGTTCAAATCGAACTGAAGAACTACGATGTCAGCCCTCGCCGTGCCATGCAGCAAATAGTTGATTATAAAAACGATGTAGGGAACGGCTATACCAACTCGCTGCTGTGCTTCATGCAGGTTTTTATTGTCAGCAATCAAAAGAACACATATTACTTTGCCAATAACAACAACGAGCATTTCAATTTCAACGCCGACGAGAAGTATCTTCCCGTTTACCGGTGGGCCGACGAGCAGAATAAGAAGATTGCCGGCCTCGATGAATTCTCGGAAGCTTTCCTTCAGAAGTGCAAGTTGGGAGAGATGATAAGCCGATATATGGTCTTGGTTGCCAGCGAGAGGAAAGTGCTGATGATGCGCCCGTACCAGATTTATGCTGTCAAGTCCATCGTAAAATGTATTGACGAAAATCGAGGTAATGGTTATATCTGGCACACTACCGGAAGCGGTAAGACCTTGACCTCATTCAAAGCCTCAACCTTATTGAAAGATAATCCCGATATCTACAAATGCATCTTTGTGGTTGACAGAAAGGATCTGGACAAGCAAACGCGGGAGGAGTTCAATAAGTTCCAAGATGGATGTGTCGAGGAGAATACCAATACGGATGCTTTGGTCCGAAGGATGCTCTCGGAGGATTATTCAGATAAAGTAATTGTAACCACCATCCAGAAACTGGGCATTGCATTGGATTCCCAAAACCAACGCAATTATCAGGAGCGCCTTCTTCCGCTCAAAGACAAGCGTGTGGTGTTTATCTTTGACGAGTGTCATCGCTCCCAATTTGGCGAGAATCACAAGGCAATCAAAGAGTTCTTCCCCCAAGCACAGCTATTCGGTTTTACGGGTACCCCTATCTTTGAGGCCAACGCTACATATACCCAGATTACTGGAGAAGAGGCTCAGTATAAAACAACGGAAGATGTATTCCAGAAGGAACTGCATTCTTATACGATAACGCATGCCATTGACGATTGTAATGTCCTCCGGTTCCATGTGGATTACTTCAAACCGGAAGCAGCCGATATGGTTGGAGATACCGTAAAAAAGTCAGCTATCGTCAGGGCTATTCTGGGAAAACACCGCGCGGCCACCAACGATGGGCGTTTCAATGCCTTGTTTGCGACGGCGTCCATCAACGATGCCATCGAATACTACAATCTTTTCAAGAAAGCTCAGGCATCACAGCACTTTGATGATCTCCGGGAGCCATTGAATATCGCCTGTGTTTTCACTCCTCCCGCAGAGGGGAATCGCGATATTGCCCAGTATCAAGAGGATCTCCAGCAGGAAAGGCTTGACAACATGCAGGCTCCGGAAGAGAAGAAAGCGGCTCTGATGGAAATCATCAAAGATTATAACAGGCAATTCAGGACAAACCATTCCATTAACGATTTTGATGCCTACTATCAGGATATTCAGCAAAGGATAAAGAATCAGCAGTACAGCAATAAGGATTATGCCCACAAGAACAAAATCGATATTACGATTGTTGTGGACATGCTCCTGACAGGATTCGATTCCAAATATTTGAACACGCTGTACGTTGATAAGAATCTGAAATATCACGGACTTGTGCAGGCCTTTTCCCGTACCAACCGCATTTTGAATGACACCAAGCCCTATGGAACCATATTGGACTTCCGGGGCCAGCAGGATGCCGTTGATACAGCTATCGCGCTTTTCTCCGGTGAGAAAGAAGGCGAACGGGCACGACAGATATGGTTGGTTGAACCGGCATCCGTTATTCAAAAGAAGTTCAAGGAGGCGGTCGGGGCATTGCGGGACTTTATGTCCAGTCATCATCTTCCTTTCAAAGCCGAAGAGGTTCCCAACCTGCAGGGCGATGAAGCAAGAGCCGGATTTATCCATTGCTTCAAGGATATCCAGAGACTAAAAACACAGCTGGATCAATATACCGACATAGTTACCGTTGAAGATGATTCGCCGGCCGGGGTATTGTGTGAACCAGAAGTTTCTTATGGTTCGTTTACAGATGATGACCTCAAAGCCTTCCGTGGTGCATACCTTGACTTGGCGCAAGAGATGAAATCTCGCCGTGATAAACGAGCTGGCGTTGTCTCAGAGGAAGTAGAGGACGTTGACTTTGAGTTTGTCCTGTTTGCATCGGCATTGATTGATTATGACTACATCATGGATTTGGTTGCTCGGCATGTAGGAAATCCGCTTACATGGAAGATGACCAGAGAGGATTTGATCAATCTCATCCGTTCCAGCGCCAATCTTTTGGATGACAGGGAGGACATTATCGAGTACATCAAGAGCCTTGATAGTGTCAATGGAAAGACGGAGCAGGAAATAAAAGACGGCTATGAGGTTTTCAAGACGGAAAAGTATGCCAAGGAAATGATGGCAATTGCCGAAAAGCACAAGCTTGGCGTTGCATCCCTGAAAGCCTTTATTAACGATATTGTCGAACGAAAGATTTTCGACGGAGAGAAGTTGAATGAACTGCTGGAACCGCTGAATATGGGTTGGCGTGACCGTACCAGAAAAGAGAATGACTTGATGATGGACCTTGCTCCGCTCCTGAAGCGCCTGCTACCCGGCCAGGAGATTTCCGGACTCTCGGCCTATGATGATTAATAAGTGTGATCAATGACTGACAAGCAGAATAAGCTGATACCGAAGCTCCGTTTCCCGGAATTCAAGAATGACGGGGAATGGGAGCAAAAGTTTGTCAAGGATGTATGTTCCATTGAAACTGGGAAGAGTAATACTCAAGATCAAGATGTAAATGGATTGTATCCTTTTTTCATCAGATCAGAAAATCCTGTCAAGAGCAGCAAGTATTTGTATGATTGTGAGGCTGTAATAACCATTGGTGACGGAAAAATCGGGCAAGTTTTTCACTACATAAATGGAAAATTCGATCTTCACCAACGGTGTTATAAGATGTCTGATTTCCAAGGTGTCAATGGCAAGTACTTTTTCTATTTCTTCTCATCTCATTTTTACGAAAGGGCGATGAGAATGTCCGCTAAAGCGACTGTCGATTCGGTTCGGTTGGAAATGATATCTGATATGCCGATCTACCTTCCGAGTTTGAAGGAGCAAAAAAGAATTGCTGATTTTCTGACATCGCTCGATGACTTATTAACAGGCACGAAATCTATACTGGAACAATTAAAAGTTCATAAGAAAGGCCTGATGCAGAAACTCTTTCCCGCTCCAGGCGAGACTACCCCGGAGTATAGATTTGCTGATTGTAACAACGGAAGCGAATGGCCAGTAAAAAGATTAGGAGAGTTGTTTTGTCGAATAGTTGAAAAGAATACTGAAAACAACCAAAATGTGCTAACTATCTCTGCTCAATTTGGATTGGTTAGTCAGTCTGACTATTTTCATAAGAGTGTGTCTTCTAATGATATCACCAATTATTTCTTGATTCAAAGAGGCGATTTTGCTTATAATAAAAGTCGCTCTCAGGGATACCCCTATGGTACTGTTAAGTCGCTTCAATTATATGAAAAAGGAGTAGTTTCCCCTCTATATTTATGTTTCAGACCCAGAAACGTTAAAACCAATACCTTGTTTTATGGGTATTATTTTGAATCAGAATCATTTAATCTCGAATTGGGTAGAGTTGCTCAAGAAGGAGCGAGAAATCATGGGTTACTGAATATTTCGCCTAGTGATTTCTTTGATAGTATTTGCGTAGCGATTCCTCAGCCAAAAGAGCAAGAGAGAATAGCCCAGTCACTGTTTTCCATTGATAGCCTGATTTTATCCTATTCAAATCGTCTCTTTCAGATTGAGCGCTATAAGAATGGTATACTTCAACAATTGTTTCCTTCTTTTGAATGAGTAGATATGCCTAACCAAATGATAAACAAATCATACATTGATTTGAACGCTCTCGCTCAAGACCTAAGAGATAGCGAAAAGAAAAATACCATCATTTTTGCTCATAATGGTATCGGCAAAACATCTCTTTCCGTAGCTTTCAAAGATATTGCTAAGCAAAGAGGGGAAGGCGATACGTTGTATTACAATGCTTTTACTGAGGATTTGTTCTACTGGGATAATGATCTGGATAATGACGAAGAAAGAGTATTGATGTTTCATCGTGAGTCTCATTTCTTTGATGGCCTAAATGCGAATGAAATGGAAACACGCATTCGTTCCTGCTTGGCTCGCTATTCTGACTTCGATTTTACAATTCATTTGGATGTGCTCCAAATAGATTCACAGAATAATGAACGACATGTGAGTTTCGTTTCATTTCGAAGGAATGTGTATAATGATGAAAGTGGTACAACGGAGTGGAAAGAATCAATAAAGATTTCTCGTGGTGAGGAGAATATCTTTAAGTGGTGTTTTTTTCTGTCGATAGCACAGATGGCTATTGACAGAACTGAAGCATATCAATGGGTAAAATACATTTTCATCGATGATCCTATTTCGTCGCTAGATGACAATAATGCTGTTCTGGTCGCCAATCATTTGGCTTCTTTGATAAAACCAGAGACGAACTCTATACATACGATTATATCCACTCATCACGGGTTGTTTTATAATGTGATATATAATGAACTGAGTAAGGCCTCCAAATTGTATTTGTATAAGGAGTTGCAGGAGAAGGCGAATGACACAGAACCGGATAAGTATGTATTTAAGATTAAAGACATAAGCGATACCCCTTTCTTCCATCATGTGGCATTAATCAAAGAGTTGGATAAGGCGGTCAGCCCTGAAGGGAATCTATATACATATCACTTTAATATGTTAAGGACTGTACTGGAGAAGACGGCTGCATTTCACGGTTATAAAAGATTTGGAGAGTGTATCAAAAAGTTTGAAAACGACCCTGATGAGCAGTTGTATTCTCGTTTCATCAACATATTAAGTCATGGAAATTATTCCATTTTTGAACCTGTAGAGATGAATAATGAGAACAAAAATACTTTTAGAAGAGTTTACTCTGACTTTAAGTCGAGATATCCATTTAATGAAGAACTATAAGTATGCCTCAGAATAATCAAAACGAATTAGGCAAAACCCTTTGGGATATCGCTAATAATCTCCGCGGAGCAATGATGGCGGATGATTTCCGTGATTATATGTTGTCATTCCTTTTTTGGAAGTATTTGTCGGATAATTATATAAAGGCGTCTCAGCGGGAATTAGGCTCAGACTGGGAACCCCTGGAGGTTTGGTATGCACATAATCCGGATGACACGTTTCTGTTTGAAAAACAGATGCGTCGGAAGATTCATTATGTCATTGAGCCGCAATATCTATGGGGCAGTATTGTCGAACTTGCGCGAACGCAAAGCGGCGAATTGCTTAATACGCTTTATGAAGGATTTCGGTATATCGAGGATAAATCTTTTGAAACATCCTTTAAAGGATTGTTTTCAGAGATTAATCTGCATTCTGAGAAACTCGGAAAGACTTATACAGATCGGAACGCTTTAATCACCAAAGTAATAACTACCATTGCGAAAGGACTGGAAGAGTTCTCTTCTGATACGGATTCATTGGGAGACGCTTATGAATTCCTTATCGGCCAGTTTGCTGCCGGATCTGGACAAAAGGCGGGAGAGTTCTATACACCGCAGATGATATCGACCGTCTTGTCCCGTATCGTTACGCTGGACTGCCAGGAACCAAAGACCGGAAAAAAGAAAAAGATTGACAAGGTGCTGGACTTTGCCTGCGGATCAGGCTCTTTGCTATTGAATGTCCGCCATGAGATGCAGGGCTATTCCATTGGCAAAATTTATGGCCAGGAGAAAAATATTACCACCTATAACCTGGCCCGGATGAATATGCTGCTTCACGGGGTCAAGGATACGGAGTTCGAAATCCATCATGGCGATACCCTCGTAAACGATTGGAGCATCCTTAATGAACAGAATCCGGCCAAGAAAATGGAGTTCGATGCCGTTGTGGCTAATCCACCTTTCAGTTTGAGATGGGATCCGACTGAGGAGACTGCAAAAGACTTTCGTTTCAGCCGATATGGTGTAGCGCCAAAGTCAGCTGCCGACTTCGCTTTCCTGCTTCACGGTTTGCATTACTTGAGTGAGAACGGGACAATGGCCATCATCCTGCCCCATGGCGTCCTGTTCCGGGGCGGAAAAGAATACGAAATCAGAAAGAAGCTGCTGGAAGATGATTATATCGATGCAGTTATCGGCTTGCCGGCCAATCTGTTCTATTCCACGGGAATCCCCGTATGCGTCCTGGTGTTGAAGAAATGCCGTAAACACGAGCAGATTCTCTTTATCAACGCCAGTTCCGAGGAACATTATGAAAAGGGCAAGCGCCAAAACAAACTTCGGAAAGAAGACGTCAACTTGATTGTCGAGACATATCAGAATCGCCGCGAGATAAGCAGGTATTCCAGACCGGTATCACTTTCTGAGATTAAGGAAAATGATTTCAATCTGAACATTACCCGCTACGTCAACCTGTCAAAAGAAGAAGAACCGATTGATCTCCTTGAAGTCAACAAGAAACTGGTTGCTTTGGAAAAGGAGATTCAGCTGGCGCGCGACAAGCATAACGAGTTCCTGAAAGAATTAGGCCTTCCGCCTCTGATCTAATGCCTTACCCGAAAAAGATTTCCGGTTAAACGTCTTTTTCTGGAGACGATTGTGTGTATAAAATAAGGGTATAATTGACAAAAATGGTTGGTAACCTTGACATTTATGGTTGGTGTCAAGGTTACTTTTTCTTCTTTTCATCGTTGAAGAAAAGGTACCATTTTATGAAGTTGTCAATCCTCGATTCGGCGAGTCCTCGGTGTGATCTTATTTGATCTTTTATGTGTCCGAAGAATGCTTCCAGGGCATTGGTTGTCTTCGGAACTCTTGGATGGTCTATGTATGTGAAGAGATTGGGAATAGCTCTTTTCAAGTGTATATATGCTTTCCTTAAGTCGTTATGTACATAGTATTCCTGTTTTGAATAGGGAACGACAGCTTTCTGGAAGACATATTCCTCGTTGTCTTCCACCCAATTGGAATATATATTTAACCACCACCTTTTGTCATTACCTGTGCGAACATCGGTGAGTTGTTGAACCAGGTTCCGGAAAAGTTTGGCCTCAGTAGAGCGCGGCCGCTGCGTAATAGAGGCCAGGCAATCACGTTGTACATGAACGACGCAGCGTTGCCTGGGGACATCAGGGAATACGTATTCTATAGCTCGTATAATGTTGTCTCCGCCATCTGTGGTAATGCCCATGACATCGTACCCCAAGTCCCTGATATTGAGCAAATCTGCGGCAATCTCATTTTGATCTTCGTGATTGGTAAAACGATAGAATATGGTTCTTTTCAGGTTCTCTGCACGATACAGGATAAGGCAATGATCGTCGGAGTAATATGTTCCATCAATGAGTAGATATATCGGCCTGGACGTGTTCATTGTCCAGGAGGGCGATGAGTCCAGATACTCGTCGAACCATCTGTGGAGCTGGCGCGTACTATAACCACTTCTGTCGGCAATCTCATCAATAGCCATTCGCCCCGACACCCACTTTTTGAACCAGACAAAATGGTTCGATGCCGTAATCTCTTTTCTTCGGCCAGAAAAGAGATATCCACAACTGCATTTATACCTTTGAATCCCATCACGAACGCCCCATTTGATACTGTCTAACGAACCACATTGAGGGCACCTGAGACGCCTCCTTATTTTTGCCTTATCACTCATTAGAAGAAACAGTTTTCTTCTAATTTGCATAAAAGTCAATGAATCAGCAAATTATAAAGGAATTACCAACCAGAAATGTCTATTATATCAAAATAAGAAAAGAGATTGTTAATCAATTGATTAACAATCTCTTTTCGTGGAGCATAGGGGATTCGAACCCCTGACCTATAGATTGCGAACCTATCGCTCTACCAACTGAGCTAATACCCCGCTTTGTAAAGGATTGCAAAAATACGGGATTTCCTGCAAACTTGCAAGAAATCCCGTGGTTTTTTGAGGCTGCCGGTTACCTGCGCAGACCGGACAGGGAGGCCAGGGGAGACTCCATCACAAAGCCTACATAGAGCGGCGAAGACATCCCTAAGTCGGAGAGCGGCAGATTGCTTTTGTTGTAGGCTACCCGGATTCCCATCTTGATGTCTGCGTTCTGTAAAAAGAAGCGGGAAAACCTGAAGGCTATGTCCGACCCGAGGCTGAGGAAGGAGAGGTCGATCTGGGTCCCTATGAGCGCGCGGGTGTAATCGGCGAAAGGATTCAGCTCCATGTTGCGGACGTATAGATAAGAGCCGACGTTCCATCCCAGGTCGAACAGCGGGAGGGAATAATCGGCGCTCAGACGGGTTACGAGCACGCCCATGGCATTCAGTTCGTAGCCGATGCCGGTGCGCTCAAATCCCCGGGGAGACAGATCTTCGAAACCCGATGTCCAGAAGAAATCGCGAGATAAATAGGACGAGTGATAGGAACCGGAATTCTCCTGGACGTAATCGGCCTTGAAAAACTTGTGCTTCGTCATGGCGGGCCGTCCGAAGGCCGATACACTCAGTTTGAACCCGTCCCTGTTCGCGAAACCGGGAACGAATCCGTACAGGCTGAAGTGGAAGCTGGGTTCGCCGTACCCGTAGCGCAGACTGAGACTGCCACCTGCGCCGAGGCGCGGAAATGTCGCCGAGGGGGCGGTGGCTGTAGTGGAGGACCAGTCCATGCCCAGCGATACGTTTATGTCCTGATTGGGATGGGGAAGGCCGTAGGCTTCCCTAAGGTCGTCTGGTATGGGATAACTTTCAACCTGACCGAGATATACAAAACCGGGCGTATAGCAGTCGTTGCTGGCATGTATGGCCAGGAAGGGGACAATGGATTTCTCCCATCCGTTTCTGGACAGATTCAGCGGAAGGGAAACACGGATGTCTCCACCCACGTAAAGGGGCTTGTGAATGTTTTGGCCGATAAACGTTGTGTCCTGGCCTCCCTGTCCCTTTGTGTAGACCAAGTCGGCCAGGATGGACTGCCGGTCACCCACGTCCAGCGACAAGTCGAAAACCGGGAACCAGCCCTGGTAGCGCAGCCGCCCGTGGATGCCGCCGGTCAGGGTCTTTTCTACCAGCGGGTTTTCGTGGAAGCTTACGCCCAGTGACCCTTCCGCGCTGGCTGTCAGGCTCTTGAAAAAGACCGTCGCGCCCGGGCATACGGATTCATACGAATACCCGGCCGATGCCGTTTCATAGCCTTTGCTGCCAATATAGGCGGGGGCCCATGAATGGATGTAGAAGAAGTCGCGGAAACGGCTGAATTTCCCTGTCTCGGTCTCGACGGTCTTTTCCGGAACGGCCGATAGCGCCGCTTCCTGTTCCGACAGGACATCGGCTATGGGATAAACGGCCAGCTGGTTAAAGGATACTTCCTTTTCAAGGGGTTCGGCTACCTTGGAGAGAAGCCGGCCGGAAGGGAGCAGCGCGCTGAAGTGCAGCTGGTTATCCAGGAAGAACGGACGGGATGCGCCATGGGCCGTGTTGGTGTGCTGCCGCAGTTCCCCGTTGCCGTAGGAATAGATTTCGTTGGTCCCGGTACGGTCGGCCGTGAAATAGATGCGTCCCTGATGGGCGGTCAGGTTCTTGATTTTCAGGTGCCGGGGCTTTTCCAGCGTATGCATGCCGGAGAAATCCGTGCTGTAGAGTCCCATCCCTTCCTCGGAGATGCCGGTGAAGACGACCTCGTCTCCGCAGAAAGCCAGCTCCGTGATCTGAAGGCTGCCCGGGGCGGCTATCCGCCGGAGGATTTCTCCATTCTCCAGATTGATCAGGACAATGCCCGAGCCGCCGGCAATGGGGTATTCCACTGCCGCGAGGCGCTTTCCGTCGGCCGATACATCCGGATTCATGAACCGTCCCTCAAGGGTAAGGCTCCTGATCTTTCCTGTCGATTCGTCCATGTACTGGATGCGGGAATCCTGCTCATACTCCCAGCGGAGGGAAGGCACGGCCTCTGACCAGTAGATACAGTTGGTGAAGGACGAGTACCGGATGGCGCTTTCGCCCCCGAAGGGCCTCAGGGCCTGTACTTTCCCGTTGCCGAAGATTTCGACCAGTTCCGCCGGCCGGTCCAGGGATGCCCTCACGGCCAGGACGCGTCCTGTGATGGTCTTTACCGCCGATGAATAAGATTCGAAATGGCTGGAGGTCCTGACGATGGGGACGACGGTCTGAAACGGTCCTCGGAGGGAGTCGTCGGCCGCCCATACGGTTTCGAAGGCGGAAGAAATGGCCTCCCAGGTCTCTTTCCTGTTCCGGGAGGAATACTTTTTCATGGAAGAACGCACGGCGCCCAGGGCAAAGGGACTGCGCAGTTGTTTCAGGTAAGTGGCCATGAAGCCGGGCGCATCATAGACATAGCGCATGCCGGCTACGGTCATATAACCTATGCGGTAATAATCCGGCGTATAACGGTTGAGCGATCCATAGCGCCAACGGAACCAGTCGCGGCGGTCGCCGGTGGCGTAGCACATGCGGATGTATTCCAGGAAGTCTGCCGTGCGTCCGCGTCCGGAAAGGGTAAGCGCGGTTTCCATGGTCACGGCATCCCCTTCCAGCAGGGCCGGGTTGGCGTAAATGGCGCCGACGTAATTGCCGAAATTGTCCCCGAAAAGGTAGTAGAAGCCCTTCCAGAATCCGGCTCTCACAAACTGGAACTGCGCGACATGCCGGTTCTCATGGATGGCGAGCATCCGGTCCCACGGGAGGGGAGGCAGCGTGGCATACGCGTCCGGAAAGGTGAAAATCTCCATTTTCCTGGGCGACCAGCTGACGGAAGCATTCGAAATGGCCGAGAAAGGATGCAGGACCACGGGAAACGGCTTGCCGTAGCACTGGTTGGGATAGAAGCCTGCCGATGCGCCCAGCCGGGGACGGTAAAACTCCAGCAGGTTGGCGTAACGCAGGGCCGTGGAATCCTGCCCCAGGGGGTAAATCACTTTATAGTGGGCCGATTTGACGGCCTCCCACCGGATGGATGCCCGCTCCTGCGCTGAAACAGCAATGCTCCCCAGAAGAAGGAGCATTGCAGACAGATATTTCAATATCCTCATGGTTGTTAGCTCACGAACTGCGCCTTCAGGGCCTCGATCTTGGCGGGGGCGTCGCTGCCGGTGGCGCCGAAGTAGAATTTGATCTTGGGCTCCGTGCCGGAAGGACGGACAGAGACCACGTCGCCGGCCTCGTTGAAGAACTGCAGGACATTGGACTTGGGAAGGCCCGTCTCTTCCGGCTTGTTGTAGTCGATGACCTTGGCCAGGGGGCTGCCGGCAATCTCCTTGGGAGGGCAGGCGCGGTAGTCGGCCATGATGCGCTGGATCTCCTCTGCGCCGGACTTGCCCTTGCGCACGATATAGACCATCTTCTCTACATAGAGGCCGTATTCCTTGTACACTTTCTGGAGCAGCTGCCACAGGGTCATGCCCTGCTCGGCGGCCCAGGCGGCACATTCGGCCACGGCGCAGCCGGCCACCTGCGCGCACTTGTCACGCACGAATTCGCCCAGGTTGAAGCCGTAGCTTTCCTCACCGCCGCAGATGAAGGTTCCCTTGCCCTCGTTGCGCTTCACCACCTCGGCAATATACTTGAAGCCCGTGAGGACGTTGTAGCACTTGACGCCGAAGCTTTCGCAGATGGCGGCAATGAGTTCGGAGGTGACGATGGTCTTCACCACATAGCCCTTTCCGTCCAGTTTCCCCAGCTCCTTCCAGCGGGTGAGGATATAATAGGTGAGGAAGCTCCAGGTCTGGTTGCCGGTGAGCTGCACCATCTTGCCTTC
>JAEEGL016071818.1_pt1 | contig 24329 bp, 19 predicted proteins | sample 9134231 | NCBI WGS metagenome assembly JAEEGL01 (sample SAMN16246548, study PRJNA631951) | gut metagenome | biome: gut microbiome; feature: rumen; material: fiber-attached | host: Bos | place: Iran: Karaj | collected 2018-10
GATCTCGTAGAAGTCAGCGTGCAGCAGCACGTCGCTTGTGGGATGGAACTGAAGCTCCTTGATGATAGCCTTGTGCTCAGTGCCGTCAATGTTCAGGTTCACGACATATACGTGTGGGCTGTACACAACCTTGCGCAGCTCAGCCATAGAGGCAGTGAATGCCATAGCCTCGGGCAGACCGTTCTCACCCTTCTTCTCACCATACAGATTGCAGGGTACCAGACCCTCCTTGCGAAGCAGCTTTGAGGCCTTCTTGCCTGTCTCGGTGCGCTTCTGACCGCTTACATTAATCTCTTTCATAATTTAATTGTGTTACTCTAAAATTAAGTTGTTTTTGCTTAATCCACCATCACACGATGCGAAAAGCGGCTGCAAAGGTACGAAGAAAAATTAAGAATTAGAAATATATAAGTAAAAAATTTGCTTTTACACGATTATTTTTTACCTTTTCACCTGATTATAGTGTGTTATTGTCGTCATATCAGGAGCCAATGGTCTTTGCTTTGCTTATCATTTCCGTCAGTTTAAGATTTCATCCGCCACTCATGATGACTCGTGATGAGCGTGATTTTCTTAAAAAAACAGCCTCATCGTTTGGTAATGTGAGGAATAGTGTGTACCTTTGTACGCAATGAATACAAAAAGAATATTTTCCAGCCTTTTCAGCATGCTGTTCCTGACAGCTGCCGTAGCCGTAACGGCACAGAACATGATGGACGTGAATACCAAGAAGATGGGTGCTCGCGTCCAGCCAACTATGTATGGCATCTTCTTCGAAGATATCAACTACGCCGCTGATGGCGGACTCTATGGCGAACTGGTAAAGAACCGCTCGTTTGAATTTCCGCAGCATCTCATGGGCTGGCAGACCTTCGGCCGTGTCGAGGTGAGGAACGACGGACCCTTTGAACGCTGTCCGCACTATGTAGTGCTTTCTGCCCCAGACCATCATGACCGTCGTACGGGACTGGTCAACGAGGGCTATTTCGGCATTGGTGTGAAGCAGGGCGAGCAGTATCGTTTCTCAGTCTGGGCGAAAGCTTTGCAGGGTAACAGCGCTATCTGCGTGCAACTCATTGACGAGCATTCGATGGCTGAGCGTCAGGAGTTGGTGGAACAACAGATAGAAATCACTGCTGCCGACTGGGTGAAATACACCGTTACGCTGACTGCTCCCGTGACGCTGAAGACGGCTAAGCTGCGCATCTTCCTCACCAATCCTCAGACCTCAACCATCACTCCTCAGCCTTCGGTTGCCTTGGAACATATCTCGCTGTTCCCAGTGAATACCTATAAGAACCGCGAGAATGGCATGCGTCGCGACCTGGCACAGGCATTGGAAAACCTGCATCCAGGCATCTTCCGTTTTCCTGGAGGATGTATCGTCGAGGGTACTGACCTGCAGACGCGCTACCAGTGGAAGAACAGCGTAGGACCAGTGGAGAACCGTCCGCTGAACCAGAACCGCTGGGAGCATACCTTCGAACACCGTTACTATCCCGACTACTTCCAGTCGTACGGGCTTGGATTCTTTGAGTTTTTCCAATTGTCTGAGGATATTGGTGCAGAGCCCTTACCCATCGTTAGTGTCGGACTGGCATGCCAGTTCCAGAACTGGGACAAGGAGGGTGCTCATGTGCCTGTTGATGGGCTGCAACCCTATATCGACGACTGTTTGGATCTCATCGAATTTGCCAACGGTCCCGTTACCTCGAAGTGGGGGAGGGTGCGTGCCGATATGGGCCATCCCGCACCGTTCAACATGAAGTATATCGGCGTGGGCAACGAACAGTGGGGGGCGTTCTACTATGAGCGTCTGAAACCCTTCGTGGCGGCCATCCGTGCGAAGTATCCTAACATCAGGATTGTGGGTTCGAGTGGTCCCATGCCTGACGACACTCCTGACGACACCTACAAGTTTGCCGAAGGCTGGAAGGCCATGAAGGAGCTGAAGGCCGACTTGGTGGACGAACACTACTACCGTGACGAGGATTGGTTTCTCAGCAACGGTTTGCGCTACGACTCGTACGACCGCAAGGGGCCGAAGGTCTTTGCAGGTGAATATGCCTGTCACGGGAAAGGCAAGAAGTGGAACCACTATGAGGCTGCCATCCTTGAGGCTGCCTTTATGACCAGTTTCGAGCGTAATGCCGATATCGTCTATATGACCTCACCGGCTCCGCTTTTCGCCCATGTCGACGGCTGGCAGTGGCGTCCTGACCAGATATGGTACGACCAGACGCAGGTCTTTAAGACCGTCAGCTACTATGTGCAGCAGATGTATGCCACCAATGCTGGCACCAATGTGTTACAGTTGACGATGGACAAGAAGCCTGTTGCCAACCTTGCTGGACAAAACGGTCTCTTTGCCTCGGCTGCCTTCGACGCCAAGACAGACGAAGTTATCGTGAAGGTGGCCAATACCTCATGCACTGCCCAGCCTGTCAGCATTCGTCTGAACGGCATGAAGGGAGAACACACGGCCACTACCATGACGCTGAGCCACAAGGGTATGGACGATGAGAACAGCATCCAACAGCCTGAACTCATCACCCCCCAGTGTGGTACACTCAAATGTGGTACCGACCGGGAAGTTACGCTGCTGGCCGATAATCTGCCGGCGATGTCGTTCCGTATTTATCGAATTGGAAGGGGAAAGTGAACTATGAAACGTTGGAGTATATTGTTGATAACCTGTTATTTGTTCTTTAACAATGCTACTGCGCAGATGCCGCTCGTACAGAACATTGGTGCCTACGAAAATATATCGCTGAACGGTGACTGGCACTACATTGTTGACGTACAGGAGGAGGGTTACTACGACTACCGCATGAATCCCACACCGTGGGGCTTTTTCCGCAATGCCAAGCCACAGCTTCCTGAGGACCTCATAGAGTACGATTTCGACTTATCGCCCACTATGCATATTCCTGGTGATTGGAATACACAGGACGAACGTCTGTTCTTCTACGAAGGTACCGTGTGGTTCAAGCGCAGTTTTAACTTCTCACCTCTCACCTCTTACCTCTCACTTCTATATTTCGGCGCTGTGAACTACGACTGCCATGTATGGGTCAACGGCCAGGAGGCTGGTCACCATGTCGGCGGCTTCACACCCTTCAACCTCGATGTCACTGACCTGCTCATTGAAGGTGAGAACGTGGTCATTGTCAAGGTTGACAACAAGCGGCATGCCGAAGCCATACCCACACTCATCTTCGATTGGTGGAACTATGGCGGCATCATCCGCGACGTCAGTCTGGTCAAAGTACCAGCAGTGTATCTGGAAAACTATTCTCTACAGATTAAAAATGAAAAGATAAATGATAAAGAAGAAAAAGGAATCTTTTTCTCAGCCAAGCTGAATAAGGCAGAGGCTGGCCATGCTGTGACGCTGTCTGTTCCAGAACTGAAAATTGAGAAGACGTTCACCACCGATGCTCAAGGGGAAGTGAAAAGTGAAAAGATAAAAGTTAAAAGTGGGAAGGTGGCGTTTTGGTCTCCTGACAATCCGAAACTCTACCGCGTAGCGCTTCAGTGTGGCGAAACCACACTGCACGACAGCATTGGTTTCCGTACCATTGAGACGCGTGGCAAGCAGATTCTTCTCAATGGCCAGCCCATCTTCCTCAAGGGAATCTCCATTCACGAGGAGAAACCCTTCGGCGGTGGCCGTGCCAACAGTACAGACGATGCCCGTATACTGCTTGGCTGGGCCAAGGAACTGGGGTGTAACTTCGTGCGATTGGCGCACTATCCTCATAGCGAATACATGGTTCGCGAAGCCGAAAAGATGGGCATTATGGTATGGAGTGAGATTCCCTGCTATTGGACCATTGACTGGACGAATCCTGCAACCTTCGAAAATGCCAAAGTCCAGCTGACCGACATGATTTGCCGCGACCACAACCGTGCTAACATCATCATCTGGAGCATTGCCAACGAGACGCCGCACTCCCCTGAACGTGACAATTTCTTGAGTCGTCTAGCCCAGCATGCACGCACACTCGACGACAGTCGGCTTATCTCGATGGCGATGGAGGTCACTGGTGCCTCGAACTATGTCAACCGCCTCTCAGACAATATGAATGAGTATGTCGATGTTGTGTCTTTCAATCAGTATATCGGCTGGTATCGTGATGTCAACGACGCCGCGAAAATGCACTGGGAGATACCTTACGACAAGCCCGTCATCATCAGCGAGTTCGGAGGTGGAGCGCGCTACGGTTTGCATGGTGCGAAAAACCAACGTTGGACGGAGGAATTTCAGGAGAACCTATATCGCGAAAACATTGCCATGCTCGACAAGATTGACGGCCTGTCAGGTACGTCTCCTTGGATTCTGAAGGATTTCCGTTCGCCTCGTCGTGTGCTGCCTGGCATTCAGGACTACTATAATCGAAAGGGACTTGTCAGCGACAATGGCGAAAAGAAAAAGGCCTTCTTCGTACTTAAGGAGTGGTATGAAGGAAAATAACTGAAAAAATCCAAATAAATTTGGTATTTCGCCCGATTTACACTACTTTTGCATTTTGAATGATGTTCAAAGAGGTGATAGGACAGCAGGAAGTGCAGCAGCGCCTGACACAGATGGTGGACGAGGGGCGTCTGCCTCATGCTATCATGCTGTGTGGTCCAGTTGGCTGCGGCAAGCTGGCATTGGCCATTGGATTTGCCAAGAAACTGCTGTCGAAGGGCAGCCCCCAGCCGATGTCGATGTTTGGCGACGTTGAGGAGGTAGAGAGTCCGATGCTGCGCAATCTGGAACACCCCGATCTGTACTTCACTTATCCTACTATCAAACTGCCGTCGATGTCGACTGAGCACAAACCCGTGAGCGACGACTTCGCCAGTGAGTGGCACGAACTGGTGATGGCTGGACAGTATTTCACCATGACGGAATGGTTGGATATGATGGGTGGCGAAAACCAGCAGGCCATCATTACCGCAGGCGAGAGCGACGAACTGGTGCGCAAGCTGAGCCTGAAGTCGAGTCAGGGTGGCTACAAGGTGAGCATCATCTGGTTGCCTGAGCGCATGAATCAGGAATGTGCCAATAAGATTCTGAAGTTGCTGGAGGAGCCGCCGTCGCAGACGGTGTTCATCATGGTCAGCGAGGAGCCTGACCGACTGCTGGAAACCATCCGCAGCCGTGTGCAGCGCATCGACGTGAAGAAGATTGCTGACGAGGACATCCGACAGGCTCTTGTCAACAGGCGCGGAATGACTGAGGATATGGCACAGCGTGTAGCACGCATGGCCAATGGCAACTGGCTGAAGGCATTGGAACTGTTGAGTGCCGATTCGGAGAACGAGCTGTTTTTAGACATGTTCCAGTCGCTGATGCGTTTGGCCTATCAGCGGAAGGTGAAGGACCTGAAGGCGTGGGCAGAGCGTATGGCACAGATGGGACGCGAGCGTCAGAAGCGTTTCCTGACGTACTTTCTGCGGCTGATTCGCGAGAACTTCATGTACAACTTCCACAACGAGGAACTTTGTTACATGACGCAGCGTGAGGAAGACTTTGCCCGCAACTTCGCCCGTTTCGTGAACGAGGGCAACATCCTACCCATCACCGACTTGGCCAATGTAGCCATCCGTGACATCGGGCAGAATGCCAACGCGAAGATTGTGTTCTTCCACTTCGCATTGCAAATGATTGTACTACTGATACAGAAATAGTTAAGAGTTAAGAGATAAGAGTTAAAAAATAAGAGTTAAAAGAGATATGGAGAACCCTAAAGAGTATGAGATAAAGACCGGCTGTGACCGTGGCTTGTGTCATCAGGCCATCGGACGGCAAGACCGGCAGCTGAATACCTACGACTGGCTGGCCGACGTGCCAGGCAATACTGACACGACGGACCTGGTGGAGGTGCAGTTCAAGCACACTCGCAAGGGCTATTACCACAACGTGAACAACCTGGAGTTGAAGAAGGGCGACATTGTAGCCGTCGAGGCCAACCCTGGGCACGACATTGGTGTGGTGACACTGACAGGACGACTGGTGAACCTGCAGGTGAAGAAGGCAAATCTGAAGAGCGCTGATGACATCCGCCGCATCTACCGCATCGCCCGTCCAGTGGACATGGAGAAATACCACGAGGCAAAGGCCCGCGAGCATGCCACGATGATTGAGAGCCGCCAGATAGCCTTGGGGCTGGGTCTGAAGATGAAGATTGGCGACGTAGAGTATCAGGGTGACGGCAACAAGGCCATCTTCTACTACATTGCCGACGAACGTGTGGATTTTCGCCAGCTCATCAAGGACCTGGCAGCGGCCTTCCATGTGCGCATTGAGATGAAGCAGATTGGTGCCCGTCAGGAAGCCGGACGCATTGGCGGTACGGGACCCTGTGGCCGTGAGCTGTGCTGTGCCACCTGGATGAAGAACTTCGTCAGCGTGGGTACTCAGGCAGCCCGTTTCCAGGATATCTCGCTCAATCCGCAGAAGCTGGCAGGTATGTGTGCTAAGTTGAAGTGTTGTCTGAACTACGAGGTTGACGACTATGTGGAAGCCGGACGCCGCATGCCCTCCAGGGATGTCATCCTTCAGACGCTCGATGCCGATTACTACTATTTCAAGGGAGACATTCTGGCAGGGCTGGTGACCTATTCGACGGACAAGAACATCGCGTCAAACCTGGAAACCATCTCGGCAGAACGTGCCAAGAAAGTCATTGAGATGAACCGACGGGGTGAGAAACCCGAGTCGCTGGAGGAGGATGGCCTGAAGAAGGAGCCACCGAAGCCTGTCGACTTAGCTACACAGGAGAATATTGCCCGCTTCGACCGTGCCAAGAAAAAAAAGAAAAAGAAGAAGCGTCTGCAATAACGAAGAACTGTATGTCGAGGCATACCTTATTATATATGTGCGCATGCGCGATGCTGTTGCTGTTGGCGTCTTGTCAGCAACGTACTGTATATCACCATTACGAACACACCCCTTTAACAGGTTGGGAAAAGAATGATACGTTGAGTTTCATAACAGATTCCATGCCTGCTAATGGTAACTATCAGGAGGATATAGGATTGCGCGTCAGTGCTGCCTACCCCTTTAAGGGACTCTGTCTGGTGGTGGAGCAGAAAGTGCTACCTTCCAACAAGGTACGTATCGACACACTGAACTGTAGCCTGGCTGACGAGCAGGGCAATGCTATGGGACACGGCATTAGTCACTACCAGTATTTGTTTCCACTGGCGACGCTGTCGCTCAACAAAGGCGAGCGACTCCATGTGGCCATCCGCCACGACATGAAACGTGAAATTTTGCCTGGCATTGCTGATATCGGCATCCGCCTGACAGCGAATTAAGAACGTATCAGGTTGCGTCCTGCATCGAGTCGGAGGAAAATGAACAGCAGGAACGTGAAGCCCCACAGCGACGAACCGCCATAGGAGAAGAACGGAAGTGGAATACCTATGACTGGCGTCAGACCAAGTACCATGCCTACATTGATGAAGACATGGAACAGGAAGATGCTCAGCACGCAATAGCCATAGACTCGCCCAAAACGGAACGGTTGTCGCTCAGCCAAATGGATGAGCCTTAAGATCAATGCGAGGAAGAGTATCAGCACGAGTGCCGAACCAGCAAAGCCCTCCTCTTCGCCGACAGTACAGAAAATGAAGTCAGTGTCCTGTTCCGGTACGAACTTCAGCTTAGTTTGCGTGCCGTTGAGGAAACCCTTGCCCTGCAGACCGCCCGAGCCGATGGCAATCTCTGACTGGTGTACGTTATAGCCTGCTCCACGCAAGTCTTCGTCAAGTCCCAGCAATACATTGATACGTGACCGTTGGTGGGGTTCCATGACGTTCTGCATGATGAAGTCGGCACCATAGAAGAATGCTGTAGAACCCATGGCAAATAGGGCGATGAAGAACCAGTTGCGCAGACGGCTTCCCAGACCTTCCCATACCAGATAGCCAATTAGTACGGCCGTCATAACCAACTGTATGTAGACGATGTCGAACCAGGAATGAAGACCGGGGATAAGAGATAAAAGATACGAGATGAGGGTGATAGCCACACAATAGAGTAGCAGACGTAGGGCTTTGCGCTGGTCACAGTACACCCACACCATGCCGATGGAGAATAGTTGTACCATCAGCATGACGGCAAACTTGCCAACTGAGGTGGGAGAGTCGCCCAACGTAACATCAGCATAGCGTATGCCCACCACAAAGTAGACCACCATGGCCACCCCCGTAAACAGAATACTGCCTGGCATGCCTTCGCGGTAGAACATGAGGAAGAAAGCCAGATAGACCAGTGCCGAACCTGTTTCGCGCTGCAATACAATACACAGCATGGGCATCAGAATGACGGCCAGTGTGGCTCCAAAGTGCTTCCATTGGTTGATGTTGTAGCCGTAGGTGGACATCAGTTTCGCCAGGGCCAGCGCCGTCGCAAACTTCGCAAACTCAGCAGGTTGCAGTCGTAGTGGCCCTAAGACGAGCCACGACCGCGAGCCTTTGATGGTATGTGGATTGAAGATGGTGGCGAAGAGCAGCAATAGCAGCAGGATATAGATGATGTATGCAAAGGTGTCGTAGAAACGGTCGTCAAGCATGAGGATGATGAACCCGAGCATGATACTCGTACCTATCCAAACAATTTGCATGCCTGAACGCGTTGCCAGCGAGAAGATATCCGTCTCGCCGTACGAATAGCTGGCACCGCATACACTAATCCAGCCGAACGACAGGAGGGCGATATAAATCAATATCGTCCACCAGTCAATATTCATCAGTACACTGTGATTCTTCTTGTCGTTCGTCATCTTCTACCTCTTACTTCTTACCTCTTATCTGCTCGTGGAGCCATAAGATATATGTCTGTTCTGGAACTCGGTGGCGCGCTTCTGTGATGCCTCCGAGAGTTTCCCGTTAATATACTGTTCCATAATAAGACTACCCAAGGGTACACCGTAGGTGGCACCCCAACCGCCATTTTCCACATACACGGCGACGGCAATCTTAGGGTCGTCCATAGGGGCAAAGCCCATGAATACCGAGTGGTCGTGCCCCTTGTTCTGTGCCGTACCAGTCTTGCCGCAGGCTGCAAAGGGTAGTCGTGACAGCTCATGACAGGTGCCACCTGTAGCTGAGGCACGCATACCGGCCACCACATAGTCGTACGACTCACGACTGGCCAAAGTGCGGTGGTGTTCAATGAAGGTACTGTCTAGTTTCTCGCCCTGTACGTGTTTCACTACATGCGGAGTAATAAACCAGCCGCGGTTGGCAATGGTAGCCCCTAAATTGGCAATCTGCAATGGTGTGGCATTCACTTCGCCCTGTCCAATGGAAATAGAGATGACGGTCAGGCCGTTCCATCCGCCACGGATGTGCTCGCTATAGTAGTCACCATTGGGTATCATACCACGTTTCTCGCCAGGCAGGTCGATGCCCAGGCGGTAGCCGAAGCCCATGCTGACCATGTAGTCGCGCCAGCGGTTCATGGCATTGCGCGAGCCACCATACTTTTTGTTGCCAATCATATAGTAGAGACCCCAACAGAAATAGCCATTGCACGAAGTCGACAGGGCTGGTACCAAAGGCAGTGGTGAAGCATGGCCGTGACAGCCCACATGCAGACCCTTGAAGTTGAAACCGTGACCGCAGGGATAGGCTGTCTGGGTGGGATGGATGATGCCCTCGGTCATGAATGTCAGACCCTGCGTGGTCTTGAAAGTTGACCCTGGCGGATACTGTCCCATGATGCTACGGTTGAGAAGGGGTTTTAATCCGTTTTGACTTAGCAACTTATGGCTTGCCGAACGCTGCCGACCTACCATCATGCGGGGGTCGTAGCTGGGCGAACTGACCATACAAAGCACTTCGCCGGTTTTGGGTTCAATGGCCACAATGCTGCCAATCTTACCCTCCATGAGCCGCTCACCTAACCGTTGCAGTTCCAAATCGATGCTCAGTGTCAGGTTTTTGCCAGCTACAGGGCGCCGGTCGAATTTGCCATTCTGGTAGCGGCCCTGCACACGTCCGTGGGCATCGCGCAACAGAATCTGCATACCTTTGACACCACGCAACTGTTTCTCGTAGCTACGCTCCACACCCAGCTTGCCGATATAGTCGCCTGGCTGGTAGTAGTCGTCGTTCTCAATATCGCCCTTCGACACTTCGGCGATGTCGCCCAGCACGTGTGCTGCCACAGGGTATTGGTATTGGCGGATGCTGCGGCGTTGAACGTAGAATCCTGGAAAACGGAACATACGCTCCTGAAAGACGCTGAAGTCCTTATCGGACAATTGGCTCATAAACATCTGTTGGGTAAAGCGCGAATAACCGGGATTCTTGTTGCGGTCCTTGATAGTGGCCATGCGTTGGTCGAACTCCTTGCGGTCGATATTCAGCGCTGCGCAGAATTCAAGGGTGTCGAGATGGTCCTTGGCCTCGTTCATGACCACCATGATGTCGTAGGCAGGTTGGTTGTACACCAACAGTTTGCCGTTACGGTCGCTGATGACACCACGTGACGGATATTCAATCTTTTTGAGGAAAGCATTCGAATCGGCACTCTTCTTATAGTCGTCGCTGGTAATCTGAAGCGTGAACAGACGGATGATGTAGATGACTACAATCAATGTGGCCACCCCTCCTATCACATACTTCCTGTTATCAAGACTATAATCCTTCATTTCCCCCCAAATTTCCTTCTAACTGTGAACTATGAACTTCTCCTGACTCCTTCAAACGTGAAAATCAGCAAGAGTGTAATGGCTGCACTCCCTCCTACGTTCATGAGCCACTGTATCCAATTGAAGTAGGTGAACATCTCCAGGGAGAAGAATACCAGACAATACAATAGCACGAGCACCACGATATAATAGCTGTAGCGAAGCATGCCAAGTGTTGCCAGCGAGGGCTTCAGGGTCTCAGAAGAGTCACGTGGAATGAACAATTCGAAGTAGTAAGGCTGCACGGCGGCAATCAATGTCAGTGAGGCACTGGCAAGTCCGGGGGTATTTGAGAAGATGTCGATGATCAGTCCCATGAAGAATGCCCACAACAGGCTACCCCATTTGGGATAGTTGCGTGGAAACTGGGTGACAAAATAGACATACAGTAACGGCGTGGCGCAATTGAACAAATGAATGCGCCCCAACACCATGGCCTGTGCCAGTACAAAGACCACAAACCATCCCACCCTTTTCAATATATCAGTTACCATATTTTCTCACCTCTTACTTCTCACCTCTCACCTCTTATTCTCCCACGTTCAGCTTCAGTGAGTCGCGTGCAGCCTGCATCAGTCGTGTACGTTCGGCAATGCTCTTATCACTAATAACCACCACGTCGCGCAGAGTGCCGAAGTCTGTCGACAAGCGCACCTGCAAACGGTACGATAAACCGTCGCGTGAGTTGTAAACCTCCTTAATCTGACCTACCAGCACTCCTGGTGGGAAGATGCTTGAGTAGCCGTTGGTCTCCACCCACTCGCCACGTTTGAAACGGGCATGACGGGGAATGTCCTCAACGTATGCAATGCCGGCATCCTTACCGTCCCAACGAAGCACACCAAAGTAGCCTCTGCCACGGATGGCACAGCTGATGCGCGACGATGTCGTATTCAGAACGGGAATGACGATGCTGTAGTGTGATGAAGTCTGATAGACTACACCTACCACCCCCTTGCCACAGGCCACACCCATGCCAGGTTCCACACCGTCAGCCTCGCCCTTGTCGATAGTCAGCAGGTTTTCAAACTTGTGCAACTCGTTGGTCACAACCTTGGCTGATATGGTCTGATACTGGTTAAGCAGATTCAGTCCATTCTGCTCATCGTCGCTGGTCTTTTCAGTTACCTCGGCATAGAGACGGCGCAACTGGTTAAGCTGGCGTTCCTGATAATAGTTACGCCGCGTCAAGTCCTCATTCACTTTCGTCAATGAGAAAAACGACTCCACAGAAGAACTCCATTCGTAGAATTTGCCAACAAACATGTTGGCTGACGAGAACCATACGCTGCTTTGATAGTTGTTGTACTGAAACAACAATACAGCGCTGATGACCTCAAGAACTACAAAGAGAACCCAGTGGAAGTGCTTACGCAGGAACTCCAGCAGATTCTTCACTTCCTCTAACTTCTTTAATTCCTAAATTATCTCATGAGGAATGAGAAGTGGTTCACGTTCTTTAGCGCGATGCCGGCACCTCTGGCAACTGAGTGCAACGGGTCTTCAGCAATATGGAAAGGAATACTGATTTTGTCCTCCAGACGACGGTCCAGACCACGCAGCAAGGCACCACCGCCAGAGAGCCAAATGCCGTTTTTCACAATGTCGGCATACAATTCGGGAGGTGTATTCTCCAATGCGGAGAGTACGGCATTCTCTATGCGGGCCACCGTCTTGTCGATGCAGTGGGCTATCTCCTGATAGCATACAGGCACCTCCATTGGCAGGGCGGTGATACGGTTGGGACCGTGTACGAGGAAGTCCTCTGGAGCCTCGTCTCCCAGATCGGTCAGTGCCGAGCCTACGGCAATCTTGATACGCTCGGCCATGCGTTCGCTGACCTTCACATTATGCTGGCGTGCCATGTATTCCTGAATATCGGTATTGAGGTCATCGCCAGCTACCTTGATACTGGTATTGGCCACGATGCCGCCCAGTGAAATCACGGCAATTTCAGTAGTACCGCCGCCGATGTCGACAATCATGTTGCCCTCTGGAGCCTCAACGTCAATGCCAATACCGATAGCTGCTGCCATCGGCTCGAATATCATATATACGTCACGGCCGTCGGCATGCTCTGCCGAGTCGCGTACGGCACGCAACTCTACTTCAGTTGAACCGCTGGGTACGCCAATTACCATGCGAAGTGATGGCGAGAACAGCCGGTGTCCCGTATGTACCATCTTAATCAGTCCGCGCATCATCTGTTCGCAGGCTGAGAAGTCGGCAATCACACCGTCTCTCAGCGGGCGCACCGTACGGATATTGTCGTGCGTCTTCTCATACATCTCCTTAGCCTTGGTACCCACAGCAATCATCTTGTCGGTGTGGCGATCCAGTGCTACTACTGACGGCTCGTCGACCACAATCTTATCATCACTGATAATAATCGTGTTGGCCGTTCCCAGGTCCATGGCTATCTCCTGGACAAAACTAAAAAATCCCATATCTTTTAATCTGTTTTATTTATATTTTAGCAAGGACTACAGGACTTTAGGACTTTTTCAGGTTTACTTTTATGTCCTGTTGTCCTGTAGTCCTTGCAATAAAAATTATTTCTCAAACCAAGCGTTGATAGCAGTATCGTAGTGTGAGCTGACGCCGAAGGCACGGGTGGCAAACATGCGGCGCTGCTCCTTAGTGGTCTCGGCACCCTGTTTGTTCAGGATGTCCAATAATAAAGAGTATTCAACCTTAGAGGGAACTATCACCACATCATTGAAATTCTTTGCACCAGCACGAATCAGCGAGATACCGCCGATGTCAATCTTCTCAATGATATCTTCCTCTGAAGCACCGCTGGCTACCGTCTGCTCAAAGGGATACAGGTCGACAATGACCAGATCAATCTCAGGAATCTCGTACTGAGCCATCTGCTCACGGTCGCCCTCGTTGTCGCGACGTGCCAGAATGCCCCCGAACACTTTCGGATGCAGTGTCTTTACGCGTCCGCCCAGAATAGAGGGATATGTTGTCACCTGCTCCACCTTCTCACAGGCATAACCCAGCGACTCGATAAACGTCTGTGTACCGCCTGTCGACAAGAACTTCACACCCTCGTCGTTCAGTTTCTTTAGCAATTCTTCCAGCCCATCCTTGTGAAATACCGAGATGAGCGCTGTCTTAATCTTCTTATTATTCTCAGCCATAAATATAACGTTATATTAAAATCTTCCGAATCGGACTGCAAAATTACAAAAATCCCCGCATACTCCTGCAACTTTTCTACAAAATTTTCATCTTATATAAAAATTAATAATGTATGTCAAGTCATTTTAGTGACGTTAATCCATGAATTGTCTGTAAGTTCGACAAAATTCGTTAAAAAGTGAGGGTAGGGGAAAGGAAATTAAAAGAAAAACATTACTTTTGTAGACTGTTACGGAAACTTAAAATAATAAACCATATGGAACAACAACAAAAACGTGGTAGTTCTGCCTACCTTTTCTCAATTGTTCTGGTCGCTGTCCTGGGCGGACTTCTGTTCGGTTATGACACGGCCGTCATCTCTGGAGCCGAGAAGGGCCTTCAGGCGTTTTTCATGGAATCAAAGGACTTTGCCTATACCGATGGCTGGCATGGCTTTACTTCTGCTAGTGCGCTGATAGGCTGTATCATCGGATCGGCTCTCTCGGGCTTTCTTGCTACTAACCTGGGCCGTAAACGCTCATTGGTTATTGCCGGTTTGCTGTTTTTTATATCAGCCCTTGGTTCAATGGAGCCCGAATTTTTGTTCTTCACCCATGGAGAACCTAACTACTCGTTGCTCCTCATGTTCAACTTCTATCGTGTCATCGGTGGTATTGGCGTAGGACTGGCATCAGCCATCTGTCCGATGTATATCAGCGAGATAGCACCGTCGAACATCCGTGGCATGCTTGTTTCTTGCAACCAGTTTGCCATCATTTTCGGTCAGCTGGTGGTTTATTTTGTCAACTTCTTCATTCTGGGCGAGCACATCCAGCCTCTGGTAGAGGAGATGGGTCGTGGACTTGCTGCCATCAACCCTGCCGCCCAGTGGACCGTTACCACAGGTTGGCGCTATATGTTCGGAAGCGAGGCAGTACCTGCAGGACTCTTTGCCCTACTCATCTGCTTTGTGCCAGAGTCACCACGTTATCTGGTATCTGTAGGTAAAGACCAACAGGCTCTCCAGGTACTGACAAAGATCAATGGCAGCGACCGTGGCCACTTCATCCTGCAGGCCATCAAGGAGACGCTGGTACAGAAGACCGAGAAACTGATGTCCTATGGTGCCATGTGTATCTTCATCGGCATTATGCTCAGCGTGTTCCAGCAGGCTGTAGGTATCAACGCCGTACTCTACTATGCTCCTCGTATTTTTGGCGATATGGGAATGGAGAACCCGATGGTCATCACCGTCTTCATGGGTATCGTCAACATCATTTTTACCCTCGTGGCTATATTCACCGTGGAAAAGTGGGGACGCAAGCCGTTGCTCATTTCCGGCTCACTTGGAATGGCACTTGGTGCCTTCGGTGTGGCTGTGACCTTCGGCCATGCTGGTCTTGAACTCGTGACGGCATTGAGCATCATGGTCTATAGTGCCTCGTTCATGTTCTCATGGGGCCCCATCTGCTGGGTACTCATTGCTGAGATATTCCCCAATACCATCCGTGGTGCCGCTGTAGCCATTGCCGTAGCCTTCCAGTGGATTTTCAACTTCATCGTTTCCAGCACCTTTGTACCTATGTTTAATATGCATCTTACCGAAGGTGACGACTTTGGTCACTGGTTTACTTACGGACTCTATGGCATTATCTGCGTCATTGCTGCCTTGTTCGTCTGGCGTCTGGTACCAGAGACCAAGGGAAAGACGCTTGAGGATATGACGAAACTCTGGCGTTGGAAGGGATATGTTCCTGGTGAGGGTGTTCATGATGGTACGGCCTATTCAGATCGTGGTGGCAGAGAGTAAATTGATAATTGACAATTGATAATTGACAGTTGATAATTGATAATGATGAAAAAGATTCTTGTAGCAGAAGACAACGACAGCAACTACATGCTGATGACGTACGTTTTGAAGAAGCACTTCGACTATGTTCGTGCGCGTAACGGACAGGAAGCTGTGGATATGGTTACCACCGAGCAACCTGATCTCATCCTGATGGACATCAAGATGCCAATTATGGATGGTCTTGAGGCCACTCGTCGTATCAAGGCACAACATCCTGATCTTCCGATTATTGCCCTGACGGCCAATGCCTTCGACAGTGATCGCCAACTGGCCTTGGATGCCGGTTGTAACGATTTTCTGGCGAAGCCCGTCAATGCCGAACATTGCATTCGGATTATCTCGAATCTTTTAGGCGAATAGGCTCTTTTGGCGTCACGCGAAGCCAATCAACATCAAGCCAGCCACGGTCGGCTTTGGGATTGGCTTCGACGCTGACAAAGCCGAATTTGGCACCTATCCATTTGCCTTGACGCATGTTGAAGGGTGTGCCGCAAGGGGTGAACTTCTTGCCGTCACGGCTCCACGCAAAGTGTACGATGGGGTTGCCACCGTGGGGCTGTCCGGCCTCGTCATTGCTGACGGTCAGTCGCAAAAAGATGTCCTCATGGATGCCGGGCTTATAGTCTATCTTGTCCTCGGCAGTGGGTTTCAGGGTGGAAATGACATTCTCCGTCTGAGGTTTCCCCTTGTCAGCATCCTTGCAGGTGAGCTGCACCAGCTGAAATTCCCGGCCTATACGCCGTACTACCAGTGCCGAGTAGTCGAGTCCCATCATGATGAGACCGCCCATCTGTCCGTCGGCCTTCGACGTGAATCGTACCTTAGTGGTGACGGTAAATTCGTCAGAAGGGGTCTTCTGCAACAGCATATTAGGCACAAGGAAGATGCTTGATGGCTGATGGCTGATGGCTGATGGCACATCTTCCTTCTTACCTCTTACATCTGACATCTTATACGTGTAAATGCGCATGGTGCCGAAGGCTGTCGGCATACCGTATTTCTCGTCGTAATTACCATGCCACTGCCACTGTTTGCCCAGCGTCGGACCGTCAAACTCGTCGCTCTCCTCTGGGTTAACGGTCACAGTGCTCGAAGCTTTTGGCTTCGAGTAAGTGCTCACCGGTTCCCCCTTCCTGCCCATCATGGGCCAGCCAGTGCTCCAGTCGACGGGGTTCAGATGTACTACACGTCCGTAGGCCTCCTTGTCCTGGAAGTGCAGGAACCAGTCTTCGCCGTATTTGGTATGTACCCAACCACCCTGATGAGGACCGTTGATATTCGTCTTGCCTTGTGCCAGCACAACCTTATGCTCGTAGGGACCGTAAGGCGATTTCGAACGCATGGCCAGTTGGAAACCCTCAGGTACACCACCAGCAGGACACATAATCCAGTACCATCCGTCGCGCTTATAGAACTTGGGTCCCTCGCAGGTGCGGTTCGCCGTGCCGTTGCCGTCGAACACAATGACGGGTTGTCCGACAGGGCGTGTGCCGTCAGCACTCATCTCGCGTATCGTCAGGACCGAGGCGAACTTGCTTCTTGAATTGGCCCAGCCGTTCACTAGATAGCAGCGGCCGTCAGTGTCCCATAGCGGACAGGGGTCGATATAGCCCTTCCCCTTAATGACACAGAGGGGAGCCTCCCATTTTCCGGCAGGATCCTGCGTCTTCACCATAAAGACGCCGAAGTCGGGGTCACCCCAATAGATGTAGTACCATCCGTTGTGGTAGCGGATGCTGGGTGCCCATACGCCATTGCCGTGCTGTGGGGTGCTGCTGAAATGCTGCAACAGCTGTTCGTCGCCCTCATAGAGGTTTCCCAAGGCATAGTTCAAAATCTCCCAGTTTACCAAGTCTTTGGAATGTAGAATTGGTAGACCGGGGACGCAATGGAATGACGAGGCTGTCATGTAGTAGTCCTCGCCACTGGCTCCCACGCAGACGTCGGGGTCGGAATAGTCGGCATTGATGACGGGATTGGTGTAGGTGCCGTCACCATTATCGGGGCACCACACCTGTGAGCGATACTGGGCTGATACCCATAAGGGCAGCAACAGTGCCGCCATCAGAATCAGCCGTCTCATCCTACTTGTGAACCAGGTTTCACGTCTTTCGTCGTAGTAACCACACTAAGACTCTCGTCAAAGTCGACGGCAGAGAGAATCATGCCCTGACTCTCGATGCCCATCATCTTACGAGGCTCGAAGTTGGCAACAAAGAGGATGCGTTTGCCGATAAGGACAGTGGGATCTTCATAGAAGGCAGCAATGCCCGAGCAGATGGTGCGGTCAACGCCTGAGCCGTCGTCGATGGTAAACTGCAGCAGTTTCTTGCTCTTCGGCACGCGCTGGCAGTCCTTAACCAGACCGACGCGAATGTCGAGCTTCTCGAAGTCGTCAAAACTGACAGTATCCTTGATGGGTGCTGCTTTATACTGGGCAGCCTCATTGGCTTTTTTCGTAGCCTCAAGCTTATCGAGCTGCTTCTGGATGACATCGTCCTCAATCTTCTCGAAGAGCAGAGAAGGCTCACCCAGCTGATGGCCGGCCTTCAAGAGGTCGGTGCTGCCCAGCTCGTTCCAGTCAAAGCTGTCGAGGTTCAGCATGTCGCGCAGCTTCTTACTGCTAAATGGCAGGAACGGCTCGAAGGCAATGGCGAGGTTGGCAGTCAGCTGCAGGCAGATATTCAGAATGGTCTCGCAACGCTTCTGGTCGGTTTTCCATACCTTCCAAGGCTCACACTCCGTGATATAACGGTTGCCGATACGAGCGAGGTTCATGGCCTCGAACTGGGCATCACGGAACTTAAACTGGTCAAGCAGCTCTTCTATTTTAATTTTTACATTTTTGAATTCTTCAATTGCTTGACGGTCAACGTCAAGCCACTCGCCGCAGGCGGGAACAACACCGTCCCAATATTTCTTGGTGAGTTGCAGGGCACGGTTGACGAAGTTGCCATAGACGGCGACGAGCTCATTGTTATTGCGATCCTGGAAGTCCTTCCAAGTGAAATTGTTGTCCTTGGTTTCAGGGGCGTTGGCAGTCAGTACATAGCGCAGCACATCCTGCTTGCCGGGCATGTCCACGAGGTATTCGTGCAGCCAGACAGCCCAGTTGCGCGAGGTGCTGATCTTGTCGTTCTCCAAGTTCAGGAACTCGTTCGACGGCACGTTGTCGGGCATGATATACTTGCCGTGGGCCTTCATCATGACGGGGAAGATGATGCAATGGAACACGATGTTGTCCTTGCCGATGAAGTGCACCAGACGGGTGTCCTCATCCTGCCACCACTTCTGCCATGAGCCCCATTTCTCAGGCTCCTTGGCACAGAGTTCTACGGTGTTGCTGACATAGCCGATGGGGGCATCGAACCATACATACAGCACCTTTCCGTCAGCACCCTCGATGGGTACGGGAATACCCCAGTTTAGGTCACGTGTCATAGCACGGGGCTGCAAGTCCATCTCCAACCACGACTTACACTGGCCATAGACGTTGGGACGCCACTCCTTGTGACCCTCCAGAATCCATTCCTTCAGCCAGTCCTGATATTCGTTCAGGGGCAGGTACCAGTTCTTGGTCTTCTTCATCACGGGCGTCGAGCCGCTGATGGTCGACTTCGGATTGATGAGCTCCGTAGGACTCAGGTCGCGGCCACACTTCTCACACTGGTCGCCGTAGGCTCCCTCGTTGTGGCAGTGGGGACATTCGCCCGTCACATAGCGGTCGGCCAAGAACTGCTTGGCCTCCTCGTCATACAGCTGCTCGGTAGTCTCTTCCACCAGCTTGCCCTCGTCGTACAGCTTGCGGAACCACTCGGCGGCAAACTTGTGGTGCGTCTCCGAGGTGGTGCGGCTATAGATGTCGAACGAGATGCCAAACTCCTCGAACGAGTCCTTGATCATCTTATGGTAGCGGTCCACCACGTCCTGTGGGGTGATACCCTCTTTGCGGGCACGTACCGTGATGGGTACACCGTGCTCATCAGAGCCGCCGATGAACATCACGTCCTCCTTCTTCAGACGCAGGTAACGCACGTAAATATCGGCAGGCACATAAACGCCTGCCAAGTGACCGATGTGTACGCCGCCGTTAGCGTAGGGCAGTGCAGAGGTCACAGTCGTTCTCTTGAATTTCTTGTTTTCCATTTTATACCTTATTATATTTTAGGCTGCAAAGGTACGAATAAGTGAGCAAAAAGCCAAAAAAAATTGAGCTTTTTCGAACGAAAGTGCCTTCTTGCCTCTTTTTTTATTTTTGTTTTCTTGGTTGTTTGAAGAAAAAGCATTACTTTTGCAGAAGGAATAACAGTAATATTACAAAACTATGAATATCGCTATTTACACACTGACATCCGAACTGCACGACGAACAAGCTATCAGTGCAGTGACACAGCAATTCCTTGAAAGTCTGCAAGTGGAGTATGAGTTCAAGGGCGACGACTACAGCGACTACGGCACCCATGCCCTCGACCTGATCTACGTCAGGACTGGCGGTACCGAGGGTATCTTCAAGCGTTTGCTGCCTGACCTGCAGAAGAAACAACAGGGAGCTTTCCGCCTGCTGACCTCTGGTAAGAGCAACTCGCTGGCGGCATCACTCGAGATACTGGCCTATCTGCGTCAGCACAATATTCATGGCGAGATTATCCACGGCTCTACAGAATACGTCCGCCGACGTCTGCAACTGCTTGAACGTGTCGGGCAGGCCAAGCAGCAGCTGGCAGGCTGTCGGCTGGGCATCATCGGTCAACCCTCCGACTGGCTCATTTCAAGCTATGCCAACCGCGAGACTGTGAAGTGGCGCACGGGCATACAACTCCTCGATATCCCTATGGACGAGGTGATGAACAGTCTGCCGCCTGCCGACAGCATGCCAGACCCCGACCGCATTTACGAGGCCCTGAAGGCCGTCATGGCGCGCCATCGTCTGCAGGGATATACCCTGCGCTGTTTCGATCTGCTTACCAGCGTCCGCAATACGGGCTGTCTAGCTGCTGCCCGTCTGAATAGTGAGGGTTTTGTAGCTGGCTGTGAGGGCGATGTACCTTCCATGATTACCATGATGATAGCCCGTTCCCTTACCGGCATATCGGGTTTCCAGGCCAATCCTGCCTCCATCAATCCCGAGACAGGCGAGATTCTCTTTGCCCACTGTACCATACCTTTTAACATGGTGGAGCGCTATGAGCTCGATACCCATTTTGAGTCGGGCATCGGTGTCGGCATCCGCGGTTACATGAAGGAAGGTCCCATCACCGTCTTCAAGGTTTCTGGCGACCTGCAGCGCTATTTCATTGCCGAGGGCGAGCTCATCCGCAACCAGGCCGAACCAGATCTCTGCCGCACCCAGCAAGTAATCCGCCTGACAGACAAGAATCAGGTGAAATACTTCCTCAAGAACCCCATCGGCAACCACCACATCGTGCTGCAAGGCCACCATCGCACATTGTTGGAGGAAGTTCTGAAGTAGTCATAAGCTCAAAACTACCAGCATGGTAGCTAAGAGAGAGCAGCATGGAAACTCGAAGCAACCAGCATGGTAGCTCAAAGCTACCCTGCCGCAAGCATGCTATTTTAGGTAATTTTAATATTTGTGGCAGGTGATGCGTATTGAGATGGTATCCACCCTTTGATGTTATTAAACATAGACAAGAGACATAAAGAAAGCCGATGGTTTTGTTCCATCGGCTTCTTTGTGATCCGCTTGGGGCTCGTCATCGAGCCTGCTCGCTTTGACCTTTAGGTCAAAGAACCCTTGGGTGAGAGCCCAGCTTGTATCAAAAAAAGAGGCGTGAAGCCTCTTTTTGTGATCCGCTTGGGGCTCGAACCCAAGACCCCAACATTAAAAGTGTTGTGCTCTACCAACTGAGCTAGCGGATCGACCGATTTGCTGAAAAGCGGGTGCAAAATTACACAAAAAAAATGAAATAGCCAAATTTATTGAGCAGTTTTTTCATTTTTCGCCCTTTCCTCTTCTTCGATGGCTTTCTGATAGCATTCGCGGCAAAGGGGCTCGTACTCCTGTGTCTCGCCCAACAGTACGCGCTTCTCGTTCGCTACAGTACGATGGCTGACGTATGCCAGTGAGCCGCACTTGACACAGATGGCATGCACCTTAGTGACGTCGTCGGCAATGGCACAGAGGGCAGGCATAGGACCAAAGGGCACTCCCTTGAAGTCCATGTCGAGTCCGGCGATAATTACGCGAATGCCACGGTTGGCCAGCTCGTTGCAGACGCTGACCAGTCCGTCGTCGAAGAACTGAGCCTCGTCAATGCCTACCACATCGATGTCGCTGGACAGCAGCAGAATGCTGGCCGAGGAGTCGAGTGGGGTGGAGGGTATGGCGTTGTGGTCGTGGCTGACCACCTCTTCGTCGCTATAACGGGTATCTATGGCAGGCTTGAAGATTTCTACCTTCTGCTTGGCAAACTGTGCACGGCGCAGACGACGAATCAGTTCCTCGGTTTTGCCGGAGAACATGGAGCCGCACACTACTTCTATTCTTCCTGGGCGGCGTGCCTCGCCCGATGCTGGAAATGTAATCATGGTGCAAAGATAAGATTTTTTAGGGAGTTGAAGAAGTTAAAGGAGTTAAAGGGAGTTAAAGGATAGTAGTTTTGTGCGAAAATTGCTAACTTTGCAGCGATTATGGGAATATTATATATTGTGCCCACGCCCGTGGGAAATATGGAGGACATCACACTGCGAGCTATCCGCATTCTGAAGGAGGCTGACGTAGTGCTGGCAGAGGATACACGCACATCGGGTATTCTGCTGAAGCATTTCGACATCAAACAGCACCTGTTGTCTCACCATAAGTTCAACGAGCACGGCACCTCAGCCTCCGTCATAGAGCGACTGCAGGCGGGACAGACTGTGGCACTGATCAGCGACGCTGGTACGCCTGGTATCTCTGACCCGGGGTTCTTCCTGGTACGTGAGGCTGTGAAGGCTGGCATTGAGGTGCAGACGCTGCCTGGTGCTACGGCTTTCGTCCCTGCGCTGGTCAGTAGCGGGTTGCCTTGCGACCGCTTCTGCTTCGAAGGGTTCCTGCCCCAAAAGAAGGGACGCCAGACAAAGTTACAGAGTCTGGTCGACGAGGAGCGCACCATGGTGTTCTACGAGTCGCCCTATCGTGTACTGAAGACGCTGCAGCAGTTCAGCGAGGTATTCGGTCCTGAACGGCAGGTTAGCTGCTGTCGTGAAATCTCCAAGGTTCACGAAGAGAGTGTCCGTGGCACTTTGCAGGAGGTTATAGCCCACTTCCAGGAACACGAGCCACGCGGTGAGTTCGTCATCGTGCTGGCTGGCAAATAACATGCTTTGGTTCACGATTTAGACTTGACAATTCATAATTCACAATTGATGATGAAGAGATTAATGATAGCAGCCTTGTGCCTGTTGGCGCTGACTGCATGCACACAGAAAAAGAATAATGCTGCTGAGGAGGCGCTGTTGCAACAGCGTGACTCCCTGACGCGTATCATTGAACAGAAAGACAATGAGATAGACGATATGATGGCGACGATGAACGACATCCAGGACGGATTCCGAGCCATCAACGAGGCTGAGGAGCGTGTAACCCTTGCTAAGGCAGGCGAGGGTAGCACGTCGGCAGAGCGCATCCGCGAGAATCTGGAGTTTATCCAGGGGCAGATGCAGCAGAACCGTGAACTCATCAGCAAGTTGCGCAGTCAGCTACGCCAGAGCTCTGTCAAGGCAGACCAGCTGCGCCGAACGCTGGAGGCCCTTTCCCAGCAGTTGGAGGAGAAAGACAGTCAGCTGCGCCAGTTGCAGGCTGAGTTGCAGGCCAAGGATGTGCAGATTGGCGAACTGAACCAGCAGGTGACAACGCTTTCGGGCAATGTCACTCATCTGCAGGAGGAGAGCACGCAGAAGACGCAGACCATCAACATACAGGACAAGCAGCTGAATACGGCGTGGTTCGTCTATGGCACAAAGAAGGAATTGAAAGAGCAGCGCATCATCGAAGATGGCAAAGTGCTGCGCTCCAATTTCAATCGCGACTACTTTACGAAGATTGACATCCGCATAGACAAAGAGATACGCCTCTACAGCCGTTCTGCCAAGATTTTGACGGCTCATCCGCAGTCGAGCTATACCCTCCAGCCTGATGCCAACAAACAGTACATTCTGCGCATCACCAATCCGCAGCTCTTCTGGTCGACCAGCAAATATCTGGTGGTGCTGGTTAAGTAAGCCGCTTATTCTTTTGTCGAATAATTCGCTTATTATTTAAATAATTATTCCACAACCTGGAATAATTTTTCCATACTATGGAATACTTTTTCCATGGCCTGGAATAATCTTTCCACAGCCTGGAATAACTTCTTTCGCAGTCTAAGAAGTAGCCTCAAATATTGCATGTTGGGACTTGTTGTGTAGGCAAAGATTTAGATGTCTCGTTGCTTACATTGCATAACAATCTGATTTCCAGTATTGAATGTAAGATATGTAGGCAATGTAGGCAATTTAAACAAAAACATTTTTTTCTTGCACAATATGGCTGTTGTTTTTGTGTGCAGTAACAACAGATATAGTGAGATAAAATAAAGGGAGGCAATGCCTGGTGGCATGCCTCCCGAATGGATTGTTTCTTATAAGAAACGTGGGTTAGCGGTTACCGC
>JAEEGL012474853.1_pt1 | contig 24328 bp, 28 predicted proteins | sample 9134231 | NCBI WGS metagenome assembly JAEEGL01 (sample SAMN16246548, study PRJNA631951) | gut metagenome | biome: gut microbiome; feature: rumen; material: fiber-attached | host: Bos | place: Iran: Karaj | collected 2018-10
TCTAAGAAATAATCTACTTCCGGCATATGCATTTTTTTCAAGGTATCTAGAGTCTGCACTTCGGCAGACAGAAACTCGTTGTTTCCGGCTTTTCGTTCTTCAATGCATTTGATATAGGCGGAAAGCTTATCGGCGGCTTTTACCAGGTCAAATGAGCGCTTTTGTTTCTCCCCGGTGAGCAGCTGCCGATAGGCTGGCTTCAGTTCATCGGGCAGTGTGTCAAGAAGCCTGTTGCAGGCAAGGAATTCGATCTGCTTATATGCATCCCGGATCTCGCTGCTGTGATATTTGATCGGAGTCGGCAGATCTCCGGTCAGGATCTCGGAACAGTCATGAAACAGCGCAACGGCAGCAGCTTCTTCCGGGTTGCAGGGAATACCGAATACATCCCGCCGGATGATACCAAGCGCATGAGCGAGAACCGCAACCATATGGCTGTGCTCCTGAATGTTTTCGGGAAGGGAATTGCGCATCAGGCTCCATCTGCCGATATAGCGCATACGTGACAGATAGGCGAAGAAATGTTCTTTCATATGAACTCCTTTAGCATACCGGAAAACTCTTACTCATGATACACCCGGGGAACACGCTTGGTTACGGAACATAGCAGCTCGTACGGAATAGTATCCGCTGCTTCAGAAATGGCCAGGATGCTGCCGGCAGGACCGAAGAGTTCCACTTCACTGCCGACTTTTGCCTCCGGAATATCCGTGAGGTCAATCATGCACATGTCCATACAGATGGAACCAAGCTGAGCAGCGGGCTTTCCTGCAACCATGTAGCAGCATTTGTTGGAGCTGTGTCTTGGAAGCCCATCGGCATAACCAGCCGCGATAACGCCCATACGCGTACGGCGATTTGTTTCATACCTTCGCCCATAGCTGACAAAAGTACCGGCTGGATGATATTTAATGGTGCTGATGGTGGTCACCAGCCTCATAGCCGGTCTCAGACCCAGCTTTCCGTCATCGCCGTAGCCGTATAACAGAAGCCCGGGGCGGACCATATCCAGTGCGGTTTCAGGAAAAGAAACAACGGCACCGCTGTTTGCACAATGGCGGATGGGAAAATGAATCCCGGCCTGTTCTTCGACTGCGGCAAGAACGTCCTGAAACAGACGGAACTGTTTCAGCGTATAGTCCCGGCTCTCAGGATCCGGCTCATCAGCAACGGCGAAATGGGTGTAAACTCCCTCAAAAGTAAGGTTCGGCAAACGGCACGAACGGATGATGTTCTGTACTCCGTCTTTAAAATAGCTGCCCGCGCAGAGATAGCCCAGGCGTGACATTCCCGTATCCAGTTTGATATGCAGTTTCAGAATGCCGCCGAGGGCTTTGGCTTCTTCGGAGTACTCCATCGCTTTGGCAAGGCAGGTTGCGGTCTGTGTCAGATTCTTCCGGATCAGGACGTCGGTGTATTCCGAAGGGGTATGTCCGAGGATCAGAATCGGCATGGTGATGCCGTCATCTCGAAGTTCAAGCGCTTCGTCAAGGCAGCTGACTGCGAGATAGTCGGCACCTTCCTCCTGGAGAAGGTGAGCAATGCGCAGTGCGCCGTGCCCGTAGGCGTCTGCTTTCACAACACCCAGAAAGCGGCATCCGTACGGGAGAGACTCACGAATTCGGTAATAATTATTGCGGATTGCGCCCAGGTCGATTTCTGCCCAGGTGCGTTTTGTAAAATCATTCATATTCTGACCCTCATAAGAGAAGATGTCAGTATTATACGCATTCGGATGGATGCTGTCAACGAAGGCAAGCAGATATCATCCTCATACATTTGAAAGGCATCCGTCATAGAAAAATGAAATAAACAGGAACTGTCCCGTAACGTCAATAGTTACGGGACAGTTCCTGTATACGACCGGCTGGCTGCGCCGTCAGAGTGCTTCCTTGATCAGGCTCATCAGCTCATCGTAACTGTCACAGGAAGGCAAACCAGGATTTGTACGGATGATCTCGTCCGTGGAACGGAACAGGATTCCGCATTTACTGGCTTTCAGCATATCAAGATCATTGAAACTGTCGCCTATGGCAATGGTATCATAGCCGATGGACTGGAATGCACGTACCGTGGAAAGCTTCGTGTTTTTGATGCGAAGATGAAAACCGGAAATCATCCCGTCGTCTCCGACGGAAAGCTCATTGCAGAACAGTGTCGGCCAATTCAGCTTTTTCATAAGCGGCCCGGCAAACTGCGAAAAAGTGTCGCTGATAATCACAGCCTGTGTAAAACTGCGCAGTTCATCAAGAAATTCTTTTGCGCCGGGAAGAGGGTCTATTTTAGCTATCGTGTTCTGGATCTCTTTCAGCCCGAGACCGTGTTCACGCAGTATTCCGATGCGCCAGTTCATCAGCAGGTCATAATCCGGCTCATCACGGGTGGTGCGCCGCAGCTCGGGAATGCCGCTTACTTCAGAGAATGCAATCCAGATTTCTGGTACAAGAACCCCTTCTAGGTCAAAGCATATCATATTCATTGGAAAAAACCTCCATCTGCTCATCAGCAGGCTTCAAATTCAGTCGAATTCAGTAGACTTGTCCATCCACAGTGACAATGGTAAGGATTCCGCGGCGGACAACATACTCATTTTCGAACTCATCCATATAGCATTGATAAAGATGATTCGGCTCCAGATCTGTCCTGCGAACAGGAGTTCCAATTCTGTATAGGCCGCGTTTTTTTGATTCTTCAATCATCTCATGTTCCGTCAAGAAATGTCACTCCCTTCATAATTCAGCTGCATTTGCTGTCTATAAAATACCACAGCGGAATTGTTTCGTAAAGAATGATTTAACAGTCTTCTTTAAAGAAAATCCGCGCGGCAGCGCAGCCAGGCACCGACAGGATCATCGGCGCGGGTGATCGGGCGGCCTACGACGATATAATTGCTTCCGAGCGCTTTGGCTTCTGCAGGCGTTGTTACGCGCTTCTGGTCTCCGGCAGATCCGGCAGAAAAGCGAACGCCCGGGGTTACCGTCAGGAAATCCGGTCCGCAGCATTCATGGACTATTCCGGATTCGAGAGGGGAGCAAACCACCCCGTCAAGGCCCGCATTGGCAGCATTTCTCGCATAGGATAGAACGACATCTTCCATCGGGCTTTCAATCAGGAGTTCCTGACGGAGGCTTGTCGGGTCGGTACTGGTGAGCTGAGTAACTGCAATCAGCAACGGGCGGCTGCCATCCGGACGGGTCAGCCCCTCCAGAGCAGCTTCCATCATGGCACGTGTTCCAGCCGCGTGCAGATTCACCATGTCAACGTCAAAAGACGACAGAACATGCATGGCTCTTTTTACGGTGGTTGGAATATCATGCAGCTTCAGATCCAGAAACAGCCGATGCCCGCGTGATTTTAATTCCTGGACGATTTTCGGACCTTCTGCATAAAACAGTTCCATTCCGATTTTCAGATATGGTCTCTCTGTTCCGAAACGACTCAGGAAAGCGGTGGTTTCATCATACGATGGGAAATCGCAGGCGACGATTACATCCCGTGTTTTATCCATGGGCACCTCCGACAATGTTTTTTAAAGAACGGATTCCGTAGCGGTCCATAACTGCAGGGAGAGCCCGCAGAATCTTAGGGCAGGCATACGGATCAATCAGATTGGCCGTACCGATTTCAACGGCTACAGCTCCGGCAAGCATCATTTCAATAACCTGTTCCGGAGTCGAAATGCCCCCGAGCCCGATAACGGGAATGGACACCGCCTGATATACCTGCCATACCATGCGAAGGGCAATCGGAAATACGGCCGGCCCGGACAGACCGCCGGTTATATTTGCAAGGATCGGGCGCTGAATTCCCGGGTCAATGCGCATACCCATCAGGGTGTTAATCAGTGAAATCCCGTCTGCACCGGCCTGTTCACATGCCGTGGCAACAGCGGAAATATCGGTCACGTTGGGGGAGAGCTTCATGATAACCGGTTTTTTTGTTGCTGATTTGACGGCTTTCGTTACTTCGGCAGCGAGTTTTGGGTCAGTTCCGAAACTCATTCCGCCGCCGTGAACATTGGGACAGCTGATGTTGACCTCCAGCCAGCCGACCTGATCCTGTTGATCCAGTTTTTCTGCAACTTCAACATATTCCGAGATAGAAAACCCGCAGATATTTGCAATGACCGGCTTGCGAAAAACCCGCCTGAGTTTCGGGAGCTCATCGCAAATGACGGATTCCACTCCGGGATTCTGCAGCCCGACGGAATTCAGCATCCCGGATGCTGATTCGGCAATTCTGGGCAGAGGATTGCCTTCCCGCGGAGAAGCGGTCGTCCCTTTGAAGGAAAAGCTGCCGAGACAGTTGATGTCGTAAAGCTCGGCGAATTCATAGCCGTACCCGAAAGTACCGGAAGCAGGAATGATCGGATTGTCAATCGGGATACCGCAGAGAACGGTATTCAAACTTCCCAAAGCAAGTCCTCCTTCCGAAAAACCGGGCCATCCTTGCACACACGCCTCATTCCGGATACTGTTCTGATGCTGCAGCCCATACAGGCGCCGAAACCGCAGCCCATCCGCACATCCAGCGATAGTTCACCCGGTGCATCGGTAATTTGACAAACAGCCTGCAGCATTGCCTTCGGCCCGCAGGCATAAAACATGGAACAGCGCTGCAGAACCTTTGCATCCGTGACACGGCCCTTCTGACCGGCAGTACCGTCTTCCGTATAGACTTTCAGACTGTCTGAGCAGGATTCAAAACGTTCAACACAGCATACATCTTCAGCAGAACGAAAACCGAGAACTGTGCTGAATGCAGCACCGGAATCAAACAGGCGTTTTGCGAGTCCAAGCAGAGGGGCAATACCGCTCCCGCCTCCGATCAGCAGAGGTGCTTTACCCGAATCTTTGAGAGAAAAACCGTTTCCGAGACCTGTCGTGATCTCAAGAGTACTGCCTGCAGCCAGGCGCTGCAGCTGAGCAGTTCCGGGGCCAACCTGTTCCACCATCAGTTCAAGCCATCCCGGCCCCCAGTCGAGAACGGAAAACGGACGATGCAGAAAGAACCCCGGCAGTGAAACCGTAACAAACTGCCCGGGAACGCTGATTGCGTCGGTATTGCCGGAAAAATGCAGCAGCGCGACTTTTGGCGTCAGGTGTTCGGTACTGACAAGAGTAAATATGCCTGTCTTCAAGTTGCCCTCCGAAATGTTCTCAGACTATAGTGCTATCCTATCATATCCGGGGAAACACTTTCAAGAAAAAAAGCATTGCAAAGTCTGTTTTTTGTGGTATAATTTTAACAAAGTCGCAATTGTGTATAAACATGCTGTAAGGGAGTGATATCTGTTGGCCAGCGGTACCAAAGAAGCCTTAGCGTCAGCTCTGCGTCAGATGATGACCGTGAAACCGATCGATAAAGTAACCGTAAAGGATATCGTTGAGATCTGCGGCGTAAACAGGCAGACTTTCTACTATCATTTTGATGATGTGGACGATCTGCTGGAATGGGTATTTGAACAGGATTCCGACCGTGTTTTTCCGAGCGTAGTCGTATATGATCACTGGCTGGAAGATATGATGGTCTATTTTGATTATCTCGTGTCCAACAGCGCATTTACCCTGAATGTGTATCATTCCAACAGCAGGCTCTACATGCTGCGCTATCTGAAGGACCGCATGGCATACTGCATTCGCAGTTTTGCGGAAATCGCTTCGGAAGGAAAAAACATTGACCGTCAGGACTTTGAGTTCGTGGTAGAGTTTTATGCCAACTGTGCAATCGGCTTTATTGCACAGTGGATGGATGCCGGAATGAAATTCCCGAAAGAAATCACCAGAGAAAGAATTTTGAAGGTGATGGACCAAAGCGTTGAAAATATCATGGCAAGATTTTATAATCCGAAAGAATGAAAGACGTTTGAGTTTTTTTACGTCCTGCCGTATTCTGTATACCGGCAGGGCGTTTTCTTAAATCGACCATGCATCCTCTGATTACGATTTCTCAAATTAAACAGAGGTTTTCTGATGCCTGAGGATGTTTAAATTGCTGTTGCAAAGCAAAGTGCAGTTGGTGTATAATAATTCGCCAATATTTGGGGAGGGATCGTTTTGATCTATGTTTCGCCTTCGTTGCTGGCTGCTGATTTTGCAAATCTGAGAGAAGAAATTGACGATGTGAAAGCGGCCGGGGCTGACTGGCTTCACTATGATGTGATGGACGGCCACTTTGTGCCGAATATATCCATGGGAATTCCGGTTTTGGAGTCGGTCCGGAAAGCAACTGATATGTTCCTGGACGTGCACCTGATGATTACTGAACCGCTGCGGTATGCCAAACGGTTCTGCAGCGCCGGTGCGGACTTGGTAAACGTGCATGTTGAAGCCGCCGGCGAGGCAGAAATTCACCGTACCTTGGCCGAGGTAAAAGAAGCCGGAAAACTCTGCGGAGTAACCCTGAAGCCCGGAACTCCTGCAGAAGCTGCTACTCCGTTTCTGGATGAGGTGGATCTGATTCTTGTGATGACGGTTGAACCGGGTTTTGGCGGGCAGCATTTTATGGAAGATCAGCTTGAAAAGGTCAGACAGATCAGGAAGATGATCGATCAGACTGGACGGCATGTCCGTTTGGAGGTGGACGGCGGAATAGATGCAAAAACCGCGCCACTCTGTCTGAAAGCCGGTGCAGACACGTTGGTTGCCGGTAGTGCGGTATTCAGGGCAGCCGATCGTAAAGCTGCAGTACACAGCATCCGCGGCATCAATTCTTGAAGATGAGGTTTCCTTCATGACATATTTTCCCGCATCGTTAGAACGGCTGATTGACAGCTTTGCCTCACTTCCCGGTATCGGGCGTAAAAGTGCGCAGAGGCTTGCCTTCCATGTGTTGTCCCTGCCCGATCAGGAAGCACTCGCATTCTCTGATGCGATTGCTTCGGCAAAAAAAGAAGTCCGGCGCTGCAAAGTGTGCCGCAACTATACGGACCACGAGATCTGTTCCATCTGTGCAAGTGACAGGCGGGACAGAAGTGTGATCTGTGTCGTCTCAGATCCGAGAGATGTCCTGAGCCTGGAACGAGCCAGGGAGTATAACGGTTTGTATCACGTTCTGCATGGAGTAATCTCGCCGATGAACCACATCGGGCCGGACGATATTGGGGTAAAAGAACTGCTGGTGCGTGCAGCGGGTGACGAGGTTCAGGAAGTGATTATGGCTACCAATCCCGATACGGAGGGCGAAGCAACGGCACTTTATATTTCCAGACTTCTGAAGCCTTTCAATATTAAAGTTACCCGTCTGGCATACGGCATTCCCGTTGGTTCAAACCTGGAATTTGCAGATGATGCAACACTGATGCGTGCGCTTGAGGGCCGCACGGAACTGTAACAGCATTTTGCTGTGTTTTATATTATTATCAAGGAGAAAGAATGACACCTAAACTGAAAATAATCCCGCTTGGCGGTTTGGGAGAAATCGGGAAAAACATGACCGTGATTGAATTCGGGAACGACCTGATTATTATCGATTGCGGCATGGGATTCCCGGATGAGAACATGTACGGCATTGATGTGGTGCTTCCGGATATCACTTACCTGCGCAACAATGCCAGCCGTATCCGGGGCATGATCATCACACACGGTCATGAAGACCATATCGGGGCAGTTCCTTTCGTGTTGAAGGAACTGGATATTCCTATTTATACCACGCCGCTGACCGCAGCGCTGATTGAACTGAAGCTGGAAGAGGAGGATTTGCTTTACAACACTCAGATCTTTACAAAAAAAGCGGGCTCCGTATTCCGGATCGGCAGTTTTTCCATTGAGTTTATCCGCGTTAACCACAGTATTCCGGATGCAGTTGCACTCGCAATCCGCACTCCTGTCGGTACGGTGATCCATACGGGAGACTTTAAAATTGACGTAACGCCGATAGCAGGCGGGATGACGGATCTTGTTCGGTTTGGCGAACTGGGAAATGACGGCGTTCTGGCCCTGCTCAGCGATTCGACCAATGTTGAAACGCCGGGACATTCCGCATCCGAACGGAAAGTCGGGGAAAGCTTTGACAAACTGTTTGTGAACTGCGACAAGCGGATCATTATTACAACTTTTGCTTCAAATGTCCATCGTCTGCAGCAGATCATTAATGTAGCTGCAAAATACGGGCGTAAAGTTGCCGTGACGGGCAGAAGTATGGAAAATGTTCTCCGGACGGCAATGGTTCTTGGATATATGGATGTTCCTGAGGACGTCCTGGTTGATTTGGATCAGATAAACGGTCTGCCGAAAAATCGGATTGTAATCATATCTACCGGAAGCCAGGGAGAGGCAATGTCCGCACTGTACAGGATGGCTTTCTCAGAGCACCGTCAGATCCAGATTGATTCCGACGACCGTGTGATTATTTCGGCGTCTGCCATCCCGGGAAATGAAAACACAATCAGCCGTGTTATCGATGAGCTTTTCCATAAAGGCGCAGAGGTGATCTACGACCGCCATACCGATCTTCATGTGTCCGGCCATGCCTGCCAGGAAGAGCAGAAAATGATCCTTGCTCTGACAAGACCAAAGTATTTTATTCCTGTGCACGGCGAGCATCGCATGCTGGTGAAGCACGCGGAACTCGGAAGAATGATGGGTGTAAGTTCCAGAAATATTGTGATCGCCGAGAACGGAACCGTTATTGAGTTCACCAAAAAAGGCGTGCTCTGTTCCGATACCGTTCCTTCCGGTGCGGTCCTCGTGGACGGTAGCGGAGGAATCGGCGAAGTCGGAAGCGTTGTGATGCGCGACCGCCACAAGCTGGCCGAAGACGGGATGATTGTTGTTGTTCTGACATACTCATCACACGACCATAAGCTTCTCGCGGAACCGGAAATATTAACGCGCGGGTTCATTTATGTGAAGGAAGCGGAATCCCTGATGGATGAGCTGGTTTCCATCGTTCTTGAGACAGTGGAAAAATGTGATGCGCAGCATATAACGGATTGGAACACCATCAAGACGAAAGTAAAATCAGATTTGTCCGGATACCTGTATAAAACAACGCGCAGGAGTCCGATGATACTCCCGGTTATCACGGAAATCTGATTTGTAGAGCCGATCTGGTGAAAGGGGGCGTACCGGATGAATATCCAGATTTTCGGTAAAAGCAAATGCTTTGATACCAAAAAAGCGGAGCGATATTTTAAGGAACGAAGAATCCGCTACCAGTTTATCGACATCATAAAATACGGCATGAGTCGTGGAGAACTGAAAAGTGTCTGCGGTGCGCTTGGGGTGGAAGCCCTTGCAAATCCTGAAGACCGGGACTATCCGCTTTTTCAGTATCTGGCTTCCGATGAGGCAAAGATGGAAAAACTATACGAAATCCCGGAACTGATTCGTACTCCAGTGGTACGCAACGGGAAATCTGCGACAGTCGGGTACTGTCCGGAAGTATGGGAAAACTGGAAATAAAACTGAAAAAAGTACCCGAAAGACACAATTATTCATTGACAAGTAAACGGAATAGTGGTAATATACCATAGCCGCCTTGAAAGGGTAAGAAAGTGAGCGTTGTCTCCGCCCCCAGAGCGAGCCCTGTATTTTAGGAGGAAATTTTTGTGAAGCATGCCGTAATTCTTACCGGCGGAAAGCAGTATCGTGTCGCGGAAGGCGATGTGATCTTTGTGGAAAAGCTCGAAGCGGACGCCGGCGAGGAAGTCACTTTTGACAAGGTCCTTTGTGTTGTGGACGAGGAAAACTCGACCATCGGCAAACCCTTTGTTGAAGGCGCGACCGTAACCGCGAAGGTTGTAAAGAATGGGAAGAGTGCCAAGATCCGTGTCTACAAGATGAAGCCGAAAAAAGGATATCGTCGCACGCAGGGTCACAGGCAGCCCTATACCAAGCTTTCAGTCGAAGCGATTCATGCGTAATTCAACACAGCTTTAACGATGGAGGGATAATCAGATGGCACATAAAAAAGGAATGGGTTCGACCAAAAACGGTCGTGACAGTGAATCCAAGCGTCTCGGTGCAAAGCGTGCGGACGGTCAGTTCGTTCTGGCCGGCAACATTCTGGTTCGTCAGCGCGGAACAAAGATTCACCCCGGCACCAATGTCGGCAAGGGGAAGGACGACACCCTGTTTGCTCTGGTCGACGGTACTGTGAAGTTTGAGCGTCTGGGCAAAGAGCGTAAAAAGGTTTCTGTTTACGAAGAGATTGCCCAGTAAATTGACGGGTTGAGGCCGGACATCTGTCCGGCCTTTTCCATATTCCGGCCTGTGAAGCACAGACGTGTTCGGCTGAATTCGGAGGATCATATGTCAAGTTTTGTTGATCATGCGAGGATTCATATCCGCGCTGGGAAAGGCGGAGACGGTGCAGTCGCATTTCACAGGGAGAAATATGTTGCTGCAGGCGGGCCGGACGGCGGAGACGGCGGACGCGGCGGCAGTGTTATATTTGTTCCCGATGATAATCTGACCACCCTGATGGATTTTCGGTATAAGCGGAAGTTTGTTGCAGAGGACGGAGCAAACGGGCAGGGGAAACGGTGTGCCGGCAAAGACGGGGAAGACCTTTTGGTACGTGTTCCTGCAGGAACTTTGATCCGGGATACGGAATCCGGTGCGCTGATGCACGATATGTCGGACGGAAAGCCGTATCTTGCGGCAAAAGGCGGGCGCGGCGGTTGGGGCAACATACACTTTGCAACCCCGACCAGACAGGTACCAAGATTTGCAAAGCCGGGTCTGCCTGGAGAGAGCAGAGATATTACCCTGGAACTGAAGCTGTTGGCAGATGTCGGGTTGATCGGTTTTCCGAACGTTGGGAAATCCACCCTGTTGTCCGTGGTCAGCAATGCGCATCCGAAAATTGCGAACTACCATTTTACGACGCTGTTTCCGAATCTGGGTGTAGTCTATGCGGAGGAAGGCAGCAGTTTTGTTATGGCGGATATCCCGGGCATCATTGAAGGTGCGGCGGACGGAGCCGGACTCGGACACGATTTTTTACGGCATATTGAACGCTGCCGTCTGCTGGTGCACGTTGTGGACGTGTCAGGCTCAGAGGGAAGATCTCCTGCGGAAGACTTTGATATCATCAATTCCGAGCTGCGGGAATACAGCAGAGTGCTTGCTGAAAGGCCGCAGATCGTTGTGGCGAACAAGTGTGATATTCTGGGAGAAGACAGGAGCGCAGTCGATGTACTGCGTGAGCGTGCCGAAGAGCACGGTTATCCCTTCCTGGAACTGAGCGCAGCTGCACACAAGGGAATTGACAAGCTTGTTCACCTTTGTATGCAGAAGCTTTCCGAACTTCCGCCGCCGGAACCGTTTACCGCTGATTATATTGCTCCGGAACCGGTATTGGATGGAGCCGAAGATGTGGTAATCAAAAAATCTGAAGGAATCTGGCAGCTGGAAGGTGACTGGTTAAAGCGTGTTGCGGCTACGGTGAATTTTTCTGACTACGAAAGCCGGCTCTTCTTTGACCGTGTCCTTCGGAAAGCCGGTATTTTTGACCGCCTGGAAAGCATGGGCATCCAGGACGGAGAAACAGTCTGCATCTATGACCTGATGTTTGATTACCGTTACTGAAATGAAAAGAAGCCGAATCCGTTTGGCGGTTTACGGCCTTTTGACAGCTGCGGTAATGTGCCTGATTTATTTCCTGTCTGCCCAAAACGGAGACGAATCAGGAAATTTGAGCCGCTGGCTGATGGAAACCGCAATCGGGAGATTTCTTTTGCGTATCCTGCCGCCGCTGACCGGTTCCGGAGCGGCACTGGACATTCGAAAATATGCTCATATGGCGGAATATACCCTGCTTGCCATGACTTCAGCGATGTTTTACCGGGAGTTGACGTGCGAGCCTGTTCCAAAATGGGCATTATGCTGTTCAGCTCTTCACTCTTTCCTGTATGCATGTTCCGATGAGTATCACCAGACCTTTGTGGAAGGCAGAATCGGACAGTTTTCGGATGTGCTGATTGATATGGTCGGCGTTTTTGCAGGGATACTGTTTGTTTTTCTGCTTGTCAGCCTGAGAAAGGACAGATCATGAGTCAAAAGGGTAAAGAATCCAGAATAATCCCTTCGGTTCTTTCCATTCCGGAAAAACTGAACGGATTGCTTCTGCGCGTCCTGAAAATGAGATTGACGTTGGAACGAGTATTTTCTGTCCGGGATATGCTGCTTTTGCTTGGCGCGTTTCTTCTGTTCCTTCTGCGGAGCGTCATACCGTTGCCCGGCATACTGCGTACAGTATTCATGATTCTGATTCTTCTCCTGGCAGGCATCCCTGTTCTGCTGCAGGGCATTCGATTGGGACTCAGGCGGGCTGTCCCGTATGAAGAAGCCGCTGTTTTGCTTGCGGTTTTCATTGCTGTACTGCTGAAGAAACCGGAGGTCTCGGCAGTTTTTCTGCTGTGTACTGTTTTTTTGTGGCAGGTGGAAGGGTATTGCCTGCTGCATGTGGATGCAGCGCCAAGTGCGTTGGCTGACATTGATGAGGATGCCAGAAACCTTGTCCTCGCAGCCGATTCGGAAAAAAGCAGGGAACGCAGTGTGATTGCTTTTTCAGCTGTATTGTTCTTTGCGCTGTTTCTCCTTCTTGCTCTGATTCTGGCGATTGCCTGTTTGTTCCATCTTCAGAATGCTTCTGTATGGATTGCCCGCAGCCTTGTTCCTCTGATGCTCGCTGGGACATCCGCTGTTTTATTCTCATCCCTGCTGACACACTTTGGCGCAATATACAGTACTGCGAAAGCAGGCTCATTTTTCCGGAATGATCAGGTCCCGGAAGACTTTTCACGCTGCAGGTTATTTGCATTCGGAAAAACCGGAACCGTAACGGATGGTCGATTTCTGATTTCTGAAATCATGCCGGTAGGTGTCACGGAAGAAGAACTGCTGAGAATTGCAGCGGTGGCTGAGTGTAAATCGAATCATCCGATCGCGATTGCACTGAAAGCTGCGGCAGGCCTGAAAGAAGGTGTGGTTCCCTCCGGTGTTCTGGATGTCCGTGAGGTGCCCGGAAAAGGAGTGAGCACATTCTTCTCCGGGAGACAGATTTATGTTGGAAATGCCAGGCTCCTGGATGAGCATAACATCTGGTATCAGGTCCCGTCTAAGTCCGGAACTGCGATTCACGTTGCGGTTGACAGCACATATCGCGGTTATATTCTGATTTCAGATTCCATCAGAGATAATGCTTTTGAAGCATTGGAAGAATTGCGCGCCCAGGGAGTAAAACAGATTGCAATGCTGACGGGCGATGTGCAGTCTGTCTCACGGGTGGTCGCTTCGGCTCTCAATTTTGACATGGTGAAATCGGAGCTGACCGCAAACGACAAAGCATCAGCCATTCATTACCTGCGGGCTACGCAGGGAGAAAGCGGAAAAATTGCTGCAGTCGGAGACGGCGTTCACGACAGTGTAATGTTTGATGCTGCAAATGTATCCGTATGTATGGATGTGAAGCCGGACAAAGATGTTGATCTGAGTATCTGCACGGACGAAATTCTAACGCTTCCTCAGATTTACAGGATTTGCAGAGAGTCGGAAAGAACTCTATGGATCAGCGTGTTCGGCGTGGCCGGAGCGAAACTGCTGCTCTGTATTCTTGGTTTGTTTCAGGTGCTTCCGCTTACATTTCTTGCGGTCTTTGACTGCGCAGTGGGAACCGCTGCTGTGATCTATTCACTGACATGTCTGACACTGGAGCACAGAGGAAACCGGAGATGAATGTTTACGATTTTGATGAAACAATTTTTCACCCGGACAGCTCTTTCAGTTTCTTCTGCTTCTGTGCACGGCATAATACGCTTGCTGTGTCAAAGTGTATTCCTTCGGCTGTGGTACAGTTTTTTCGATATCTGATTCACGGAAAGTCGGATGCCCGGCAGTTGAAAGAAGCGCTGTTTTCCTTTCTGAACAGGATAGACAATGTGGAGTATTACGTTCAAAGATTCTGGGAAGTACACGCCGGTCAAATCGCACCATGGTATCTTGCTCAAAAAAAGCCTGATGATTTAATCATTTCAGCATCTCCGGATTTCCTGCTTCGGCCGATCGTACAGGAGCTTGGAGTGAATCTGATTGCTACGCGTATGAATCCGTATACCGGAAAGATTACGGGAAAGAACTGCCATGATCATGAGAAAGCCAGACGATTGCAGGAGCTTTATCCTAATGCGATTGTGGATGAATTTTATTCAGATTCCAGGTGTGATGATCCGCTGGCAGAGCTTGCCGCTAAGGCCTATCTGGTCAGAGGAAATGAACGGATTCCCTGGCCGGACAGAAACAAAGATCATCATGTTCCTAGGATTAATAATTGACTCCGAACAAAAAAGACGGCTGTGTCAGCCGTCTTTTTCATCAGTTCAGTATTGTACGGTGGCGGTATGCGTAAACCGGATGATTCAGCTCTGCTCATGCATCTTGCTTGAATTCCGGGACAAAGCTTCTGTCATAACCCATTTCACGGAGGCGGCGGTTAATCTTCTTGATTTCCTTGTTAAACATTAAAGTTCGCAGTTCGTCGTCCCCAACAAAACGACAGTAACCTGCACAGAAGTTTTCAAACATGGCTTTATTCTGCGGAGAAAGCTTTCCCCAGAGCATCAGCATACAGAGAACTGCTCCGACAAAGAAGGAAATGATGAGATAATGCGGACAGAAGCGAAAAATGACGAACAGAACAATTGCAGAAAACACGGTGCACACAATAATTGAAGTGTTGGTATATCGCTTTGCACCGACAGCAATCAGATTCGGATCAATCTCCTGCATTTTACGGATCATGGGGTAGGCAGTCATCAGATTGAAAAGAAACTGCCGCATAAAAAGATAAAACCACAGCCATCCGCCGAAAAAAACACCCGCGCAGAGCATAATCTTTGTTTCCATACTTTTCCCTCCGGATCATTTTAATGCAATATATCACAATTTATCGGTTCTTTCAATTGCAAACCGTATTTTTATAGAAAATGATTCCGTTCCGGACTTGAAAAACGCGGTGTTTAGGCTTTCTTTTTTCCATGTTTCGTGTTAAAATACAAAAGATACTATTTTGGAGGAAATAATCATGGGTGATAACAACTATATCAGTTATCAGGAAGAGAACGGCAGCATTAACATTTCAGAAGAAGTGATTCTGACGATTGTTCGCGCTGCTGTTACGGAAGTGGAAGGGGTTGCCTCTCTTTCCACCACAGCCGGTACCGAGCTTGCTGAGTTGATTGGACTAAAGTCGATTCCGAAGGGCGTTACCACTCGCTTTGACAATAACAAGATCATCACGGATGTAATTATTAACGTTTCCTATGGGAATAATGTGGTAAATGTTGCAAAGGCTGTACAGGATTCCGTGAGAAGTGTAATTCAGGCAACGACAGGATTTGAAGATGCGGAAGTCAACGTACATGTTTCCGGGATTTCGTTTGAACGATAAGACTGGAGAAGGGGAATGAACAGAACAACTGCCCGACAGATTGCGGTTCAACTGGTATTCTCCATGGAGGTAAACCGTATTTCCGCGGAAGAAGCTGTACAGACGTTTTTTGACGAGGATCATTACGCTTCTCTGCAGAGTGAGGATGCGGTCTATGATGAAATGCCTGATTCCGCGCAGCTCGCGTACATCAGCAGCTTGCTGAGACTGGTGGAAGAACATCGCACCGAAATCGACGAGCTGATATCTCATTATTCGGATTCCTGGAAGCTGGAACGCATGACGAAATCGACACTGGCCGTTTTACGCTGTGCAGTTTGCGAAATCAGCTACATGGATGACATTCCTAACTCGGCTGCCGTGAATGAAGCCGTCGAACTGGGGAAAAAATTTGACTCTCCGAAAGCAGCAGCTTATATAAACGGAATTCTGGGAAGCCTTCTCCGGGAGAGGCAAAATCAGCCATGACCTGGGATTCCATGCAGCTGTACACCGTCAGCGAACTGAATGAAGCAATTCAATCACTGCTGGATTCAGATCAGCGGTTTTTGTCGGTTTGTGTAAAAGGGGAACTCTCCAACTACAAAGTGTATCCTTCCGGCCATCATTATTTCACTTTGAAAGATCAGGAGAGCAGCCTTCGTTGCGTCATGTTCCGAAGCCATGCATCCAGGCTTCATTTTCGTCCGGAAAACGGCTTGCAGGTTTCTGCTGTCGGCAGGGTTCAGGTCTTCCTTCGGGACGGCTGTTACCAGCTGTACTGCACCGATTTGATCCCGGATGGGGTCGGTGATCTTCAGCTTGCATTTGAACAACTTAAAAATAGACTGTATCAGGAAGGCCTGTTTGAACTTGCTGCAAAAAAATCTCTCCCGATCTTTCCGGAACGTATCGTTTTGATTACATCTCCGGTTGGTGCTGCTGTTCAGGATATGATCAGGATACTCCGGACACGCTGGCCTCTAGCAAATATTATGGTGTATCCGGTTCGAGTTCAGGGGAAGGAGGCGCCGTCAGAGATTTCGGAAGCAATTTCGAAAGTGAATGAATGGCGCTGTGCCGACTGCATTATCACTGGCCGTGGCGGCGGTTCTCTGGAAGATCTGTGGGCTTTTAATGAGGAATGCGTAGCGAGAGCGATCTACGCTTCGCAGATTCCGGTCATCTCGGCGGTAGGTCACGAACCGGATGTTACCATTTCGGATTTTGTTGCGGATCAAAGAGCCTCGACACCGTCCAATGCGGCGGAAATTGCTGTTCCAGATCAGAGAAAAATCCGGGAGCAGATCGATGCATTGACGGCTCGGCTCTGTCATGCGGAAAACCGACTGCTGCAGCAGAAGAAACTGAAGTTGGAACACTATCAAACCAGCACGGTTCTTCATGAGATTTCATATTATACGGATCTTCGGCGGATGGAAATTGACCGGTTGAGTGATTTGCTGAACGGTAGCGTTCAGAAAATCCTGTCAGAAAGATATTCTGCTTTGTCGTCTGTCTCGGCATCATTAAATGCCATGAATCCCTTGAACGTCCTGTCACGGGGTTATTTATTTGCCGAGAATGATCAGCATACCGTGCTCCGTAGTGTTTTACAGGTCACGGACGGAGAGCATATTAACCTGCAGTTTGCCGACGGGAGAGCACGATGCGTTGTTGAAAACCGGGAGGTGCGTGAATTTGGCAAATAAGAAAATGACATTTGAGGAGTCAATCAAGCGCCTGGAGGAGATCGTCGGCCATCTGGAAAAGGGCGACCTTCCTCTTCAGGATTCCATCCGGTGTTTTGAAGAAGGGAATATACTGGTAAAGGAATGCAGCCGCATGCTGGACGAAGCAGAACAGAAAGTCATTATGCTTCGGTCCGGAAAGTCTGGTGAAGCGGAGGAAGTGCCTTTTGAAGAATCTAAGCTGTCCTGATCTGGAAGCCTACCGGGCAGCGGTGGACGACAAACTCCTGAAAGAATTTCTGCTGTCGGAGGAGGATGCTCTTTTCGGCTTTTCCGATGCAATGCGTTACAGCCTGCTTTCCGGAGGAAAACGAATCCGGGCCACGTTGGTTCTTGAATTCTGTCGTATCTGCGGGGGAAATATACCGTCAGCACTCGATATTGCATGTGCGGTGGAGATGCTCCATACATACAGTCTCATTCACGATGACTTACCCTGTATGGACAACGACAGCCTTCGAAGAGGAAAGCCGACCAATCACATCGTATACGGAGAGTGCGTGGCAACACTTGCGGGCGATGCGCTTCAGGCGGAAGCGTTTCACACGATTCTGACCTCTTCTGTGTCGGACTCGGCAAGGCTTCGCTGCGCCGGCCTGCTTGCAGATGCGGTTGGCCTGCAGGGGATGTGCGGCGGGCAGTATCTGGATATGATCGGAGAAGGGAAGCAGCTTTCCGTAAACCAGCTGGATTCGATCAACAGGAAAAAGACCGGTGCTCTGCTAGCGGCAAGCTGTGCTATGGGTGTCGCCTCGGCAGACGGTTCCAGAGAACAGGAAGATGCAGCCAGACAGTACGGTGAACTGCTTGGTCTTGCGTTCCAGATACGTGATGATATGCTGGATGTTCTGAGTACGGAAGCTGAGCTAGGGAAACCGATCGGTTCGGATGCAGCAGAGAATAAGAATACGTATATGGCGCTGCTGGGACAGGCTGCATGTGAAGCAGAGATCGCCCGTCTCAGCAAACAGGCCGTGAGCATCCTGCACACTCAGTTTTCAGACACCGTATTTCTGGAGGACCTTACAAAGCAGCTTGCTGCGCGAAAGAAGTAAAATATGAATATTATGAATACAGTCAATTCCTCGGCTGACATTAAAAGGCTGTCTGATGAGGAATTGAATTGTCTTGCATCAGAACTGAGATCCTTTCTGGTGGACAGTGTTTCCAAAACTGGAGGACACCTGGCTTCCAATCTGGGGGATGTGGAGCTTACGCTTGCACTGCACAGAGTGTATGACACATCAAAGGATCGCATTGTTTTTGATGTCGGGCATCAGAGCTATGTGCATAAAATCATAACCGGGCGGCGTGATCAGTTTGATACGCTCCGGCAATACGGCGGGATATCCGGTTTTCCAAAGCCTTATGAAAGCAACGACGATGCATTTATTGCAGGTCATGCATCCAATGCGGTTTCCGTTGCTGTCGGCATGGCACAGGCGAGAACCCTTCTCGGCAAAGACTATAATGTAGTTGCTGTTATGGGAGATGGCGCTTTGACCGGCGGGCTGGCCTACGAAGGGCTTTCTGCCGCAGCCGCAAGCGCGGAACCCATGGTAATTATCCTGAATGACAATACCATGTCGATTGACCCGAACGTCGGTGGCACGGCGAGTCTTTTGCAGAGCATGCGTATTCGACCGGGATATATCCGGTTCAAGCGCTGGTACCGCGATATATTATCCGGCTTCCCAAAACTCTACACGTTTAACCATTCCGTGAAGGAATGGATGAAAGACCGGCTGCTTCCCGTTAATATGTTCAGCGCAATGGGGCTGAATTATATCGGGCCTGTAGACGGGCATAACCTGAAGGAATTGGAATCGGTGCTCAGCCTGGCACGTGACATCAGGGACCCGGTTCTTGTGCATGTCCTGACCAAAAAAGGAAAAGGCTGTGAGTATGCGGAAAAACACCCAGAGATTTACCACGGCGTTGGGCCGTTTAACGCAGCAACGGGCGAAATGTCACCCTGCGGGGAATCTTTTTCCGACCGGTTCGGAATCGAAATCTGCCGGTTGGCAGAGCAGCATCCGGAACTTGTTGCCATTACGGCCGCCATGTCGGGCGGTACCGGACTGGACGGTTTTGCAAAAAAATACCCGAAGCGCTTTGTAGATGTCGGGATTGCGGAAGGACATGCTACCTCCATGTCCGCCGGAATGGCTAAGCAGGGCCTGATCCCGGTATTTGCCGTGTATTCCAGTTTTCTGCAGCGTGGCTTTGATATGATGATCCACGATGTATCCCTGCTCGGAATGCATGTGGTGTTCTGTGTGGATCGTGCGGGGCTGGTCGGCAGCGACGGAGAAACGCATCACGGGATCTTTGACGTATCTTATCTGAGAACGGTACCAGGTATGAAGATATTCTGTCCCGCGAGTTTTCCGGAACTGGAGGCCATGCTGGAAACCGCAGTCAGCGAGTGCAGCGGTCCGGCGGCAGTTCGCTATCCTCGCGGAGGCGAATGCGATTATCATGCGTTTCATCCTGAGCGTGAAACCGTTCTGCGGACAGGAACCGATCTGACGATCGTAGCTTACGGAACGATGATTTCGGAAGCCCTGCATGCGGCAGATGAACTGCAGAGGAACGGTATTTCTGCTGAAGTGATTAAACTGGGTGAAATCGGAGGAAATGAATACCCGCTCGTGATGCAATCTCTTTCTTCAACGCACAGATTGCTGACTTCGGAAGAAGTTTGTGCTGCTGGATCAATTGGCCCTGTCCTTGCGTCTGAGGCAACCAGAATGGGAATCGTTTTAAAGTCCTCGTTTTTGAATTTAGGAAAAGGCATTGTCTGCCACGGGACACGGGAACGCCTGATGCAGGATCACGGAATTGATGCTGCATCAATTGCTGTTGCTGCATTCAGCCTTTGCGGAGATCGGAACCATGGCGGATAAGATTCGTCTGGATCGCCTGGTTGAACTTCAGGGATTTGCTGAGAGCAGGGAACGTGCGAAGGCAGTCATCATGAGCGGGGCAATCTATATCAACGGTAATCGCGCGGATAAGCCCGGAATGATGGTTCCCGCGGATTGCAGCATTGAGATGCACGGTGCCCCGCTTCGCTACGTGTCAAGAGGCGGTTTAAAACTTGAAAAAGCACTTCAGGTATTCCCGGTTTCTGCAAGCGGAAAAACCTGCATGGATTGCGGAGCCTCCACCGGCGGTTTTACCGATGTCCTGCTGCAAAACGGCGCGCGGAGAGTGTATTCGATTGATGTCGGATACGGTCAGCTTGCCTGGAAGCTGAGACAGGACATCCGTGTGGTAAATCTCGAACGTTGTAACGTGCGTTATCTGACGAATGAGCAGATTCCGGAACCGATTGATCTTGCAGTCATGGACGTTTCCTTTATTTCAGTTCGCCTGCTGTTTCCGGTTGTCTGGCAGTTTTTAAAAGAGAATGGGGATTATATCTGCCTGATCAAACCGCAGTTTGAGGCAGGCAGAGAGCAGGTTGGAAAGAAAGGCGTCGTCAGGAATGCAGAAGTCCATGAACAGGTGATAACAGATTGCCTGAAAGCGGCATGGGACTGCGGATTTGCTGTTGCAGGTCTGGATTATTCACCCATACGCGGACCGGAAGGCAACATTGAGTTTCTTTGTTACTTGAAAAAAAATCATGGATCCGGAATCGCTCCGGATATCGGCGCCGTCGTGAAGGCAGCGCATGGGGGGATTTGATGATTGCTGTTTGCCCGAATCCATACAGAGACACTGATCTGAAGCTTACTGTACAGTGTGTCCGGATGCTGCATTCAGAAGGCTTTGAATGCGCCGTATGCCCGGTATTCACTTCGGAGGACTGGGCAGTGCCGGAAGGCTTTGACACCACTCTTCTTCAAGATCTCACAAACATTCTTCCCGATGTCTCTCAAATTCTTGTACTGGGCGGAGATGGGACAATTCTTGCTGTCGTCAGGCAACTGAAGGGCTCAGAGATACCGATTTTGGGCGTCAATCTCGGAACGAAAGGTTTTATGACCGCACTGGAGCCGGACGAAATACATGCTATTCCGGCTGCTCTTTCGCCCGATCAGAAGATCAGCAAAAGAATGATGCTGAAATTGTCATTAAAACGCGGCGGAGAAGAAATCCTGTTTGACCGGGCACTGAATGATATCGTGATTCACGGATACGGCGAATGCATTCAGCCCACTGCCTGGGCGGATGGGAAAAAAATGTTCTCATTTTCCGGCGACGGGCTGATTCTTGCTACGCCTACCGGCTCAACAGGTTATTCCATGTCTGCCGGAGGCCCGATCGTGGAACCGGAAGCACGGTCCATTTTGCTGACCCCGATCTGTGCACATACGCTTTCCGCAAAACCGTTTGTCGTTTCCCCGGATAAGACAGTAACTGTTCTGACAGAAAAACTGACCGGACGCAGAGCTTATCTTGCAGTTGACGGATATATGGTTGCAGATCTTGAGAGCGGAGATTTACTTGAGGTTCAACGCGCTGAGGAGTGCGTGGACATGATTGACATCGGGCACAAGAGTTTTTTTGACCAGCTTGAGAAACTTGCATGAAGGGAAAAACACAGGCCATGAAAAAGAACCGCCATAAGGTCATCCTCGAGATTATTGAAACCCAGGATATTCAGACCCAAAACCAGTTGATGCACGCCCTTGAGAAGAGAGGGATCATAACTACGCAGGCAACCCTTTCCCGGGATATTCACGATATGCACCTGACGAAGGAAGCGGGGCCGGATGGGGGATATCGGTATGCTGCGGTACGCAAACCGGATAACGATCATTTTCTTCGTCTCCAGAAAATATTCAAAGAAAGCGTTATTTCCTTTGATATCGCACAGAATCTTTTCGTGATCCGGACACTGCCCGGCCTTGCATCGGCAGCATGCAGCGCCATGGATGCCATTGAAGTGGACGGGTTGGTTGGAACGATAGCCGGAGATGATACTGCCTTTCTCGCGATGAAGGACAATGCTTCGGCGCAGGCATTGTATTCGGAAATCAGGAACCTGTTTTGAAAGATACGGTACGGGAACACGGATGTTACGCGAACTGAAAATTGAAAATGTGGCGGTCATCGCACATGCGGATATTGGCTTTGAACCGGGCTTCAACGTTTTGACCGGTGAAACCGGTGCAGGGAAAAGCATTATTATCGATTCTATTGCTGCAGTAACCGGTATGCGCGTCAGTCGGGATCTTGTGCGAAGCGGCTCGGAAAAAGCTGTTGTGACGGCAGTATTTGATTCGGATCATGCAGAGGGCTGGCTTGCTGACAATGAGATAGACGCGGAAGATCGTCAGCTGATTCTGCAGCGGAGAATAACCGCCGATGGGAAAAGCAGCTGCAGAGTAAACGGCTATCCGGTTACTGCTTCACAGATGCGTGAACTGGGTTCCCTGCTGTTGGAGATTCACGGCCAGAATGACGGAGCGCAGCTGCTGGATGAACGGACCCATCTTGCATCTCTCGACCGATATGCGGATCTGGATCTCAGCAAATACCGCGATGCATACCGCAAGCTCCTGGATCTTCATAAAGAAATGGAGAATCTGCTCGCTGCGGAAGCGGAAAAGGAACATTTGCAGATTGTCCTGACGGAAACGGTAGAGGAACTGGAGAAAGCTGCGGTTCGACAGGGCGAACAGGAAGAGCTGAGAACGCGCAGGGATATTCTGCGAAATGCAGAGAAATTGAAAGAAGCGCTGCAGATTACGAGGGAGGCGCTGACATCCGATGAGGGCGCGCTTTCCCATGCTCAGCTTGCTGCAAGGCAATGCAGACGTGCAGCTTCTTTAGCGGACGAACTGAGTACTGTTTCGGAGGAACTGGAACAGGCAGCAGCACTGTTAGGGGACGCAGACGAGTCTCTTCGTGAGTTTGAAGAAAAGCTGAATGATTCCGCGGACGATTACGACAAACTGGAACAGAGGCTGCGTGATCTTGCCAGGTGGGAACGAAAGTATCGCTGTGCTGCCGATGATCTTCCTGCGTATCTGGATACCAGCAGACTTCGATTGAGAGAACTGAACATTTCCGAGGAGCGCCTGGATCAGCTGAACAGTATGATCCAAAAGCAGGAATCATTCTGTCATGAACTTGCCGATCGTCTGCATGCACAGAGAGCGGAAGCAGCAAAGTCTCTTGGAAATCAAGTCGAACGGGAACTGAAAGATCTGGCTATGCCGTTTGCGCGCTTTCAGGTGGAACTGGACTCGCTGCCCGAATTAAAAGCGGACGGAAAAGATACTGCAAAATTCCTGCTGTCAGCCAATAAGGGAGAAGAACCCGGTCGGATCAGCAGGATTGCTTCCGGCGGTGAATTGAGCCGAATTATGTTGGCACTGAAAAATGCTTTTTCACGGAAAGATCCTGTTCCTACCATGATATTTGACGAAATCGACACGGGTGTCTCCGGTGTAGCGGCACAGCGGGTCGGAGAAAAGCTAGCTTTGCTTTCCGCAGAAAAGCAGGTGCTCTGCGTCACGCACCTGCCTCAGATTGCCGTGATGGCCGATCGGCACTGTCTGATTGAAAAGGCTGATATTGCGGATCGCACGGAAACCAGCGTGCATCTTCTGTCACACACCGGAAGGATCGGGGAACTAGCGCGCCTGAACGGCGGCGAAAACATTACGGAAACCACACTGCTTTCTGCAGAAGAACAACTGCAGTATGCGGAAAACTATAAGGCCCGTTTGAAAGGAGCTTTGAAGAATGGGAGTATATGAAGAATTAATTGCCCGCGGCCTGATTGCACAGGTAACCAGCGAAGAAGAGGTACGGAAACTGGTCAATGCCGGGAAAGCCCGGTTTTATATCGGTTTTGACTGTACCGCTGACAGTTTGACAGCCGGTCACTTTATGGCACTCTGCCTGATGAAACGGCTGCAAATGGCTGGAAACACTCCGATAGCGCTGATCGGCGGAGGTACCACGATGGTCGGCGATCCTTCCGGAAGAACGGATATGCGGAAGATGCTGACCCGTGAGGATATTGATCACAACGCCGAATGCTTCCGGAAGCAGATGGAACGCTTTATAGATTTCAGCAATGGCAGAGCGATCATGGTTAACAATGCGGACTGGCTTCTTGACCTCAATTATGTGGAACTCCTTCGCGAAGTTGGAACGCATTTCTCGGTCAATAATATGCTCCGTGCCGAATGCTATAAAAACAGGATGGAACGCGGACTAAGCTTTTTTGAATTCAA
>JAEEGL017150486.1_pt1 | contig 24328 bp, 10 predicted proteins | sample 9134231 | NCBI WGS metagenome assembly JAEEGL01 (sample SAMN16246548, study PRJNA631951) | gut metagenome | biome: gut microbiome; feature: rumen; material: fiber-attached | host: Bos | place: Iran: Karaj | collected 2018-10
TTCTTGAAGAACGTGACGAGTGCGGGATATTTCATCTACCGTCGTCCTCACGATTATTATGATTGCTACGAAGGAGACGAGATGAACCTCTTTGGTAATTACGACATTACCTTTAAGTTGCCGCCAGTACCATACGAAGGTGAATGGCAAGTACGTATGGGTTATGCACAAGAGCCAACCCGTGGTATTGCCCAAATCTATTTCGACGGTAAGCCACAAGGTATTCCTCTCGACATGACAATCGGCTTGAACGATGCTTCCATTTTGGGTACCGCATGGGTGAGCGATTATACGGGAATGACGACAGAACAGTTGTCAGAAGACCAAAAGACGCTGAAGAACAAAGGTTATTACCGTGGTGCGGCAGGCGGTTATCGATACAATGGAGCTGGTGGAACGACTACTACCGTATTTGCTACCCAGACGCAAACGTTCCGTATCGTTCTTTGTACCGTTCACATGGATCCTAAGAAAGACCATTATCTGCGAATTAGAAGCGTTTCCTCTAAGATGGGTAACGATAATGAGTTCATGCTTGATTATTTGGAATTGGTTCCAAAGAGTATTTATGGTGTGACTGACGAAGGTCAGATTGAAGACATGCTCTAAGTCGTGTAAACATGAATTATTCATTTAATGAATCCAACAAGATGAAAATGAAATATAGAAATATAAGGCTAACAGTCATCGTTGCTTGTGCAACGGTGCTGTTATGCGCAGCTTGTAGTGACGAATGGAATGATCATTACAATGGAAATGATACTTCCATAGCCAAAAGCGGAACGCTTTGGGGAGCAATTTCGTCACAAGGCAATTTGAGTAATTTCACTCGTGTAGTGAAAGCATGTGGCTATGACGCTGTTCTCAATGGTAGCCAGACATTCACGGTCTTTGCGCCAACTGACGATCAATTCAAGGCAGGACAGGCAGATAGTTTAATAGAAGTGTTCAATGCACAAAAAGCACGTGGTGTTAAGAGTGACGATAATACGGTGGTGAAGCAGTTCTTGCAAAATCACATCTGTTTGTTCAAGCATCCAGTGTCAAGTTTGACTGATACTACTATCGTCATGATGAACGGAAAATATGCAAAGTTGTCTCCCGACAGAATAGACCAACGTACCTTCTTGTCAAAGAATGAACTTTATGGCAATGGTGTGTTGTATACTATTAATAATAAGGTGGACTATTTCCCGAATGTGTTCGAGTATTTAGGATTGGATCAAGAGCTTGATAGCGTATACCAATTCTTGAATAGCTATAGTATCTATGAATTTGATGAAACTAAGAGTGTACCTGGTGATATCATTAATGGACGTACGGAATACTTGGATTCTGTTACTTCGTTGACGAATGAATTGTTTAGGGCACTTGGAAGAATCAATTCAGAGGATAGTACCTATTGGATGGTTGCACCGACCAATGATGAATGGACGAAACTTTCCACGGCTTATACTGATTATTTTAATTATCATAAGAATGTGGCTAAGCGAGATTCGATGCAGTTCGCTAATGCACGATTAGCTATTTTGGCAGGTACGATATTCAGTCGTACGGAGAATCCAGATCCAGCGTTTAGGGATTCTGCAATTTCTACTACTGCTGTTCACCATTCTACTCGTACAATTATGAAGTTAGATCCATACTACGTGTTCTATCATCCATTTGAGAAGGGCAATATCTTTGATGTACAAGAACAGGTAACATGTAGTAATGGAGAGGTTCTCAAAGCTCCTGTATTGAATGTTGACCCACGTAATACATTCATGCAAACCATCAAGGTAGAAGCAGAGAATGTGTTGAACCAAGATACGATACAAGATGCTGAAGAGCCATTAACAGTTCGACATGTTGCCGTAGAGAATCCTTTCCGTGACAAGATTTCTGGTAATGCGTTTGTGGAAGTGGTTCCAAAGCCCGCTTCTATGAATCCAACGGTGAGGTTTTCTATTCCCAACGTGTTGTCAAACGTAAAATATGATGTTTATTGCGTATTTGCCCCAGTAGCAGCATTTGATACGTTAGCAACTCACGAACAACGATTACCTAATAGTTTCCGTGTCGCATTGAGATACCCAGACGCTAATGGCGTAACTTCAGACAGAGACTTGACGGGTACAAAGCGTACTCAATCTGACGAAAAAGGTGAGTGCAACGTTGTTGATACCGTATTGCTGGCAGAGAATTATGTGTTCCCAACCAGTTCGTGGGATTTGAGCGACCCACAAGTAAGTGTCAGGTTGAGAAGTACCGTTACGAGTAGGCAGACCTCTACTTATACGAAAGTCTTCCGTATTGACTGCTTCTTGTTCGTTCCACGTATAGAAGCAACAGAACCCGAAAACGCAAAGCGTAATATTCAATAACCCTTTAGAATTCGTACACAATGAAAAAATATGTAATATATTGCCTATCGCTCTTCCTGTTTGGAACATCCACTGCGTTTGCACAAGATGATGAGGATGACGTTCAAGTTATTCGAAGAGTGGATAGAGCGGCAAGCTCGAAAAAACAATATCCGACGCGTGTAGTAAAGGGTCGTGTCATCAATGGTGCGTCCAAGAATCCTGTTTCTGGTGCTATGGTACGTGTTGGTGAAGTTGATGGTTACAGTGCTTTGACTCACAGTGACGGTACTTTTGAAATCAAGGTTCCTCTTTTTGCTACTTCACTTGAGATAACTGCTCCTGAAATGAACTTATCGAAAATGGGTTTGGTGAAGGATGAGCAACAGAAAGATGCTTATTTGTATCCAACTACGTTCAGCGCAGATTATAGGGATGGAACCAACGTAAAGGCTGATAATATAGCTACAGACTTCCGATTCTCTGACGCCACGTCTATTGAGGATGAAATCCAAAAGAGACTGGGCTCAGAGGTACATACTACTATGCGCAATGGTACTTCTGGTGTTGGTGGTGTCATGTTCATGAATGGTTTAAACTCATTGAACATTAATGCCCAACCATTGATTGTCGTTGACGATGTTATCTTCGACCAACAGTATGGACGTACAATCTTGCACCAAGGATTCTATAATGACATTCTTGCCAATATCAGTCCTGCTGACATTGAGACAGTTACCGTACTTCGTAATGGTACAGCCTTGTATGGTGCAAAGGGAGCCAATGGTGTTATCTTGATTAATACTCGTCGTAATCATAGTATGGCAACTCGTATTACCGCCAGTCTTTCTGGTGGTGTAACGTTGGAACCGAAGTTTATTGACGTAATGGACGCAACTCAGTATAAGAACTATGCATCAGACTTGTTGCAGAGCGTTACTACCAATATTCGTGACTTCAAGTTCTTGAACGAGGATCCCAACTATTACTATTATCCACAGTATCACAACAACACTGATTGGAAGAAACAAATATATCATACAGCCATTACTCAGAACTATAGTATTAATGTAGAGGGTGGTGATGATGTAGCAGATTACAACCTTTCTCTTGGTTACATGAACAAGCAGAGCGTATTGAAGTATAATACTCACAGTCGTTTGAATATCCGATTCAATACTGACATTCACCTCTTAGAGCAATTCAGTGTTCGTTTCGATGCTTCGTTTGCTAACCAAACACGAAACATACGTAATGACGGTGCACCTCATGATTATGTTGAAGGAACACCAACATCACCTTCATTCCTTGCATACGCCAAGAGTCCGATGTTGAGTCCTTATACGTATGCAAACCGCATCTTGTCAGACAGTTATCTGGATATTACAGACGAGAGCTATTTGGACGAGGCTTTGGCTGATTATGCCAATTACAATTATAAGTTGGCAAATCCTATCGCCTTGAATCAATATAGCGATGCTGAGAACAAAAACCGTTTCGAGAATTCAATGGTGAATTTGAGCGTTACTCCTAAGTATCAGTTCAGTCCGCATTTCTTCTTAAGCGAGCACTTCAGTTACAATTTGGTTAACACCAATGAGAAATATTATATTCCTATCAATGGTGTACCTAGTTATTATGTTTCCAGTGTAAATGCTTATCGTGAAAATGAGGTTCGTTCATTGGCAGCAAAGCAAAACTCAGTGATGTCTGATACACGTGCTGATTGGCACAATCGTTATGGCGCTCATGCCATTCACGCTTTTGGTGGTGTTAGAATCAATTGGGAAAGTTACACTTTGAATACTCAATTGGGTTACAATACAGGTAGTGATAAGACTCCATTCATCCATTCACAATTGCTGAATGCTCAAACTTCAGGTGTGAATGACAATTGGAACTCTATCGCATGGTATGGACAAGTAGAGTATAATTTATTGCAACGCTATTATTTGCAAGCCAACTTAACGGCTGAGGCTTCTTCAAGATTTGGTAGTGAGGCTGACAATTCCTTGAAGGCTTTCGGTGCAGCTTGGGGTCTTTTCCCAGGTGTACAAGCAGCGTGGGTTGTAAGCAATGAACCTTGGTTCGCAAAGGTGAAAGGTATCAATTACCTTCGCTTGAATGTGGGGTATGATATTAGCGGTAATGACGACATTGATTATTATGCTGCTCGAAGCTATTTCCGTGGTGATAAATTCCTTGAATACATTTCTGGTTTGTCTTTTGACAATATTGGAAATACCAACATTCAATGGGAAACCACGAAGCGTTTCAGCGCTGGCTTTGAGACCAACGTGTTGAACAACCGCTTGAACGTGAAGTTCAATTACTTCAACAGCAAGGTTGACCATTTGCTTACCTATCAAGCTTTGGGCTTCCTCTCTGGTTTGGAGCGCAATTGGAGCAATGGTGGTTCTATGAAGAACGAAGGCTTCGACTTGTCTGTTATGGCTAAAGTGATTTCCTTGAAAAACTTCCAATGGGAATTAGGTGCAAGCATGGGTCATTATGTGAACAAGATTACCATGTTGGCTGATGGTCAAAACAGCTTCGACACTTCAATATATGGTGCTACCATACGTACGGAAGTTGGAAAATCTGCTAACATGTTCTATGGATATAGAGTCGTGAAAGATGCGTCAAGTCCTGAAGGTGTATTCAAAACCAGTGAAGATGCCAACAAAAAATTATATATCTTAGGCGAGAATGGTATTGACAAGCAATATTTTGGCGCAGGTGACATGCATTTCGAGGATTTGAACAACGATGGTCAAATTACCGAAGCTGACCGTTCGTTCATCGGTGATCCTAACCCAGATATCTATGGTAATATCTTTACGTCATTGATGTATAAGCGTTTTAAGTTGGACGTGAACTTCAATTATAGTCTTGGCAACGACGTATATAATTATATGAGGAGCCAACTCGAAGGTGGAAACCGTTTCATGAACCAAACCACAGCTGTTACTCGTGCTTGGCAAACGGAAGGACAAGTTACGGATATTCCTCGTGTAACTTTCCAAGATCCTTTAGGAAATAGTCGTTTCAGTGATCGTTGGATTGAAGATGGAAGTTATCTCCGCTTGAAATCAGTAACGCTGAGTTATTCACTTCCTATTCGTTCAACATTCTTGCAGGGACTTCAATTCTGGGTACAAGGCAATAATTTGCTGACATTCACAAAGTATCTTGGCTCAGATCCTGAGTTCTCAATGACTTCTAATGTGCTTGGTCAAGGCATTGATCTTGGTCAGTTGCCACAAAGCCGTAGCATCGTTGCTGGTATCAAGATTAACCTTTAATGTGAAACGTAATAAATTAGAATATGATACGAAAATTTTTCAAGGCTTTTGCGTTGCTTGCCTTATTGGGCGCATCAACATCGTGTAGCGATTTCCTCGATCAGGAATCCGACCATGTGATCTATGCTGACAAGAGCCACTTAAATAATGCTACGGATACCATTTATTCCGTAATTGGTATCATGAACAAGTTGCAATCGATTGCTGACAGAACCATCTTGTTGGGTGAAGTACGTGGTGACTTGATGGACATCAACGAGAATACTTCTTCTGACTTGCGCGATTTGTCTTTGTTCAATGTGGGTAATGAGAACAAGTATAATTCTCCTCGTGACTATTATGCTATCATCAACAATTGTAATTATTTTATTGCAAAGGCCGACATTGACTTGAAGAACAACCGTAATGAAACCATCTTCTTGAAGGAATTTGCTGCGGTGAAAGCTTTCCGTGCATGGACTTATCTCCAACTTGTACTCAATTATGGTGAGGTTCCTTTCTATACGGATCCCATCCTTACAAAAGCTGAATCTGAAATCGATTATCCCAAGAAGAATATTCAGGAAGTATGCCAATACTTTATTAGCGACCTTGCAGAATTGGCTGATATCGAAACTCCAAGTTATGGTACTATCCGTAGCAATGATTCCAAGTTGTTCTATTTCCCCATCTATATCTTGTTGGGCGATTTGAATCTTTGGGCTGGAAATTACAAGGAGGCTGCTCTGAACTATTATTATTACATCTCAAGACGCAATGGTACCAATGTTGCTTATCCAACAGGTACAGCAAGTATTCGTTGGTCGCAGAATGATTCTCACTGGAGATCAATGAGGGACTCTTGGAGTACTGATTTCTATAACGAAAATAATAATAGGACTTCTGAGTTGATATCAATGATACCAGGTGACTCCATTCCTTCTGAGGGTAATTATAGTGAATTGCGTAATTTGTTTAATTGCAACGAAACAAATGACTATAAAGTTTCCTTGAAACCATCTCAAAGCATCATAGACTTATCTGCTTCACAGCCTTATTGTCATCTAACGACAGGTAATGACGTGGTATACGCACCTACAGGACTTACTGAAAATAGGACGGGTGATTTGAGATTAAGTTCAGCTTGGTCATACACAAAGGATGTTCGTATTCGTACAAGTGGTTCGAACAGGGAGTTGTCTGAATATTCATACATCAACAAGTATTCAACACGTAACGTACATATTTATCGTCGCACGATGGTTTATCTCCGTATGGCAGAAGCATTAAATCGTGCTGGCTATCCTCGTTTCGCATTTGAAATCTTGAAGAATGGCGTTAACAATCGCTCTATTGAAAGCAACGTTATTCCCTATTATACTGCAGACAGTACTTGGATTCGTCAGTTTGATTTCCCCAACAATGATTATGTGTTGGAATCAAGAAGTGGACAGCAAACTGAAAACACGATGGGTATTCACGGACGTGGTTCTGGTTTCTCATTCCTCGATGACAAGTATGTGTTGCCCGATGACACTACGATTACCGATTCTATCATGCGTCGTGATTATCAAATCATTAGAGTAGAAGATATGATTGTCGACGAAGAGGCTCTTGAATTTGCTTTCGAAGGCTATCGCTTCTATGATTTGATGCGTGTCGCATTGCGTAGAAACAATCCATCTTATCTTGCCGATCGCATTTACAAACGAAGAGGTGCTGCTCAGGAAGCCGTAATGAAAGGTTTGATAAGGCATGACTTGAATGATACACGTAGTTGGTATCTCAATTGGAACAACAAGATAGGTTTAGGCTATTAAGTTTAACGACTATGATAAAAGGACACGGATTATACGGATTCAACACCGTGTAATCCGTGTCTTTTATCCATTATTATTGAATAAAGAATACAACCATAACATGAAAAGAACAATCGCCGCCGTTATTGTTTTGACAACAGCCTTATCCTTATTCGCTCAAAAGAAAATATTTATTCCAGAAGACTTACGGACAATGGATCTCAACAATCCTGATAGTAAATGGAGCTATGCTCGTTCCGTGGAAACCGAAAACTTGATTTTCTTTTGGGAAAAAGGATTTGGTAACGACTTGGACAATCCACCAATGCTTGAAGGCAAACCGATGCGTTTCAATCTCGATAATCTCAAGAATAGGGTAGAGGAGTTCTATGGTTTCTTTCGCGATTCATTGAAGTTCTCGTTACCTGGTTCCAAAGCCGACCGTTATAAGATGATGGTCATGATTAATTATTCTCTTGATGGTACAGCATATGGTGGCACTTATGACAACTTTATAGGAGCTTTATGGGTTGCTCCCAATCGTATTCAAGATAAAAAACTCAATTGCCTGGCACATGAGTTAGGACATAGTTTCCAACTCCAAATCCCAGCCGATAGTATAGGAGATGCATGGGGTGGGAGTGGTTTCTATGAAATGACTTCGCAATGGATGTTGTGGCAAGTCAATCCCGATTGGATAAAAGATGAGCAATACCATTTCGATGCATTCCGTAATCTTACGCATAAGGCCTATTTACACATGGAGAATATTTACCACTCTCCATACGTCATTGAATGGTGGAGTGAATTGCGAGGTAAAACTTCTGTTGCCGAACTCTACCGTAAGGGAAAGAAGGGCGAAGACCCTGTTATGACATACAAACAAATGTATCATCTCTCACAATCTCAATTCTGTGATGAGATGTTCCAAGGCTATCAGCATCTTGTGAATTTCGATTTCTCTCATGCTCGCAAGGAAACGCGCCCCTATGCTTGTTCGTTCTCCACGTCGTTGGATGCAAAGGGAAAAGATACGTATGTTATACCTAATAAGTTGGCACCTGAAAATTACGGTTTCAATGCCATCAAGTTGTCTGTTCCTCAAGCGGGTAAGTCTGTAACCGTTCGCTTTCAAGGCTTACTCAATGCAAAAGGTTACACGTATGTACATCCTGAAAAAGCAGGGTGGCGATATGGTTTTGTGGGAGTGACTACCGATGACCAAACTATTTACGGAGACGTTCATCGAGATACAAAGGGTAAGGTTACATTCAAGGCTCCTAAGAATCAATCGCTCAAGGCATTGTATTTCATCGTGATGGGTGCTCCTACCGAACATTGGATGAATCCTATGTCGTGGGGAGATTCTCATGACCCTGATGCACAATGGCCTTACCAGATTCAAGTAAAAGGTGCAACCGTCATCCAATAACTTCATCTTATGAGAAGATTCATTCTGCTTTTGACCATAGTTTGCTTGGGATTTCCCATTTTTGCAGCCAACCGCCACGATACGCCTTTTCGCAATATCACGGTTGAGGATGGCTTGTTGGCTAATGGGGTTCGCAATATCGTGCAAGACCGTTTTGGCTTCATTTGGTTTGGTTCGGACAATGGACTATGTCGATATGATGGCACTTCCATTCATCCATTCCGTATTATGGAAAATGGAGCCAATCAGTTTATCTCTGCACTGATGGCAGATGAGGATGGATTGTATGTCGGTACCGACAAAGGCGTTTTCTTTTTCCAATTTCAATTGGAAAAGTTTCAACGTATTGCTCCAGAAATCCGAAGTACTGTTCGTGGCTTCTCCCTTGACAGGGATGGCCATGTTTGGATTTCTATGGATGGGCATTCAGTCTTTCGTTATGTTCCCAAGACCAAACAGATTAAGAAATATACGATTCCTTCCTCATCTGCATCTATGACGATTGCTTATGCTGATGCTCAAAATCGCATTTGGGCAATTGGAGGAAATGGAGATGGAATGGTATCTCAACTCAATAAGGTAAAAGACGTATTTGAGCCTGTGCGATTTGTTTCTACCTTGGCAGATTATGGTTCTTATACTATGCTGCAAATGAAAGATGGCTCATTGTGGTTGGGTACATGGAACAATGGTTTGCTTCGTATTCATGATGACTCTACGCTTGAACAGGTAATCAATCCTTCGTTAGCTGGTGTAGGCAATCATATTCATTGCCTTTACGAACTCTCGCCAACGCAGTTGCTTGTCGGTTGTGATGATGGGTTGCTTTGCTATAATCCACTGAGTCATGCATGGAATAGAATTACTGGCGACGGTAATACGCCAACCTCTATCAGTGACCGCTTTGTATATACAGTGATAGGCGACAATGAGGGTGGTATTTGGTATGGAACGTTTTATGGCGGTGTCTCTTATCTTTCTCCCGTGGCAGGAAGGTTCGAGTCTTATTCCTCAGACAATGGTTTACATGGCAATGTCATTTCTCGCTTTTGCGAAGACAATGACGGTCATGTGTGGATTGCCTCTGATGATGGTGGGTTGAGTTGTTTCAATCAAGCAAAGCGTCAGTTTGTTGACTTCCCCCATAGCGATGTTTTGTCAAGATATAATATTCATGCGTTATGTGTTGATGGGAACTATTTATGGATAGGTACTTATTCTGATGGTATCATTCAATTGAATGTCCAAACGGGCAGTATGCGTCACTATAATTTGGATAGTGGAATGCCAAGTCCCAGTGCATACGCCTTGTTCATGGACAAGGAAAAACGACTTTGGGTTGGAACGATGGATGCTATCTATCGCTATGATAGTCAGAAAGACATTTTTGTTCTTGTCATGAATACCAATGCCTTGGTGATTGATATCGACCAAGATGCCAATGGCGACATTTGGGCTTCTACACATGGCAATGGAATCCTATGCTATCGTCCATCTACCCATGCACATTGGACGAAGTCGTTGCCTTGCAATCAAGTGGAGTGTTTATATATCGACAGTCATCAAAATGTATGGGCAGCCACTACCGATGGATTATATTTATGTAAGAAATCGTCAACCAAGTTCGAAAAGGTTCCGTTGGATGTACCAAGCAATGATTTTTGTGCTATCATTGAAGATGGTGAGGCATTGTGGCTTTCCACCACGAAAGGACTCGTACGCTATGTGAATAACGAACCAGTTCAAGTGTATAACTGTCAAGATGGATTGGTGAGCGAACAGTTCCAACCCAATTCCGCAATAAAGACTTCCGATGGTATGTTGTTTTTCGGTTCCGTTAGAGGATTCAATGCGTTTTATCCTTATCAAATTCGTGTCAATCGAATCGAACCTCCCGTATTTATTACCTCCCTCAAACTATTTAACAAGACGATAGAAGTTGGTTCCGACCAACTACCAGAGGCTTTGTTGCATATTCGACAAGTAGACCTTTCTTATAAAGAAGATATGTTCAGTCTTTCGTTTGCCGCATTGAGTTATTGCTCTCCCGAGAAAAACCAATATGCGTATATGTTAGAGGGATTTGACAAGGATTGGAATTATGTGGGGGCTCGTCATGAGGCGACTTACACCAATATTCCATCGGGAACTTATACTTTCCGGGTAAAAGCAACCAATAACGATGGCATTTGGAGCACGCATGAAGCAACGCTCAAAATAGTGGTTCATCCTCCATTTTGGCTTACATTGCCTGCAAAACTCATCTATCTACTCTTGTTGTTAACTGCCATTTGGCTTTTCACCCAATTCAGGTTGCAGAAGGCTGAAAAGAGACATCAACTTGAATTGGGAAGACTCAACGAGAAAAAGGAGGCAGAGGTGCGCGATGCACGATTGAAGTTTTTCACTATGATTGCTCATGAGATTCGTACACCTGTTTCATTGATTATCGGTCCCTTGGAGAAAGTGAAGCAATCGTTTAACCAACATGAGTTGTCTAACGACTTGGATGTAGTAGATAGAAATGCTCGTAGATTGTTGGATTTGGTCAATCAGTTGCTGGATTTCAACAAGGTGCAACAAGAAGGATTGCAATTACATTTCAGTTTGCAAAACATGGGAAGATTGCTACGAGCTGTTACCGATAGATTTGTTCCAACATTACAACAGAAAAATGCGGTGTTGGAAGTCAACGAACCGCCTGCTGACTTTACTGCAGTTGTGGATGAAGAGGCGATTACCAAGGTGGTTAGTAATTTGATGACCAATGCCACGAAATATACCAAAGACCATGTTCGTGTGAGTTGTATAGTTGATTCCGACCACCAGCATTTTCATATCATAGTCGAAGACAATGGAATGGGTATCAGTGCCACGGAACAAAAGAAGATATTCAAACCTTTCTATCAGTCGCGCGACAACAAACCTGGCACAGGTATTGGGTTGAGTATCGTGAAGAATATCGTAGACTTGCATCATGGAACCGTGCGTGTTGAGTCCGAAGAGGGTAAAGGAGCAAAGTTCATCGTTACTTTGCCAATTCGCCAAGAAGACGTGGAGATTGTCCAAGAACCAGTGAAGGATATAGTTCCTGTAGATGCATCTACCCCAAATGAAATGGGTGATTTTTCCGACGAATCCATGCAGAATGCTACATCCCATCGTCCTAAGGTGTTAATTGTTGAGGACAATGAGGATATGCTCAATTTCCTCTCCAATCATTTCAAGAATGAATATACGGTATTGACGGCTCAAAATGGCGTACAGGGATTGAAGCAATTGAAGACACACTCGGTTACGTTGATTGTCAGCGACTGGATGATGCCCGAAATGGATGGTGCGGAATTCTGTAGGCAAGTAAGGGCAGACCAAGCCATCAGTCACCTTCCCATTATCTTACTTACCGCTAAGACCGATAGCGATTCCAAGGCGATAGGTATGGATGTGGGAGCAGATGCTTATATTGAAAAACCATTCTCCATGAAGCATCTCGAAGCTACTATTCGTAATCTTATGGAAATGCGTAGGTTGTTGTTAGTGAAATTCTCACAAAATGCTTCTGAAACCATTACGCAAATGGCAAAATCTCCCGTTGATAATGACTTCTTGGTGAAACTGAATAAGCTGATTGAGGACAATATGTGCAATTCCCAACTATCAGTTCCATTTATAGCCAATGAAATGGGGATTAGCAGGAGTGGACTCTTTGCCAAGTTGAAGGCTCTCACCGATGCTACTCCTAACGAGATGATACAAATCGTAAGGTTGCGCAAAGCCGCAGAACTCATGAAAGATGGAGGATACAGAATCAATGAGATATGTTATATGGTGGGATTTAGCAGTCCATCTTATTTCTCAAAGTGTTTCCAACAACAATTTGGCTTGAAGCCTGGAGAGTATGCGAAGAGGGCTCTTTAAAGCTTTCTGAGCACTCAGAGTTCTCCGAATATTCTGAAAATTCCGAGTATTCTGATTATTCCGATAAAACAATAACAATAATAATATGAGAAAGATTTTGATTTTCCTGTTATCAATCATTGCCTTGCCAATATTCTCGCAAGGCACGGTGCAAGATTACAAACGTGCTTATTCGTTAGTCGATAAGTTCAAGGCAGACAATGTGTATCATTGGGCGCAAGGCATACAATGGCACGATTCCACCCATGTGTTGCATTATACCATTCAAACATCAGAGGGTAAGAAGTTTGTTACTTTCGATGCAGACAATGCGCAAAAGAAGGTGTTTAATTCAGAGAAGGACATGCGTGAGTCGCTTCCGCAAGTACAAGATAGGAGGAATCAGCGCTATGAACGTCCTCGTCGAGGTGAGATGAATCGTGGACAATCACCTTTCCGTCAAAAGCAACGCCATTGGATGGAGGTGGACGAGGAGAATGAACCTCGTTTGGCAACATCTCCTAATGGCAAATGGGAAGCATATATAGAAGGGTATAATGTTGTGCTTCATCAGGTGGGAAAGCCATATAATCAAAAACGGGTGCTTACGCAAGATGGTACCATTGGCAACTATTATTCCAATCGCATCTATTGGTCACCTGATAGTAGAAAGATATTCGTTTGTAAGCGTCGTGCCATTGAAAAACGATTTGCGTACTATGTGGAATCGTCTCCACAAGACCAACTACAGCCTATTCTTCACAAACAGGAATATGCTAAGCCTGGTGACGAGTTGCCACAATATGTACCATGTATCTTCGATTGTATCGGAGCCGATACATTGATGAAGGCATCTATCCGTCCATTGGTAGCCGACACCGCTCTTTGTCCTAATCAGTATAGCCTTGAATGGTTCAGATGGAGTGCTGATAGTCGCGAGGTAACAATGGAATACAATCAACGAGGTCACAAGGTGTATCGCCTATTGGCGATGGATGCTGAAACGGGCAAGTTGCGCACAATGATAGAAGAACGCTCGGATAAGTTCGTGAATTATAATCGTCTCTACCGTTATTGGTCTCCTAAATTCCTTCTTTGGGTGAGTGAACGTGATAACTGGAACCACATCTATCTATATAATTTGAAAAAAGATGTGAATACGAAAGTTAAACGCAAAAAGGTAGCTGATGGTCCTGTTCAGATAACTAAAGGAAATTGGTGCGTACGTGAGGTGTTACGAGTAGATACGATTGAATCGCGTATTTATTTCACGGCTTGTGGAGTAAACCCTGATGAAGACCCCTACTTGATACATTATTATAGTATCAAGATGGATGGAACGGATATGCGTTCGCTTACTCCTGAAATGGGTAACCATCGCGCACTGTTCTCACAAGACTGGAAATACATGGTAGATACGTATTCTATGGTTGACCATGCGCCTGTTACCACGTTGCGACGTGTGGAGGATGGCTCTCTCGTGCAACAGTTGGAGTGTGCCGATATTTCTAAGATTGAGGAGAATGGTTGGGTGGCTCCAGAGGTGTTTACCGCCGTTGGACGAGATGGAAAGACTCCGATGTGGGGTGTTATCCAACGTCCTACCAATTTCGACCCATCCAAGCGTTATCCTATTATTGAATATATCTATGCTGGGCCTGGTGATGCTTACACGCCCAAGTCATTCAATCCCTACAATTGGAATATGACCTCCTTGGCAGAATTGGGATTCATCGTTGTGCAACTCGACGGAATGGGAACATCATGGAGAGGCAAGGAGTTTGAGGAAGTATGCTATAAGAATCTCAAGGATGCTGGATTCCCCGATCGTAAAGCATGGATTCGTGCGGCTGCCGCCAAATATCCGTATATGGATGCAGACAATGTAGGAATCTTTGGAGCTTCAGCTGGTGGACAAGAATCTACTACGGCAGTTCTATTACATGGTGATTTCTATAAGGCAGCTTACTCATCGTGTGGTTGTCATGACAACCGTATGGATAAGATATGGTGGAATGAACAATGGATGGGTTACCCCGTTGATTCTTCTTACGTGGAGTCAAGCAATGTCTATCATGCATCGAAATTAGAACGACCTCTGATGCTTGTCGTTGGAGAGTTGGATGATAACGTAGATCCTGCAAGCACGATGCAAGTGGTAGATGCACTTATTCGTGCAAACAAGGACTTTGAACTTGTTGTCCTCCCTGGTGTTCACCACACAATGGGTGAACGATATGGCGAACATAAACGCTACGATTTCTTTGTGAAAAATCTCTTGCATGTCGAGCCGCCCAAGTGGAATGAAATAAAACCTTGATGGCTATCATCAAAAGAGCCGTGCAACTTCAGTCATTAGTTGTACGGCTCTTTTCTTATGTTTCATTTCGTCATCGTCTGATAGAGTTTGAAAAGCTCTGACACGATGAACGATTCTTGCTCATCTGATTTTATCTTGGTGTCAAAGCCGTATGCTTGCATCACGGCACGGTCGTTGTTTTGATGAGCCTTTCGCAATTCGGGAGGCATCGTTAATTCATCGTAAAGGTCGGCTAAAGAACAGTCTGGGAATTTGGCACGAACATCAAGGATTGCTTGTGCCGTCTGTTCTATCTTTGCCTTTTGTGCTTCCGTTGGTTTTGGCCATGGGAAGTTATTATAGACGATGTCGTTACTATAACGATAATCACTCTTAATCCTACCACACACGACTCGCATCCATGCCATGTGGACATTACTCTCCAAAATACCAAAATGGTAGAGTTTTGCATTGGGAATCATCAAATTCGCATTACCGCAAATTACGTCTGGTGACATAAATCCCAAAGGAATATATTTTCGATTTTCTGATGAATGACTTGGAATGATAATATATTTATCTTTTGGTTGTCGAATCTCCATAAAACGGGTAGGCATATCAGCATATTTCCTTGTAGCAGCTTTAGTGCTTGAACGCCTAAATTCACGAGTCTTAGCAATCCGTTCTTTCACTAAGGGCATTTGATTCAATTCTTTTGGAGATGCCCCATCTAACCATAGGCAATAACGGGGTAAATCATGCAAGAATTCACGCGCTCCTAAAAAACGACGAATATATTTCGTTGCTAATGGTTCACGATTAACAAAATCATCATACTCATTTGATTCTATGATGAGATTTCCTCCATCAACGGGAATACTCCCCTTGGTGATTTCTGGGATTGATGATAAAGGATTCTTTCTACTTTCAATGAAAACCGTGGGTGTGTTAAGTAAATAAGGACTGATATTATCAGCGTTAGTCACATGTTCACCATCATATATATAAAGAGGTCTTTCGTTCTTGATACTACTAAAACCAATAATGACGCAATGGACATGCGCTTTCTGGCTGGCTTCGCTATCCCAACGGAAAGTACGGTATGCAAAATCAATATGAATACCAAACTTTTCAAACAATGGTTTCCAAATAGCAGTAACCTGCTCGCCTTGTGTGATTGAATTGGTTGATACTAAAGCACATCTTGTCTTTGTGTGTTTAATGAGTTGTGAGGCTTTGTAATACCAACCAGCTACATAATCTATGTTCTTACCGAAGCCTTTCATCAAATTCGCCAAATCATTCTTTTGTTCTTGTGTTTGATAGGCATAACCTACGAACGGCGGATTACCAATAATGTAGTCATAGTCAATTTGATAGCGTTGCTTGTCGGGCTTCATTTCGCCATCAAAGCGTTGGGTTACTACGTTGATTTCATGATAATCAACGGCAGACTCACTTGCTAATTGTGCTTTTGGTTCGATGATTAGATGGACATTCTTTGCATGTATTGTTGGAATGTCAGTATCTTTTTCAATCACATCCCAATCCATCCTCAACGCATTTCCTTCACGAATGTTATGATACGTCTTCAATGGCAAGAAGTCGATATCTTGATGGATGATTCGCTCGGTCTCAGCCAACATCTGCGCCTCTGAAATCCATAGGGCAGTGGTGGCAACGGTAACGGCAAAGTCATTGATTTCAATACCGTAAAACTGTTGGATGCTCACTTTGATAGGATTCAGAAACTCGCCCATCATCGTTTGTCCGTGATAGCGTTCACGAATCACTTCATTCTCCAGTCGGCGCAATGAGAGATATGTCTCCGTGAGAAAGTTGCCAGAGCCACATGCTGGGTCAAGGAACGTCAGGGAGGCCAGTTTGTCTTGAAAAGCATCCAGTTTCTTTTGTCTTTGTCTTTCTATCTTTTCTTCTAATATCTCATCCAATTCGCGACGGAGGTCGTTCAAGAATAGAGGGTCAATCACTTTGTGAATGTTCTCTATGGAAGTATAGTGCATTCCACCACTACGACGAGTCTCTGGATTCAACGTTGATTCAAACACGGCACCAAAGATGGTAGGCGATATTTCACTCCAGTCAAAATCAAGACTTGCATTTTGAAGGAGTGTCTGCTTGAGTTCTTCAGTGAATTGGGGGATGAGTCTCACACCCTTACCTCTCTCCGATGATAGAGGAGAGTAGTTACAGAAAAGCCCTCCGTTGACGTATGGAAAAGCGGCAAGGTCTTCTTCGAGGTATGGGTCACGGTCTGCGTAGGGAGTGTCAAGGACTTCAAAAAGACTTATCAATGCACGTCGCATGTCCCTTGCATCAAAACGAGAAAGATAGTCGTGGAATTGGTCACGATTGAACACCCCTGCATCTTCTGCGTAAAGGCAGAAGACTATCTGGACACACAATTGATTTAGTGAATGGAGAATTTGCTCGTGCGAGTAACCGCTCCCATCACCTTTCGGAGAGGGATTGGGGGTGAGGCTTTTTAGCAATGCATCATAAATCTTTCCCACAATCTCGCCCGCCTGCATAGACACTTCCATCTCCTTTCTCAGATGTTCGTTCTTAGTATCGACAAGGAACATGAGGCGGTAGTACTCTTTCCCTAAGTTCTCAAGTAATATCTGCTCTGGTTCTCCATTGGGTTGTTCCATATCATAAATAAGAAACTCGGAGAAGTTACAAGTGACAATCCAACGAGGATGTTCGGAAACTGGTAGGCTGACTACATATCGACGAGCCTGTTGATAAGGATTTAATACAGAACCATCACTTTGGACTATACCTTTACGCAAATCCTTTCCTAACGACTTTTGTTCGATAAGTACACGAGTAGATGGGATGCGTCCGTCAATGAAATTGGAAGCATCTACCATCCGATGGTCTTCAAATGTGATGAAACCATCTGATGGCGTCTCAATGCCAAAAACATTCGTAAGCAAGTCAATCCAAAATGGTTGTGACTCGCCACGTTCATATCCTCTACCTTTCCAACGCTCTGCAAATTCCGCAGCAGCTGTAGCCATTTGCCTTTCTGTTTTCATATATTAGTGTGTTTTCGGTTATTTGAATGCAAAGATACTATTTTTTTTGAAACCAATGTTGTATAACTCTGTTTTTGTTTCAGGCTTTTTCTAAAAGCATCGTTCATCGTGAGGACAAATCGGATTCATGGTAATAGAATGATGAGTCGTTCTCTTTGAATGATGAGTCGTGATAGTGCGATGTGAGTTGTTTGTGGAAATGGTTTTGTTAAGAAAAAGTGACAAAAAGGGCTCAAATGGCTGCGATATTTTCAACAAATCTTTCCGTGGATGAAAATACCCCGTTTATTATGTTAATTTGTAAGTGGTTGAAAGACAATGCATTGTGTTTCTTGATGCTTTTTTGGGGCATAGAAACGTGCATTTTAAGGGGAAAAATCATCGTTTTTTGAGTCAAAAAAGATAGGTTTTTCATCAATAAAACATCACATTTACGATGCTAAAGCATTACTCTGCGTTCGTAAAGCAATGAGTTACGAGAATCAACACGCTATTCTGCATGGATAATTCATAGTTTTAGCTTCCTTAACATCTATTTCGCGACTTTTTCTGATATTTTTTTGTAAGATTGTTTCATAGGGATTGATACGATAACCATCCATCTCATTCATGGGATTTCATTCCGTTGCATGGTTTTAATAATCAGATAGTTTGGCAAAGTTAATGGACGTTAATGCGTAGTTATATGTGAAATTTTAAAACCTTTTTCATTATCTTTGCAAATTAATCCCTTGGATGGTCGAATAACCATCACTTGGATTGACTTTGGCGATAGTGAAACACAACAAACAATCATATAAAAACCATGAAGAAATCTTTACTACTGATTTTGATGCTGATAAGCTTCATGAGTTTATCGGCACAGACAGACCAAACATCGAAGATTGTAAATCCAAGTTTTGAGTCTGATTTTAATGGATGGGAACACAAAAACATGAGCAGACAAGGCAATGATGTGTTTTCCATCAAGGATGGGGCTACCTACGTGGAGAAATGGACGGGTAGAGGTGGAGCCGTAGGAGATGGTCTTGTAAGACAAACGCTCAAGAACCTGCCTCCTGGAAACTACGAACTATCAGCTGTAGCGCAGAATATACAGGAAGACTCACCCAATGCCAAGCAATCGGGCGCATGGATATTTGCTGGTGAGGAGAAGACAACGGTAACCATCCGTGGAACGTATAAGGTCTCTTTCACATACGTAATTGGTAGTTTGCCAATCGGTTTTGAGGCTATCAATGCTTCAGGCAACTGGATTGCCGTGGATAATTTCCGTTTGACCTTGGTGGGTACTGATTTAAGCAAGCCGTTAAGTGATGCTATTGAACATGCCGTTGCTCTCTATGGCGATGGTTTGGGCAAGCAAGCAGAACAACTAAAGGATGCGATTGATGCGGCACGTGCCGTAGCTGAAAAGGCAGATGCTACAGGGCAGGAGCAAGCAGATGCGATTATCTCTTTGCAGAATGCCGAAGAAATCTATCAACGAGCCAATGCTTCTGATGACAATCCACTTGACTTAACTTCGCTCATCGTGAATCCCAGCTTTGAAATGGGTGACTTTACGGGATGGACAAGCACGAGCATGGGGCTTCAAGGCAATTCGGTATTCAGTATCAAGAACGGCAATAACTATGCGGAGAAATGGACTGGACGTGGAGGTGCTGTAGGAGATGCACAACTGAAACAGGTGATAACAGACATGGAACCAGGACGTTATAGACTGAAAGCCGTGGCTCAGAATATCCAGGAAGACAGGCCAACGGCAGAACAAACTGGTGCCTGGATATATGCAAATAATTATCAACAACCTGTTAGTGTTCGCAAAGACTACTCGCTGGATTTCGTTTTGGTGAGCAATGAATTGGAAATAGGTTTCTTGGCAAAGGGAGCTACAGGCAACTGGATATCTGTTGACCATTTCCGACTGGAATATTTAGGGGATGATTTCGACAACATCAAGACTGAGTTTGACGAATTGATTGCTCGTGCAGAACAATTGGTAGGACAAAAGATGAATGCTGTTGCTGCACAACAACTACAAACGGCGATTGCCGAAGCCAAACAATTACAATCTCAAAGTACGACTGATGGTTGGGGCGATGCTTCTCGTCAACTTGAAGCTGCTTATGCTACGGCTATAGCCTCGATTGAAGTGTTTGCTCGTTTGAATGCGGCTATTGCCTCTGCACAAGAGGAAATCAATCAATTCCCCAATGCAGATAAGACCGCTTATCAAGAAGCTATCGATAAGGCACAGGTTATTTATGATGGTGCCGATACAACCGATGATATGGCCAATGCCGCTATCGAGGATTTGCAAAAAGCATCCTTCGAGTTTAAGATTGCCAATGGCAATGGTGAAGGTCCTGAAGTTGTGACAGATAAACGCTTTATCCGTGGTGCTACTTGGGCATTCGGTCGTAGTACGGTCAAGGGAAATGATGTCATAGAACAAGGTTTCTGTTGGGCGGAAAATCCAGAACCGAAGGTAACTGACAATCGTACCACCGAGTATATAAACCAAGCTGGACTTATCTATTGGTTGCGTGATTTGAAACCAGCTACTGTTTATTACATGCGCGCGTACGCTATTAATAAGGATTATGGAGTAGGTTATGGTGATGTAATAAAGTTTGTTACCGTACCGAAAGGAACGGTTGGGCATTATTATGACAATGGTGGTGATGATGCAACCAACGAGCGCATCAATTACGCTATCAATACATCAATGGATTATTATTGGAACAATCTGACCAGTATTCACGACTTTGGAATCAGTGTTCATTATAGTCCTGGTACTCCAACTGCCGATTGTAGCTATGGTGGATGGATGCGTGTGGGAGCCAGTTCGAGTTATCAACAACCTGGAACCATCATGCATGAGGCATTCCACGGTATTGGTGTGGGAACACATGGCATTTGGTGGTCGGCTGAAATGCGCGCAGATGGTAATCGTGGAACTTGGCTTGGTGACCGTGTAACGGAGGCTGTACGTTTCTGGGATAATAGTGCTACAGCTACGATTACAGGTGATGATACGCACTTATGGCCATACGGTTGTAATGGAGCCCATGAGGATTCACACAGCGACAACCTGTATTGTATGATGGGTATCTTGGCGCAAGCTTTGAATGAAGACGGACTTCCTGCATCTGACAATATCGGTTATGCTTTGCCTTATTATTCCTTCAACCATGAGGATGGCGTGAAGTATTATCTGAAGAATGAAGATAAGAATTACGGTCTCTATACATCATATCTGGTAGAGAACGATAATCATCAATTGGAATGGAAGGCTATGTCTGCCGAGGAAGCCGCTGCCGATGACCATGCTGCATGGTATCTGACATTCACACCTAATAATCAGTACTATCAATTGAAGAATGCGGCAACGGGTAACTATATGACCTATGCCAGTGGAATCAAGACGGTACAACGCGCAACACCAACGAGTGCAGACAACTTCCATTTGATGCGCGGTCGTGTAAATGTTAGCGGACATCGTGGGTATTACATCATTCATCCACAGAGTAATACCGCCAATCCATCGTTGCTCAACGCCATTAGTGGAGGTAAAACGGGTGTTGCTGGCTTCAATATCTCCAAGAAAGCCACTTCGCAACGCTGGTTGATTCTCACGGCTGATGAGGCTCAGGAGTTTGAAAACGGTACTATCGGCTTGTCAAGGAAGGAATTGAATGATATCGTTGCACAGATTCGCAAGTTAGCAGAGACACCTCACACGGAGATGGTTGATGGAGCTGACAATACGTTGAATACTCAATTGACATCTATCGAAACGCAAGGAAATGCCACTAACTCAGTGAGTGAACTTGCCAAGCTCGTTGAGGATGCTCGCCAAACAGGTATGACGTTCCTTAGTAATGTGTCGGCTACTGATATCAACCAACCATTCAACTTGACGTTTATGCTTCAGAATCCCGACTTTGTTTCTGATGCTGCATCTGGTTGGACTTCTGCTAAGGCTCCTGGATATGGTGGTGGAGCAGCTGAGTTCTATGAAACGACATTTGATTTCCATCAGACATTGAGTAACATGCCATCGGGTGTTTATCAGTTGCGTGCCTATGCTTTCCAACGTCCAGGTGAGACAAATGCTGTCTATACGCAATATGCGGCAGGCAATAGAAATATCAGTACGGAACTTTATATCGGTAGTACTGCAGAACAAGTCAAGCATATTTGCGATGATAGTCAACCATCTGCCCTTTACACGGGTGATGGTGCAGACATGAGACTTGCCAATGGCACTTACGTTCCAAATACGATGAATGGTACTTCCAGATACTTTGCTAAAGGTCTTTATGATAGTAGCGTTACGGCAGAACAAGAAACGCCCAATGCCAATCTGCGTGTAGGTATCCGTAGCAAGAAGAGTGCCAGCTACTATTGGAGTATCTTCGACCATTTCCGTCTGTTCTTCTTCGGTCAGAACAAGACTCCTTTAGGTGTCAATGAAATTGTTTCTGAGCAACAGACAAATCATGTGATTTATGACCTCAGTGGCCGTCGTGTTTCCCCAGATAGATTGTCGAAAGGCCTCTATATCATTAACGGAAAGAAGGTTTGGGTGAAGTAATCATCTCATAGACTCGTATTACAATAACAATACAAACGAAATCAGTACTGCTCGGTGGTTGGCAGTACTGATTTCGTTTTTCTTCTATGATAAGGTGTGTTAGAACTCAAATAATACTTTTCCGTTGATTTGTCTGCCTGTCAAGTAATTAGGTACGGCATATTGTTGGTTGGTGACATCCGTTACCCAATAATAGCTGTTGACATTGCTGATACCAAAGAGATTGAGGCAATCCACGCCTAACCAAATATTCTTGAAAATCCATTTTTTATCCCGTTTTTCGTTGTCTAGCAAACGGAAGCTCATTCCGATATCCGCACGTTTGTAGGCAGGGGCACGGAAAGAGTGGGATTCAAGTTCTTGGTGAGGGGTAAAGAAGGGAAGTCCATCGGCGTAAGCCAATTTGAGTGACAACTTCCATCGGTCGGTGCCAGGGAAGTAATCGGTAAAGAATAAGCTGATGGCATAACGTTGGTCGGTAGGCATGGAAACGCTTTTCCCGTTGAGTTTCATCTTGGTGTCCATTACTGAGAAACTCAGCCATGAATCAGTGCCAGGCACGAATTCTCCATATAGTTTGAGGTCGATACCCGTTGCATGTCCACTACATTCGTTGTTACCATAATACACCACCTTCACGTTGCTCACGCTATAAGGCACGAGGTTGGACAAAGCCTTATAGTAAGCTTCTAATGTAAACTTAAACGGACGATTGTTGGCATTAAAACGGTAGTCCATTCCAGCGATGAACTGAATGGAACGCTGGCTTTTGATTTTCTCGTTGAGCGAAGCGTATGTGATATTATTCACGGTAGACGTGTCGCGTAACTCTTTGAAGAATGGAGCTTGATAATACAATCCCGTTGCCAAGCGGAATGTCATATTTTGGTTGAACGAGGGGATGATTCCTAAAGAGACGCGAGGACTGACAATTGATTCCTTGTTGAAATTCCATTGACTGAAACGAACACCGTAATTGAGGGTGAAGAGGGTAGGAGGAACAGCACCTTCACCATGCTCATCTCCCTCGTTGCCTCCTACGCTAAACCTATACGTGTCTTGTATGTATGCCTCTATACGATTGGCTTTGAGTTCGTTGGTTGCCCTGAGCGAATAGATCATGTATAGGTCTTTGCCAGTATGTGGTACGGTATATCCGCTGGAATCCCGCATTTCGTATTCCACGCTATTCTCCTTGATATGTTCCATCTTAAACGTGAAACCAGACTCTAATGCGTGTTTCTGCGTTTTGTGTTTCAAGATGGCCTTGATACTCTTTACGTCGGCTTGCAAATAGTTTCGGGCATGTTCAAAGAATGTACCTACGCCCAAGTTCTCGCTGGTTTCAGTTTGCGTAAGCCAATATTGTCCTTGAATGTCAAACTTCTCTTGTTCTTTTGTGTAGAAAGCTGAACCCAACAATGAGAAACTGGTGTTCTTAGTGAAATGACGAGTGATTCCTAACGTACCGAAGAAGGTACGGAAGAGGTCTTTTTCCTGTCCGTCGAAATATACCTTGAACGCCTTTACGTCTTCCATTGTTCCGAAAGAGGTCTCGCGGTCTTTGGGTTTGAAATTGTAGTGGTTCTCGGAGATGTTTCCAA
>JAEEGL011062744.1_pt1 | contig 24327 bp, 19 predicted proteins | sample 9134231 | NCBI WGS metagenome assembly JAEEGL01 (sample SAMN16246548, study PRJNA631951) | gut metagenome | biome: gut microbiome; feature: rumen; material: fiber-attached | host: Bos | place: Iran: Karaj | collected 2018-10
CGTCCAGCCATTTTATCTCCAACAGATATTTTTCTTTTTTGTGCTATATATACTCTTATACTTTATTTACACCAGGTCCTAATTCATCAGAATTTTCTCTAGTATAAACTTTAACATCAACTATTGTTCCAGCTTCTCCATGAGGTACTCTTAAAGATGTATCTCTAACTTCTCTAGCTTTTTCACCAAAGATTGCTCTTAATAATCTTTCTTCAGCTGTTAATTCTGTTTCTCCTTTTGGAGTAACTTTACCAACTAAGATATCTCCTGGTCTTACTTCAGCACCAACACGAATAATACCATTTTCGTCTAAATCTTTTAAGCTATCTTCACCAACGTTTGGTATATCACGTGTAATTTCTTCTGGTCCTAATTTTGTATCACGGCATTCACAATCATAATCTTCAATGTGAATACTTGTTAAAACGTCTTCTTTTACTAATCTTTCGTTAAGTAAAATAGCATCCTCATAGTTGTAACCTTCCCAAGTTGTGAAAGCTATAATTAAGTTTTTACCAAGTGACATTTCTCCGTTTTTTGTAGCAGGACCATCTGCTATTACATCTCCACGTTTAATCTTTTCACCTTCTTTAACGATTGGACGTTGATTAATACATGTGCTACCATTTGTACGTTTGAATTTTAATAATTTATATGTACGTTTTTCGCCTTTTTTATTAACTACAACAATTTCATCACCTGTAACTGTTTCGACTGTTCCATCTTCATCTGCTAAAATCATTACACCAGAATCTTTTGCTGTTTTATATTCCATTCCTGTTCCAACTAATGGACTTTCTGTTATCATAAGTGGAACTGCTTGACGTTGCATGTTTGCACCCATTAAAGCACGGTTAGCATCATCATGCTCTAAGAAAGGAATCATTGAAGCTCCAACACCAACTAATTGTTTTGGACTTACATCAACAAAATCAACTTGTTCACGAGAAACTTCTTTAATATCTTCTCTATCTCTAACACGAATTCTTGCATTTGTTAAGCAACCATTTTTATCAACTGGCTCACTTGCTTGAGCAATAATGTAGTTATCTTCTTCATCAGCTGTCATATAAATAACTTCATCAGTAACTTTACTATTATGTTCTTTATCTACTCTTCTATATGGTGTTTCGATAAATCCATATTCATTAATAATAGCAAATGTTGAAAGTGATGAAATTAAACCAATGTTAGGTCCTTCAGGAGATTCTATTGGACATAATCTTCCATAGTGAGTATAGTGAATATCACGTACTTCAAATCCTGCTCTTTCTCTTGATAAACCACCAGGTCCTAATGCAGAAATACGACGTTTATGTGTTAATTCTGAAAGTGGGTTACATTGATCCATGAACTGTGATAATTGAGAACTACCAAAGAATTCACGAATACTTGATGTAATTGGTTTTGTATTAATTAATGTTTGTGGTGTAACACTATCTAGATCTTGAATTGTCATTCTATCACGAACTGTTCTTTCTAAACGTGTTAAACCAATTCTAAATTGATTTTGTAATAACTCGCCTACACAACGTACTCTTCTGTTTCCTAAGTGATCGATATCATCTAAACTTCCTAAGCGTGGTTTTTCTGGATCTGCAATTAATGTATTGTATTCTAAATCAAATACATAATTTACACTAGCTAAAATATCTTCTGTTGTTACATGCTTTGGAACTAAGTCTTCTAATCTTTCTTTAATAACTTTTTCTAAATCTTTTTGATCAGTTGTATCTAAAATGTTCTTTAATTCTTCAAAGTTAACATCTTCTTTAATGTGTAATTTTTCAGCAATCTTTGGATCTACCCAAGATTTAATATCAACTGTACCATTACCAATAACACGAACTGATTTATCTTCGATTTTTACAAATACAACATTAATGCCTGCATTTTGAATATCTCTTGCAACTGATCTTGTAATAACATTATCTTTTTCAACCATAACTTCGCCAGTTTCTGGATTAACAATGTCTTCTGCTGCAATATGAGTTGCAATACGATTAGCTAAGCTTAATTTTTTGTTATACTTATAACGACCAACTTTTGATAAATCATATCTACGATTATCAAAGAATAATCCATCAAATAAAGCTCTAGCTGCTTCTACAGTTGGAAGTTCGCCAGGTCTTAATTTTTTGTAAATTTCAATTAAAGCATCATCTGTTGTTTTAATAGGATCTTTTTCTAATGTAGCTAATAACTTATCTTCTTCACCAAAGAATTGTAAGATTTTTTCATCTGAATCTAATCCTACTGCTCTTAATAAAGTTGTAACTGGAACTTTACGAGTTCTATCAATACGAACCCAGAAAATATCTTGTGAATCTGTTTCGTATTCTAACCAAGCTCCTCTTATTGGCATTACTGTTGCTGTGTAAAGCAACTTGCCTGATTTGTCATAAGATGCATCATAATAACATCCAGGACTACGTACTAATTGGCTAACTACAACACGTTCTGCACCATTAATAACGAAAGTACCACTATCTGTCATAACTGGGAAATCACCTAAGTAGATTTCTTGTTCTTTAATTTCACCAGTTTCACGATTGATTAAACGTACTTTAACGTGTAATCTTGTTGAGTAAGTTGCATCTCTATCTTTAGATTCTTCTAAAGAATACTTTGTTTCTTTCTCCATATAGTAATCAAAAAATTCTAAAACAAGTTTACCAGAATAGTCAATTATTGGAGAAATATCTTTTAATACTTCGCCTAGACCTTCATCAATAAACCATTGATATGAATCTTTTTGTACTTGGATTAAATTTGGCATATCGATAAAATCGCCAATCTTAGAGAAAGTTTTGCGTACACTTTTTTCATGTACAATGTCCTTTACTTTTACCAAAATAAACTACCTTTCTATTGCAATTGTAGTTTAAGCCATAAAAATCCTACAATAGTACTTTTTCCAAAAATAAGCAAAAAAGCCTCTTACTCTTTTGACATAAATAATAATTCTCAGTTCCAGAATTTTTTACTTATTTTTTCCAAAAGTCTATTTCCGGATTTTTGTTAAATTAATACAATTGGAGCTTTAACTACTTTAGCAATATTATAAAAAATATTTAGCAGTTTAATATTATAGAAATACAGCAAAGTCCTTCTTGGCCTAAAAGGTTGTTATTATCTTTGTCACTCCTGCTATAAAGTAACTCTAATAATAGTGCCTCTTTTAGTCAATTCCTCAATGCTGAATTTGAATAACTAAAAAAAATAAGAATTTTCCTTACGGAAAAATGATTTAACGCTTTTTCATTATAACACGAAAACATATATAAAGTCAACGTTTTTTGAGTAAAAAATTACATTTTTATTACAAAAAAATAATCATATAATTTTAGAAAAAAATTACATGATTATTCTACTAAACAAAAATTTTATTTTTTGACAATATTTATTATAAAAATTAATTTTTAAAAATCACATGTCGAAGTATTTTCAACGCATACAAATTTATTGTATTTTTTATTATTATTTTTAAAAAATTCTATCCTAAAGCAATATCTAATATCATCATTATCACAAATCCAATCGCAACTCCTATTGTCCCTACGTTTGAGTGTTCTCCTGATTGAGATTCTGGAATTAGTTCTTCAACTACAACATAAATCATCGCGCCTGCCGCAAATGATAAGAAATAAGGAAGAATAGGTATAACCATATTAGTAAGTGCTATAGTCAAAATCGCTCCTATAGGCTCTACTATGCCAGATAATGTACCATATAAAAAAGCCTTAGATTTTGACATACCCTCTCCTCTTAAAGGCATTGAAATAATAGCTCCTTCTGGAAAGTTTTGAATAGCAATACCAATTGCTAGTGCTATAGCTCCTGCCATAGTTATTCCTGCATTTTGTACCATTGCTCCAGCTAAAACTACACCTACTGCCATTCCTTCTGGAATATTATGAAGAGTTACAGCTAAAACCATTAAAGTTGTTTTTTCAATTTTAGCCTTGATTCCTTCAGGTTTTTTTGCGTTTAAATGCAAATGCGGAATAATACTATCTAGTACAAGTAAAAATACCATTCCTAATAAAAATCCAACTGAAGCTGGAATCCATTCTATTACATTTTGTTCTTTTGCCATATCTATTGATGGAATTAATAAAGACCATACCGCTGCTGCAATCATAACGCCAGATGCAAAACCAAGAAGCATTTTCTCAACTTTTTTATTAATTTTATCTTTTATAAAAAAGCACATTGCAGAGCCTAACATTGTTCCTAAAAAAGGAATCAATAAGCCCCAAAAAATATTCATTTTACATTTCCTTTCTATATTTTAAAACTAAAAAGCTAGCATAAATGCTAGCCTTTATTTTATTTTGATTTTTTTGAACCAACCTTTTTTACAGGCTTTGCCTTTTCTTGAACCATAACTGCTTTTACTTTTGACTTTGATTTAGGTTTTTCTTCAATCTCTTTCATAGCTTCTTTTTCAGCTATTTTATCTTCTATTGTATCATTTACTATTATTTTAATTAAAGCAAGTGTAGGAACTCCTAAAAACATTCCTATAACACCAAAATATGCTCCTCCAACTGTAACTGCAAATATTACTAAAATTGGACTTATTTTTAAGTGACTTCCTAAAATACGAGGATTAATAATATTACCATCTATTTGTTGAACTACTAAAGCCCAGAAGCCTAACCATAATGCTTGAGGCCATCCACCTGTAAACACTGTTATTAATCCTGCACAACATGAACCAAATATAGCTCCAAAATATGGAATTAAATTAAATAATCCAATCATATATCCAAGTACAATAGCATATTTCACATTCATTATACTTAAAATAATTGCCATTGCAGTTCCTACTATAAATGCATCCAAAAGTTGTCCTGCGATGAAATTAGCAAATATTGTATTTGTATTATTAAAGTATTTTCTAATCTTATTATATTTTGTATCATTAAATAATGCTTTGCAAACATTTTTACAGAAGCTTTTAATATCGCCTCTTTCAACTAAAATATAAATTGAAACAACAAAGGTAACAAATATATCAAATACTGTATTTGCTGCACCCATTATTTTTCCAAGATACTCACCTATTTGTCCACCACCTATTAAACCATTAATTGTTGTACTAAAATCATAATTCTTTAAATTTTGTATAACTTCAGTCTCTGCTATTTTTTCCTGCCATGAACCAGGTGCTGCATCATCAAAAAATGAAACAGCAGATTCATAATAATTTGGCAAATTATTAATTAAATCCATCATACTACTTAAAAGAGTAGGCCAAATAAAATTAATAACTATAAAAAGAATTGTTAAAGCAATTATATATACACTAAGAACACCCAATCCCCTTTTATGCTTATTACACCAACATATTTTTGAATTACTAAATGCAGTTTCAATTCTTTTACAAGGTAAATACAATAAATATGCAAGTAATACTGAAAACAAAAATGGTTTTATAATACTAATAAAATTTTTAAAAAAATCAGTAATACTAGTAAAATTATCTAAAAACTTATATACAATTATTGCTGCTAAAGCAAATGAAAACCAGAACAGCCATCTCCTTAGCATTTTTTCTTTTTCCATATTTTACTCCATTTTAATGAATTTATGATGCAATATTTTTTCTAAATATCAAGTATTAATTCTACAGGGCAATGATCACTTCCCATAATATCTTGATGAATGCTTGCTCCTTTTATTTTATTTTTTAATTTATCACTAACTATAAAATAATCTATTCTCCAGCCTATATTCTTTTCACGAGCGTTACCCATATAAGACCACCATGAATATTCTTGTGCTTCAGGATGAAGAAATCTAAAACTATCAACAAAGCCTGCATTTAAAAGATTTGTCATTTCATTTCTTTCTTCATCTGTAAAACCTGCATTATGATGGTTTGTTGATGGATTTTTTAAATCTATTTCTTCATGAGCAACATTTAAATCGCCACACAATACAACTGGTTTAGATTTATTTAAACTTACTAAATAATTTCTAAAATCATTTTCCCATTTAACTCTATATTCTAAACGTTCTAATTCTCTTTTAGAATTTGGCGTATAACAATTAACTAAATAAAAATTATCAAATTCAATAGTTATTACTCTTCCTTCTTGATCATGTTCATCTATATCAATACCATAAAAAATATCTATGGGTTTAACCTTAGTAAATATTGCTGTTCCAGAATAACCTTTTCTTTTAGCTGAATTCATATATTTATAATAGCCATCAAAATTAATATCTAATTGTTCTGGTTGCATTTTTGTTTCTTGCAAGCAAAAAACATCAGCATCTAAATTATTAAAAATATCACAAAAGCCTTTATTTACAACAGCTCTTAAACCATTTACATTCCAAGAAATTAATTTCATAAAACATCCTTTTTAATTAATACGCATAAAAATCCATTTATACATAATAATTATATCTATAAAATAAAAAAATTCAATATTAGGATATATTAAATCTTTATTACAAAAGAAAGGGACGTCGTTAAAACGACGCCCCTTCTAGCATGCCTGTAATCACACGCTGTTGGTCGATTAAAAACCAAAATACATATTCCTATATGCCAATGCCTTGTTTACAACATAAGCATATTCCAGGGTCTGTTCGGTACATTTGTCGGAATTCAAAGGGTTATCGAAATTCGATACCAGTTCGAAATCGAGCTGTTTTTCCCTCCATTTCCAAGAAATGGTCTCATCCCCTTGAACATAATCCCAGGAGCCATCAGATTTGAAGCGCCAAAGCTCATCATGATCAAAAAAACACAACATTTTAAGATCAGATTTTTCAATACACACTTCACTCACAAACTGTGCATCGCGATAAGTTTTGATCTTCATGATTTCAATGTCTTCCGGAAGTATGCCATCTTCAAATATTTCCTGCACAAAGGTCTGATACAGCTCATACGCACCCTCAAGTCCAACAGTCAGGAAAAACATTTCCATCTTGCTACGCATAGCACCGCTTTCAATAATCCGGGCCTGGACATTCTTCTTTTTACAGAGAATTTCCACATCATAATCGACATGTTCCCGCCGGATTCTTAAGCTACCACACGCATTCTTGGAATCATGAGTGTAATCTGCTCTTATCATGCCGTAAGCATTCTTTATCTTACACGCATCGATTATCACCTTCACCATTCCAGAGGTTTTTGGCCTCGAAATACTAAAGTTCTTTTCGATAGTGCCGTTATGAAGCTCTTCGGCGATTCTGATGCAAGCATTGTTAAAGCTATTACCATGATCCAGTCGTGCAAAGTAACAACCAGAACTCGTGAAAATCACGAAAGACTTGTCCGTCTCGTCAAAGTTACCGATATAAGTAATCCAACCCTTTATCTCAAGTGAATTGAGAATATGGGTCAAATCAGCAATATCGGCTCCAAATGGAGAGCTCCACTTTGTGAAAGCCTTCACAAAATCTTTCTGAACATAGAAAGACTCCGCTCCGTCGGACAACATCGTTTTCTCTTGATACTCATCCAAGTTAGGTATTACCGTGTTCCAGTTCCGTCCAAACAACGTATTCAGCATACTCATTCCTCCTTAATTCTAATTATAGATGAAACGTTGATAGTTACCACATTGTCATTACCCCCTCTTAAAGTCATAAGGAGTTAATATTGCAAGCAAACCTTGCAAACACTTATATTATACCATATTTTTATGTTTAAAGCAACTATTGTCAGCCTAACATCTTTCTATAATATCTTCCATAATATCTGCCTTTATATCTTGTAATTTCAATTACATCAAAATTGATTTCAGCATTTTTTATTTTATTAAAAGCTATGTATTGTTTAGCGACATTTAATATATGCTTTTGCTTTGCTTTATCAACTGCCTCTACACCATTACCATAATAACTATAGTTACGAAGTTTCACTTCTATAAAATATAAACTATTATCCTTTTTCGCAATTATGTCTATTTCACCCATTTTTGTTTTATAATTACGTTCTAATATTTTATATTTTAATTTCTTTAAATAGTCACACGCTATTTCCTCGCCTTCATCGCCTTTATTTTTATTATATTTTTTTATAAAATCACTTCCTTTAAATTATTTGATATCCAACTCCAGGAATATTTTTAATAATTCCTTGACCTTCTAAAATAGTTAATTCTACTAATAAATCCATTCTTTCATAATTAGTTATTTGTTCTAAATCTTCGATAGATTTGGGCTCTTCAAGAATACTTAAAATATTTTTTTCATCTAAATTATTGCTATCCGTAGTTATTTTATCATTTACGCCTATTCCGTTTTTTGTCTTGAGGTAAAATTTTATTTTTAAAAAAATCAATTTTATTTAAAACATCTTCAGGAATAATAGCCATTTGAGCGCCTTCTTGAATAAATCTATTAACACCAATTCCTGTCTCCTTATCAAGCCTTCCAGGGCATGCAAAAATTAATTTCCCTTGCTCTTTGGCATACTCAACAGTAATTGCAGTACCACTTGGAATAGATGCTTCAATTACCAAAACCGCTACGGATAAGCCACTTATTATACGATTCCTATCATGTAAATTACCCATATAGAATCTTTCATTTTCATCATATTCAGAAACAACAAGTCCACCATTTTCAATTATTCTGTTAGCTAGTTCTCTATTAAGTTTTGGTGAAATATTGTTTATTCCTCCACCTAAAACAGCAATAGTCTTTCCGCCGTTATTTACTACTTCTCTTTGAGAAACACCATCTATTCCACGTGCTAAACCACTCACAACCACTATATTATTATTAGCATAATATTTACTAAACTTCTTACATACACCTATCCCATAATCAGTACAATTTCTACTGCCTATTATTGCAATACTTGGTTCATAAAGAAGCTCAATATTTCCATAACAATATAATTGTTTAGGTGGTTTTTTAATTTTGGCTAATTGTTCTGGGAAATCCTTATCCCCTAATTTTATTATTTGATTCATTTTGTCCTTTCTTAATTAGTATGTCTATGTTATCTTATAATGAATTGCTTCAACTAAATGCTTTATATCAATATTATCTGAACCATCTAAATCAGCTATTGTTCTTGCTACTTTAATTATTTTATAATAGCTTCTAGCACTAATTTTACTTTGCTCAACAACACTATCTAGCAATCTCTTACATTCATTATTTAAAAAACAATACTTTTCAATTAGTTTCCCTCCTAATTGACTATTGGTATATATATTATCATCTTTATAACGCTCACATTGAATTTTACGGGCTTTTTCTATTGTATCTCGATATTCTTTAGATCCAACACTAGATTTTATATTATAATCCTCTTTATTTACCATTTGAACATTAATGTTTATATCTATTCTATCTAAAAATGGACCGCTAAATTTCGACTTATACTTTTCAATTTGTTTTTCTGTACAAGTGCATGCTTTAGTTTTACTGCCATAATATCCACATGGACATGGATTTGCAGCAGCTACTAACATAAAATTACATGGATATTTTATACTTCTATTAGATCTTCTAATTACTATTTCTTTATCTTCCAAAGGAATTCTTAATGTATCTAATAATCCTGTTTTATACTCCGTTAATTCATCTAAAAATAATACACCATTATGTGCTAATGTAATTTCTCCTGGCTTAAGATTTCCGCCTCCTCCTACAAATCCAACTTCTGTTATAGAATGATGAGGACTTCTAAAAGGCCTTTTAGTAATAAAATGCCCATCTATTAGATTACCTGAAGCGCTATAGATATTATTTATTTCCAAAGCTTCCTCATAAGTAAGTTTAGGCATTATACTCGGTAAACATTTAGCTAATAATGTTTTTCCAGAACCTGGTGTTCCAACCATTAAAATATTATGATTTCCACTAACAGCAATTTGAAGTCCTCTTTTGCAATCTTCTTGTCCCTTAACCACATTAAAATCATATTCATAACTATTATCCTCATCCCAATTAATTTTTAAAGTATGAGAAGTTTTCATAGTTTCAGTAATCTCTCCATTATTAAAAAAGTTAATCACCTCTTCTAATGATTTAACTGTAATTATTTGTATTCCATCTACAACGCTTGCTTCAACTGCATTAGAATAAGGAATAATTATAGTATTTATTTTTCTCTTCTTAGCCTCAATAACAATTGGAAGTATACCATTCAAACGCCTTATTTCACCATTTAACGATAATTCTCCTTCTATAATAATGCTAGAATAATCTTGCCTTTTTATTATTCCTAGTTCTATTAAAATACCTACTGCAATTGGTAAATCTAAACTACTCGAATCTTTTTTTATATCTGCAGGAGATAAATTAATAACATATTTTTTACTTGGTACATCTATACCATTGTTTTTTAATGCTGCTTTAATACGCTCTTTTGATTCTTTTACGACTATATTAGGTAGTCCTACAACATCCCAACTGGGAAAACTATCTGAAACATCTACTTCACAATCTATAACAAAACCATTAAGCCCTATTAAAGCTAATGTTTTAACTCTCGTCATAAAATAAGTATGCTAAATAAACATACCCTCCTTTCTTAAAAATTTATATTTGTGGATTTTTACTATTTAAAAATAGTATTAAGAATGTAAAAAATTGAATTTAAAAAGTATAACTATATTAGCACCTGGAAATTCAAATGTCAACATTTTTTCTAATAAAACTTGCAAAACACTTATAAATCATATACAATACTAACAAACAATCTATAAAGAGGATTATATGTCAAACTTTAACAAAGAAAAAACAGACGAAGAATTACTAATTGCTAAAGTAGAAGATCAATATGATTTTTGTATTAGCAAAAATAAAATAACATATACTGATTTTATGCAAATAGCTGAAAAAAGCTTAATTAACAAACATTTACTTACTCACCATATTAATAATTACATTTGGTGTGGCGGAATCAATGATGCCGAAAGAGAAATTCTTCTATTTTATCCCAATAAACTAACCAAAGAAATGGCATTAAAAAATATAGATGCAATTTTATCTTGTGTTCATATAGAACTTCCAAATGATGTTCAAATGGAACATAGAGAATTCTTAAGCGGTATCATGAAAATGGGTATTATTCGTGAAAAGTTTGGTGATATTATTGTAAGAAATAATGGTGCAGATATTATAGCTTTTAATGAAACTGCTGATTATTTTGTTAATAACTTACCTCTTCTTACACGCTTTCAAAAAGCAGTTATTACCAAAACTTCTCTTGCAAATCTTGAACAAAAAGAAATTACATTCATTGATATTAACATTATAGTTAGCTCAATTAGACTTGATAATATTGTAGCAGAACTATGCCACTGCTCTCGAAGCCATGCACAAAACATATTAAAAGAGCAACGAGTATTTGTAAATGGAATACTTGAAATAAAAGACTCTAAAAAAATAAATGTAGGCTCAACTATTACTATTAGAGGAAAAGGAAAATTCATTTTTGATTCAACCTGTGGAAATACAAAATCAAATCGAGAAAAATTATTATTTAAAAAATACAATTAAGGAGCATTATGAAAAAAATCAAAGAACGCGCAATTAATTTATGGCACTATTTTACAACATATGAAAAAATATGGTTCTTTAGTATTTTAATACTAGCTACCATATTTGCATTCATATTCCCAGAAGAGGACGTAAATGGTGTAAACGGCTCACTTATTATGGGCTTATACTTAGCAGATATATTTTTAAATATTCTATGCGAACTACTTATATCTAAACAAAGTAAATGGAATTTTATTGTATCTCTTTTTGTAGAAATTACTGAAATAGTCATATGTATTGTATTATCTTATAGATTTGCAACAATGGCAACTACAATATTTTTTTGGATTCCAATTGATATTATTAGCTTTATTAATTGGCACAAACATCCAGATAAGCAAAAAGAAGATTTAACACAAGTTAGAAAATTAAGCGGATGGCAAGAAGTATTATGCATCACAGGAATTGTAGTATGGACTGTAGGTGTAGGTTACTTCTTAACAACACTTGATATAGAAACAGATTTATTTGGCGGAAATGATGTAATAGAAAATATCGTATGTTATTTAGATGCATGTGTTTCAGCCGTTGCAATTGCTAATGGTGTATTTATCTTATTAAGATATCGTGAGCAATGGATTGCTTGGTATATTGATAGTATTTTAGAAGCTGTAATTAACATTCTATCAGGCCAATACGTATTACTTGTATTAAAAGCTGGATATCTAACAAATACCACTTATGGTTACATTAAATGGACTAAATATATTAAAGAACATAATAAAGAAAAAATAAAAGAGAATGCATAAAGCATTCTCTTTTTTAAAAATCAGGTACATATTTTAATTCATCTTCATCTGAAAAATCTTGCATAAAGCCATTAGTAAATCCCAATTTTTCCACATATTGTGCTATATCTGTGTATTCCTCTATCGTTATTTTTCGATTAATATCTTTTAATTCTTTAGCTTTATATTCAGGGAAATACTGAGCCATAACACTTAAATATGTATTCTTTCCATAGTTATTACGTATATACTTCAAGACTTGTTTTGTATTTTGAATATGGTTTGGAAGTATTAAATGCCTTATAATCACTCCTTTTTTTATCATGCCATTATCATCAAATACTGCATCTCCCACTTGATCAATCATTTTCTTTATAGCTTTACTTGCAATTTCAAAGTAATCACTTACATTTGATAATTCATTTCCTAATTCATTATAATAATATTTAAAATCTGGTAGATAAACATCTACATAACCATTAAGCATATCAATAGTATTTTCACTTTCATAACCACTTGTATTATATAAAAGTGGAATTGTAAGTCCATTTTTACGTGCCATTTCTATTGCTTCAATTATATGTGGTACTACACTAAATCCAGTTACTAAATTAATGTTATTTGCTCCTATTTTTTGCAAAATCAGCATTTGTTCTGCAAGTTCTTCATTAGTTATTTTCGAAAACTTACAAATTAATCCATTTTCATCTTTTATTGACTGAAAATTTCTATCCACATTATCTTCACGAAAAGTGGAAATCTTATAATTTTGGCAATAATTACAACGTAAATTACAACCCGCAAAAAATATAGTACCACTTCCATTTTCACCGCTAATACATGGCTCTTCAAAAAAATGTAGTCCGCACTTTGCTAAAACTACATTCTCTCCTATCCCACAAAAACCTAATTTTTGTGTTCTATTTACCCCACATTTTCGTGGACATAATACGCATTTTTTTAATAAATCTTCTTTATCCATATTAATAATTAACTACTATAAACAATAATTTAATATCCTCTATTATTTTTAGCCTCTTCTTGAGTTTTTCCGCCCATTACTTTATACAATAAATTATATAATTGAGTTGCTTCTTTAGCATTTAAATTCATTTCCATAGCAATATCTGATGGAATAGTAATTGCCTTATCTTTAAGTCTTTCTCCTTTTTCAGTTACACAAAAAATTGTACTTCTTCCATCTTCTTTAGATTTTTTCCTACATATTAAGTTTTTTTCCTCTAATTGTTTTAATACAGGAGTTAATGTACCACTATCTAAAAATAAAAAATTGCCTATTTCTTTCAGACTTAATTTTTTATATTCCCACATAACCAACATAGTTATATATTGTGTATAAGTTAACTTTATTCTTCTTAATAAATGTCTATAATTACTTGTAACTGTCCTAGATGCAGCATAGATTGGAAAACATAATTGATTTTTAAGTTTTAACCCACTATATCTAATCTCATTTTCTTTTTTTAATTCTTTAGTAGATTCGCTCATAATAACCTCTATTTTTCCAATATTTTATCGATTAAAGCCTGGCAACCTAACGCTAAATCATTATAACAATCATCATAATTACCATTTTTAGGAAATTCAATATCATGTGAATCTTGAGCGTAATCTAATAATTTAGATATTTTAAACTCATTATCACCGCCAAATACATTGATTAATTCAACTTTTTGAGACTCTTCCATAGTAACAATATAATCAAATTTTTCATAATCTGATTTTTTAACCTTTTCAGATTCATGCATATAATATGGAATTTGATTTTGACTTAATACTTTTTTAGCATCATCTATCATGTCTTCACCCTCATGAATATCACTAATAGCAGAAGTATCAACATAGAAAAATGATGTTAAATTTTTAGCTTTAATTATGTTTTTAAAAATAAATTTTGCGACTGGTGCTCTAAATGTATCAGCCTTATCAACGAATAAAATACTAATTAGCATCTTTATCACCTACTTTTTTTTGAAATATTGTTTTTATTTGCTCTTTAACTTCTCCTAATGGATTCTTGTTTTCTTCAAATTTTTCAGTATATTTATCAACCAAAACACTTCTAGCTGTGACAAATAAAATATTAGCTGTTTTAGTTACAACTTCTTTGGTTTCTTTATCTAAATCATTATACTCTTTAAGCATTAAAATATAATTTTCAAGCTTATTTTTATTTATTTCTTTCATTGTAGTAGCATTAGTTTTTTCAAGAAGTCCAAATATAATATCAAGTGTTTTTGAACGTTCTTCAGGAGTTGATTTTTGTAAAAACTCACTTATAGTATTATCTACAAATACACTACCATCATCAACTTCTTCAAGAGTAACAAAACTTGGTCCTAAAACTTGCCAACTATAAACATCGTGTTGCATAATACCCTTTTCAGTACTTAATACAACAGTATACTTTTCTTTATGAGTTAATAATCTTCCTATAACGCTTGATTGTGGTATAAAAGTATGAATTCTATCAATCATTTGTAAATATTCTTCTTTTTTACTACAATTATCACTTAATCCTGGGCCATCATTGTTATATACTTCAATTATTCTTTCTTTTGTTAAATATGAACAAAAAGAACTTGCATAAATTGCGATATTTCCGCCTTTACTATGACCACCTATTCTTAATTTTTGAGTAGTATATTTACTTGCAATTTCCTCTAAATAATTCATTCCATCTATTTGGCATGGTACATTATCTAAAAAACTCATATCCATATCTTCACGCCAGCCAATTATTGTATTATCTGTACCCCTAAATGAAACAAATATCGTATCATCTGGAAGAAGTATTGTAATTGCCGAAAACTGCTTTCTTAACTCTCCATTTATTTTATTAATAAAACGAGTTAATTTACAATCTCCAAAGCGTTTACTTTGTGCTAAAGCAGGAAATAAATCTATATCTCCTTCAATTAATACTTTTCTTTTAGAAATATCTATTTGAGAAAATCTATCATAAGCTTCTTTTATTGTAATTTTTTCATCATATATATTAAATAAATCAGTAAAATCAAAGTATGCAAGTCTTGAAAAAACTAAATTATCAACTTGGCAAAATGGTGCTTTATCAAAAGTTAAATCCCCACGCCAGTTAATATAATCTACAATATTCATTTGTACCCTCTATTATTTTATATCTTTTTCTAATATTCTAGCTAAATAAACACCTGAGCATGATGCCATCATTAGTCCACGTGTTAATCCGCCGCCATCTCCTATTGAATATAATCCTTTTACACTTGTTTCGAAATTATTATCTATTGAAACTTTATTAGAATAGAATTTTATTTCTGGTGCATAAAGTAAGTTTTCTGGATTAGCAAATCCTTCAACTACTTTATCCATATCATTTATAAATTCTAATATATCTGTCATTGTTCTATAACCTAATGCAAAAGTAATATCTCCTGGAACTGCAGCCTTTAATGTAGCTTCTACTTTATTATGTTCTAATTCTTCTGGCCATGTTCTTTTACCACGATAAATATCACCTAATCTTTGAACTAATACATTTCCAGCACCTAATTGATTTAAGTTTTTAGCAACATTTCTACCATATTCAATTGGTTTATCAAATGGATGTCTAAAATGATGTGAAACAAGTATTGCTAAGTTAGTATTAATGCTCTTCTTTTCTTTATAAGAATGACCATTTACTAAAGTTAAATTATTATCATATACTTCTGTTGCAACAAAACCAGATGGATTCTGACAAAATGTACGTACTTTATCTCCAAATGGATGTGGTTTTCCTATAAATTTACCTTCATACATGTATTTATTAACATCTTTCATAACTTCATCAGGTAATTCATATCTAACGCCAATATCGACAATTCCTGCTTCTGTTTTAATGTTATGTTTATTGCAAATACTTGTAAGCCATTTAGCACCTTTACGTCCAACAGCAATTACAACTTTGTCAGCATATATTTCTTCTAATTCTGCTTCTTCGTCATCAACATCTTTACTTGCTTTAACTAATACACCTTTTATTTGGTTATTCTCTATTATTAAGTCCTCTACAACTGTTTCATAACGAGTATTTACGCCATTATCTTCTAAATATTTTTCTAGTTTTCCATATAATTGATGACTTTTTTCAGTTCCCAAATGTCTTATTGGAATACTAATTAAATCTATATTATTTCTTTTGGCTTTAGCTTGCATTTTGCTTACTTCTTCTTTGTATTCTATACCCTCTAAATTAGGATCAGCGCCAAAATCAAGATATATTTTATCAGTATAATCTATTAATCTTTTGGTATTTTCAACACCAATATAATTTTGAATTTCGCCTCCAACATAAATGTCATCATCCTCTTCATTGTATAAGCTTAATTTTCCATCACTAAAAGCTCCTGCTCCTGAAAAACCACTTGTGATATTACAAAATGGTTTACAATGTAAACATTCTCCGGCTTTTTCTATTGGGCAATATCTATCTTCTACTCTTTTTCCCTCTTCTATTAATAGAATATTATTTGCCTTTTTCTTTTGAATTAATTCATATGCAAGAAATACAGAACTTGGTCCCATACCTACTGCTATAACATCGTATTTCATATTACTCTCCTTTATGTAAAAATATCCCCAATTATTATATCATACTTTTTCTCATTTGTGTAGAAAAATATATTTTAAATACACAAAAAAAGAGTGCTATTTCTAGCACTCTTAAAAATATCTATTATTCAGCTTTTTTATCATCATTAAAACTTACTTTTACAGCTTGACGAGCTTCTTCTGTTTCAACTTTATATAATGGTTCTTCTTTAAAGTGGAAGATTCCAGCAACAATACTTGTTGGCATCATCATTACTTTATCATTATATTTTGTAACAGTGTCATTATAGAATTGACGAGAATAAGAAACTTTATTTTCTGTATCTTTTAAGTCATTTTGTAATTCTAAAAAGTTTGTGTTAGCTTTTAAGTCTGGATAATTTTCACTAACAGCCATAATTGTTTTTAAAGCACCAGATAATTGATTATCTAATTCAACTTTTTGTTCAACTGTTGTAGCATTTGCCCATGATGTACGTAATTCTGTAACTTTTGTTAATGTATCTTCTTCATGTTTCATATAGCCTTTAACTGTTTCAACTAAGTTTGGTAATAAATCAAATCTTCTTTGTAATTGAACATCGATTTGACTCCAAGCATTTCTAACACGGTTACGGCCTTGAACTAAACCATTATACATTCCAACAACCCATGCTACTATTGCTGCTAAAACAACTAATATAATAATTAATGTCATTGTTTTTTCCTCCAATATTTTATTAATATTTTATTATAATGTGATTATAACACATTTTCACATAAAATCAATAATTATTTAGATTTTTTCCAAAAAACTAAACCAATTACATTTAATACAAATAAAACGATTAGAATAGTTTTTGGAGCTCCTGCAGCTGGTATATCTCCAGCTTTTTGTGTTGAATCACTACTATTTGATTGAGTAATAACACCAACATCACCTGCTTGAGCTAAACTATCTACTGGTACAGCATGAATACTTTGTACTACAACTGGACTTCCGTCTGCTGCACGTTCTACATCATCTGGTAATTCATTACCTGTATTTTGCTCTGGATTATTACTTTGAACCACTGGAATATCATTTTGATTATTTGTTTCATTTGGATTTAATACTTCCATATCTTTTGCTAAATCTCTAATACTTCCATCTTGAGGTCCATAGTAATAGTAATAATTATTTATAACTGTTGTATCTTTTCTATTTTTTGCTTCTTCTAAAGCTCTTCTTTGTGCGTCTGAAAGAATGTTTTCTTCATCCATTTCTCCGCCTTCTCTTGATCCCTGCGCTCTTAATTGAGTAGAGCCATCCTCTTCTACATAATCATTTACATATACAATCTTAAATTTAGTTATATCAGAATATGATTCATTTCCTAATTTATCTTTGCAATATGTTTGTGCATAATATACCTTATACATTTCTAAACCTGAAAATGTAGAACTATATTGCCAATTAAATCCTGGTATAGCACTTATACCAAATTCATCACATAATCTATATTGAATAGAACCATCATCTATTCCAGATTTTTTATCAACTTGATTAAATCCTATATTTACTAAACTATTTGATCTATCAACTAAATTCAAACTTGGAGCTGTTTTTTCTGGTGCTTCTTTATCAATATTTGTAATAGTAATTGATACTATATCACCATAATTACCCTCGCCATCACTATATCTTGCATATACTCTATCACCATAATCATATGCAGTTTGATTTTGAGTATATGTCCAATCATTATCATTTAATCTTGTTTGAACAAGCATTTCTTCGCCTTCAGCTAATACTTGTACTGGACCAGAAGTCCAATTTGACATATCTGCATATAATTTAGGCTTTCCATTTACTGTAATGCCACCTACTGTATAAACTGTTCCTGTATTATCACGAGTATTACTTATATCAATATATGCCGAATCATATCTTTCTTGAACATAACATCCTACTGGCTTAGAAATTGTTTCTGCTCCATCATCATCAATTGCTTTTGTTTGATAATAATGTATTCTTTCTGAACTTGGACTATAAAATACATCAACCTCTTGCCAATTTGTTATTTCATTTCCAAAAACATCTGACTCTCTATATTTTATATCAACTATTTTGCCATCTCTATCTATTTGATTAGAATATACAAATATATTATTTGCTGACTGATATACTTGAGGCTCTTTATCTGTTGGCGCAGAATTTACATTAGAAGCTTCTGGTAGAGCATTTTCTAATGTTTTAACACTTGTAATTAAACTTGTTTGTATATTTCCTGCTCCATCTGTTACTTGAGTTTGCACATAATAAACTGTACTAGGTTTTAAACCTTCAAATTTTACTAATTTATTTGATACTTCTTGCCAATCAAATCCGCTTAAACTTACTTCTCCGTAGCTACTTGCTGCCAATCTATATTTTACAGATGCAATTCCACTATCGCCATCTTGTTGTTCATTTATAACTGTTAAAGAAGTATCTCCTTTTCTATAAATACTTGGTGCTGTATTAGTAGGTTTTTTTCTATCTATATTATTTATTGTAATTGGAACTGTAGTTTTATTTCCAGAACTATCTTCAGCAACAACTTGAACCGTTCCGTTTTCCATTATACTAAATATATATTTATTATCTTTTAAAACTAATTCTGTCTCTTCTTCACCATTAACAACTTTAACTGATTTAATATACATATCATCTCTAGCTGTAACATCAACAGAAACATAATTATTTGTCCATCCTTCTGGACTTATAGTATAGTTTACAACTGGTGGTGTTTGATCATAATTTACATATTGAACTGTTCCTGCAGATAATACTTTAGAATTACGAACATTTCCTGCCTTATCTGTTACTTGAGTTTGAAAATAATACGTCTTTCCTTGTTCTAAATTATTAAAAGTTGGTGAATCTTGCCAAGTTCCAATAGATCCAGAAGCATTTGTAATTCTATACTTTATAGTATCAATACCACTTAGAGTATCCTTTTGATTACAATATATCTGAATACTACTTTGAGTAGTATTACTTACTCCTGGAGAAGTTTCTGTTGGTAAAGCCTTATCTATATTCTCTACTTTAGTGATTTTCTCAATGCTCTGACCTTCACTATCCGTAACCTTTACAGTATAACTACCATTTGAAGTTGCTTCATAAATACAATTATATGTATTTGGTCCTGTTTTTGTAAATGACGCCAAAGCATCATTAACAGTAATAGATATACTATCTGCTTTTGATGCAGCCGTAATATCTAAAAGAACATTTCCATTTGTCCAACCCTCTGTATATGTAGTTGAATTAGTTGCAACATTCAGTTGTGGCATATCAACTGCATAACTTATAGTAGGTGCAAAAACATTGAAAATCAAAGAACTTACTGCTACTACCGATATAAATTTTATTAACTTTTTCCTTGGTTTATAATTCATCATTTTTATTACCTCATAAAAATCGACTTTTATTCACTTTTTAACATATCATTTAATATTAAAATTTTGAATAATATTTTAAAAAATGTTATATTATTGTAATATAATAATTAAAGCTTATTTTTTAAATAATTTATGAAGCAAAGCAAAATGATATAATCCTTTAGATGAAATATAATTAATTAGTAAAACAATATAAAAAAAGCACAACTTTTAAAGTTGTGCTTTAATATCTCAATATAAAATGTTAATCTCAATTATTTTATATCTTTGAATCTAATGTACTTCAAGTAACATACATAACATGCAATAGCTAATATTATAAGAGGAATTACAAATGATATTATACTACCTGCGGCTGGGAAAATATCTTTTGCAGTTGTCTTATCTGTGCTATTACCTTGTGTTTGTTCTTGAGTACTATTTCCACTTTGATTTGCTGCATTATTTACAGTATTGTTTACTATATTATTTGCAGTATTATTTGTTGTGTTGTTTGTGGTATTATTTACAGCATTATTTGCTGTATTGTTTGCTGTATTATTTACAGCATTATTTGTAGTATTGTTTGTTGTGTTATTTGTATTATCTGATGATTTTGCTGTAACTGTAACTGGATATGATGCAGCATTTATATCTGCTCTATCCTGATCTTGATAAAATACTTGGAATTCTTTAACTTCTATTGCATCAGTATATGTTCCTACTTTTGCATTATCTTTTATTTTTAAAGATAAAGTTAAGATTATTGTATTTGTATCAATATCTGTTCCAAAATCCATCATGATTTTAGAATCATTTCCGCTTGATGGGTTTCCATTAAAGAATACCCCCGCGTTATTCATATTTGCTACTTCTGCAGGTGTTGCATTAGTTAAGTCATAGACTTCTAATTGCTCTCCTGTTGAAGCTATTGTTACTTTGTTATTTGAATCTTTTACAATTGAATCAACTGTAATATCTTCAAATACTGTATCATCTAAATTAATATAACCATTAAAACTTGATACCTTTTTACCAGTACCTGTTAGGTTAATTAGTTCTAATCTAAATAGAACTGTTCCACCTTGTGGACCTTCTGCTTGTCTTGATATTTTCATTATTGTATCTGATGCAGCATAACTGCTACCAGCTGATAATGATATCACAAGCAATATACAAATTAAAACAATACTAAACTTTTTTACAAACGTTTTCATAGTTTGCTCCTTATCATATAACACTACATTATAAGGATACCACGTTCTGCACAAAAAATCAAGTGTTTTGTTTATCTTTTGTGTTACATTTTCATTTTTATCTCTAAAAAATGATTTCTTTTGTAACTTTTTAGGTTTTAACATATTTTTGAATATTTTTAATATTCTTTGGTTTTACCTTTTTGTTAAAACCTTTTCTTTAGTACCTCCTTTACAAACTTTGTCTTATGTTTTTTACAAATATTTCTATTTGTTTCCTCATAAGTACATTAGATTCAAATTTTATCTTTTGTATATATTTAAAAATATATACTTTTCTGTAAAAGAAAGTGCCTACTACTCTCTCCCACAGTTAAACCCTAATTAAAGTGTATATCCAGGAACTTCTGCTCTATGATATAGTAATAATCTTTGATCTATTGCATCTACATTATTATCTACATTTATATCAGCAGCTCTTAAATTAATACCTGTCAATACAATTACATCTGCTCTTGCAGATTTAATTAAATATGAATCTGTAGCATTTGCTAATCCATCACCATTTACGTCACCTTTTACAGCGATTTCGTAAGCAGCATAGATATTATTGTTATTATCATATACTGTTAATATCATTCCAGTTCCAACATATCCTGTTGTTACTTCTGAAGCAGAATTGTTTCTTTCTTTAACAACTTTTAATGTATAATTTCCATTAATATTAGATTTAAATGTATTAATTTGAGTTTTTGGACTTACATTAATAATTTCATTTTCATCTTCTAATATTCTATATACACTACTTGATATTCCTGGATGAGTTGGATCTGGTGTTGTATTTGTATTTGTATTAGTATTAGTGTTAGTGTTAGTATTTGTATTTGTATTTGTGTTAGTGTTAGTATTAGTGTTTGTATTTGTATTAGTATTTGTTGGATCATCTGGATTTACTGGATTATCTGGTAAAGTTTCAACTACTTTGTAGTTTAATTTTATTTGACTTCCTCTACCAATGCTTGAACGTTTTGCTTCTTCTGTAATTGTTGTTTTATAATGATCATAATCATCATCATAATCAATTACATCTGTTGTATTTGTAATATATGCTGTTGCAACATGATCTCCTAATGTACGAGTATCAACTAAAATATATTTACCATTTTCTTCAATACTACCAGTTCTAGATTCAACATCTAAACTTGTTCTCATATAATCTAATTGTTCAACTTGTCTAAAGAATGGAGGTAATTCAACATATGTTTGTGAATATTGATTTACTAAATTAACATCCATTTCTAAATATTGATACCAGAATCTAATATCTAAGTTTCCATCTTTCAAATATTGTGCTACATCTCTGTAAGAAATATCTCTATCACCTTTTGCTTTAAATGCAATTTGTGTTTTTAATAGAGCAATATCTGTAATTTGGTTATATGAAAAATCTAATCTATATAGTTTTAACATTGGTGCTATATCAAAATCATATACTCCAGAAATTAAGTTTCTAGCTAAATCTAATAACTCAAGTGAATGAATCACTTCTAATGGTTTTATATTAGAAATAAAGTTATAAGATAAATCTAAATGTCTTAAATTAGTAAATATTGACCAATCAATATAATCGATATTAATTATTTCATTATGTCCTAAATATAAGAATTTAAGTTCTGGTAATTTTTCTAATCCAATTAAACTTGTAATCTTATTTCTTCTTAAGTTTACATGTTCAAGTTTTGGTAATTTTGTATAACTTTGAATATCTGAACCATGCATAGCAATTTTTTGTGCTAAGTGATATGTTTGCTCAAAACCTGTTGATCTTAAATCTTGTGAATAAGGATATGGTACTCCTGTTCTTAAATCACCTGAGCAACTTGCTCCACTTGATTCCATTTGAGAAATAATTGCTGATTTACGAGCTTTAATGCTTTCAAGCATAGCTTTTCTTTCTAAATTACCATCCCATTCTGCATCATTTATTTCAGCATCTAATAATTTATCAACAACACATTCTGTTGTATAATTACCTAATCTATATAATTGGCAATATGTAAGTATTTCAAGAGTTTTTGACCATTCTTTATAATTTCTTAACCATTGTCTCCATTCTGTTTTACCATAGCTTTTATATGGTTCAATTGTTAAGTATTTTGATAAATACGCTCTTAATGGATGATCAATTGGTTTTATTTCAACAACTCCATTTACTTCTGTTTCAGTATATGTTGGGAAATTATCAAATTTCTCATGTAAATAATCAAATTCCCAAGTAGATAATGCATCTTCCATAGCAGATAATCTTGATAATTGTGCTGAAACTAAAGATCTTTCTTCTGCTAAAGTTAACTCATTAAATGCTTCATCAGACATTAATTCTAAATCTGGTGTTGCAATACGAGTGAACATATAAGTTTTATTCCATGCTTCAAATAATTTTTGCATGTCAACTTCTAATGCTTCTCTTCCTTCACGTAATATAGTATCTTGTTCTTGACGTCTTTCTTGATTAGCACGCATTGAATCATATATAGATTTCATTGCTTGTGATGGTACTCCACTTGTTCTTGCAGCTTCTAATTCTGCAATTTTGTTTTGAGCAGCATCAATTTTTGTTTGAGCTTCAGCAGCAGCATTTTCAGCTGCAATTTTTTTAGCTGTAGCTTCAGCAATTTCTGTAGAAGAAGCATTTGGATCATTTATAACTGCATCATAAGCTGCAGCTTCTGATTCTTTATTAGTTTTAATTTGTGTTTGTTCAGTAATTATTTGGTTTTGATCTGCTATTGCTTTATTATAGTCTTCTTCTTCTTTTTGTTCTTGTTTTACTCTTTGTTCTTCTAATTTTGCATCTGAATCATCTAATGCTTTTAATTGATTTA
>JAEEGL011580490.1_pt1 | contig 24327 bp, 13 predicted proteins | sample 9134231 | NCBI WGS metagenome assembly JAEEGL01 (sample SAMN16246548, study PRJNA631951) | gut metagenome | biome: gut microbiome; feature: rumen; material: fiber-attached | host: Bos | place: Iran: Karaj | collected 2018-10
GGAGTACACCATGACCAAGGACAACAGCCGCACACCCAACACCTACGGCTACTATGCTTCGATGAAGGAGGTGCCGCAGCGTTCCAAGGGTGAGACCTTCGACAACCCCTGGCAGGCATTTGCCATGAACGACTACGTGTTCCGCTATACCGACGTGATGCTCATGCGTGCCGAGGCACTGGTGGAGACCGGTAAGCTCGAGGAAGCCCGCACCATCATCAACGACATCCGCCAGCGCGCCAAGAACAGCGTTGCCAAGCACATCAGTTATGCCGCCGACCAGTGCGAGATTGCACTCTATCCTTCAAGTTATTTCCAGACCAAGGAACAGGCCCGCAAGTGCCTGCAATGGGAACGCCGTCTGGAGCTGGCCATGGAGAACGGACGCTACTTCGACCTGCGCCGCTGGGGTATTGCCTCGCAGACCCTCAACACCTTCTTTGAAAAGGAAAAGGACGTTGTGTATGACGGACAGACCTACGCCCAGTATTACAAGGACGCCCACTACACTCCGGGAAAGAACGAGTACTTCCCCCTGCCATACATTCAGCTCTACTACGTCCCCGGGCTTTACACCCAGAACAAGGGATATAATTAAAAGGTGAAACAGTAAAGGTGAAAAGGTAAAAAAGTTAAGTTGATAGATTGAATAGTTGATAGATTGAAAAAAAGAAAAAATAATAGTCCACTTTCCCTTTTTTTACCTTTCACCTTTAAGCTTCAAAACTCCCATTAACGTAAAAAACAAGAAAGATATGAAAACCAGAACATATAATAGCATACGTGTACTCTGTGCACTCTGTCTTCTTTCGGTCCTCACCATTTCCTGTCAGGACAAAGACTATGACATTGAGGCCATGCACCTTCAGGCTCCCGACGTGAGCCAAATCAGCGGTGCCCTCAACGGCGACGACTACGTCCTTACTTGGCCCGCCCAGCAAGGCCAGATGCAGGTTACCATCTATAGGAACGGCACACTGTCATCCTCTGAGATTGTCAGCGGAAACAGCTACACCCAGAAGAACGTTCCCACGAACGTGCCTTTCGAATATGTTTTCAAAGTCACCGACGGCACTAACTTCTCGCGCGGCGTGGTAACCCATTTCACCCGCGAAGGTGCCACCAGCATCACCGGTGTGCAGATGAGCCAGCTTGACAAGGCCGGCGGCTACGATGCCCTCGTGGAGTGGAACAAGGCCGTTGATGCCACAAGCATCCTCTTCACCGCCACCAACGGCAAGCAGACCATCAACCAGACGCTCGGCGGCAGCGAAACCTCTTATGTAATCAATGATGTGCAGACCGGCGACACCTGGACCGTCACCCTCGTGGCCAAGAACGACAAGGGCACTTCGCTCTCCACTTCTTCCTCGTTGCGCATTGGTAAGACCGCCATCGGCTTCCTGAGCATCTATGAAACGCCCGAGCAGCTCATCAGCGACGGCGACGACGACGAAGCCTCGGCATGGCTCTGGCTCCACGAAACTTATCCCACGGCCCAGTTCGTGCCCTTCAGCACCATCAACTCCATCGACGTGATTGATCCCTTCCGCGTGCTCTTCTGGCTGCGCGACCTCGAGGGCGTAGGCGAAGACCAGGTATGGGCAGTGCCGCCCGTGGTAGAGGCTGCCACACCGGTCATCAAGGAATGGTACAAGCAGGGCGGAAGCATGCTCCTCTGGAGCCACGCCACCACCTACATCGGCCACCTGGGACGCATGAACCTCGATGACATGAAGGCCAACGACCACACCATCGGCACCGGCGCCGGCGGCATCAACAACGATGTTTGGAAGATGGGCGTGCAGCTCAATCCCGGCTCGCGCTTCTCGAAAGACTTCTCCACACATCCCATCTACAAAGGACTGGAAGTGGAGCCCACCGACCGCACGAAGCTCATCGCCTTCAAGGGTCCGGGATGGACGGAAGACCACAACTGCCTGTTCTTCAACCTGCCGTCGCTCATCACTGGCATCGGCAATCAGGAAGAAGCCTGCTACACGCAGATTACACAGACCTACGGCATCTATCCCCTCGGCACCTGGGACAGCCAGATTGACTGGGTGAGCCAGCTCAACGTCTGGGAGGCCCAGCAGGGCAACACCGAATTCCAGGGCACCATCCTCTGCATTGGCAACGGCGGTTGCGAGTTCTCAATGAAGAACCCCGACGGCACACCCGACAAGAGCGCACGCCCGAAGAACAACATCTACCAGGACAATGTGCTCCGTCTGGCCAAGAACTCCCTTGAATACCTGAAGACAAGATAACTCGCAATTAAGTGTTTGCCTGTTATGAAGAAATCAGCAAATCTCTTTTTCAGAACCATGGTGGCTGCCTTTGCGGCAGCTGCCATGGTGGCTTGCGGCGGCAGCGACGACCCTGAGCATGACATTCCCGTCAACGAAGAACCGAAGCCCGTTGACCCCGTGACGCCTCCTCCGGCCAGCAGCTACAACGAGCAATATCGCCCGCAGATACACTTCACCCCGGCCCGCAACTGGATGAACGACCCCAACGGCATGGTCTATGTCGATGGCACCTATCATCTGTTCTATCAGTACAACCCGCAAGGCAACGACTGGGGAAACATGTCGTGGGGCCATGCCACTTCCACCGACCTCATGCACTGGACGGAACAGGCGGTGGCACTGACGCGCGACGAGCTGGGCGACATCTTCTCGGGCTCTGCCGTTATTGACAAGGACAACACCGCAGGCTTCGGAGCCGGTGCCATGGTGGCACTCTACACCTCGGCCAGCGGCGCACAGCAGCAGTCCATCGCCTACAGCACCGACGGCGGCAAGAACTTCACCCGCTACAGCGGCAACCCCGTCATCCGCAACAACGACGACAACCTGCGCGACCCGAAAGTGTTCTGGCACGAGCCCACCAAGCGCTGGGTGATGGCCTTGGCAAAAGGCTGGAAGATGGGCGTTGAGTTCTACGCCTCGTCAGACCTGAAGTCGTGGCAGCACCTGAGCACGTTCTTCGTGCCCCTCATCGGCCGTCCCAGCCTGCAATGGGAGTGCCCCGACCTCATCCAGATAGGCAACAAGTGGGTGCTCCTTGTCAGCGTCAACCCCGGCGGTCCCATTCTCGGCTCGGGCATGATGTATTTCGTGGGCAATTTCGACGGCAAGGAGTTTACGGCCGACAATGTCATCGATGCGCAAACGCCCGTGGAACCCGCCTGGCTCGACTATGGCATGGACAACTATGCCGGTGTCACCTGGAGCAATACCGGCACCCGCCGCATCATGATTGGCTGGATGAACAACTGGTCCTACAGCGGAGCCGTTCCCTGTTCGCCGTGGCGCTCGGCCATGACCCTGCCCCGCGAGCTAAAACTCACGGAATACGACGGCAAGCCGCTGCTCTGCGCACCCGTTGTTGACGAAATCGACAAGATTGCCGGACAGTGGAAAGCCGCCTCGGGCATCCTCGACGTGAAGGACGCCTACCAGCTGCGCCTCACCCTGAACCTTGACAAGGGCAGCACCATCACCCTCGGCAACGACCAGGGCGAGCAGTTCACCTTCGATGTCAGTTCTTCCGCACGCACGCTGATAGCCCACCGCACGTCGGCCAGCGGCAAGACCTCGTTCAACGGCACCTTCTCCATTCCTTCCATGCAGGCCCCGCTGAACACCGCCGGCTCAACCGTGGTGCTCGACATCTTTGTGGACCGTTCTTCGGTGGAGCTGCTGACGAAAGACGGCACCATGTCGATGACCAACCTCGTCTTCCCCACCGTGCTTTACGACCGCGTGACGGTGACCGGTGCCGATTGCGACATTCAGTATCGTCCGCTCAACCGCATCTGGAATTAACAACCTTCTAATCTCCTAAACTTCTAAACTCCTAAACTCCTAAAAAAAACACATCCCCATGAAGAAACTTTTGATTATACTGATGGCGGTGGCTTCCTTCACGGCAGCACGGGCGCAGGTGGCGCCCCAGGTGCTGGGAGAGAAGCACGTCATGCTGAAAATAGGCGACGACGCACCGTCTGCCTCCAAATATATTCTCCTGCCCGTGCAAGAGAACGAGGAGATAGCCGCCATTGCCGCCCTCGACAGCCGCAACATGATGGTGCAGCGCCTCAACGTCAAGCTGGCCATCGACCGCGTGGACTACTGGGTGCCCTTCGAGCTGAAGGGAACCCGCCTGCTCGACATCGAGTTCCATGGCGACCGCCGGCAGAAGGGTGCCGTGGCAGAGTTCGTGTGCTGGAAAGAAATAAAGTTCTCCAACACCTTCGACACCTCCAACCGCGAGCACTTCCGCCCCCTCTACCATCACACGCCGCAATACGGCTGGATGAACGACCCCAACGGCATGTTCTATAAGGACGGCGTCTGGCACCTCTATTACCAGTTCAACCCCTACGGCTCACAGTGGGAAAACATGACGTGGGGACATTCCACCTCCACCGACCTCATCCACTGGGAACCGCAGCCCCTGGCCCTGGAGGCCGACTGGCTGGGCGCCATCTTCTCCGGCTCGTGCATCACGCGCGGCAACGACGTGGTGGCGTTCTACACCTCGGCCGGAATGCACCAGACGCAGTCGATGGCCGTATCGAAGGACAACGGCCGCACCTTCACGAAATATGCCGGCAACCCCGTCATCACTTCCGACAAGCCCGACTTCCGCGACCCCAACGTCTTCTGGCACGAGGCCACCAGCCGCTGGATAATGATTTTGGCCGTGGGACAAGAGATGCAGCTCTATTCCTCCGCCGACCTGAAGGCATGGAAATACGAATCATCCTTCGGCCAGGAGTATGGCAACCACGGCGGCGTGTGGGAGTGCCCCGACCTGTTCAAGATTGGCGACAAGTGGGTGTTGCTCTGCAACATCAACCCCGGCGGACCCTTCGGAGGCAGTGCCACACAATACTTCATCGGGCAGTTCGACGGCCACCGCTTCACTTGCGAGTCGATGCCGAAGGTCACCAAGTGGCTCGACTACGGCAAGGACCACTATGCCACCGTCTCCTTCTACAACGCCCCCGACAACCGCCGCGTGGTGCTGGCATGGATGTCCAACTGGCAGTATGCCAACCAGGTGCCCACCAAGCAGTTCCGTTCCGCCAACTCCATTCCCCGCGACCTCGGACTCTTCACCCACGGCGAGGAGACCTACGTCAGCGTGGTGCCCTCCAAGGAGATGCTCGCCGTGCGCGGGCAGAAGGTGAAAAGGCCCACCGAGGCCTGCGAGATTGTCGTTGACGTGAACAGCCAGGCCGAGATAGTGCTCTCCAACGCCAAGGGCGAGCAGGTCGTCATGAAGTACGACGGCGCCAAGGGCACCTTCCTCATGGACCGCACCAAGAGCGGCGACGTCTCCTTCAGCGAGGCCTTCCCCTGTGTCACCACGGCGCCCACCTACGGCACCGTGAAGCAGCTGCGCCTCTTCATCGACCGCTGCAGCATAGAGGCCTTCGATGCCGACGGCAAGGTGGCCATGACCAACCTCGTGTTCCCCTCAGAGCCGTACAACACCATCAAGGTGAAGGGCGGAAAAGCCACGATATATGAAATCCGGTAAACCGTAATTAGCAAACAAATCATTATGAAGAATAAATCCATATACCTCGTCCCGGTCATGCTCTGCTTCTTCTGCATGGGCTTCGTGGACCTGGTGGGCATTGCCTCCAACTATGTGAAGGAAGACCTGGCGCTTTCCGACTCCGTGGCCAACGTGTTCCCCTCGCTGGTGTTCTTCTGGTTCCTCATTTTCAGCGTGCCCACGGGGATGTTGATGAACAAGATAGGTCGCAAGAACACCGTGCTGCTGTCGCTCGTCGTCACCGTGGTGTCGCTGTTCATCCCCCTGCTCGGCCATTCCTTTGCCGTCATGCTGGTGGCATTCTCCCTGCTGGGCATCGGCAACGCCCTCATGCAGACCAGTATCAACCCGCTGGCCATGCTCATCATCGGCGACAAGAACCTGGCCTCCACGCTCACCTTCGGGCAGTTCGTAAAGGCCATCGCCTCCTTCCTGGCACCCTATCTCGCCATGTGGGGCGCCACGCAGGTCATGCCGTCCTTCGGCTACGACTGGCGCGTGCTCTTCCTCGTATATTTCGTGGTCGGCATTCTGGCCACCGCCCTCCTGTGGGTGACGCCCATCCATGAGGAGATGCGCGAGGGCAAGTCGTCGTCGTTCATGGACTGCATCAAGCTGCTCAGCAAGCCCATCGTGCTGCTCTCCTTCTTCGGCATCATGTGCCATGTGGGCATCGACGTGGGCACCAACACCACGGCGCCCAAGCTGCTCATGGAGCGCGTGGGCATGTCGCTCAACGAAGCCGCCTTCGCCACCTCGCTCTATTTCATCTTCCGTACCGTGGGCGCACTCACAGGCTCCTTCTTCCTTCGTGTGCTGCGCACCCGCTGGTTCTTCATCATCAGCGTATGCCTGATGGCCGCTTCCATGATACTGATGTTCGGCGGACAGACGAAAGCCGTGCTCTACACGGCCATCGCGCTGGTGGGCTACGGCAACTCCAACATCTTCTCGATGGCCTTCTCCGAGGCCCTGCTCTCCGTGCCCGACAAGCAGAACGAGGTCTCCGGCCTCATGATCATGGGCCTCTTCGGCGGCACCATCTTCCCCCTCATCATGGGCTTCATGAGCGATGCCATGGGGCAGGCAGGGGCAGTGGCCGTCATGGCCGTCGGCGTCATCTACCTCTTCACCTATATTCCGCAAGTAAAACACTGATTTTAAGTGAAGAGTGAAGAGTGAAAAGTGAAAAATCTTATTAAGTGAAAAGTGAAGAGTGAAGAGTGAAGAATTTGCTGCCGCCATCAGTATCGTCTGAACTCCTGAACTCCCGAACTCCTGAACTACAAAGTGAACTCCTAAACTCCTTTGTTATGTCTAAACTCCTAAACTTCTAAACTCCTAAACTTCAAAAAAAATAATATGAAACAATATGTAGTAGGACTCGGCGAAGTACTCTGGGACGTACTTCCCGAAGGAAAGAAACTGGGCGGAGCTCCCGCCAACTTCGCATACCATGCCGGACAGTTCGGCCTCGACACGCTGGCCGTGAGCGCCCTCGGCGAGGACGCCCTGGCCGAAGAAACCATCCAGGCCCTCCGCGAGAACGGCCTCCACTACCTCCTGCCGCGCGTGGCCTTCCCCACCGGCACCGTCCAGGTGACGCTCTCCGGCGACGGCATCCCCGCCTACGAAATCAAGGAGAACGTGGCGTGGGACAACATCCCCTATACTCCCGAAATCGCCGACGTAGCACGCCAGTGCCGCGCCGTATGCTTCGGCTCCCTGGCGCAGCGCAGCGCCGTGTCGTGGGCCACCATCCGACAGTTCCTCGACGACACACCCGCCGACTGCCTCAAAATCTTCGACATCAACCTGCGCCAGCAGTTCTACAACAAGGAGGTCATCGAGCAGTCGCTGCAGCGGTGCAACATTCTCAAGATTAACGACGAGGAGCTTGTCGTCATCAAGCGCATGTACGGCTACGACGACCTCGACATGCGCGACATCTGCGAGAAGATGCTCGCCGCCTACCATCTGAAGATGCTCGTGCTCACCTGCGGCACCAACGGCTCCTACGTCTTCGCGCCCGGCATCACCTCCTTCCAGGAGACGCCGCGCGTCACCGTTGCCGACACCGTGGGCGCCGGCGACTCCTTCACCGGCTCCTTCTGCGCTGCCATCCTCAACGGCAAGCCCATCGAGAAGGCACACCGCACCGCCGTCACCGTCTCCGCTTTCGTATGCACACAAAACGGCGCCATGCCCAAATACCCCGAAGAGCTGCGCAAGTAAACAGCAAACACACCACAAGACAATGCCAAGGCACGACCACCAGTTAGCGCCTTGGCATTGTTTTTGTATCATGCCGTTTTGTCAAAATTTTTCAATCGTTTTGACTTCTTGGAAATAGTTTGACGGCAAATCGAGGGCCTCAATTTGCCAATTTTCCCACCTCAATTTGCCAAATCTCTCCCCTCAAATTGCCGTCAAACCCGGGGCGATTTTTAAGCCGTTGATATTCAGTGCTTTGTAAAACAGTGGGGGATTTGGTCTTTTTGTCAAATATTTTTACCAATTCTTGCCTACGTCGCTACCCGTCAATATTCAGTAGGAAACGAAAAAAAATACGGCTTTTCCGTAAAAAAAGCCGGGCCTGAAGTGTCTTATATATAGACGGCCCCAAAAAGGGGGCGCGGAAAACAGGAATACTACATGTTTGAACATAGAAAAATAGAACAGCTCTTCCGTCAGCACTACGCCGAGATGATACACCTGGCCAGGGTACTGCTGGGCGACGACGACGAGGCCGAGGACGTGGTGCAGGACATCTTCCTGCACCTGGCCGCCACCGCCATGCCTCCCCGGCGCGACGGCTACCTGCTGGTGGCCGTGCGCAACGCCTGCCTGAACAGAATACGGCAAAAGAAATTGCACGAAAAAGTGAAGGCCCTGCTGCCTGTTGACGACGCCATCGACCTGCAACCCCTTGACAAACAGCAGGAACGCCTCGACGCCATCGCCTCTTACACGGAAGAGCGCCTGGAGGAGCCGCACCGCACCATCTTCCGCCTGCGTTTCAACGACGGCCTCACCATTGCCGAGATTGCCAGCCTGCTCCACCTCAACCCGAACACCGCCTACAAATATCTGGCGCAAAGCATTCAGCAAGTAAGAAACCACTTCAAATGAAATAAAAAGATGACCACCATGTCCACGACAAACGAAAACATCCGCCTGCTATTGGAAATGCTCGACAACCCCGAGGCCTTCTCCGCGCAGGAAATCCATGACATCATCAACCGCGATGAAGACACCCGCGCCACCTACCGCCTGATGGTGGAGGCCAGGCGCTGCCGCCGCCCCACGCCCGTCGATGTGGATGGCGCATGGCAGGCGTTCTGCCGCCGCCGCCATGCCACGGGGCAGGGGAGGGGCTGGCTGAAGGCCGCCGCCATCTTCTTGGGAATTGTCTTCGTGTCGGGGCTTGCCTTTGCCGCCATCCACCTTGTGCGGCAGGGCCATGGGCCGGCCCCCGTGACACCGCAGCAGACGGCCGTACGGACAACGCCCGCCGAACCTGTTGCCGTCCCTTCCGACACCGCCCCTGCCGACACCCTCAGCGTGCAACCGGTCATCTACGACAACACGCCGCTGGAAAAGATGCTGCCCGAGATTGCCCTGCACTACGGTGCCGACGTCACCTTCGCCAACGACGACGCACGACAGCTACGGTTCCGCTTCGTGTGGAATCCGCAGAAGGGCATCGAACAGGTGGTGAACGACCTTAACCAGTTTGAGCGCCTGAGAGTATCGTTGAAGGAAAACCAAATCATCGTAGAATAGCGGGCGCCATGAACAAATATCTTGCACTTATCGTCATTGCCCTCCTGATGGCTTCAGGCACCCAGGCGCAACAAAGAGTCAACCGGATATATAACAACGTGTCGCTGGCCGACGCCCTGAGCCAGCTAAGCGAGCAAGCCACCGGCTACACCATCTACTTCATCTATAATGAGTTGGAGGACTTCCGCATCACCACCACGGTCAGGAACAAGCCCCTGCCGGAAGCCATCCGCCAGATGATTGGCTTCTACCCCGTCCGCGTGACGACGAGCAGCGACGACAGCGGCCGCAAAATCTTCGTGGAGTGCCTGCAGAAAGCCGGGCGCCACCTCACCGGCACCATTATCGACGAGCATCGCCAGCCCATGCCCTACGCCAACATTTGCCTGCTTCATCCTTCCGACTCTACCGTCGTCGGCGGGGGCGTGAGCAACGAGGCTGGCCTGTTCGTCATTCCCTGCGACGAGCCCGAGGTGCTGGCGCGCATTTCGTTCGTGGGCTATAAGACCGTGTGGCGGAGGTGGAGCCGTGAGCAGGTGGGAACCATACAGCTGACGCCCGAAACGCTGACGGTGGAAGGCGTCGTGGTGACCGGCGAGCGGCCGAAGGTGCAGCTGCAAGGCAACGCCCTCGTAATGAACGTGGAAGGCACGGTGATGGAGCGGCTGGGAACGGCGGAGGAGGTGCTCTCGCGCGTGCCCGCCATCTCGCGGAAAGGCGACGCGTTTGAAATACTGGGCAAGGGCGTGCCCCTGATATACCTGAACAACCGCAAGCTGACCGACCTGCAGGAGCTGAGGAACGTGCGGTCGGACAATATCAAGAGCGTGGAGGTGGTGCAGAACCCGGGCGCACGCTATGACGCCTCGGTCAATGCCGTCATCATCATCCATACCAAGCGCGCGGCAGGAGAGGGCCTGGGCGTGGAGCTGACCTCATGGAGCCGCAAGGGGCGCGGCCATGCCAACAACGAGCGCGTCAACCTGACCTACCGCACCGGAGGGCTGGAGCTGTTTGCCAACCTCTTCGGGGCATACAACAAGTACTGGAGGCGCTGCGAGTTCCAGCAGACCGTCTTTGCCGACACCTTGTGGGTTATCAATAACAAGGAGAAAAACGCGAGGCAAAATCCCTTCTTTGAAGGACGTATGGGGTTTAACTATCAGTTGGATGACAAAAACTCCTTTGGCGGATTCTACCAGAACACCTACGACTACGTGAAAAGGTATGCCGAGTATGACGACGTTCTGCAAGCCGATGGCATCTACTACGACCATTTGCAGAACAGCAGTGTAAGGCGAAACAAAAACACCCCCCTTCACCATGTTAATCTCTACTACACGGGAAAGGCCGGGCTGTGGGGCATAGACTTCAACGCCGATTATAGTTTCCGAAAACAACTGGGGCGCAACCACCAGCAAGAAATGAGCGCAGCGTATGAAAACCGCGATGTCAACACCGAGAGCGTGACGCGCAGCAAGCTGTTGGCCGAAAAACTCATCGTGAGCCATCCCCTGTGGAAAGGGCAGGTGGAGGTGGGCGAGGAATACACCAACACCCGCTGGCGCAGCCAATTCGAAAACCCCGAGGGCTATATTTCCAACAGCAACAACGAGCAGCACGAGCGCAACATAGCGCCGTTTGTGGAACTGCGACAGCAGCTTTCTCGCGTCCAACTATCCGTTGGCCTGCGTTACGAACATGTGGAATCGGAATATTTCGTGAGTGGTGTCCGCCGCGACGACCAATGTCGCACTTACGATGATTTCTTCCCCTCCATATCAGCCTCCGGGAAGTTGAAGGATATACAGCTCTCCGTCAGCTATTCCAAACGCTCCACACGTCCGTCCTACTGGCAGTTGAGCAGCGACGTCACCTACGAGAACCGCCTCAACCAACAAACGGGAAACCCCTACCTCAAGCCCGTCAAATATCACAACCTGAATGTGACGGCGATGTGGAAATGGCTCTTCCTGACAACCAACTTCTCACATTGTGTCGACCCCATCCTGCACACGGTAGAAAGCATGGAAGAAGACTCAAAAGCAAATCTTGTGACATACAAGAACTACGACCATGCCGACTGGCTCACCGTCACCTTAGGGGCTCAGAAGAGCATCAAGCTGTGGCAGGGCACCTGGACGCCGCAATACAACATCACGCTTATGAAGTCGTGGTTCAAGTCCATGTTCTTGGACAAGCAGAAAAGCTTCAACCACCCCATAATGACATTGCAGTTAGGCAACATCCTCTCCCTGCCCCGCGACTGGCTGTTTCAGGCCGACTTCAGCATGAACACCCACGGCCACCAGCAGAATGCCTGGTTTGACTGCACCAATGCCATGCTCTCGCTGAGCGTCAGCAAGGACCTCTTCAGGCGCCGCCTGAACGTCAAGCTCACAGGCAACGACCTCCTCAATGGCGGCGTCAACCGCTTCACCCTATACAGCAACCGCATGATGTTCCGCAAGACGGAAGACAACGACTCCCGCTGTGTCCAACTCTCCCTACGCTACCGCTTCAATGTCACCCCCTCGAAATATCGCGGGACAGGGGCCGGAAATGCGGAGAAAAATCGATTGTAGAGAGGGAAAAGTGAAGAGGGAAAAATGAAAAGTGAAAAATGAATCTGGAAATTCCTTGTTTTTCAAGGGTTTCCAGATTCTTTTTTTATATTCTCAGAACGGATACCCCACAGCGAGGTGGAGTGCCTGTCCGTCGGCGAAGCGTGGTATGTTATAGAATCCGCTGCGTCCGGCGTCGTAGGGCACATGCAGTCCGATGCCCCAGTCGAGGCGTAGGACGAGGAAGTCGAGGTCGTAGCGCAGTCCGGCTCCCGTTCCCACGGCCATCTGCCGGAGGAAGCTGCCGGGGCGGAAAGTCATGTCGCGGACCACGGCATTGATGGACTCCTCGCCGTAGTCGCGGTCGATGTCCCAGACGTTGCCCATGTCGATGAACAGTGCGCCGTGGAGGTTTCCGAAGAGCCGTGTGCGGTATTCGAGGTTGGCCACGAACTTGATGTCGCCGTTTTGTACGAGGAACGAATATTGTGCGTCGCCGTCGGGAACGAAGCGCCCGGGCCCTATGCTCCTCACGGGGAATGCGCGAATGCTGTTGGCGCCGCCCACATAGAAGCTCTCGGAGAAGGGTGTGACCGCGGAGTTGCCGTAGCAGTAGATGGCGCCGGCGGAGAGGTGGGCGGCCAGCTGCGAGGTGCTGTTGAGGCGCCACAGCTTAGTGAGGTCGGTCTCCACCTTGACGAACTGCGAATAGGGGTTCTTGAAGAGCTGCTTGTCCTCCTCGTTCCATTTCCTGCCCGCCGCCATATAGGCCAGCGAGGTGAGGTTGGCGGCCTGCGAGAGCGTCAGCTCCCACACGACGGGGTTGGGGTTGCTGGCCGGGCTGGTGTAGGCGTAGGTATAGCGCATCTTGGGAATGAAGACGTCGCTCATGGTGGCCAGGAGGTAGGGGCTGTTGAAGATGATGTCCTCAAATTTCTCGGTGGTGTGCACGAGGTGCTGGTAGGTGATGGTGAGCGGCGACAGCTCGTGGCGGCTGGTCTGCGTGCGCTGCCAGCGGTAGGTCCATTCGCCGGAGAAGTTCACCATCTTGAAGAAGTCGGGGCGGTTGAGGGTGGTGCGCGACAGGCGGGCCAGCGTGGAGGGGGTGGTGAAGAAGCGGCTGTTGCTGAGGCGTCGGCGCCGTCGCGCCATGGCTGCGCTGTCGAGGGGCTGCTGCTGGATGGCGGTGCGTGCACGCTGCATATGCCGTTGCTGCATCCACTCGCGCCAGGGCAGCATGATGCGTGGGAACTCCAGCGAGGCGTCGATGCCATATTCATAGCTTCCCAGTCGCTCGGTGCCTCCGTCGGCTTTTCGTCCGCGCTGCCATTCATAGGAGCCGTGGAGGTTGACGTCGAGCAGCTCGCCGCCGCGGAAGGCGTTGCGCTTGGTGAAGCCCAGGCGCAGCTCGGGTCCCAGTCGGCCGGAGGTCTTGCCCTGCACGTTGGTCTCTATGTAGGAGTCGTAGGGCTTTTCGAGCACGCAGTTCATGAGCAGGTCGAGGGTGTCGGCCTGGCTGTCGTTGGCCGCGGGGCGCGGGGTGAAGGTGAAATCGACGAGCGAGAAGATGCCGGTGCTGTTGAACTTGGAGATGGTCTCGAGGTAGTTGTCGTAGCTATAGGGCTGTCCGGTGCGCAGTTTCAGGCTGTTGGAGAGCACGTTGCGGCGGACGGGCATGCGTCGGCCCGCGAAGCGGAACTTGATGCGCCGGCCTGAGGAGTCGGTGAGCTGCTGCATGAACTGGCGTCGCACGTCGATGGTGACCTTTCCGATATACCATTTGCGCATGGCCTCGGGGGGAAGGTCGTCGGCCAGTTGCAGTCGCAGGCTGGCCTTGCCGCCGTGGGCGATGGTGTCGGCGAGGTAGGAGGCGTAGCCCGTCTGGTAGAAATAGTAGCCGTTGTTGCGCAGGAGGCTTCCCAGTCGTGTGCGCTCAGCGTCGAGGGCGGCCACGGTGAGGGGGTCGCCGCTTTTCAGGTTGGGCTCGGTGATGGCCAGCAGGCTGTCGGTTTCGGGCGGGAAGCCCACGTAGGCCAGGGTATCGACGGTGCAGAGGTCGCCCATGGAGACGGTGTAGCCTATTTTCTGCTTCTTGGGGTTTCGCTGCTGAAGGATGTCGTAGGTCACCGTGCCATGGAAATAGCCGTGGCTGCGGAGCACCGACTGCGCCACGGAGGCGCGCAGGGCGGGGTTCACCCAGCTCATGAGGACGGGCTGCTTGCCGAAGGCCTTGGTCATCCACTCGGCGAAGGGCCCTTCCTTCTCGGCGAAGGCATTCCATATCCACAGGCCGTAGGGGAAGGGCGTGCGGTGGAAACTGCTGCCGAAGAGGGCACCGTTGGGGGCGGTGGCCAGGGCGGCCTCCACCTCCTCCTGGGTGGAGATGAAATTCTGGTTGCGGGTGTAGTCGCGGTAGTCTATCTTTGTGAGGCCCACAAAGAGATGGTCGTCGTCGGGGATGTGCTTGGTGGTGGAGCAAGAGAAAAGGGCCAGGCACGCGGCTAGGACGGCGAAGGAAAGCCTTGATATATGGGGGAAACGCGTCATGGTTCTTGGGATTGAATGGAGTCGCGCGGCAGGGCGGGGAGCGGCGGCACGGAGTCGGTGGAGCCGCTGAAGCGGAAGATGTCCTTGAAATGGCGGAGGGTGCGGCGCCAGATGAAGCCGGCGCCGTACTGCTGGGTGTAGCCCTCGAGCCAGTCGTAGGAGTTGTTGTCGAAAAAGAGTTTCACGTATTTGTTGGCGGTGTCGTCGAGACGGTATTCCAGCGACACGTTGTCGAAGAACGACTGCTTGGCGCCGTAGGCCTCGGCTCCCGTCGATACCTTTCCGCCGATGCTGATTTTCACGCGGTTGTTCCAGAAGCGCTTGGCAAAGCGGAAGGAATAGTCGGTGTGCATGGCCCCCGAGGCATCGGTGGCGTTGTCGAGGCCGATGGAGAGGTCGAGGGTGCGCAGGGCGTTGCCGGTGATGTTGTTGATTTCGTTCTCGAGGAAGGAGCTCAGTGCGCCGTTCATGGAGAAGCCGCTGGTGTTGCCGTCGGCGAGGTACATGCCAGTGGTGAGCATGGTGACGGCGAGCTTTCCGCGCTGCTCTTTCGACATGCTGAGCAGCTCGTTGTGCAGCTGCATGTCCTCGGGGGCGTCGAGGGTGAATTCCAGTCCCATGTCGTTGAGCGGCTTGGTGATGATGACTCCGCAGTTGAAGTCCACGCCCCTTCCCACGCCGTTGCTCGACGACACGGTGGCCTTGGTGCGCTCGGTGGCCGTGATGTTGAGCGTGGGGTTCATGGGGTCGCCGGTGAACTCTATGTAGCTGCCGTCCTGAATGGTAAAGGTTTTCAGGGGGATGATGGGGAGCGAGTATTTCATTTCACCGTTGGCCAGCGTGTATTTGCCGGTGAGGCGCAGGTCGTCGCTGGGGTTGTAGCGCATGCGGAGGGTGCCGCCGCCCATCAGGTCGATGTAGTTGGTGTGGTCGTTGTTCAAATAGGCCATGACGTGTGCGCCCTTGGCCACGTCCATGGTGAGGTCCATGTTGAAGCCGGTGAGCGGCGGGCGGTTGACGACAATCTGCGTGGTGTCGCTGAAGTCGGTGAACTTCACCAGCTCGTCGAGCTGGTTGTCGGTGGTCAGGGGGCTGTCGCGCAAGACGTAGCTCACGTCGGTGGTGCCCAGCACGTCGAGCCTTCCCTTCATCTGGAGGTTGTCGAGAAGTCCGTTGAGGCGGCCGTAGATATTGACGAACGCCTTTCCGAAGGCCACGCTGCGCGGGTTCTCCTTGGCGTTGATGATTTCAAAGTTGCGCGCCGACATCTGCACGTCCATGGATGTTTTCGAGAGGTCGGAGAAATTGATGTTGCCGGTGAGCTGCAGGGGGTTCTCGTTATATGAGAACATGTCGAACTGCTCCATGATGAGGTGGCTTCCCACTACCCTGAGGGGCTTTTCCGAGAAGCGGAGGTCGATGCCGTAGGGGACGCTGACGAGGTGGCACGAGTCGAACTGCACTTCGCCGTTCACCTGCGGCTTTCCCAGGGGGCCTTTCACGTCGAGGCGGCCTTGGCTGTAGCCGTGGAGGGCGATGACCTGGTCGGGAATGAAGCCGTTGACCATCGACAAGGGCAGGTGCTCCAGCTCCATCTTCGCGTCGAGGAACCCGTCGCCGTCGCCTTTGTAGGTGCCCACCACGGAGCCCACCTCCTGGCCTTCCACGGTGAGGATGCCGTCAACATAGTGTGAGCCGTCTTCTTCGGGCATATAGACAAACTCCGCTCCCACGTTTCCCATTTTGTTTCCTTCGTAGGTGAGGTTGTTGATTTCCATCGACGACGACACGGAGAGGTGTTTCTCTTCCTGCACGATGTGGTAGTCGCCGTTCACCAGTCCGGTGATGCTGGGCAAGTAGGGAATGACCGAGGTGAGCTCTTCAAGGTTGAGACGGTTGAGCGACAACGTGAGGTCCTGCAGGGCATCCAGGTTGTCGTCGTTGGTATAGACTCTCAGTCCGGTGCCGTCGTCGGCCAGGATGTTGAGCCTTGCCGACAGGCGTTTGTTGTCGGCCAGGAAAACGTAGTTGTCGTTGTTGATGTTTGCGGGCTTGTAGGCAATGACGGCGTCTTTGTCGTGCATGTGGAGCCTGATGCCGTTTTCCTCCATGATGGCGTCGGCACCGAGCCTGATGCCCAATTTGTCCTTGGCGTCGTAGTAGCTCAGGGTGACGCCGGCTCCTTTTTCCATGAGGAAGCCTTCAAACAAGGTGTTGAAGACGAATTGCGGGTTCTTTTCGTTGTTGCGCACCTGTCCGTTGAAGGTGATGTTCTCCTGGTCGGACACGAAATTCAGGCGCAGCGTGTCGAGCAGGATGCTGTCGGCCATGAATGCCTGCAAGTTCATTTGCCCGTTCAGGCCGAGGGTGGGCGAGGTGTACATGTCGATGTCGGCGGCCTTGAAAGCATAGCCTTGCCTTTGCAGCATGCGGCTGAAGAAATTGTCGGTGCCGCTGTTGAGTTTTATCCTTGCCAGGGGGAACATTTGGCGCAGCGCCATCTGGTCGATGGTACGTTCTCCCAACTGGCGTTTCACCTCTGAAGCCAGTTTTTCGCCGGTCTTCATCAGTTGCTTGTAGCCTCCCTGTGCGTCCATGTCGAGCATGAAGTCGCCGGTGCTCACCACGGCATGTGTGGTGTCGCGGCGTGTCAGGATGTCGAGCACAAAGTCGTCGGGCACATAGACTTCCTTGTTTCCGCTGATGGTGATGTTGCCGGCGTGGCCTTTCACTTTGTAGAAGTCGTTCATGTCGGTTTCCATGTCCACCTGTCCGTTGAGCGACACCGTCATGGGTTCTTCCGTGAGGTGGAGGTTGTAGAGGTCGGCATGTTGCAGCTGTGTGGCCACCGTGGCCTGTATGTTCTTGGCATCCAGCCGTGCGTCGATGGTCATCAGTCCCTTCAGCAGCGGGTTCTGGGCGTCCATGTTGGCGTTTACGCGCCCGTTCGACACCAGTGCCGTGCCTTGAATATTGTCAAGGTTATATTGTCCGAAGGAGAATTTCTTGATGTCAACCGTTGCATTGAGGTGCGTCTTGGGCGAGAAGAAATCGGTGCCGCTGCCTTTCACGGCCACTTTTCCCGTGAAAGCCCCGGCGTCGTATTTCGGCAGGAAGTTCTTCAGCTGCAAGTTGTTGGCCATCAGGTCGGCATCGTAGGTCATGGCGCCTCTGGTGTCCACGACGGCTTTCCCCGTCAGGCTTCCCTTTCCCTGGGTGGCATTGAAGTCAGCGGCATATTTCTGCCCGTCAACGCGGAACTGTCCTTTTAGCCCGATGCCTTTGGGAATGTTGACGTCCTTCAGCGTCTCGGGTGGCACCAGTGCGGAGATGAAGTTCAGGTTATAGCCCTTGGCATTCAGGCCGATGTTGGCTTTCAGGCGGTCGGGGTCGTCGAGGTTGGCCAGCGTTCCCTTGGCATTCAGGTCGAAGGCTCCCGGCAACCGCGCGTTGAGCCCCGTCAGTTCCAGTTGCTTCATGTTTCCCACGGCCACGGTTTTCAGCGTGAGCGGTTGGTTGGGCCATTGCCGGATGAAGCCTTGCGGCATGCCTCCCAGGAATCGCATGATGTCCTGCTTGCCCAGGGAGCCGTCGGCCCTGAGGTGAAGCTTTCCCGGCATGCTGTCGTTGAAAGCGTCCAAGTCCATGGCCAGCGATGCGTCGAGGTGGCTTTCGGGCGTGCGCAGCTTAAGGTCGGGCAGGCGCACTTTCTTGTCGTCCAAGGCTATTTGTCCTTGCAGGCTGTCAATGCGCAACCCGCTTTTTTCGGTGAGTTGTGCCGAGCGCACCAGCAAGTCGAGTTTCGGCTTCTTGTACGACAAAGAGTCCAGCAAAATGTTGATGTCGCTAAGTGCCAAGTGGTTATAGTCGAGACCTTTTGTCGGTTCCTGTTCGTTGTCGTTGTAGCTCAGTGCGCCGTTTCTCCATTCCAGCCGTCCTATTTTATAATCTCCTGCGGCCAGATCGAACCGTCCGTCGGTCACTTCCGTATTTCCCAGGTAAGCCGTACATTGTGTGCTTCCGCCGGGCATGATTACGGCCACATGGCTGCGTTCCACGCGGAGCCGTTCCACGTTGATTTTCCATTTGTTCTCGCTCTGGGTGGTGTCGGGAGGCACCGAGTCGGGCAGCACCACGCGTATGTTGGCGTCGGCAATGAGTGCGTCGTCGAGTTTCAATGTCTCTGCGTTGAGGTCGATGCCGTGGCTCTGCAGGGTCAGCGTTCCCACGGTGCCTTTCACCCGCGCATCCTCCACCAGGTCGATGGTGTTGAACGTCACGTCGTGGAGGCTGAGTTCATCCACCTCCACGCGCTGGTCGATGAGGGGTTTCCATTGCACATCGACCACGGCTTTGGTGATGAAGGCCACGGTGTCGGCGGCGTTCACCCCGTCGGCAGGGCGTATCACCTTCACCCCCTCCACTCCGAGGCGCAGGGGAAATTCCAGTTGCACATGGTCCACGCTGATGTCCATGCCGGTTTTCTCGGAAGCCACGCGTGCCACCTGTCTGACGGCCCAGTTCTGCACCGGCGGCAGGTAAAGGAGCACCGCCGCCAGCAAAACGAGCAGCACGGGCAACAGAATGGCCACGCCCAACCACTTCAGCACTTTCTTCATCGGCTGCAAAAATATAAAAAAATCCCCGCACGCACAAGCATTCGGGGGATATTTTTGTTTTTCCAAAGACTTTTCCCGAGGGTTCTACACCTGAAACGACCTCCACAGGTTGTCGTTGGGCACCGGTGCTTCCACGCAAATGGGCTGTTTGCTCACGGGGTGGACAAATTCCACGCGCCGTGCCAGCAACGATATGCTGCCGTCGGGGTTGGAGCGCTGCGCGCCGTATTTCAAGTCGCCGCGGATGGGGCATCCGGCGTGTGCCAGCTGGCAACGTATCTGGTGGTGGCGGCCGGTGAGCAGCTTGATTTCCAGGAGCGTGTAGTTCTCCGACCGGCTGAGCACCTTATAGTCGAGCACCGCATGTTTGGAGTGCGGTTTCTCGCGGTTGTGCGCATAGCTTTTGTTCTGTTTCTCATTGCGCACCAGCCAGTTTTCGAGCCTTCCCTCCTCTTGCGGGGGCAGGTTTTTCGAGATGGCCCAGTAGGTCTTGTGGATGTCGCCGTTGCGGAACATGTCGTTGAGCCTGGCCAGCGCTTTCGAGGTGCGGGCAAACACCACGATGCCGGCCACGGGGCGGTCCAGGCGGTGTACGATGCCGAGGAAGACGTCGCCGGGCTTGTCGTATTTCTTCTTGATATAGGCTTTCACGGCATCGGCCAGTGTGGCGTCGCCGCTTTTGTCGCCCTGCACGATTTCGCCGCTGTCCTTGTTGACAATGATGAGGTGGTTGTCCTCGTAGAGAACCTGCATTTTAAAGGTGAAAAATTAAAAGGTTGAAAAGTGATAAAAAATTGAAAGAGTGAAAAATTGAAAAGTTGAAAAAGCATTCACTATCGTCTGAACTCCCGAACTCCTGAACTCCTGAACTCCAAAATAAGTGAATGGATGTAAAAAGTGAAGAGTGAAGTATGCTGTATGCCAATGATGGCGGCAGCAAATTCTTCACTCTTCACTCTTCATTCTTCACTCTTCACTCTTCATTCTTCACTCATTACTTTATTATTCGTGGTCGCGCTCAATCCAGGCCAGCGTCTGGCCTTTCATGACCTTGGCGCCCTGCTTGGCGGCTATTTCCACGAGTTTTCCGCCGAGAGCTGCGGGAATGGGCTGTATCTCGCCCCACGGTGTCTGTATGTAGCAGAAGGTCTGGCCTTCCTCATACTTCTGGCCGATGAAGGGTTCCACGCACGGCGCACATTCGCCGTCGCCGGAGAATTCGTAGTAAACCTGCCCTTTCACGGGAGCCACCAGGGCGTCGGCCTTGGCGTGCTTGAACTCGGCAATCTTCTCGGGCGACAGGCTGGCACCCAGTTTCTGGTCCTTCATCTTCTGAAGGTCGGCCAGGAAGTTCTTCTTGGCCTGCCCGCTCTTGAAGTTGCGGTACTGCTCGGGGTGCATGCCCAGCTCGTAGAGTTCCTCGTCGTCGGGACCGTATTCCCAGCCGTTTTCGTCCATCTCCTTGCGGAAGTCGTCGAGGGCGTTGGGAACCAGCGTGTGCGGGTCGGCGTCGGTGAACTCGCGGCCCTGCTTGGCTGCCAGCTCCACCAGCTCGGGGTCGATGGTTCCGGGAATTTTTCCGCTCTTGCCGAGAATCATTCCCCACATGGCATCGTCCATCATGACGAATCGCCCCTTGCCTTGTGCCAGGGTGAGCAGGTTCATCAGGGCGATGTTCTTCACATACTGCGAGAAGGGCGTCACCAGTGGCGGGTATCCCACGCGCGGCCATACATAGGCCACCTCGTCGAACAACTTCACCAGCATGTCGTCGGTGCTCAGCTCGGGTTCACCCTTGGCCTTCAGCGTCTTGTTGATGATGCTGTGGATGCCGGCCAGGTCGGCCATCATCGAGCCCATCATGCCGCCGGGCAGTCCGCAGCCCAGCAGCAGGCTCGACATGAGCTTGTTGCCCGGGTTGATGAAATATCCCAGCCAGTCGTCGATGAACTCCTGCGTCAGGGCGCGTGCCTGCATGTAGGCGTTCATGTTGATTTCCTTCACCTCGAAGCCCTCGTGCTTGAGCATGGACTGCACGCTGATGATGTCGGGATGCACCTTGCCCCACGACAATGGCTCGATGGCGGTGTCGATGACGTCGGCACCGTTGTTGCACACCTCCAGGATGCTGGCCATCGACAGGCCCGGGCCCGAATGGCCGTGGTATTGCACGATGATGTCGGGATGCTTGGTCTTAATCGACTTCACCAGGGCGCCCAGCAGGGCGGGCTGGCCGATGCCGGCCATGTCCTTCAGGCAGATTTCCTCGGCGCCGGCCTCTATCACCTGGTCGGCAATGTTGGTGTAATACTCCACCGTGTGAACGGGCGACGTGGTGATGCACAACGTGGCCTGTGGCGTCATGCCAGCGGCCTTGGCCCATTTCACCGAGGGGATGATGTTCCTCACGTCGTTCAGCCCGCAGAAGATGCGCGTGATATCTACGCCCTGTGCGTGCTTCACCTTGTACTGCAGCTCGCGCACGTCGTCGGGAACGGGATACATGCGCAACGCGTTCAGGCCGCGGTCGAGCATGTGGGTCTTGATGCCCACCTCGTTGAACGGTTTGCAGAAGGCGCGAACGGCATGGTTGGGGTTCTCGCCGGCAAGCAGGTTCACCTGCTCAAAGGCACCGCCGTTGGTCTCCACGCGGTCGAACACGCCCATGTCGATGATGACCGGCGCAATGCGCTCCAGCTGGTCCTTGCGGGGCTGGAACTTTCCGGAACTCTGCCACATGTCGCGATAGACGAGGCTGAACTGGATTCTTTTCTTCATGATGATTTGTAGTTAAACAGTTGATACTTGTTATTAAGATTTTTTCTTCGTCAAAAGATTGTGAGTGCAAATATAAGGCTTTTTTTTCAAAACAGCGCAATTTTATGCCTTTTTTTTTCTTCTTTGCCAAAAAGCACCGGAGCGGCACGTCTTGTTTGTCAATATTTTTTACCAAATTTTGAACCCTGAAAAGAGTTTGACCGCAAATCTCGGGGAGAGATTTTGAAGATTGAGGAGAGAAATCTTGAAGATTTCCACTTGAAATTTGCGGTCAAAATTCGGCCGATTTTCAAGCCGTTGATAATCAAGGACTTACAAAACACCCCTTAAAACGGCCGATTTTGTCAAAATTTTTCATAAAAATTATCCTAGGTTTTCCTAGGTTTTCCTAGGAGGTCCTAGGTCTTCCTAAGAAATCCTAGGTCCTCCTAGGTCTTCCTAGAATTTCCTAGGTCCTCCTAGGTCTTCCTAGGATTTCCTATTGAGCCCAGGCCTTCAGAACAAACGTCAAAACTCCTAAACTCCTGAACTCCTAAACTCCTTCACCCCCCCCAACGTAAACGTTTTCAATTAAATTTTGCAAAAAGACGGCCTGCCTACACCTATTATTTATATTTATAACGTATCTTTGCAGCCGATTTACGCCTTTTCGAAGACAATAACAATTATTTAAAACATACAAATATGAAGAAAATTTTTACCCTTATGGCCATGATGCTCGCCTTGGTGGGCACCGCCAAAGCCGCTGACGTCACTTTGTTCAGCGCTGATTTCACACAAAGCCCCTGGGCTGGACATGTGTTCACCCACCAGGAGGAGTTCCACGGAATTTATTGCTACAGTAATTCCGACCAAAACAATTGCGGCTCCATCTCCGCCGATGGCGTGATGAGCTACATGAATGGCGGCAATATTAATAGCAACCGCTATTATGCCATTAAACTTAGCAACGTCAACGGCAGTATCAATGTGAAGTTCACAATGAATGGTAGCAAATCTATCAAATACGCCATTGGTGAAGAAAGCAATTACAATGGCTCTACGGCCAATAATGCGATTGAGCTGAAGAACTCTTCTGAATACACAGTCAATTACTCTATGACAAGTAATGGCACTAACGCAATTCTCTATTTCGGACGGCAAGGATCAGGAACCACTTCCGGCCTCATGGGCATTGAAATCACTACGCCCGATGCAAGTACGGTCATCACCAAGGAACTGACCGCCGTCACCCTGAACGGCGAGGCCATCAGCGCCACCGACCTGAGCAAGCTGAAGACCAATAAGACCCTCACCGTGAGCGATGAGTTCGACGGACTGCCCCAGGTGAAATACACCGTGACCACCACCACCAACGGCGTGCCCGCCAACGATGACTATGCCGTGGAGCTTGAAGAGCAGACCGACGGCACCTATGTCGGAACCTTCACCTACGAGGGCGAAGACTATACCATCATCTTCACCGGCATCAGCATGAATGACGTGTTCGTGGTTACAGAGAACGAGACGCAGCTTCTCCTCACCAAGGCCAATATTGAAGGCCAATTATATCTGAACGTGACCACCAACAACTGGAACAATGGAAAGACATACGGTGGCATCAGCGGCGACTTCTATAACATGTCGTCCGCAGACAGGAAGCTGACAATCAAGGTGAAAGGCGCCGTGGGCGTGGAGGCTTTCGTGCAGAACACTAACTCCGGCCGTTCTTACTACATTAACGACCAAATCATCGACCATCCGGCAACGGGCGTGGCAGGTTCGGGCATCATTCCCATCGAATCTGGGGAAACAACCGTGACACTAGGCGGCAATGGTGCCTCCGTATATCCCGTCTATGTGGTCTTCTACACCGAAATGCCTGTAACTGGCGTGGCCTACACCATTCCCGCCGGCGGTCTGGGCACCCTGGTGAGCGACAAGGACCTCGACTTCTCGAGTGTGGAAGGCGTGAACGTGTATATTGCCACCGGCCTGAACGCTCAGAAGAATTGCGTGGCCGTGAAGAAAGTGCAGGGCGCCATCCAGGCCGGCACCGCCATCCTCGTGGAGGGCACGCCCGGTGAAATCACCATTGCCGAGGCAACCGCCGACACTTATGCCGACGTCAGCGGCAACAAGCTCGTGGGAAGCGCCACTGAGAGCACCAACCTCGACGGCGTGGCCTGCTTCGTGGTCAGCGCCAGCGACGGAAAGTTCCATCCCTGCTCGGGCGGCACCCTGGCAGCCGGAAAGGCTTATCTCGACGTTGATCCCGAGGACATGTCCGCCGATGCCAAGCTTGCCATCGAGGAAATCGTGGAGGGCGGCGCAACAGCCATCAGCAGCGTGAGCAGCGTGAACAACGACAACGCCATTTACAACCTGCAGGGCGTGCGCGTGGAGAAGGCCCGCAAAGGCATCTACATCGTGAACGGAAAGAAGGTAATCTATTAAAAAATAACAACAACAAACGA
>JAEEGL010846996.1_pt1 | contig 24325 bp, 25 predicted proteins | sample 9134231 | NCBI WGS metagenome assembly JAEEGL01 (sample SAMN16246548, study PRJNA631951) | gut metagenome | biome: gut microbiome; feature: rumen; material: fiber-attached | host: Bos | place: Iran: Karaj | collected 2018-10
GATTGTATCAGACCTGCAGAAGCAATACTTCTTACAGCTGCCCAAGGCTTATTGACGAAACTGTATAATGGGCATCATAAGGGATTTGAAGGACAAGAATCACGCCTCTATAATGTCATACAAGAGGCATTTCCATCCTTTATGACAAACAGGTACATAAGTGTCACGCAAAGATTTATGCTATTTGCTGCCAGTTTTAATCCTTCCCTTTTCAGGTTGATAAACTTGATACGTCGTGTTCTAAAATCATAGTTGATGCCTCTGTTTTCAATCATAATTCCTGCATATAATTCAGAGGATTCTGTCAGTAGATGTCTTGAATCGATATTGACTCAAGATGAGAATGATTATGAGTTGATAATCGTAGATGATGGTTCAACTGATTTGACAGGCGCTATTCTGGATGATCTCGCGAGAAAAGTCACTCATTTAAAGGTAATTCATAATAAGACCAATTTAGGTGTTTCGGTTGCACGTAATAAAGGTATTGATGTTTCTCAAGGTGACTATCTGCTTTTTATTGATAGCGATGATTATATCGGGCAGGGTTATTTGAGTGCTATTCATGATGCTATTGATGCCGACAAGGCCGATATCTTTATTTGGGGAATAACGAAAATAGCTAATAATGCTTCTCCCAAGGTTATCTCCCCACCTTGTTTTACTACATTTGAACGGTTTGATTTTTTATCTTCATTCCTGCCTAGTCAATTGGATTGTGGTATATATGGTTATGTCGCAAATAAAGCAGTAAGAAGAAGTCTTATCGAGAAAAATCGTATCAGATTTGATACTGATCTTCGTTTATTGGAAGATTATGACTTCTTTTTATCGTGTTATAGGTATTCCGAAAGAATTTGCCTATTCGCGCTTTTCGATTATTTCTATATATTGCCAGCCATCTCGTTAAACTCAATATCAAGAATTGGTGACGTTGATTATAAAAGGCTGATAGAGGTTCACCAAAAGTGTCTCGATATACTCGATGAGAATGGAATTCATGACGAAGATAATGTAAATCTGATTGACATGACAATTTCCAATCTGGTCGTATCTGCATTGTTTGAGATGTCTCCAGTCTCTCGTGGGTCTCTTAATAAGTTGATGGCAGAATTGAGCCCCTGGATTCCGGTCATGGAGACAAATGGCTCGAGAAAAATGAAACTGATCAAATCCTGGATAAATAAAAACAAGCGGAAATCACTTTTGTTTTACTTGTCTCTTAGGGCATTTTACCATAAATATCAGGTGCATAGTAGATGAATATTGTTTTATATGGTCATGGAGGGAGTCGCAATCATGGTTGTGAGGCGATTGTTCGTTCTACCATCAAGCTTTTAGGTAGCGGACATAAATACACACTTTTGAGTGAACGTCCCGAAGATGATATAAAATACGAACTGGATGCTATTGCTACAGTGATTCCATCGAAGAATTCCCTGCCGACAGGATTTCGGCGTCTGTTGTATTTGATAGAGATGGTTCTCTGTCATTCTGATAGAGTTTATTATAAGTATGTTTATCACTCGTTTATACACCGGATTGGGCCATGCGATTTGGCAGTAGCAATCGGAGGTGACAATTATTGCTACAATGGAATGTACGAGCGGTTTTCGGTGATGAACGAGCGGTTCAGAAAGAAAGGTATCAGGACATGTCTGTGGGGATGTTCTATCGAGAGTGAACGTCTTGATAAGAAACTGATTAATGACTTAAGGGGTTTTTCGTTCATTTATGCCAGAGAGCAGATAACATATCAATGCTTATTGCGATCTGGCATAAAGAATGTCGTTCACCTCCCTGATCCGGCCTTCAGTCTCCCGATGTTGCAACCACGTCATTTCCCTTATCCGTCTGAAATAGAGTATGTAGGAATAAATGTCAGTCCATTGGTCATCAAACAGGAGACAAGTCACGATGTGCTCATTAACTCGTTCGTCCGGCTTATTAAGTATATTATTGAAGAAACCGATTATGGAGTTCTACTCTTGCCACATGTGATTTGGAAGTCGAATGATGACAGGGAACCTTTGTCGTTGCTCTTCCATTCTTTTGCCGGTACAGGACGGGTCTTTATAATAGATGATTGCAATTGTATGGAGATGAAGGGTTACATATCAAAATGTCGCTTTTTGGTCGCTGCCCGTACTCACGCATCCATCGCTGGTTACTCTCAGTCTATCCCGACAATGGTAATAGGCTATTCGGTGAAGTCAACAGGTATCGCCCGTGATATTTTTGGCAATGATAATCCTTATGTCATTCCAGTCCAGGATATTAAAGATCCTGATGATCTTATAACTAGGTTCAGATGGCTTCAAAAGAATGAGCAACCGATCATAGATCATATGAGAGCTTTCATACCTCAGTATGCGGAATCTACATCTAAGGTTCACAAACTAATCGGATTATCAGAATGAGTGTTCAAGGCGATAAACTCATACTGAAAAATACACTTCTTTTATATCTCAGACAATTTATTGTTCTGAGCGTTGCCTTGTTTACATCCAGAGTGGTATTGAAAACTTTGGGGGCGGAAGACTATGGAATATATGGAGTAGTTGGTGGGATAGTCTCTCTATTTGGGTTTCTCAATGCGTCGCTTTCTTCTGCAACATCAAGGTTTATCACATTCGAGATGGGGAAAGGGAATGCTTCGGCATTGAGGGATACCTTCTCTTCAGCAGTCATATGTCATATATGCATAGCACTGGTGATCATATTCTTTTCAGAGACGATCGGCCTTTGGTTACTTAAGAATAAAATGGTCATTCCAGAAGAAAGGATGGGGGCGGCCTTATTGGTGTTTCACCTTTCTATCATTTCTGCCGCAATTGGTATCACGCAGGTACCATATTCTGCCTCAATTATTTCTCATGAAAGAATAGATATATATGCTTATGTAGAGATTGTCACGGCATTCCTTAAACTGATGATAGTATATATTCTGGTCTTAGGAAATATTGACAAGTTAATTCTTTATAGTATATTACATTTTATTCTTTCTGTAGGCCTAATGTTATACTACAGAATCTTCTGTATAATCCGTTTCCCTGAATGTCGCTTTTCTTTTGTCATCAATAAACCATTGCTTAAGAGAATGCTATTATTCTCTGGGTGGGACATGTTCGGGAATCTAAGTGTTACTGCACGGACCCAGGGCATTAATATTTTGATCAATATGTTTTTTGGAGTTGTGGCAAATGCCGCATCATCCATTGCTGGACAGGTGCGTGGAGCCGTGATGTCGTTTTCCTCTAATATATTAATGTCAGTAAAACCACAAATCATCAAATCATTTGCTGCAGAGGATTTTCAAAGGACAAAGCAATTGCTTTTGAATTCCACTCTAATCATTTTTTATTTGATGAGTTTGTTGACAGTTCCATTGATTGCAGAAATTGATTTCGTTTTGGATATTTGGCTGGATAAAGTACCTCCTTATAGTTCGGTGTTTTGTTGTTTCGTGCTTATATTCAATTTCTTTTCTGCCTTAGCAATGCTTTATCTCACGATTCCTCATGCTGCTGAACAGAACAAAAAGCCCAGTTTGATTAATGGTGTAATGTATATTATGGCAGTGCCGATAACATATGTTGTATTCCGTTTCTGCAAAGTTATCTGGTTCCCCTATCTGTACAATGTGCTGACAATGATAGCCGGCTTCACAGTGATTGCATTACTCGCGTGCAAATATCTTCCCACTTTATCTGTAAAAGAGGTCTTTACGACTTTTCTAAAAAATGCTTTTCTTGTCCTAATCACATTCGGTGTCCTGATTCTGATTAAAAAATCACTTGCGCCGTCATGGAAGCGATTTGTTTTAATTCTTAGTTGCTCATCAGTTACTCTCCTTTTATTGGCATTTTTCATAGGTGTCAACAAGGAACAGAGGAATGATTTCATTAGTTTCGTCAGGAATAAGAAATGGAAGAGGTAGTATCAGTAATAGTTTGCTGTTATAATGGAAGTAATCATCTTGAGAATTGTTTCTCATGCCTTTTGAATCAGAGTTATTCTCGATTGGAAGTCTTATTCGTAGATGATGGCTCAACCGATGATTCGTATGAAAAATCTTTAAGTTACTCTAGCCTTTTCAGTGGGATGGGGGGGAGATTATTGTGTTTCTCACAAGAGAATAAAGGTGTAGGTGCCGCGGCTTCCTTGGCACTTTCACACGCATCTGGTGAGTATGTCTGTTGTTATGATATAGACGACATATTGTATGATGATTCTATTAAGGAGATGGTTTCATTTCTAGATTCTAACCCTTCGTATGATATAGTCAGAACAAATGGTTTCAAAGAAGACGGCAAAGGTAGGAAATCACTATTTGTCCTCTCTGAAACAGAAAAGCAGCAAACTGATTTGTTTGAGGATATCTTGTTAGGACGAATCAATAATTGGGCCGGCAGTTATATGATTCGATCGTCAGCATTATGGGAAGTCTATCCTTCTCATACAATTAATGAATCTAGATACGGCCAGAACCTTCAGTTGCTCCTATCTGTATCTTATGGTAGGAAAGCTGGTTTTATAGACAAACCTTTGATGGAATACAGGTTTAATCCCGATTCATTTACTAATAAGGACAAGGATTATCATAATAGACTTGAAAAGTTATTGGGGTTTAAGTCCATCAGGCTGTCTATTTTGGATCATCTTGAATTGGATCGGAATTATTATATTTTATTGGACATTGAGTACTTGACAATGATGATGGATCTGGATCTTCAATACAATAAGTCAGACAGATTCATTTTTCATTATGATTGTTTAAAGACACTTCATCAACCGAGTTACATTTATACTTATTATTATCACAAGTTTAAGGGTAATAATATGATTTGTCTTTTTTATAGACTTAAATCGTATTTTTCCCGCTCTCGATAATACTCAAGAAGCATTTTTAGGAATAGTGTCCTTCACATCGTTTCAATTCTGGATGGTTTTTCCATTCTTGTTTGCGGTTTACTGGCTGATCCCTTTTAAGCGACCAGTAATGAAGAAGGCTTTTCTTCTAATCGCAAGCATTACGATGTACATGTTATGGAATCCATCATTTGTCATAGTGATGGCAGGCGTTTGTCTTTTGACTTTTTGGGCCGGATTAGTCGTAGAAACGAGATGTGGGATTAATAAGCAATGGATGATTGTTCTCATGGTGATGTTTTCCTTAACACCACTTATAGTATTCAAATACTGGAACTTTATCGTCTCAACAATTAATAGTATATCAGTTAATCGTTTGCATATTCCCGGTCTTAATTGGGCCGTCCCTGTCGGTATCAGTTTCTACACTTTTCAATCATTGGGATATGTGTTTGATGTGAAAAGAGGTAAGATCCAAGCCGAAAGGAATCTCTTGGATTATTCACTGTTCGTCTGCTTTTTCCCACAGATAATGTGTGGACCGATCAGTAAGGGAGAAGAGTTGATTCCACAATTGAAGAATCCAGGAAGATTCAACAGTGAGTTGGCGACAAGTGGATTCCATCTAATGATCTGGGGGATGTTCATGAAATTTGTCTTGGCTGACAGGCTAGGTCTTTTTGTCGATTCAATTTATACCAGTCCAGGTCAATATTCCGGAGCGAATATACTTCTGGCTACCTTACTGTACTCCTTTCAGATCTATGGGGATTTTGCCGGCTATTCTTTCATGGCGGTAGGTATTGCGGGATTATTGGGTTTCAGATTGATCAATAATTTCCGCCGTCCATATTTTGCATTAACAATTACCGACTTTTGGAAGCGTTGGCATATATCTTTGACCAGATGGTTGAAGGAGAATATATACATTCCGCTTGGAGGCAATCGAAAAGGAGTATGGCGCACTTATTTCAATATTCTGGTTACTTTCTTGGTCAGTGGTATTTGGCATGGTGCAGCATGGACATTTGTCATATGGGGCGTGCTTCATGGAGTGGCTCAATGTGTAGAGAGGGCGGTTGGGGTTTCGAGAGTGACAGAGGTAACGGTAATGAGAAGAATAATGATGACACTTAGTTGTTTCATCATCGTCTCATTCCTGTGGATTCCATTCAGGGCAGCGTCGATGTCCGAATCTTATAACATCATCGCTCGGGTTTTTACTTCTTTTGGCTGCCTGGATTTACGCTTCATGGGAACCGACTACCTGTATACTATCGTGCTTGTGCTCCCGATAGTATTCTGTAAGGATCTATATGATGAGTTCGTTAGACCGAAGAAACCAATGAAATTGTTTGAAACTGAGTCCGTCAAGTGGGGTCTTAGTGCATTGGCTTTGGTTTTCATACTGGCGTTCGGAGTACTTGACAGTACCCAATTTATTTATTCGGGTTTTTGATCTTATGAAGAAGTTCTTGTTATCTATAGCCTGTTTCTTTGTTGTTCTAATTGCAGCAGATCTGTCGTACGGGTTGTGTTGCAACTATTTGAACGACCATCCGAAGCGCGGCGAGACATTCTACAGGAACTATATTGTCAACGAATCAAATGATGATATGATAATGTTTGGATCATCCAGGATGGTCCATCATTATGTATCGAACATTCTTTTCGATTCTTTAGGTATGGCGGTCTGGAATGCCGGAGCTGACGGGATGGGTATTATCATGAACTATGGTTACCTTGAGCTATTGCTACGTCATCATACTCCCAAAGTCATATTGTACGACTTGTCTCCATATGATATCTGCCTGGAAGATAATGTTAAGCAGTTGAGGAATCTTCGGCCTTATGCCGCTGTAAAGGAAATCAGGGATTTAATCAAGTCGGTCGAGCCCTTGGAATTGGTTAAGCTGCATTCTCGTTTATTCATGTACAATTCTTCTTTATTGCCTTTGATACGCGATTATTTCAAACCAGGTGGAAAGGGAAAAGACAATGGATACAGAGCGTTGTCTGGTTTTATGGATGAAACGATGAATAATGATGAAGAGACCGTTCCTGATATTGATTCTAGGATTGATGAAATAAAGATCGGTATGCTTGAAAAATTTGTTTCAAAGTGTAAGAATGAAGGTATTCAATTAATATTCTTGGTGTCACCTGAGTTTTGCACTAAACAAACGTCCTTTTCAGATAGAGTCGAGAGCTTGATCAAGGACCGTGTCTTGTTCTTCAATTATTCATTTGTTGAAGGTATTTCAAATGATAAATCTCTGTTCCAGGATAGGGGGCACCTCAATAATGATGGAGCGGTATTATTCACACGATTATTGTCAGAGCGACTGAAGTCGGTTATTGCTTCATGAAAATAAAGGTTTTCATCGCAATCCATTATTTGGAAATCGGCGGGGCTGAGATCAGCCTCATCGGTTTGCTGCAGGTCTTGGACTACAGCAAGTACGACGTGGACTTGTTCGTCTATAGCCATAGGGGAGAGTTGATGGAGTTCATCCCCAAGGAAGTGAACCTTTTGCCTGAGATTCCTGAATATGCCCAGATTGAGAGGCCGATGAAGGATGCCTTGAAGGATGGATATTTGAGAATCGTACTGAGACGCCTGTGGGCAAAGAGGTGTTTTGCCAGTTACAAGAAAAGAAAGAATCCGATTGACAACGGGGCATTATTTGGTTATGTGTTTGACTCGGTGACACCGGCTCTTCCTTCGTTGGAGTATCTTGGTGAATATGATCTTGCCATCAGTTTCCTAACCCCTCACAACATAGTGGATGACAAGGTACGAGCTAAGAAGAAAGCGGCATGGATCCATACGGACTATTCAAAGATAGATGTCGATTCAGAGTTGGAGCTACCGGTCTGGTCAAAGTTCGACCATGTGGTCAGTATCTCAGACAAGGTGACGGAGAACTTCCTTTCGGTTTTTCCTTCTTTGAAAGATAAGATCATCCGTATTGATAACATCCTTTCTACTAAGTTTGTCAGGGAACGGGCAGAACAAATACCAGTTGAGGTTGTGGAAAAAGAAATGCCGAAGAAAGAGGGGAGGATTAATCTCCTGTCAGTTGGACGGTTCTGCTATGCCAAAAACTATGACAATGTGCCGGACATATGCCGTAGGATTGTTGAGTCGGGAATTGATGTTTGCTGGTACCTGATAGGGTTCGGTGGAGACGAGGCTTTGATCCGGAGGAAGATTGCGGAGGCAGGGATGCAAGGTCATGTGATTATACTGGGTAAGAAGTCCAACCCATATCCATACATGAAGGCATGTGACATTTATGTCCAGCCTTCTCGCTATGAGGGTAATTCCGTTACGGTTAGGGAGGCGCAGATCTTCTGCAAGCCGGTAGTTGTGACTGATTATCCGACTGCCAGAAATCAGATAAAGGATGGGATTGACGGAGTGATTGTTCCGATGGATAATGTGGGGTGCGCGCTCAAGATTGGGGAACTTATAAAAGATGTATCCAAATTGTCTTCAGTGAGCGGGCACCTGTCCCGTACAGATTACGGTAATGAGACAATAATAGATCCAATAGAGGCTTTGATTAGTTGATTGTTTCTTATAAGTGGATAAAGAAAGAATTGTATATTTAGACGTTATTCGAGTGGTAGCATGCATGATGGTTATCCTCATGCATTCCCCATTGCCCGGTAATGGGGCTCCTGCCTTTGTCATGACTGGAATCAGTTTCGTAACGGCACCGTGTATCGGCTTATTTTTTATGGTTAGCGGTTCTTTACTACTGCCGGTAAGAACAACAATGAAAGCATTTTATAAAAAGAGATTGCTCAAAGTCGTTATCCCTACCTTGGTCTGGACAATTGTTTATCTTATCATCAGTTGGGGTGACGGCATGCTCTCAAGTCATCAGTTACTAATCAATGCAATCTCAATTCCTTTTTACCCTCAAAGGAATGGTATCATGTGGTTTATGTACACACTTATAGGTCAATATCTTTTATCTCCTATTATTTCTCCCTGGCTTAATAAAGCTACAAAAAAAGAAGTGGAATTCGTTCTATGTTTATGGTTTATTAGTCTATGCTTGCCACTTATATCAAGATATATAATTGTGAGTGATACTGGTATTTTGTATTATTTCTCTGGATTGCGGGGTATTATTTATTAGGATACTATATTACTAGATTTCAGCCGAGGATAGGTATCTTGCCCAGTGCCTTTATGATAGTCTTGCCAGTCATCGTGTGTGGATTAACCATTAAGTATGCCCCAAACATGGATTTCTACAAGACCTTTTGGTATCTGAGTATTTTTGTAGCTTCTATGACATGTGGGTGGTTCTGCATCTTAAAGAAGATACAGTTCCGTAGTTGTAGTATTGTTTATATTGCTAGTTCGTTGTCTTTTGGCGTGTTTCTATGCCATATATTGATTATGCGATCCTTATTGTGGAGATGTGGATGGATTAGTAACAGTGGATGGTTTTCGCAGATTTTGTTCACGACAATCCTGACTGTTTGCATTGCTTTTGTCTTTTGCTATTTGGTAGCTTTACTGCCATTGGGGAAGTATTTAATTGGATGCCAGATTAATAATACCATACGATAAGTATTTGTGCATGATTCTGGTTTTGTAATTAATGACATTTCATTTTTGATTTTGTATACAACACCTTTATGAGATTATTAGATCCATATTTTTACCGTTCAGCTCATTTAATTATCGTATCTATTTTTTCTCTATACTTTTTAGTATTAATAAATAGGAAAACTGCCAGTTCGCTTCTAAGAAGGAGGCATACTAATTATTTAGTTTTTATCTATGCTATTATTTTTATAATGGTTGTAGGCCTTCGACCAAATTCTGCTGCTTTTGGAGATACTGTAACTGTTGTTCATACTTATAATCAGTTTAGCCATCTATCAGATCCAATCGATTTTACGAGGGATGCTTTGTTCTATTATTTTATGTGGGGATGCTCAAGATTATTTGATGTCAATGTTTTTTTCCTCATTCTTGAGTTTATATATATTGTTCCAATGATTGTCGCGTGTTCACGCTTCTACAAAAATAATTCTGATATCGGCCTTTTGTTTTGTTTGTCCGCATTTTCTTTTTTTACATATGGCGTTAATGGCATGAGAAATGGTGCGGCATGTAGTTTAGTTCTTCTCGCCATCTCACTGATTCGAGGAAAAACAATTGAAAGATTATTAAGTATCCTTTTCTCAGCAATTGCAATAGGTTTTCACACTTCAACCATTCTCCCTGTTGTCTGCATGTTTGCAGCTTATTTGATAAAAAACAAAAATGTGATGTTTTTAGTTTGGGGAGCCTCTATTATTATTAGCTTGGCAATTGGAGATGTCATATCCACTTTTTTTTCAAATCTAGGTTTTGATGACAGACTCTCTTCATATATTCAAATGGGGCTGGAGGGTGGTGTGTATACTAAAACTGGCTTCCGGTGGGATTTCCTTTTATATAGTTCTGTGCCAATTGTATTAGGTTACTTGATAATTATCAAGAAAGGAGTTTTCGATCCTAATTATTTATTTCTGTTAGGAACATATATTTATGCTAATTCATTCTGGATAATGGTTATAAGGGCCGAGTATTCAAATAGATTTGCATATCTATCATGGTTCCTTTACCCGATTGTTCTATCATACCCTTTATTTAAATTGAAAATATGGCCTAAATCACAGGGGGTAAAGTCAGCATTAGTCATGTTCGGTCATTTGTTGTTCACCCTCATTATGGTCTATGTTGTTTGATGATTCCGCGTATTATTCACTATTGTTGGTTCGGGAATAATCCCCTTCCTAGTTCCGCCTTAAAATGTATCTCTAGTTGGGAGCAATATTTTCCTGATTATGAGATCCGGCAATGGAACGAAAAAAACTTTGATGTTAATTTAATTCCATATACTGCTGAAGCCTACAAAATGCGGAAGTATGCATTCGTAAGTGATTATGCCCGTTTTTGGATACTATATCATTATGGAGGTCTTTATTTTGACACAGATGTCCAAATTGTTAATTCCTTGAACGCCATAATTGAACAGGGGGCTTTCATGGGCCGAGAAGCAGGAACTAAAGGGAAAGTAGCACCTGGTTTAGGGTTAGGTGTAGAACCACATCACTCATTATATGGGGAGTTGCTCGATGAGTATTCTTCATTACGTTTTTTAAGCAGTGATGGTACATTGAATCAAAAGACGATTGTTGATTATACTACTGATGTATTGATTAGAAAAGGTTTATTGTTGGAGGATGTTTTGCAAGAGATTGAAGGTATTACTGTTTACCCATCAGAGTACATGTGCCCAATGGATTCGACGAGTGGGATTATCAGAATGACCCATAATACCGTAACTATTCATCATTATGATTGCTCTTGGTTAGATCATAAGAGTATAAGATGGCGATTACATCTTCTTAAAAATACAGTTAACAGACTCCTATACTTTTTTCGATTGAAACGATGATTAATTATGCCCAAGGTATCAGTTATAATAGGTATTTATAATTGTGCTTCTACTTTACAAGAGGCTCTAGACTCCCTTTATTCTCAGACATTTCAAGATTTTGATATCATCCTATGTGATGATGGATCCACTGATGGTACATTGGAACTTGCATCACAAAATGCTGAGAAGCATGATAATATAATATTGCTGCATAACCAGACTAATCTAGGTCTCAATGTTACATTGAATAGGTGTTTATCAAGTGCTACCGGCGAGTTTATTGCCCGTATGGATGGCGATGATGTCTCTTTACCGGATCGTTTCGAAAAAGAAGTATCTTTTCTAGATGCGCATCCGGAATATGCTATTGTCAGCACACCGATGTTATACTTTGATGAAGATGGTGTTTTTGGTCGAGGAGTAGCTGGTGGATATGAACCTGACATCAAGTCTTTAGAGAAAGGTTCCCCATTCTGTCATGCGCCTTCAATGGTGAGGAAGACTGCTTTTGACAGAGTTAATGGGTATTCTGAATCCAGATTTCTCATCAGATATGAAGATTATGATTTGTGGACTCGGATGTTTAAAGCGGGATTTCGCGGCTTTGTATTAGATGAGTGTTTATATGCCATGCGAGATGACCGTAATGCATATTCACGGCGAGGCATAAAGGTCAGAATAAATGGGATATACGCTCATTATCTAGCTTACAGATCGTTACCTCTGTCCTTCTCTGCATTTTTAAAGTATTCTATAAGAGTTATTATTCTTGGATTTCTCCCTCGTTTTGTTTATACCAAACTTCATAAGAATAAAATGTCAAAGAGAATTTTAATCTCTTAGGGAGACAATAATGGATAAGTATGAAATCATATAAAAAACTGCTTAACGAGGCGGCGAAAAACAGCCAGGTATTAAAAGAGTTGTCTCATGAGGAGTTGGTTTCCCTTAATAAGTGCCTTCTGGGCATCCTGAATGATATCGCATCCTTATGTGAAAGGAATGATTTGACATATATGCTTGGCGGTGGTAGTTGCTTGGGTGCAATACGTCATCATGGTTTTATTCCTTGGGATGATGATTTGGACCTTCTCATGCCAAGGCCAGATTATGACAAGTTCATTGATTTGCTTGACAAGGGCCATCTGGGGGAAAGGTATTCTCATACATACCCAAATAAGCATGCCGATTCTCCATCGATGTTTCTGAAGGTTTACAAGAAAGAGACCGTCATGATGGGACTTGGAGGCGAGGACTCTCCATATCCACATATGGTATTTATAGACATATTTCCACTGGACGGTTACCCGAAATCTTTGTTTGTCCAGAGAATAAAGGGATTGATTGCTAATTCATTGCGCCTGTGTGCGAATATGGTCGCGGAATCTCGACCTATGAATGCTCGACAGAAGGAGTTTTATTCTTCTAATAAAGATCTTTATAGAATGGTTAGGGGGCGCCGGGTCGTTGGGAAAGCACTTTCGATAATTCCTCATAAGTTTTGGGTTTGTTGGTTCGATTCCTTGGTACGTAATCCGGATATGACCGGACTGGTAAGTATTCCGACTGGTAGGAAATTATATAATGGAGAAGTATTTCCTGCTTCTTTGCTTGTTAATACCATAAGGACTTCATTTGAAGGAGTAGATGTTCCGATACCTCAAGGATATGATCAGTATCTGAAGAATCTATATGGGGACTATATGATAATTCCTCCTCCTGAAGAACGGGAAAGACATTTCTATACCAGTTTGGTCTTGAATTAAGATTGGTGAAGAAGAAACTTATACGAGTCACTACTGCTGACATCAGCCTGGCCGGTTTGCTCAAGGGACAGCTCCGCTTTTTGAACCGTGAGTTCGAGGTTGTCGGTCTTGCTTCCGATACAGGTGTTCTAGCATCTGTTGGGGAACGAGAGGGAATTAGGGTGATTGATGTTCCCATGCACAGGGAGATATCCATCTGGAGTGACCTTTTCTGTCTTTTTAAGCTCATACGGCTATTCAGGAAGGAGAAACCCTTCATTGTCCATTCCAACACGCCCAAGGGCAGTTTGCTCTCCATGATGGCAGCTTTGGTCTCGGGGGTCCCTCATCGCATCTACACAGTCACGGGTCTGAGATACCAGGGTGCTTCAGGAATAAGCCGGTGGGTGCTGAAGACCATGGAGAGGATTACCTGCGCATGTGCCAATAAGGTGATTCCCGAAGGACAGGGTGTGAAGAGTACCTTGAGGTCGGACCATATAACAAGGAAACATCTCGAAGTTATCCTTAACGGAAACATCAACGGCATTGACACGGCTTTTTTCTCTGTTGAGGCTTGCCCTGAAACTCGTTTTCCCTTAAGGATTGAACTTGGGCTTGGTGACGATGATTTCGCATTCATTTTCATAGGAAGGATTGTTCGGGACAAGGGCATGAACGAACTTGCTGACGCCATGAGGAATCTGGCAGTCATGCATCCGGAATGCAAACTTATCCTTGTCGGTTCTTTTGAAACCGAACTTGATCCTCTTCTACCTGGGAATGAAAGTTTCTTCAAATCATCGCCCAACGTGGTGTTCGTAGGCCATCAACAGGATGTCAGGCCTTACCTTGTCGCAGCTGATGCACTGGTATTCCCTTCCTATAGGGAAGGCTTTCCGAATGTGGTGATGCAGGCGGGAGCCATGGGACTCCCGTCTATCGTTACTGATATAAATGGATGCAATGAGATCGTTATCGATGGGGAGAATGGCAGGATTATACCTCCCAGGGATGAAGCCGGGTTGGAATCAATGATGACCTGGTTTATCGAAAACCGCGTGGAAGTCTCTTCCATGGCTGGAAGGGCAGAGCGGAGGATCAAGGCCAGATACGAACAGAAGGATGTCTGGTACGCAATCATGAATATGTATCTATCTTTGGACAGATGATATACAGGAATCATATCAAAAGACTTTTGGACATCATTCTGTCGGGTATTGCCCTTCTACTGGCAGGGTGGTTTATCCTCCTGGTCGCTATATGGCTTCATTTTGCCAATAAGGGAGCCGGGGCTTTCTTTTATCAGGAACGACCTGGAAAAGATGCCAAGGTGTTCAGGCTGATTAAATTCAAGACAATGACTGATGAAAAGGACCCGGAAGGCAATCTGCTCCCGGATGCCGACAGGTTGACGACAATAGGGAAGTTTATCCGCTCAACCTCGATTGACGAGTTACCGCAACTCATCAATGTCTTGAAAGGGGACATGTCCCTTGTCGGTCCAAGGCCGCTTCTGACCCGGTATCTTCCATTGTATTCTCCTGAGCAGGCTCGCCGGCATGAAGTTCGCCCCGGGATAACAGGATGGGCTCAGTGCCATGGACGAAATAGTCTTACTTGGGGCCAGAAGTTCGAATACGATGTTTGGTATGTTGACCACTGCTCATTGGCAACTGATATAAAAATAGTACTTTTAACAGTTAAAAAAGTTTTAGCCAAGGAAGGAATAACACAAGATGGTCAAGCGACAATGGAACCTTTTAATGGAAATAATTGATATGAAAGATATTGCTATAATAGGAGCCGGTGGCTTCGGTAGAGAAGTTGCGTGCATAATTAGACAAATCAATGAGGTATCTCCAACATGGAACTTTATCGGATTCTACGATGATGACCCATCGTTACAAGGTGTTTCAAATCAATATGGAAAGGTAATGGGGAAGGTCGAGTCTCTAAATACCATAGGGAAGCATATGTCGGTCGTTATTGCGATTGGCTCCCCGGTGGCCATTTCGAATGTTGTAACAAGACTATCGAACCCTAGATTGGATTTTCCAAATATTATCGCACCTTCTGTGACATTTTTGGATAGGGATAGTGTTTCTTTAGGTAAAGGTAACATAATAGGAGCCGGTTGTTCTGTCAGTTGTAATATAAGTATAGGCAATTTCACTGTTATTAATTGCATGACCCAAATTGGGCATGATGTTACCATGGGTGATTGTAATGTCATCATGCCTTCGTGCAATATATCGGGAGGAGTCAGGATCGGAAATTGTAACTTTCTGGGTGTTAAATCTATTGTCCTGCAGTATCTGAGTATCGGTAATAATACAAGGATTGGGGCCGCTAGTGTTGTGATGAGGAATACAAAGGATAATTTGTTATATCTAGGCAATCCCGCAAAAGGAATTGAGGTGTGACGATGGATTCCATGATCTTTTCATATTAATTGTGTCGAAATGTTACCTGGTTTTGTGTTTCATCATATTGGAATAGCTGTATATGACATAGAAAGTACTGCACGTTATTACATCGATGCTGGGTATAAGAAAAGTGAAAGCATATATGATCCTGTGCAGAATGTCCAGATTTGTTTCCTTTTAAAAGAAGGGATGCCAAAAATAGAATTGTTAGCCCCTAGGGATAATACTTCTCCTGTGAGCACAATTCTGGAGAAGAATGGAGTCTCTCCGTATCATATTTGTTATGAAGTGAATAATCTGGAAAGTGCAATTTCGGATCTCAGGCAGTTGAAGTATTTGCTGGTAAAAAGACCAGAATACGCGTGCGCCATTGATAATAGAAGAGTTTGTTTCATGTTCAATAAAAGTGTTGGACTGATTGAACTCCTTGAGAAATAGTTTTATGAATCAATTTTTTGTTTTTAGAAATTATACCGTAGAATTATTATTTTCACATGAGTATGCTTTTTCAGGCTATGATGATATTTCTGTTATACCTGAAAATGCACAAGGTTACGTGTGGTTTTATACCATCCCTCTTGATCCTTCTCCAGAATTTGTAAAAGAAAGGATTGTTGGATATGTTCAAGAATTTCTATTTGTCTTGTCAAAGATAAATAGCAATCGTCTTGTTTTGGCCTTGACGATTGAACCGTTATTCTATTTCAAATTCCAAGATATTGATCAGGGAGTTATTTCTGCTGTAAAAACCTATAATCAGACTCTTTATGACTATGCGCACACACACCCTAATCTTAAGGTGATTGATTTTGCCAGTTTTACTGAACAGTATGATTCCAGGAATCTGATAGACTGGAAATTTTTCTTTCTTTCCCAAATGGCTGTCAACCCCAAATTGGCCAAGTCCTTCCAGGGATGGTGGAACCTCAAACTTGACGGAATTGCCCTGAAGAGGAAGAAATGCCTGGTTCTTGATTTGGACAATACATTATGGGGCGGAATACTTGGCGAGGATGGCGTGGAGGGTATTCAAGTGGGCGGTGACTATCCTGGGAATGCCTTTTATTTCTTGCAGAAGTCACTTCTACAACTTATGGAACAAGGCGTCATTCTTGCTGTCTGCAGTAAAAACAATTTGCATGATGTCGAGGAGGTATGGGAAAAGAATCCCTATCAATTGTTGAAAAAATCTCATTTTGCTGCTGTCAGAATAAACTGGACAGATAAACCAGCGAATATTCGTTCTATTGCCGATGAGCTTAATATCGGATTGGACAGTATGGTGTTCTTCGATGACAATCCGTCCGAGAGAGAGTTCGTGCGTCAGTCGCTACCTATGGTTGAAGTCCCTGATTTCCCCGAGCGGCCATACGATATCCCTGTATTCTTTAAAGATTGCGTTGAAAAGTACTTCCGTGTGTATTCATTGACCGAGGAGGACAAAAAGAAGACTGAGCAGTATAAAGCCAATGCGGCCCGAAACAGGGCGGCAATGTCATTTGACGACTATCCCCAGTTTCTTCGCAGTTTAGAATTGAAGTTGAAAATCATGCCCATAGATGACTTCAATAAGGGTAGAATAGCGCAGATGACGCAGAAAACCAACCAGTTTAATCTTACTACCAAGAGATATACCGATGTCGATCTGGACAGGTTGTGTGCGGAAGGTGCTAAGATATGGTGTTTGAGTGTCGCGGACAAATTCGGTGACAGCGGAATCACAGGGGCGCTCATTTATCAAGCCGGTGAGATTGACACTTTCCTGCTCAGTTGCCGTGTACTTGGAAAAGGGATAGAGAAGGTGTTCCTTAAATGTGTCATGGCACTTCTCCGGGAAGAGGGGATACGTTCTGTAAGATCCGAGTATCGTCCCACTGCCAAGAATGGCCAGGTGAGAGACTTCTACGATAATTGCGGTTTCCGTTGTGAGGGAGAAGAGAATGGTATTAAGCACTACAGCATTGATTTGAAAGAAGCTGATCTGACTGTTGATGACTATTATTTGATAATCAAGGATTAATTATGGAAAATAAAATTCTGGAGATCTTGAAAGATGTGTTCAGTCTAGAGACAGTGGACACTACTTGCTCGAAAGAAACTTGTGAAAAGTGGGATTCCATCGGGCTTCTGAATCTTGTGATAGAACTCGAAAGCGAGTTCGATATCTCCATTGAACCGGAGGAGATAGGTAAGATGAAGTCCTTCACGGATATTGTAGCGATCGTTAAGGGAAAGCTCCGTTCTTGAGACAATGGATGATAATAACCAATACGGAACCCTTCAAGTTCAAAGGCAGCTCCTCGAACTGTTGAGGCATTTTGATACCCTTTGTGTCAAAAATGGAATTGAATACAGTCTAAGTAGCGGATCGCTGTTGGGTGCAGTCAGGCACGGAGGATTTATCCCTTGGGATGATGATGTTGACGTGACAGTGAAGCGCAAGGATTTTGAAGCCCTTTTAGCCGCTGCCGGGAATGACCCTGAGGTTTGTATGTCAAGAATCCTATGGCTTGACCGATTCAGATTCTCCTCTGATGCAGGGAAGGACATAGCACCTACTATAGATGTTTTTATTTGGGATAATGTTCCGGAACCGGCCGTTTTGCGTTCGCTTAAATATTTTTCTATAGTATTGTGTCAAGGTCTTTTCAAGGACAGGCCGTCACCTCGCATACCATGGTATAAGCGAGTGTTCATGTGGCCTTTTACTTTGATTGGCCGTATGATTCCATATAACAGGAAAGTAAAGCTCTATGATAAGCTTTCGAAAAAAGGTAACAGGCACATTACAAGGTTTTATGGCGGTTATCATGACCAGTTCCATGCCTTGAAATTCAAGTATCCTGTGTCTCTGATGAAATCGACCGAGCGAATGATGTTTGAAAGTATCGACGTATCTGTCATGACTGAATGGGATGCATACCTAAAGATCATATTCGGCCCTGATTACATGATTCCGACCCCAGTGGCTGAAAGGAGGCCTCGTCATGGCCACCAATTAGTATAGGACGTTCTTTCTTCCAAATACTGGTTGTTATGAGAGAAATGAGTTTACGGGAAATCCAATTATTCAGTTTGGAAATTCTAAAGGACGTTCATTCTTTTTGTGTCAAGAATGGAATTCATTATTCCTTGTGTGGAGGAACACTTATTGGAGCCGTAAGGCATCAAGGTTTCATTCCATGGGATGATGATATCGATATTAATATGCCAAGGGCCGATTACGACCGCTTTTGCCGAATATACCGGTCTGACAGATTCAAACTGATTTCTCCTGATGATAAAGAATCCAGGATTACATTTTCCCGTGTATGTGACACTGTCATGACTTATAGGGAATCTTTCTTCTCTCCATGGACATCAATTGAGACTGGGGTTTGGATAGATATTTTCCCCATGGACGGAGCATCGGACAACTTTACCAGATACCGGATAGAATCATCGATAGTGTCATTCTTTTATGATTTGTCTGTTTCATGCAGGGCTTCACATGAGGACTTTAACAGCAATATGTCATTAGCCTACAAAAGTCGGTTATTCCTTTCCAAATTGCTTTTCATCCCCCATTGGAGGTCATATAACCTATTTATGACAAAACTCTTAAATCGTATAGTACTTCGATTGATTACCAGATACAAATTCGGTGAAACGGGGCACTGGACTCAGTTGTCATGTCCTGTTTATCCACGGAAGGAGTATCACGTCATGACTGGTTTCAATGAATTCATGCCTATGTTGTTCGAGGATGCGGAATTAATGGTATTCAAAGGCTTCCATGAGTATCTTACAGATATATTCGGTGACTACATGACACCGCCTCCAATTGAAAAGAGAACCCGGGGGCACGCTCAGTTTCGGTGTTTTTGGCGATAGATGTACAATAAACTGTTTTAACGTTGAGTCAGATCTCTGAATCTATTTTTATGGAGCCAGGTATTCATTTGTTTTTTTAATCATTTGATAATGAAACATAAATCATTTATCCATCTCTTAGTTTGTCTGACTGTGTCAGGGGTATTCATATCCTGTGATAAACATAGAATTGAGTTTGATAATCTCTCGATAGATCCGAATTCTGGAATTGCCATTGCTGACTTTTCAGGTAATTATGCATGTTCCATCGTGTATGGTGATGATCTGTATAATGCGATGGGGCTGGTTGAAGGTGTAAGGAGGGTGTTCAGGACAAGTTTGCCGTCCTATCATTATTCTGAGGAAGAAAATAGGCAGGAAATACTGATCGGGGATGCTGGCAGAAAGGAGTCCCGGCAATCGTTATCCCTTATTTCGGGTGATGGCTATATCGTCAAGGTCGTCGATCGGAAGCTGGTGATAGCTGGAACGAATGTGGCCTGGACTGCCATTGCATTGTATGATTTTCAAGAAAAGGTTCTTGATAATCCTGATTACCGTATGAATAATACCTTTGTCATTCCACTGAATTTTTCGATGAAGTATGAGACAAAGGACCCACAGTTGCTGGCATATCTTCTGAATCGTGGCTTCTATTTCTCGCTTTCCCATCAATTTGTTGTTTCTTGTCCTGCAGAAGGGAAACTTAATACGGGTCAAGGTGCTGCAGGTGGCGGGAACCATTTTTATTTTGCTCTAAAGAATTCTGATGATTCATCTGCAAAGGTGTTCAAGTACGACATATCGAATCTGAAGAGTGTGGGTAGTACGGAGGCCTTCAATGGAGGGCATGCGAATGATCTTACGTACAACCCGGAATCTAATTGCCTTTATCTCGCACATGGAAAGTCCCAAGGGACGACTTTGACCATTATTTCCTGTAACGACATGAAGGTGGTCAAAGATATTACAATACCGGTAGGGGCCGGCGCGATTACATATAACGCCTCGAAAAAAAAGTATGCTGTGAGCCAGGGGGGGACTACTCTTAATTTTTTGGATGAGTCATTCCAGGCCATTGAATCTTTCGTACGTGAGGCTGTTGAAGGCTATACGGCTCAAGGTATGGGAAGTGATGATTCTTACATCTATTTCCCCATGAGCGGGAAAGGTGAAAATATCATTGTTGTGTACGATTGGTCAGGCGAATATGTTACCACTCTAACACTATCTATTGCAAGCGAATCAGAGAGCCTTTTCTATACAAACGGGAAGTATTATGTCAGTTTTGTGTCAGCAGGTGCCTCGTTATATGAACTAATTCCAGATTTTTATTATCAATATAAATGAATACAGCTATTATCATCGCCGGCGGAACCGGCCACAGGATGGGACAGGACATCCCGAAACAGTTTATCAATGTGTATGACAAACCTGTCCTGATCTACACGTTGGAGGGCTTTCAGAATCACCCCCTTGTCGATGCTATCGAGTTGGTGTGCCTCGACGGATGGCATGATGTTGCATGGGCTTATGCTAAACAGTTTGGGATTGATAAGCTGAAGTGGATTGTGTCCGGAGGAAACAGCGGACAGGAAAGTATCAGGAATGGGGTATTCGGTTTGGAGGACAAGTGCAGTCCTGAAGATATTGTCATTATACATGATGGCATCAGGCCTCTTGTTGAACCTGCCGTTCTTACCGATGTCATCATGAAGGCGAAGGAATTTGGCAACGCAGTTACTTCAATGCCCTATAATGAACAGATATTTGTTGTAAGCAAGGATGATGCAGGCACTACAACACAGTTCATTCCGAGAGAGACTCTCAGGCGGGTATCAACACCTCAGGCGTATCGGTTCGATAGACTAGACTGGGCTTATCACAAGGCTTTTGATGAATGCATAGGCATTTATGGATCATCTTATACAAATACGATGATGGTAGAATTGGGAGAGCGGTTGCATTTTGCAGCTGGTTCCGATAAAAACATCAAACTGACAACTAAGGATGATCTTGAGTTGTTCAAGGGATATCTGAAAATGGATAAAGATAATTGGATAAAATGATTTTTAATAATAACAACTCCTTATACAGGGAAGATCTGCAAAGAATTCTGACCACAGTCAGGGTTGATGGACTGAAAGGGAAGAGCTTCCTCGTTACCGGGGCTACAGGGATGATTGGTTCCTGCCTGATTGACACTTTGATGTTGCTTGACGGTTGTGGTGCAGACATTAAAGTACATGCACTAGGTAGAAATCTTGAAAAAGCCTTTGTTCGTTTTTCATATTGTAAGGACAAAACTGGTTTTTCATTCATTCAGCAGGATGTCAGGGATCCTTTGCCGAAGGATTTGTCGGTCGACTATATTATCCCACTTGCCAGCAATACTCATCCGTTGGCATATTCACAGTTTCCGATAGAGACAATCTTCATTAACATTGACGGTGCTAGACATTCATTGGACCTGGCCACGAGGTGTGGAGCAACCGTAATATATCCTTCATCAGTTGAGATTTACGGCAATGCCCGTGATACCCGGGCGTTTAAGGAAGATGATACCGGAGTCTTGGATTTGTCTAAAGCCCGTTCCTGTTATACAGAGTCAAAGCGTCTTTGCGAGGCGATGTGCCAATCCTATATAAGCGAACGAGATATCGATGTTCGTATTGTAAGATTGAGCAGGGTGTTTGGCCCTACGATGCTTATGGAGGACTCGAAAGCATCCTCACAGTTCATCAAAAAGGCGTTGGCTAAGGAAGATATAGTATTGAAGAGCAAAGGTGAGCAGCTATTCTCATATATTTATGTTATTGATGCTGTTAGTGCCATCCTGACTGTTTTGCTTAGTGGAAAGAAAGGTGAAGCATACAACGTAGCTTCCGAGCAACTCGATATCCATCTTAAAGACTTCGCTTCTGCATGCGCAGAGCATGCGGGAACCAAAGTGATCTTTGATCTCCCTTCTGAAGCAGAACAAAAAGGTTATTCTGTTGCTACAACGGCGATAATGGATGGCTCTAAGTTGCGCAATTGTGGATGGAAACCAATGTATTCTTTTAATGAAGCTATAAAAAGGACATTGGAAATGCTTACATAATAGTATTCATCCACCTTCAATTCTTCCCTTAACATATCCAGCTGCTTCTGAAGTCTGCTATTGCATTGTCAATTGATGATCCAAGAGCTAATTACAATTATTGAGCAATCTAATTATTCTTATTATACTTCTCTGTGTATTAATATTAAACTATATAGTATCTATATCGGAGGCTTTGATAGTATGCGAAGTTTTCGAAAGATACTCATTCGCAAGCGGGATTCATATCAAAACAGGAAATAACGCGGATTTGCTTGAATATAAAGTGTTATATATTATAATATATTCATAGGCTCATGAATTATAATCTGGACTATGTTTCTGACCATTTACGGGAGTTAGTATATCAATCGAATGCTAAGACTCATAAGTTTGATTCCTCCTTATCATATATTTCATATGAGAATGCATTTATTGCACCATATGTAGATTGGAATCTGAGTATTGGCTGTGTTTTGGATAAAAACGGAAAGGTAATAAAAGACTCGGAGTGTTATGAATGGAAGGAAAATGATTATTGCTATGATATTTCGGATGCTATAGTCGAGCATAGGTCAGTAATTTTCCTTGGATTTTTGGTGACTGTTTTTGGACATGCGTTCACCGATAATCTTCGAAAAGCTTGGTTCCTCAAGTTAGATATATGTAAACAATTGTTAGATAATGGTGCTGAGATAGTTTACACTACTTCTGGTAATCGCCAGTTACCAGATTGGATGGTATATGCTTTTTCTTTGGCTGGTATTGATATAAGCAGGGCTAGGATTATCAATAGATTAACAGTATTTGATACAGTGATTGTCCCGGACAACAGTATCTTCGCAATTGGGTCAACTCGGTTATACGGAATGGAATATGTCGGTATAATCAATTCAATAAAGCAGAAATGTTATCAAGATGAGGACTTGCCCGGTTATGAAAAAGTATATTTTTCCAGGTTAAAACTAAAACATAGTAGAGATGTCGGTGAACGGAGCATTATTAAATACTTTAAGAGGGTGGGATATATGATAGTAGCTCCAGAGAGATTGCCCTTATTAGATCAAATACGAATAATGCATTATTGTTCATTTTTCGCCTCAACCGAAGGCTCAGTAGCCCATTTGACATTATTTTGTAGGCCTGGAACGAATGTGGTTTTAATAAACAAAGCAGAATATATTAATCCTCATCAAGTTATGATCAATGAGTTCGCAAATCTTAGCGTTACTTATATTGATGCTCATTACTCTTCTCTGGCAAATCGCCATTATCCGTGGTGGGGACCGTTCTATCTGTATCCATCAAGATTTCTCAAGAGGTTCTTTGGGGGGAAGCATGGGTGTCTGCCATTCTTACGTGTAGATTATTGGTATTATCTTTTAATATATAATAATTTAACTAATAAACTTAAGCCGATAGTCTACAAGATAATAAAAAGGGTAAGTGATTCATTCCTGTTCTCGGACGACGCATCGACTACGCCGGTGAGCGGATCTAGTATTCATCCACCTTCAATTCTATCCTGAACTTATCCAACTGCTTCTGAAGCCTGCGTACCCGGCGGGCGTAGCGGCGTTCTGAGATGCAGTTGTGCACCTCGTCCGGATCCTTGCGGAGATCGTAGAACTCATCGTAATCTCCGTTTTCCCCACCATAGAAATGAATCAGCTTGAAGCGCTTGTCGGCGACGCCGTCATGCTTAAGGACGTTGTGCTCAGACGGCAAGTCGTAATAGTGGTAGTACATATACCTGCGCCACTTGCACGGCTGTTTCCCATTATGCTTTATGACCGGCAGCAGCGACCTTCCCGACATCTCTTCCGGCTTGTCGACTCCGGCGACATCGAGATAGGTAGGCGCGAAATCCAGATTCTGGACAAATGC
>JAEEGL012405345.1_pt1 | contig 24324 bp, 20 predicted proteins | sample 9134231 | NCBI WGS metagenome assembly JAEEGL01 (sample SAMN16246548, study PRJNA631951) | gut metagenome | biome: gut microbiome; feature: rumen; material: fiber-attached | host: Bos | place: Iran: Karaj | collected 2018-10
AGAGTATCCCGATTGGACAGTCGACCTCGAGCTGACCGGACCCTCAGAGATGGGTTCTGCTGCTCAGATCCAGATCATGGAGAACCTGGTATCCCTGAAATACGATGGTATCCTGATCGCTGCATCCGACGCGGAAGCTCTCACCCCCTCGATCAACGCTGCTATCGATGCAGGCGTTCTCGTATTCACAATGGACACCGACTGCCCCGACAGCAAGAGAATTGCTTTCGTTGGAACTCACAACGAGAACTTCGGACGTAAGCTGGCCCAGTACGCAGTTGACTGGATGAAGGGCGCCCCGAAGGTCATCCTGAACCACGGCGCTATCGCCCAGCTCGGAATGATCCAGCGTCTTAAGGGCATCACCGATGTTCTTGAAGAGAACAAGGCCACCGGTGCAGAGCTCCTCGAGTATCAGTCCGGCGTTTCCGGCGGTCCTGATGGACAGGCCCTCTGCGAGCAGATGATGCTCTCTCACCCCGATTGGAACACAACAATGTGCGACAACGCGGGCGGCTCTGTTGTTGCAGCTGTTTGGGAAGAGAACGGCTGGAATAAGGCGAAGGAATACACTGACAAGTGCTCCGTCCTCTCCGACGACGCACCTCAGGTCATCAATGCCATTAAAGACGGTCTTGCCACAGCAACACTGGTTCAGAAGCAGTGGCAGTGGGCATACTATGGTGTTGACTTCATGTTCAAGAAGATCGCTCTGGGACAGGATCCCGGCACCGACTTCTATGAGACCAACACATTCTATGTAACCCTCGACAACGTCTATGATGAAGACATGTATCCTGACAGGAGCTGATCTGATTCAGAACTGAATTAAGGGACCGTAAGGTTACAAGCAAAGGTGCACTGAGGAAACTCAGTGCACCTTTTGTCGTACTGTGTAGATATTTGAGATAAAGAGAGATCACAGAAATATCTCGGCAGTATAGAAGACACGTCCTTTGCGGCTCATCCCGCCTTCTGCAGCGATGATCCCTTTTCCTTTCCCCCTGACTGAGATGGTGTCGCCGGGAGATACTTGTGCGTCGGTATGCGTGCATTCAGAATAATTCAGCGAGACCAGCCCCTCTGCGATGAATCTCGCCGCAGCTGTCCTGGACATGCCGAACATTGCACCGGTGACAGTGTCAAGTCTGGGAGACTGGACGGTAAATGTGACTTCTTTTTTCTTTATGACCGGGACGGGGACTTCAGAGAGAGGTATCTCTTCTCTCTTCACACCGAAACGACCCACATGATCCAGGTCAAGAAGGATGGAATCCATGACTGACTCCAGACACAGGATATAAGCTGTTTGTGCGTCGACTATTATGTCACCGACCCATTCGCGTTTGATGCCTACGGCAAGAACTGCCCCGAGATAGTCCCTGTGTCCGGGACTGCCGAATCCGGCGGTGACTTTTACTGCTCTGATGCATTCGGGGGCAGGATCATCATCCGGATACCATTCGGGCAGAAAAAAGGCAACGCATCTGTCGGAATCTGAGACGCCGCCCGAGAAACGTATCCTGGTATCTGCGCGGTTGGAAAAGGCCTTCCGCAGCGCATACTGCTCTGCGGGAGTCAGAAACAGCGAATGTGTCAGCACAGACCTGCGCTCGCACTGTTCCCTGAGATCTTCCGCTCTTCTTAAAAGTTCAGTATCTGCCGCCATTTTTCAATGACCTCGTCATCCAGAAAATCACCGAGCCGGGAAGGGGCCGAACTGTCGCGCTGACTGATAAGAGCCGATATGCGTTCGCCGACTCTGTCTACTTCTTCACGCAGAGAGCGTGAAGACATATGCATTACGCCCGAACGTGAGACACCGGTCCTGACCAAAGTGTCAGAAGAAACGACCTTGACGCTTTCGTCTTTTCCTATCTCCTGAGACAGCTTTTCTATATAGGCATCCGCAGACTGCCCGGAATCAGTGAAGACCACGTCCACACCGTGATGATTGAATCTCTTCCCTGTGTTGTCGGTACTGCGGTACGCGTCAAATACGATGACGACTCCCGTGCCTGTGAATCCGCTGTAGTCGGACATTATATCCATGAGCCTCGTTCTTGCAAGATCGAGGCTTTTCTTTGAGAGTTCATTCAGATCGTCCCATGCAAATACGACATTGTATCCGTCAAGTATCAGTCTGCTCCTTCTGGAATAGCTGTCCTCAGCTCCGGAAGCTTCCCTGACAACACTTGCCTCGCCATACTGCCTGCGGCGTATGGGGCCGAATTCTCTCTCCATCAGAGATTCCAGGGCTTTCTCGTCCAGATTCATGCTGCCCGGACGATGTTCGCCTGAATCCTCTTTCTGAGGCCTGAGCTCGGCCTGCAGGTGCATGTATTGCGGAACATCGTTCCATTTTACGATGAATCCGGCGCCGTGCCGGCAGAATACCGAGTCAGGCGTATTCTGTATGTCGCGCTCGGGATCATACCCTGTCTGAGACAGAACGCGCTCAGAGTCATGACACGGTCTGTAGCCTGCTGAAACACATGAGAGACTGCCGCGGCCTGCTGTATAGGAGGCTACGGAAGAGGCATAGCCCTGGATCTCACTCACAGGGACGCTGCCGGTAAGGATAGTGCTGCCGTCGGGCATCGGTTCGGGAGTGAAATCACCGCTCATTGCCCGTATATCATTGATCGCTCTTCCGACCAGTTCCGACGGGACGATCAGACGGTAATTATAAAAAGGTTCAAGAAGCACGCTGTCGGCATGCATGAGGCCCTGCCGCACCGCACGCCATGATGCTTCCCTGAAGTCACCGCCCTCCGTATGTTTCAGATGGGCTCTACCGGAAGCGATAAGGATCCTCACATCAGTGAGCGGAAAACCGCCCAGTACACCTACATGCTGTTTCTCCTCCAGGGAACTGAGAATCAGCCGCTGCCAGTTGATGGCAAGATCGTCGGTGTGACATATGCTGCCGTATTCTATCCCGCTTCCGGGCTCATTGGGCTCAATTAGAAGATGTACTTCCGCATAATGCCTCAGCGGCTCAAAGTGACCTATGCCTTCAACGGGAGATTTGATAGTTTCCTTATAAAGGACACGTCCTTCATCGATCTCAACGGAAAGCCCGAATCGGGATTCGATAATGCTTTTCAGTACTTCTCCCTGCAGATCCCCCATGATGTTCGCGTGTATCTCGCCGAGACGTTCATCCCAGACGATCCTGAGCAGGGGATCCTCCTCTTCAAGAATGGAGAGCTTCGGAAGGACCGTTCTTGGTTCTGTGCCTGAAGGCAGCGCTATCCTGTATACCATTACCGGCTCGAGTACAGGCATGAACACGCCGGTCTCTGCTCCTATGCCGCCGCCCGAGTAAGTATGCTCCAGCCCTGTCACTGCAACGATGTCACCGGCTGATGCCGAATCAACAGATGTATACTTTTCACCGCTGTATATCCGCAGGCCGGTTATTTTCTCGCTGAACTGCATTCCGTCGGCTGACTGGTAAGCAACGGTGTCTCTGACGTGCAGACTTCCTCCGGTCACTTTCATATGAGTGAGCCGGATGTCGTTTCTGTCCCTTGTGATCTTGTATACCTTGGCGGAGGTAATGTCGCCGTAGCTTCGGGAAGGCGCAATAGCGAGGATGGAAGAAATGAGATCATCTATCCCGTCCAGATGCAGGCCGGACCCGAACACACATGGGAAGATCCTGTTCTGTTCGAACAGCGAAGCGGCGTCAGCTGAAGTGATCTCGGCACCGTCAAGATAAGAGTTCATCAGATCCTCATCCAGAGCTGCGACTTCTTCCTGAAGGGAACCGGAAAGAATGCCGTCAGAGACTCCTTCCGTAAAGTCAACGGCGTTGGGAGAAAGTAGAGCCCTTATGGATCTGAGAATTTCGGCGCGCCCTGAAGTATACATATCCATCTTAGTTATAAAGATCAGGGTCGGAATGTGATATCGTCTCAGCAGTTTCCAGAGAGTAGCTGTGTGCGACTGGACTCCGGCCGGACCGCTTATCACAAGAACCGCCATGTCGGTGACCGGCATGGTTCGTTCGGCTTCAGCTGCAAAATCGACATGTCCCGGAGTGTCAAGAAGTGTGAATCCGGTATCTCCCAGAGTAAATGAAGCCTGTTTTGAGAAAATAGTGACGCCCCTGGAACGTTCCAGAGCATGGGTATCGAACCAACTGTCGCGGTGATCTACCCTTCCGAGCCGCCTGATGACGCCTGCGCGGAAAAGCAATGCCTCGCAGAGAGTCGTTTTCCCCGCGTCGACATGAGCAAATATCCCGACAGTTGTTTTCTTCATCAAAGAATTCCTCCGTGCTAAAGACAAGTATAACACAACAGATATCACCGTATGTTCACATGGAATTATTGAAAAAAACACTTTGCGATGCGACAATATATGCGAAAAAAGACACTGTATTCCTGAGGTGAAGAAAAGATGTCTGTATTATCTGAAAAAGCTGAAAAAGGAAACATCAAGGCACTTGAGAACATATATCTGAACGGCAGAGGCCTGGTCGGATGGATATGGGCTATGCTGAGCGGAGAGAAGCTCACCGTTGAGAATGAGAGGAAGATCTGGAAGGCATTCTACGATGCCGTGAACCGCGGAGACCTGGCTGCGGGAGATCAGCTGGAGCCCGTCCTTGCAGCTGCGGCAGCAGCCGTATGTTCGGGGAATGATCCCTTATTTCATGGAAAGGGAGAGGGAGATCCCGCTATCGGCCTCATCAAGTTCCCGGGCGACTTGGATGCGGGGAAAAAGTATATGGAAGATCTCGTATCAGCACTTGATCCCGGCATAAGAACGTCTGCCATAGTCAGCGCGTGCGGCTTTTCTGCTGAAGAGGCGGGGAGGATGCTTGGGCTTTCTGCTGAAAAGGTTAGTTCGGGACTCTCGTCGTCTGCTGCAGCGATCAAGGACAGAGCCAGGGAACTGGCTGCCGGAAGATATAACATCAATATTCCGACGCTGGAGATGTTCGCAGACATTCTCGGAAGGGTGACTGCGATTCCTGCCGGAGACCCTGACGGCGAGATACTGGAATATGCGAGAGGATCCGCTTCTGCAAAAAGTTCAGCGCCTAAGAAAAAGACAGAGAAGAAGACCGGCATCAGGCGGTATCTGATGCTCGCTGCGGCTGCGTGCTGTATCCTGGCGATCGGCCTTTCCATGTCCGGCGTTTTCCGCAAAGGCAGCAATCCTGATGATCAGCCCGGCGGAACCGGTACTTATGACGGCCCGGTCGACGTAGACCCCGAGACTGATGAAAGGGTGTACGCTAATTACAAGGTCGTGATGGTAGTGAGGGATTACGGGACGATCGAACTTGAACTTGACAGCAGCGCAGCTCCAAGAACAGTCAGAAATTTCGTTGACCTTGCGAATCAGAAGTTCTATGACGGCCTGACTTTCCACCGTATCATGGAAGGGTTCATGATCCAGGGCGGAGATCCGGAAGGGAACGGCAGCGGAGGCTCCAAAAAGAAGATAATAGGCGAGTTCGAAGCCAACGGAGTCGAGAATCCGATTTCTCACAAGAGAGGAGTGATATCCATGGCCCGGGCGTCCAACGACTACAACAGCGCCAGGAGCCAGTTCTTCATCGTGCAGCAGGACAGTCCCCATCTTGACGGTCAGTATGCTGCGTTCGGTCATGTGACATCCGGCATGGATGTGGTAGACAGGATCGCTGCGGACGCAGAACCGATCGATAACAACGGTACCATACCTGCTGACAAGCAGCCGGTGATCGAATCTGTAACGGTCACGAAAACCGATAAATGATCTGTAAAACAAAGACGGTCTCCCTCATCGAGGGAGACCGTCACTGTTAAGAATAGTTCAGATCACTATTACGGAAAAGCCCGGATTCGACGATGCAACAAATGATTCGACGACTGTAACGGCATTCTCTTTTGCCTTCTCCAGAAGACCTGAATCCAGCGCCTTCTTCTCCATTACAGAGTTCTGGTCTCTGGTAAATGAACTGTAATCCGTGATCGTGATCTTATTGAAGAAAGAATATGATTCGTCCATGGCTTTGATCGAATCGTAGTCTATTTCGTGAGATATTATCCTCGCATCAGGAAGGGTGATGGTGATCATCTCACCTTCCAGGTTGATCTGAGCCTTGGAGAGATCCACACCTGCCTTGACTACACCGTCGTATGAGATGACGAAGGAGTTTGTGGTGAAGGGGATCCGATATCCGTAGAAGTCAAGGTGGCTGTCATATTTGACCGTGTTGCTGTAAGTGTACTCCGTAGTCGCCAGTTCGGCGATGGAAACGAGATCTTCAGCGAGAGCGACCGTATCGACGGTAGGTTTCTTTTTCTCGTTCTGAACTTTGTTGTATCTGATGCCGCCGAAAAAAGCTCCGGCGAGAGCAGCCAAAGCAAGGACGATCCCGCAGATCGTCAGTACACGCCTGTTAGTTTTCCTTTTTTCCATGAAGACCCTCCGCAGAACCTGATGGAAAGGCTTACGCCGGTTGCAAAGAGTATACACAATAATTGTGAATAGATTATAACATATATCTACACAGAGCCGGGGTAATGGAGAACTGCGGAAAAGACGGCATTGAGAAACGGAAGATTCCGCTTGACAAAGGATGTTTTCGCTGATAACATAGTCCAAGGAAAACAAAGTAGTGCTTCCGCGCTCACCCCGCACCGAAGGTGCGACGGTCAACATCGACAGTGGTATGCTGGTTTTATGTTGCGCGGAATTTCCGCGCTTTTTTGTTTTTAACCCCTTTTCCCAGTTACGGAGGTACATTGCGATAGCCGCTCAGAATCACTTAATCAATGAGGACATCAAGGCAGCCGAAGTAAGGCTCGTAGGGGCTGACGGAAGTCAGCTCGGCATCATGGAGACATCCAGGGCTCTGTCCATAGCGGAAGAGTCAGGAATGGATCTTGTTCTTATCGCGCCGCAGGCGACCCCGCCGGTCTGCAGGGTCATGGACTACGGTAAGTACAAGTTCGACCAGCAGAAGAGAGAGAAGGAAGCCAACAAGAAGCAGAAAACAGTAGAACTCAAGGAGATCAGGCTTTCTCTCAACATCGATGTCCACGACTTTGAAACGAAAGTCTCTCAGGCAAAGAAATTCCTGTCTGCAGGAAACAAACTCAAGGTCAGCATCCGCTTCCGCGGACGTGAGATGGCGCACACAGACAGAGGGATCGATGTCATGAACAGATTCCAGGAAGCGGTCGGAGATACTGCAACGGTCGATAAGCCCGCCAAACTCGAGGGCAGATCAATGCAGATGACCATGAGCCCCAGAACGGGGAAACAGTAAAACCGAACTTATCCGGACCGGGCGGTCCGATGATATAAGTAATACCACTCAGGAGGGAATAAAAATGCCCAAGCTTAAGACACACTCCGCTACGAAAAAGCGTGTTCTGAAGATCACGAAGTCCGGCAAGGTAAAACGTGCCCGCGCTTTCCGCAGCCACATCCTCAATAAGAAGCCCACAAAGCGTATGAGACATCTCCGCGGACCGGTCTACGCATCCGAATCAAATGCGGGTAATCTCAAGAAACTTCTGCCCTATGGCGCAGCGAAATAAGGAGGATAGAGAGTAATGGCAAGAGTAAAAGGCGCAATGATGACGCGCAAAAGAAGGAAAAAAGTCCTTAAGCTCGCTAAGGGTTACTTTGGTGCCAAGAGCAAGCATTTCAAGATGGCCAAGCAGGCCGTGTTCAAGTCCGGCAATTATGCTTATGAAGGCCGCAAGCAGAAAAAGCGCGAGTTCCGTCAGCTTTGGATCACCCGCATCAACGCAGGATGCCGTGCCAACGGAACGAACTACAGCACATTCATGAACGGGCTCAAGAAGCTCGGAGTTGAGCTCAACCGCAAGATGATCTCGGAGCTCTATATCAATGATCCTGCTGCATTTGCAGATCTCGTGAAGAAAGCCGTAGCAACAAACTGAATAGTCATTGAACCCGTCCGCTGAAACGGACGGGTTTTGCTTTGCCCGGAGGCTGATGTAACGGTTTCTTGACTTTGCTCGGACGGCTTTCTAATATATAATACAATATAATGCCTTTTTAGGCTCTTTTTGAGGTCTGACGAATGCAGGAGATCACTTCGAGGGATAACGGAAGTCTCAAAAGATTTCTGGCTCTCTGCAGGGAAAAGAAAGAAAGAGAAAGAAACGGGCTCTGCGTGCTTGACGGTGTCAAGATATGCAGGGACGCTGTCGTTTACGGTCATAGACTGAAACAACTGTGGGTCTCGAAGGATGCGTCGGACAGGTATTCTGACGAAGTAAAGAAACTGGCTGATGCTGCTGATGAGCTGTTCATGATCAGTGATTCCGCGGCTCAGAAACTGTCGGAACTCAACTCGCCGCAGGGCATTTTTGCTGTCGTTGAAATACCTGCGGCCGTAAGCGTTGATGACATTGGATCGCATTCGAGGATACTGGGGATATGCAGCCTTCAGAATCCGGAGAATGTGGGGAGCTGCATCAGGTCGGCAGCGGCGCTTGGGTTCGATTCGCTGCTCGTGTCTACGGACTGCGCCGATGTCTGGTCGCCGAGAGCGATCAGAGCGGCATCGGGGACACAGTTTTCATGCAGGATATCCTTTACCGACGACTTTGCCGCTTCTGTCAGGCAGCTGAGAAGTTCGGGAGTGCTTACCTGCGCTTCCGCATTGCACAGAGATTCCGTTCCGGTCACAGAGATAAAGACGGACCGCAGTCTGTTCCTTGCAGTGGGGAACGAAGGAAGAGGGCTGCCTGAAGAGACAGTGGCAGCCTGCGAGAAGATGATACACATACCCATGAGCGGTTCGGCGGAAAGCCTCAATGCAGCTGCAGCCGCGGCAGTCATGATGTGGGAACTGAGAGACGGCAGTCTGCTTAAATAGAAAAGAAAAACAACAGAGGATATAAATCATTCATGTCAAAACTAGTCATCGTTGAGTCACCGGCAAAAGTAAAGACGATCAAGAAGTATCTCGGGAAGGATTACAATGTGACCGCTTCCATGGGACATATCAGAGATCTGCCTCAGAACTCTCTGGGAGTTTATATCGAACGGGGGTTCAAGCCGCAGTATCTGAATATAGCCGGCAAGGAGAAACTGATCAAGGAACTCCAGACTGAGGCAAAAAACAGCGACGGCGTCATACTTGCGACAGACCCGGACCGCGAGGGAGAAGCGATAGCGTGGCATCTGGCAACAGTGCTGAAGCTCCCTCACGACGAACTCAACAGAGTCACATTCTCAGAGATCACCGAGAAGGGGATCAAGGAAGGGATGTCCCATCCCAGAACGATAAATGAAGACCTGTTCAATGCTCAGCAGGCACGAAGAGTGCTGGACAGACTTGTTGGCTACAAGCTTTCACCTTTCCTGTGGAAGAAGGTGCGCAGAGGGTTGTCTGCCGGCAGGGTCCAGTCTGTCACGGTCAGGATCCTCGTGGACCGCGAGCGTGAGATCGAGGCATTCGTGCCAAAGGAATACTGGCTCGTGGACGTAGTCCTCAGGACCGACAAAGGCAAAAAGTTTACAGTCAGGCTTAGGACAAGGGAAGGCATCGCTCCGGAAGACTTCAGTATTGCAAACGAAGAAGAATGCAGAAAGATAACCGACGCCATAGAGAATGAGAAGTTCGTGATCACTTCCCTGAAAAACGGCGTCAGGCGCAGGCAGCCCGAACCTCCGTTCATCACTTCGACCATGCAGCAGGAAGCGTCGAGAAAGCTTGGATTCCCCGCAAGGAAGACCATGAGAGTGGCGCAGGATCTGTACGAAGGTATAGATGTCAGCGGAGAAGGGGCAACCGGTCTCATCACATATATGAGGACTGACTCGCTCAGGATATCGGATGAGGCAAGCGCAGCCGCAGCGTCATTCATAGAGAGGAATTACGGCAAAGAGTATCTTCTTAAAGGGAACAGGACATACAGAAGACGCGGAAACGTGAATGCGCAGGATGCGCATGAGGCCATACGCCCCACTTCCGTAGAGCTTACGCCTGAAAAAGTCAGGGATTCTCTGACGCAGGACCAGTACAAGCTTTATAAACTGATCTGGGACAGATTCATAGCCAGTCGCATGGCGGACCAGATCCAGAATACTGTTACCGTTGATGTAAAGGCCGGCGACTACCTTTTCCGGGCCAGCGGCTATACAGTGGCGTTCGACGGATTTGCAAAGCTTTACGAAGTATCTACAGACGAGAAAAAGGAGCAGCAGGTCGTTCTGCCGCCCATCAAGGAAGATACCGAGCTGGAGAAGGAAGAGATCAGACCTTCTCAGAAATTCACTCAGCCTCCGGCGCGCTACACCGAGGCTTCCCTGATTAGAAAGCTGGAAGAGAATGGCATAGGGCGTCCTTCCACATATGCTCCAACCATCTCGACAGTGATGGACAGGGGATACGTAGAAAGAGACGGGAAGTCGCTTAAGCCCACTCAGCTGGGGATCATAGTCACGGACCTGATGATAGATCAGTTCCCGGATATAGTGGACGAGAAGTTCTCTGCCGACATGGAGAAGGATCTTGATAAGATCGAAGAAGGCAAGAACGACTGGTCTTCCACCATCGAGAAATTCTACAAGGGATTCGATAAGAGCCTGAAAAAAGCTGAAGAGGCTCTGGACGGACAGAGAGTCGCGATTCCTGATGAAGAGACCGACGTTATCTGCGAGAAGTGCGGCCGGAAGATGGTCATCAAGACAGGCAGATTCGGTAAGTTCCTGGCGTGCCCGGGTTTCCCGGAGTGCAGGAACACAAAAAGAATAACGGTCTCCACACCGGGCAGATGCCCGAAATGCGGGAGCCCCGTGGTGCAGAGAAAGAGCAGGAGAGGGCGGATATTCTACGCATGTGAGAAAGGCTCAGAGTGCGGTTTCATGACCTGGAATGCCCCGACAGACAGGGTGTGTCCTCAGTGCGGATCGACTCTTTTCCTGACTAAAGGCAAGAACGGCACATATGTATGCGAAAAAGAAGGCTGCGGTTATAAAGAAGCGGCAGTGAAAGAGGCAACATGACCGAGATCCGTGTTATAGGCGCTGGCCTTGCCGGCTGTGAGGCGGCCTGTATGCTGGCAGATGCAGGATACAGGGTGATTTTGTATGAACAGAAACCAGTGCATTTTTCTCCGGCTCACAGATCGGAGAAGTTCGCTGAACTGGTCTGTTCAAATTCATTCAAGGCGGACAGGGTAGACAGTGCGTCCGGACTTCTTAAGGCGGAGATGAGGATGCTTGGTTCCGTCTGCCTTAAGGTGGCTGACGGTTGCAGGGTACCCGCAGGAGGAGCGCTTGCCGTTGACCGTGAATTGTTCTCCCAGGGCGTGACCGATGAGGTCAGAGCCAGGGAGAATATAGAGATACGCAATGAAGAATTCTCATCGATCGATCTCAGTATACCTACCATAATAGCGACAGGACCTCTCACAGAGGGAGGTCTTGCACAGGAGATAAGCCGCCTTACAGGCGGTGACTCGCTGTATTTCTTTGATGCCGCAGCTCCGATCGTTACCCGCGACAGCCTGAATATGGAGCATCTGTACTCAATGAGCAGGTACGGACAGGGCGGAGATGATTATCTGAACGCTTTTTTTGACAAGGCCGGATATGACAGATTTGTCGGGGAACTTGTAAATGCGGAATGCGCTGAGCTGCATGCTTTTGAGGAGCAGCCCGTATATGAGGGGTGCATGCCGATAGAAAAGCTCGCCAAAAGAGGGCACGACGCTATAAGATACGGCCCGATGAAGCCGGTGGGACTGCGAAACCCCGAGACCGGACACCGCCCGTGGGCTGCCGTGCAGCTGAGACGGGAGGATGAGGAAGGAACGATGTTCAACCTCGTAGGGTTCCAGACGAATCTGAAGTTCGGAGAGCAGAAGCGGGTGTTCTCCATGATCCCGGGTCTTGAGAATGCAGAGTTCGCAAGATACGGGGTGATGCACCGAAACAGTTTCCTCAATGCTCCGGAAGTGCTTGACGGAACCCTGAGGATCAAAGGCACGGAGAATATATATGTTGCCGGACAGCTCAGCGGTACCGAAGGCTATATGGAGAGCGCAGGCTGCGGACTGATCGCAGCCAGATTCCTCCTTGCTAGACTCAGGGGCAGCGAACCTGCTCCGCTTCCGGAAACGACCATGCTCGGAGCGCTGATGAGATATCTGAATACACCGAATAAGGATTTCCAGCCTATGGGAGCCAATATGGGGATACTTCCCGGACTTAAGGATGAGATCAGAGACAAGAAAGAAAGATATGCCGGATATGCTTCAAGAGCGCTTGATGCATTGAAGGGATATCTGGAAGAAAACCAGTAAGGGATAAGCGAAGAATGGCAGATATTGAACAGAGAATTGGATATATATTTGAAGATAAAAGTCTCCTGGATGAGGCCCTGACACATTCGTCATACGCAAACGAACACGGATTAGGGAGACTGGGCTGCAATGAGCGGCTTGAGTTTCTCGGAGACGCGGTCCTTTCCGCTGTAGTTGCGGACTATCTATACAGGACTCTCCCTGATGTAGAGGAAGGTGAACTTACCAAGCAGCGGGCCGCAATGGTCTGTGAATCTGCTCTTGCCATGTTTGCCAGGGATATAGATCTGGGAAAAGACATGCATTTTGGAAAAGGCGAGTTGAAGACGCACGGGAATGAAAGGGATTCCATTCTGTCAGACTGCTTTGAAGCGGTGATCGCCGCGATCTACCTTGACGGCGGAGTTGAAGCTGCAAGAAAGTTCATCGCCCGTCATGTGCTGCAGGAAGCTACAGGAGCAGATCTGTCAAGAGACTATAAGACGGAACTTCAGGAAGTTATCCAGCAGAATCCCGAGGAGAAACTCAGGTATGTGCATTCGGCAGAGAGCGGACCTGATCATGACAAGACTTTCACAGTGGAAGTATGGCTGAACAGCAACGTCATTGCCACTGCTACGGGACACAGCAAAAAACAGGCAGAGCAGAACGCTGCAGCCGAGGCATTGCGCCTTATGGGACTGGTCAAATGAAGAGACACGCCAATCTGGCATTCTTCGTACCTCATCTGGGATGCCCGTATCAATGTGTATTCTGTGATCAGAAGAGCATCAGCGGACAGCAGAAAGCACCCACAAAAGAGGAGGTCATCCGCACCTGCGAAAGATTCCTTCCCTCTGACGGCGCCGGGACCGAGATAGCATATTTCGGCGGGTCGTTCACCGCGATCAGCAAGGAACTGATGGTGGAACTGCTTCAGGCGGCGTATCCGTTCGTCAGAGAAGGCAGAGCATCCGGTATACGGATATCGACCAGACCTGACGCTGTCAGCGAAGAGATCCTGAAGATACTAAGGGAGTATGGAGTCACCTCCATAGAGCTGGGAGCGCAGAGCATGTCGGATGAAGTCCTCAGAGTGAACGGCAGAGGACACGACAGCGGAAGTGTTGTGGCAGCTTCCCGAATGATAAAGGAAGCGGGGTTCTCGCTGGGCCTTCAGATGATGATGGGAATGTACGGCGCCGAAGACCCGGGTGAGGAAGCCATGTATACGGCGCACAGACTGGCTGATCTGGAACCGGATACGGTCCGCATCTATCCCACGATAGTTGTGGATGGTACTGCGCTGGCAGCTCTGTACAGGGCCGGGAGATATGTCCCGCTCGAATTGGAACAGGCTGTGGATATCTCCGCTTCCCTGATAGAACTGTTCCGCAGCAGAGATATAAATGTGATCAGGGTCGGGCTTCATTACGAAGAGAGCCTTATCGGCTCAATGGTCGCAGGACCCTATCACCCCGCGTTCGGGGAGATGTGCGAGTCCAGGATACTCCGCAGGGCCATAGAGACAGAGCTTAACGGATGCAGAAACGCGGAAGTGAGATGCGAACCCAGACTGCTCAGTCAGGTCACGGGGCAGAAAAAAAGCAACATAGAATACTTCAGATCCCGGGGGACAGGAATCAGGGTGATCCCCGATGACGGGGTCACGGGAATCATCGTAAACAAACTCCAGTAAGGAGATCATTGAAAAGTGTATCTGAAATACATCGAGATCCAGGGATTCAAATCGTTTCCGGACAAGACAAGACTCAGTTTTGACAGAGTGCTGACCGGGATAGTCGGACCTAACGGAAGCGGAAAAAGCAATATAAGCGACGCTGTGAAGTGGGTGCTCGGAGAGCAGTCCACCAAATCTCTGCGCGGCGGAAAGATGGAGGACGTCATATTCAGCGGGACTCCTGAAAGGAATCCTATGGGATTCGCACAGGTCTCAATGTGCCTGGATAACTCTGACAGCCGCATCCCTGATGTCGGCAAGGAGATCACAGTCACCAGAAGGTATTACCGCAGCGGGGACAGCGAATACATGCTGAACGGGTCGCCGGTCAGACTCAGGGATCTCAGAGAGATGTTCATGGATACCGGGCTCGGGAGAGACGGATATTCCGTGATAGGTCAGGGCAGGATAGCCGAAGTGGTCGAGAGCAAGAGCTCGGACCGCAGAGAAGTGTTTGAGGAAGCATCAGGCATCGCTAAATTCCGGTTCCGCAAAACGGAAGCGGAACGCAAGCTGCAGCAGACAGAAGACAACCTCTCAAGACTCAGAGACATAGCAGGGGAACTTGAGAGCCGTGTTGGGCCTCTGAGGGAACAGAGCGAGAAAGCCAGAAAGTTTCTTGAATATGCAGAGGAGAGAAAATCGCTCGAGATCACTCTTTATTCCGATACGATAAAAAGATCCAGAGATAACATATCGAAGGAAGATGAGAAGATAGAGATCGCCAGACTCGATTACCGCAGACTGGATGAGAGGTTCCAGGATATCGGAGGCGAGATAGAGCAGCTGTACGAGAACAGCCGTCAGGCAGGATCACGTTCAGCGGATCTCAGCAGTCAGATCGACAGCAAGAATGCAGCGATCTCGGCTATCGAGGCAAAGATCGCAGTCCTGAGAAACGACATAATGCACGGTGAGAGAGATATCAGGGAACTGGAAGAGGACATCAGCTCTCTCTCAGATGGTGATTCAGGTCTCCGTCGCGATATAGAGGCGAGACTGGCCGATGCACAGCAGAAGGAGGATCAGGCCGCTGCCGTCGCAGAAGCCATCGCAGGACTTGAAAAGGATCTTGAGATCCTCGCCGAGGACACGCAGTCCACTGACAGAATGAGGGCTGAGCGCCTTGAAAGACTGAACGCTCTGCAGAAAGAGATTGCGGACCTGCGTGTCGAGATAGTTGCATCCAGATCTGTCATCGAGACGATGGATGACAGGGAGAGCTTCATAAAGGAATCACTTCCTCCCGAACTTGACAGACTTGAGGACAGAAATGCCAGACTGAAAGAGACTGAAGAGTATATAAACAGCCTCTCCGGAGATATCTCGTCAAAGGAGAATGAGACAAAAGGTTACGAACTGAGACTAGCGTCGAGAAACGACAGGCTCTCCCAGGCTGCTGACAGAGTTTCGGCCTGTGAGAACGAGATCGAGAGGATGAGGCAGAGGATGAATCTTCTTTCCGATCTTGAGAGCAGCAATGAGGGCTATCAGCCTCCTGTGCGCAAAGTCCTTTCAGCAAGAGATGAGAAGAGACTTCGCGGAATCGTCGGGACGGTCGGCTCGCTGCTGACAGTCGGAGCAGGACTGGAGACTGCCATCGAGACGGCTCTAGGAGCGGCGATACAGAACATAGTCGTCGATGACGAAAGAAGCGCCAAGGCAGCGATCGGACTGCTTAGAGATGAACGTGCCGGCAGAGCAACGTTCCTGCCTCTTGACACGGTCACTGCCAGAAATTTTGAGAACAGAGGGATCCTTTCCGATCCCGGCGTTATCGGAATAGCCAGCGAACTGGTCAGCTGTGATGACAGATACCGCCCTGCAGTGGACAGTCTGCTGGGCAATGTTCTGATCGTTGAGGATCTGGATTACGCTTCTGCAATAGCCAGACGGGCAAGGTACAGGATAAAGATCGTCACAAGAGACGGCCAGATAATCAACGCGGGAGGTTCTTATACCGGAGGCTCCGTAAGGGCACAGGCGGGGATGTTCTCCAGAAGAGCTGAGATCGAGGAACTGGAAAACAGGATAGCCCAGCGCAAAAAAGACAGCGCAGCACTTGCGGAAGAACTGGCAAAAGCAAGGGAAGAAGCAGCCCGTGCGCAGGCTGAACTGACTGCGGCATCGTCCGAACTTGTTACCGCCAGGGAGGACCTCATAAGGGCTGAATCTGCAGCTGAGAGGCTTAAGGATGAGATCGGCGCTCTTAAGCTCAATGCTGAGGCGGCTTCCGCTGAACTTGACAGCATAGACAGCGGAAGGACCCAGAGACTGGCGGATATATCCAGAGCTGAGTCGAAGAGCGAAGCGCTTCAGGCAGAAGCTGAAAGGCTGGAACAGCAGCTTACGGAAGAGGATCCGTCTGACGGCATCATGGAAAAACGTACAGGGATCATGCAGCAGCTAACCGAACGCAGAGTTGAGAGAGCTGAGCTTCTCAAGGACGCTGAGAGATCCCGCCAGTCAGCTGAGGACCTGAGACTCAGGGGCAGCGAATCTCTTGGGAGGATCTCAAATCTTCAGGACACCATCACTTCGATCAAAGGCGAGAACGAAGAGAGGAACAAACAGATAAGCGGCCTCGAAGAGGAAGCATCCGCCGCGAGAAAAGAGATAGAAGATATCAGAGCCGTGATATCACAGAGCGGTGAACTGAGAGACGCGAATGACCGCCGCACGCAGGAACTGAGGAGCGAGCAGGACAGCATCGCAGAGCAGAGGGAGAAGATAGCAAGTGAGATCTCCAGACTTGAGGAGAGGAAACAGGCTCTGCAGAATGATTACAACAGCGCAGCCAACAGGCTGTGGGAGGAATATGAACTGTCGGTCGCTGAGGCGCTGCCGCTGTGCGTTGAATTCTCAAGCGTGACGGAACTGCGTCAGAAAGTGAGTTCGGTAAGAAACAGGATAAGGGCGCTCGGAAATGTAAACGTCGCCGCGATAGAGGAGTATCAGGAAGTCAGCGCAAGGTATCAGTTCCTTTCGGAACAGATATCCGATGTGGACGAGAGCAGAAAGAGCCTGCTCAGACTGATCGATGATCTTGAGCGCGAGATGAAGCAGATCTTCACTCGAAGCTTCAATGAGATAAATGAGAAGTTCCATTACACCTTCAAGATGCTTTTCGGAGGAGGACATGCAAACCTGTTCCTTACCGACGAGAATGATATTCTGGGAAGCGGAATAGAACTGGACGTGCAGCCGCCCGGAAAAGTGATAAGGAGCCTTTCGCTCCTGTCGGGAGGAGAAAAAGCTCTCGTGGCCATAGCTATTTACATGGCCATACTTGAGGTGAATCCGTCTCCGTTCTGCATCCTGGATGAGATAGATTCCGCACTTGATGAGAACAACGTCGTCAGGTTCGCGCGCTATGCCAAGACAATGATCGACCGCACTCAGCTTATCGCCATTACCCATAAAAGAGGGACCATGGAAGAGGCTGACGTGCTGTACGGAGTCACTATGCAGGAAGAGGGAGTATCGAAAGTTCTCAGGCTGAGCGTGGAAGAAGCACAGCTGGTGCTTGACAGAGAACAGAACGGAAGGAACAACTGATGGGTTTTTTCGACAAACTGAAGGCAAGCCTCACGAAGACGAAGAATAACTTCGCTTACTCTGTCAGAGCGGACAAGATCTCTGACGAGTATTTCGAGCGCGTCGAGGAATCGCTGATCCTCTCGGATGCGGGATATGATGTGGCGATGTCAGTCTCTGATGAACTGAAAAAAGCTGTCAGAGACAACAATGCTCCTGATGAGGAAGCAGCCAACACGCTGCTGAAGAAGATATGCAGCGCCAGGCTGAAGGCTGACAGGGAGCTGGATCTCTCAGGCGATCCCGCAGTGATCATGCTTATCGGCGTGAACGGAGCGGGAAAGACGACCGCAGCAGGCAAACTTGCCGCATATTACAAACAGCAGGGCAGAAAAGTCATGATAGCCGCGGCTGACACTTTCCGCGCAGCGGCTGCAGAACAGCTCGAAGTGTGGGCGCAGAGAAGCGGAACCGAGTTCTTCTCCGGACAGAGCGACCCGTCAGCGGTCGTTTTCGACGCAGTCAGATCGGCTGCTTCAGGAAGAGCGGATCTTGTGATATGCGATACCGCCGGCCGTCTTCAGACAAAGAAGAATCTGATGGATGAGCTTGGAAAGATATCAAGGACCGTGAGAAAAGCAGCTCCTCAGGCTTCCGTGGAGACGCTGCTGGTCCTTGACGGAATGACCGGGCAGAATGCGATAGAACAGGCAAGGGCGTTTGCCGAAACGGCGGATGTTTCCGGCATTATAGTCACCAAGCTCGACGGGACTGCGAAAGGCGGAAGCGTGTTCTCCGTAAAGGAGAAGCTTGGGATCCCGGTCAGATTCATCGGAGTCGGAGAGGGGATCGACGATCTTCTGGTCTTTGATCCGGATGAGTTCTGTGAGGCACTGTTTGAATGAAGAGGATCGACGAACTGGTGATAGCCACCAATAACAGCAACAAGCTGGAGGAATTCAGAGATATCTTCTCACGGTCCGGAATAAAGGTTTGTTCCATGGCTGATAAGGGGATCCATGTGGATCCGGATGAGAACGGGACTACTCTGAACGATAATGCAAGGATCAAGGCGAGGGCGGTATGGGAGAAATGCCGCTGCCCGGTGGTCGGAGATGATACAGGACTGTTCGTGGATGCTCTGGGCGGGGAACCCGGTGTCTTCTCGGCGAGATACGCGGGACCGGACGGTAACAGCGGAGCCAATATCGATAAACTTCTTGCCAAACTCGAAGGGATCCCCAGAGAGGAAAGGACCGCCAGATTTGCCGTGTCGCTGTGCTACATCGACGAAGAAGGGAATGAGCTGATCGTTCACGGAAGATGTGAAGGATGGATAGCCTTTGAGAGACAGGGAGAAGGCTTCGGGTACGAACCGGTGTTCTGCCTCAATAACGGATTCTCCTTCGCGGATATAGGAAAAGAACTTAAAGACAGAAGATCCCACAGGGCAAGAGCGGCGCATATCCTTGCTTTTTACCTGAAGGGAATCAAAAAAGTGAGAGGACTCGCTAATGGACAGTAATGAGCGCGCAAAGCTCAGGAGCTTTGCAAACAGCATAAAAGCCTGCTATTACATCGGAAAGGACGGCATAACGGACGCAGTGCTAAGCGGCATAGAAGAAGCACTTGTGCCGAGAGAACTGATAAAGGTCGGCGTCCAGGAGAACTGCCCGCTATCTGCCAGGGAAGCCTGTAATATCGTCGCGGAGGCGCTGGGGGCAGAAGGTGTGCAGGTGATCGGAAGGAAATTCGTGATCTACAGAAGGAACAAAGAGATCAATCAGTATGGAGTCTGAAAAGCTTCTGTTCTATGGCGGATCTTTCGACCCGCCTCATATGGGACACCACAGGCTGCTGGAGGCAGCCATAAATGAGATCGAACCGGATATCACTCTGGTGATACCGACAGGTCTTTCTCCGTTCAAGGACAGGTGCAGCACTCCTTTCCGGGACAGAGTAAGGATGGCCAGACTCACATTTTCGGATCTGAAGGATGTGAGGGTATCAACGCTGGAGGGGAGAGGCTGGCGCAGCTACACCTACAAGACCGTAAGGAAACTCCTGAAGAAGTATCCGGGGCGTAAGCTTTACATGCTCATAGGTTCCGACATGCTGTCTTCGTTCCGTTATTGGCGTCTGTACCGCAGGATCATGGCCAAGGTCGTTCTGGTCGCCGGCTGCCGGAATGAGGAGCTGGATGAGTTCGAACATGCAGCTGACCGCCTGAGGAAGGAAGGAGCAAGGATCATCCTTCTGAGATTCACCCCTGTGGAGGTGTCATCCACAGAGATCAGAAGGACTGTGTGGACCGATGAAGATGTGGACGGCCTGCTTTCAAGAGAAGCTGCCGGCTATATCAGAAAGAGAGGCCTTTACAGAAAATGACGATTACGGAAGCTGACAACCTCGCACGGAAGAGACTTTCGGACAGGCGTTACTACCATACACAATGCGTCGCTAAAGCAGCCCGTGAGCTGGCGCCAAGATTCGGGGCCGATCCGGACAGGGCTGAACTGGCGGGATATCTGCACGATATCTTCAAGGAAGAGCGCGACGATGTTTTGTTGAAAACACTTGGTGCCTCGGATATAATTGGGGACAAAGATCTGGCTAGGAAACATGCGTTATGGCATGCTTTTGCAGCCGGAGAGTATGCTTCCGAAGTGCTTGGACTGGACCGTGAGATATGTGATGCGATACGTTTTCACACATCGGGAAGAGACGGGATGACGCCTCTCGATAAGACGCTGTTCCTGGCGGACTACATATCGGAAGACAGGAAATACGACGACTGTATAAAAGTCAGAAAAACGGCAGAGCGCGACGCAGACGAGGCTCTGCTGGAAGGTATCAAATATACGATCGCTGAGCTCCTGGAAAGGGATGCAGTGATCGATCCCAGAACTCTCGACGCTTATAACAGCTGCGTGAGAGATCTGTAAGAAGGCAGGATTACACTTTGAGAAAAAACTGGGCGGTAAGAATACTTGTTCTCCTGGCATCGGTCTCACTGGTGCTCGGCGGTATCTCATTGCTGTCTGCAAGAAGGCCGTACTGGTCCGGGGCCGAACTGCCCGGAAGGATATCAACTCCGTCACCGGCGTCAAGATCTGCCAGAAACATCCTGGTAGCGGGAGTAGAGGAAACTGACGGGGCAGCACTGGCGGAAATGGTCCTTCTCATCAATCTGGATACTGAGACCGGAAAGGCCGGTGTGATGTATCTGCCCGGGAATACACTTGTCGGCGCTGATGAAGTCAGATACGGAAGATTAAGCGGAGCATTGAACTGGGGCACGACAGATGAGACCGGAGGGGGTGCGGCAGCACTTGCCGACTGTATCGCTGATTGTTTCGTACTGCCGGTGGATAATTATTTCCTTTTTGATGTTTCCGTCCTTCCGGACATAGCGGAGAGACTGGGGGGCGTGAGATTGTCGCTGGAGAACGAACTACAGGTCTCCGAAGAAGAGACAATGGAAGCAGGAGAACATATCTTTCACGCTGACGATGTGAAGAACTATATCATCTCTCCGGACATCAGTTCCGATGAGACTGTCAGCCTCCTGAGAGCCGCCTTCATGGAGGGAATGGTAAAGGCATTCCTGGGAATGCCGGAGAAGGAAGCTGCCGCTCTTATCAAGGAGAACAAAAAAAGCATAGACTGCGATCTTTCCGTAAGGGAGATCAGAAAACTGTCGGACAGACTTTACGAAAAGAGCAGTTCGATGATCGATTATTTCGTGTTGCCCGGAAGGATGGTCTACGGATACGGAAGCAGCAGACTGACTGTCTGGTCTGTGCGGCGTGCCGAAGCGGCATCGCTGATAAATGACAGAATGAGAGCATACACTGATCATGTCCTCGCCGAGGATATGTCGCTGCCGGAAATCCCGGCTTGAATACATATAAGGAGACTTGTTTTGGAATCATTACAACTGGCAAAAGAATTCGCTGATGCGTTTGCCGACAAGGTCGGGCAGGACATCAAGATACTCAAGGTTGAGGAGCTGACGACCCTTGCGGATTACTTCGTACTGGTTACCGGTCAGAGCAACACACAGGTTCGCGCGCTGGCCGATGCGGCGGAGGACCGACTTTCTGAACTCGGCCTTCCTGCGCCGCGCAGGGAAGGGCGCGGCGGTGAGAGCTGGGTTCTGATGGATGCCGGAAGCGTTATCGCGCATGTGTTCACCAGAGAAGCCAGGGAGTATTATCAGCTCGAAAAACTGTGGGCTGATGCGGATATCGTTGATTTTGATGATTCGGAGAATTGATACAGATGGCTGTTTATGACTACAGAAACATAGAGAAAAAATGGCAGAAGATCTGGGATGATGAGAAAACATTCGCTGCCAAGGACGATCATTCCATGCCGAAATTCTACGGCCTGGTGGAGTTTCCCTATCCGTCCGGAGCCGGACTTCACGTTGGTCATCCCAGAAGCTATACAGCCCTGGATACCGTAGCCAGAAAGAAAAGGATGGAGGGATATAATGTCCTCTATCCGATGGGATGGGATGCTTTCGGGCTGCCGACCGAGAATTTCGCTATGCAGAACCATATACATCCCGAAATAGTAACTGAGAACAACGTCAAGAGGTTCAGGGATCAGCTGAAGAGCCTCGGACTGTCATTTGACTGGGACCGTGAGGTGAACACCACGGATCCTTCTTATTACAAGTGGACTCAGTGGATATTCCTTCAGCTGTATAAACACGGTCTTGCCTACAAGAAGGAGATGAACGTCAACTACTGCACCGGCTGCAAAGTTGTTCTTGCAAACGAGGAAGTGGTAAACGGCGTCTGCGAGCGGTGCGGGAGCCCTGTCGTACAGAAGACAAAAAGCCAGTGGATGCTGAAGATCACGGCATATGCGGACCGTCTTATAGACGATCTGGACGAAGTCGATTATATCGAGAGAGTTAAGACACAGCAGAGGAACTGGATCGGACGTTCATACGGCGCTGAAGTGGATTTCACGGCTACTACCGGTGAGAAGATCACTGTCTTCACTACCAGATGCGATACTCTGTTCGGCGCTACATACATGGTGCTCAGCCCTGAACATCAGTATGTCAGGAACTGGCTGGAAAACGGAACGATCCTGAATCCCGAAGAGGTGAAAGCCTATCAGGAGGAAGCTGCGCGCAAGTCTGATTTTGAGCGCACGGAACTGGCGAAGGACAAGACTGGCGTAAGACTGGAAGGCGTGGAAGCGATCAACCCCGTCAATGGAAACAGGATCCCTATATTCATCTCTGACTATGTACTTGCGAGTTATGGTACGGGAGCCATCATGGCGGTCCCGGCGCACGATACCCGCGACTGGGAGTTTGCAAAGAAGTTCGGCCTGCCGATCATTGAAGTGGTAAAAGGCGGAAATGTTCAGGAAGAGGCCTTCACCGACTGCGAGACCGGTATCCTCGTTAATTCCGGCTTCATGGACGGAATGTCTGTGGAGGACGCCAAGAATGCCATGTACGAGTGGCTGGAGAAAAACGGAAAAGGCTCCAAGAAGACCAACTTCAAGCTCAGGGACTGGGTGTTCAGCCGCCAGCGTTACTGGGGCGAACCGATACCCATGGTCTACTGCGAAAAGTGCGGGTGGCAGCCTCTACCGGAAGACCAGCTGCCTCTTCTGCTGCCGGATATCACCGATTTTGAACCGGGTGAAGACGGGGAGAGCCCGCTCGCGAGACATACAGACTGGGTGAATACCACATGTCCGTGCTGCGGAGGACCTGCAAAAAGAGAGACCGATACGATGCCTCAGTGGGCAGGCTCCAGCTGGTATTTCCTGAGATATATGGATCCGCACAACGATGACGCGCTAGTCGGCAAGGAAGCTATAGATTACTGGGGACCTGTGGACTGGTACAACGGCGGCATGGAACATACCACGCTGCATCTCCTGTACAGCAGGTTCTGGCACAAGTTCCTTTACGATATCGGCGTCGTACCATACAAGGAGCCATACGCAAAGAGAACGAGTCACGGAATGATCCTGGGACTCAATCCTCACAGCTTCGTAAACATGACGAAGGATGAACAGCAGGAACTCATAAAGGAGTACGGCAGCGAGGAAAATGCCAGAAAGGCCCTTGTGGAGAAATACGGCGAGATGGCTGACCATCCTATCGTAAAGATGTCCAAGTCCCTGGGCAACGTTGTCAATCCTGACGACATAGTAAGGGATTACGGCGCCGACACACTGAGACTCTATGAGATGTTCATAGGCGACTTCGAGCAGGCAGCGCCCTGGTCCACCAGCAGCATCAAGGGATGCAGGAGGTTCATCGAGAAAGTCTGGCAGCTGCAGGATGTCCTGACGGACGGCGACACTTACTCGCCTGAGTTCGAATCATCCTTCCACCGAACCATCAAGAAGGTCGGGAGCGATATAGAGAATCTGAAGGCTAATACGGCTATAGCGGCGCTCATGTCTCTGGTGAACGATATCGGCAAGAAGGGCAGCATCAACAGAGCCGAGTACAGGACGCTTCTCATACTGTGCAATCCTTTCATACCTCATATGACCGAAGAGGCATACGAGAGATGCGGATACGGCGGACAGATCTCTCAGCAGAAGTGGCCTCAGTACGACGAGGCAAAATGCATAGACAGCGTCGTTGAGATGCCTGTCCAGATCAACGGCAAGCTCCGCGGCAGGATCAATGTGCCGCTGGATTCCGACAACGAAACGGTGCTTAGCGCTGCAAAAGCAGACGATAAGGTCGCGCAGGCTATAGACGGGAAGACC
>JAEEGL012491623.1_pt1 | contig 24324 bp, 19 predicted proteins | sample 9134231 | NCBI WGS metagenome assembly JAEEGL01 (sample SAMN16246548, study PRJNA631951) | gut metagenome | biome: gut microbiome; feature: rumen; material: fiber-attached | host: Bos | place: Iran: Karaj | collected 2018-10
TGCATTCGCAGCTTAATTGCCGCGAATCTCGCGACACGGACAAGGTCCGTAGTTGCGGGTGCTTCCCCGGAAGCCACGCCCGCCGGCGTCCGGACCGAAGTATCGGAAATGGCAGGCTAGTGACCGCAGGCTTCGATGCGGGAGCGAAACCTTAGAAGATAAGCGACAGGCCGGTTGGTCCGGCACCTCCCTGTTGCCGACAATCAAGCCGAGACTAAACATGTAGAAAGCACTTTTGCAACACGTTTGGACGAGGGTTCGACTCCCTCCGACTCCACTTCAAACGGGAAAACAGTTCCCAATTTTGAAACAAACGCACTGATAATCAAAAAGATTGTCGGTGCATTTTTGCATTTACGGCTCGCAATTCTCCGGAACACGGCTCCACGGATGCAAATCCGGACATGTGGGTAAAATTCTTAAAAAAATCAGAATCTTTATGGCAAATAAATAAAAGTGTGTACTTTTGCACAGAAAAAAGCATATAAATCTAAACACTGCAACATGGAACAATTCCTCTATCGTCACCGGACAATAATTCTTGTGGGAATGCTGATAGTTTTCGGAGTTCTTTTCGGGCTTATTTCCATAGGCAACCATTTGCTCTTCAAAACTTACGGTCTTGACCTTGGTGTATATACACACGCCTCATACAACTACGCCCACCTGAGAGCTAACGACTGTACCTTTTTCCTTTGGGAACCCCAACCTTTGCTTTCCGACCACTTCGACCTGTATCTCATACTTTTCGCCCCTTTAACCTACATTTTCGGTCAATATACACTTTTAATAATCCAAATCATTTCCATATTGTTTGGAGCTTTAGGGGTTTACAAACTGACACAACTCCATACCCAATCAACTCTTTTAACCCTCATTGCCCCTTTATTGGTGCTTTTTTCTTTCGGAATATGGTCCGCCATTGGCTCCGACTATCACTCCAATGTACCGTCGGCGATGCTACTACCATGGCTATTGTATTTCATCAAACGCGAGAAGCTCGGCCTGGCATCCCTCATGGTTTTTGCTATAATAATAGCAAAAGAGACACAGTCTCTGTGGGTTATCTTTGTGTTATTAGGCCTACTTTGGGACTACCGCAAGGATACCAAAATCCGACGTTGGCTCTTATGGAATATGCTAGGGACCGTTGTCTATGCTTTTGTCGTCATAATCCTTATCATGCCTTCACTCCACGAAGGCGCCTCACCAGGATTCTGGCGTTACAGCTGGATGGGAGAGAATTTCAAAGAAATGGCCATTTGGTTGATCACACATCCGTTACAGGCCCTTCAGAATCTGTTTGTGGATTTCATGTCCAATGCTGACCGTTCTATCCTTAAAAGAGAGTTTTATATTTGTGCGTTATGTTCAGGCATGTTCTTCGCCTTGTTAAAACCCAATTACTTGCTGATGATCATTCCGCCTCTTTTCCTGAAAATGTATGCCCAAGTGCCTGAAGCATTTTGGGGAATCAACTGTCATTACAACATAGAGATTTGTATGGTTCTATGCATAGCCAGTGTTGTGGTATTGGCTAAAATACCAACGATGGAGGAAAATTTCAAAATTCAAAAAATACAGAGTTTGAAATTGCGTGTTTTTATGCCTGTTTTGGCACTAATTTTGACCGCAGGAACCTTATTCTACACCATCGACAAGCCATACACCCAGATTCGGCGCGATCATGTCAATCTCTTTGATAAGAGACACTGGCATCAAAATGATTTCGACCCTCAAGTGGCCCGTCGAATGCTCAAACAGATACCGCCAGATGTATCGGTATGCGCCGCTACCATGTTCACGCCACATTTGGCCACCAGAGAAGAATGCCATATTTTCCCCATCAGTTTAGGCCACCACCCTGAGTATTTTTTGTTCCCCCTTGAACATTGGACATATTACGAAAAAGAAAAAGAAATGGTGGCGCAGCTCATCGCTGACACCACCCATTATGAATGTCTTGACAATGACGGTTTTTTGTTTCTACTGAAACGTCGTTAATAAAGCATCCCTATAGCCTGCTGATAAACTTACATCACCAGCCCATTCTCAGGTTTGACGGACGCGATGAATCACGTTCCTACTAACACCTAACCACTAACACCTAACCACTAATTACAATTGCCAATTGATTTCGCTTTTGCCCATTTGTCGCAGTAGTTCGTTAGTTTTGGAGAAATGTTTACAGCCGAAGAATCCGCGATGGGCAGATAAGGGTGAGGGATGCACAGTTGAGAGAATATAATGCTTGGACGTATCAATAAGCGCTTCTTTCTGCTTGGCATAATTGCCCCAAAGGAGAAACACAAGCCCTTCGCGCTGCATCGACAACTTGCTGATAGCCGCATCCGTAAAGCGTTCCCAGCCGTGATTCTGGTGGGAGCCCGCCTCATGGGCACGCACTGTCAAAGTAGCGTTAAGCAGGAACACCCCTTGCTCGGTCCATTTTTCCAAATTGCCGTTCACAGGTATCTCAAAGCCCACATCATCATGCAATTCCTTGAAGATATTGATGAGCGACTTGGGATGAGGCACCCCATCCTGCACCGAAAAACACAAGCCATGCGCCTGCCCCGGCTCATGGTAAGGATCCTGGCCTATCAGCACCACCTTCACCTTGTCGAAAGGAGTCTTGTTGAAAGCGTTGAATATCATCGGTCCCGGAGGATAAACAGTATATTTGCGTTTTTCCTCCAGCAGGAACTGCTTCAGCTCCGCGAAATACGGCTGCTGGAACTCGTCCCACAAGACTTTTTTCCAAGACTCTTCGATGTTGGGGGTAATCATTGTAGTTAATAATTGATAATTAATAATTAATAGTTTTTAGTTTTCAACTTTTAGTTTTCAACTTTCAGTTTTCAGTTTTCAGTTTTCTCTTAGTGGCGGAAGTGGCGGACACCGGTGAATATCATGGCGATGCCGAATTCGTCGCAGGCCTTGATAGAGTCCTCGTCGCGGACGGAACCACCGGGCTGGATAATAGCAGTAACCCCGTATTGTGCGGCCATACGCACCACATCATCGAAGGGGAAGAAAGCATCGCTGGCCATGCAGATATGGTCGGTATGACCGGCAGCCTTGGCCTGTTCGAGGGCAATATGGGCAGAACCCACACGGTTCATCTGTCCTGCTCCAACACCGATGGTCTTCATCTCCTTGGCCAAGAGTATAGCATTGGATTTCACATGTTTACAAACTTTCATACCGAAGAGCAAATCACGCATTTCATCTTCAGTAGGCTGTTTCTTCGTTACCACCTTGATGTCATAATTCTCAGCACCGGCGCGGTCAATGCTTTGCATCAGCATACCACCGGTCACGCTAATAAACATTTTCTCATCGGCTTTAGACTTATCCAAATCGAAGGTCATCAGGCGGATATTCTTCTTGGTAGTCAGCACAGCCAAAGCCTCTGGAGTGAAGGCGGGAGCCAGAATGATTTCCAGGAAAACCGGCTTCATGGCAGTAGCCAAAGCTTCATCTACCGTTTGGTTGGTGGCCACAATACCACCGAAAATGGACACTGTGTCGGCCTCATAGCAACGGGTCCAAGCTTCCATGGCATCTTTGCCGATACCCACGCCGCAGGGATTTTTGTGTTTGACGGCCACTACTGTCGGCTCATCAAACTCGCGCAGAATTTGCAAGGTAGCATCAGCATCCTGTATATTATTGTATGACAATTCTTTACCATGCAATTGGGTAGCCCATGCCATAGAGAAGCCTTGCTTTTTACCGGCATAGAAAGCCGCTTTCTGGTGCGGGTTCTCGCCATAGCGTAATGATTGCTTTCTGGAAAAGGTCAAAGTCATATTTTCGGGATCTTCCTCCCCTACTCTGTCGGTCAGATACTGAGCAATCATGGCATCGTAGGCAGCAGTATGTCTGAACACTTTGGCAGCCAAGCGGGAACGTGTTTCCAAGGAGGTATCGCCATTGGCCTTGATTTCAGCGATAACCGCATCGTAATCGTTGGCATCGCACACCACTGTCACAAACTGGTGATTCTTGGCCGCGCTACGCAACATGCTGGGACCACCGATGTCGATATTCTCGATAGCTTCGGCGAAAGTGACATTTTCTTTCTCAATAGTTTGTTTGAAAGGATAGAGATTCACCACCACCATATCGATATACTGGATGCCATTTTGTCGCATTTCCTCCTGGTGTTTGGGGTTGGTGCGCACCGACAGCAAGCCGCCATGAACCATGGGATGCAGGGTTTTCACACGGCCATCCATAATTTCCGGGAAGCCCGTTACCTCACTAATACCCATCACCGGAAGACCTGCCTGTTCAATGGCTTTCTGGGTACCGCCGGTAGAGATTATTTCGTAACCATTTTCGATTAATGCCTGAACGAAAGGGATCAGATTTGTCTTGTCGCTCACGCTTACCAATGCTCTTTTCATAGTTTTATCGTATTTTTATAATTTGCAAACTACAAAAATACAAAAAAAATGGAAGCATTGGCCTACCTGTCCAAAGATTTTTTTGTAAAAAACCTTCACAAATGCAACTGCGGGGACGCTGTTGCCTACATGATTATTCCGCAATATACATTATACAGATACCGAAGGTGAATTTACGGACTGTAACCTGGCGGAAACCAGCCTGTTGGAGAAATGGAACAAACTTGTCGGCTTTAGGGAAAGCCAAAACGGATTTTGGCAAATAAGTGTATGCCTCTTTGTGGCCTGAAATCAGTCCACCGATAAAAGGCAGGAAATGAAGAGCATACAACTTGTAGCACCAAAAGATAAAAGGATTGTCGGGATAGGACAATTCGAGAATCACCAATTTGCCGCCAGGACGCAGCACACGCCGCATCTCGGACAAACCTTGCTCCAGATGCTCGAAATTGCGCACGCCAAAAGCCACACTGACCCGGTCGAAGCTACCATCATCGAATTCAAGATTTTCAACATCTCCCTGCTGAAGAGCAATCATCACGCGGGGGTCAGATGGATATGAATTTTCCGAAACAGAAGCTGCTCTTATACCATCTTCACATGATGATTCTATTTCATTACCAGAAGATTTAACCATGCGAAAGCCATCTCTTTTCAGTACTTTTTTCCGTCCAACTTCCAACATATTCTCGGATAGGTCTATGCCAACAATTTTGCTTTTTTTCTGCAATTTACGAGCTATGGCAATGGCAAAATCACCCGTTCCCGTTGCCACATCCAAAACACGCAAAGGTTCAGCACTGTCTGCAATAACACGCACCGCCTTACGTCGCCACGAACGGTCGATGCCGAAGGACATGATGTGGTTCAGTCTGTCATAGCTGGAAGCAATTTCATTAAAAAGCTGGCGGATTCGGGGTTTGGAAGGCATTGTTATTAATGTGCTAATTTTAGGGGTCAGGTTACAGGGGTCAGGGGTTAGGGGTCAGGTTTTAGGGGTTAGGGGTTAGGGGTTAGGGGTTAGTGATTAGAGTATAGGGTTATGAAATAGACAACTATCAACTATCAACTATCAACTATCAACTATCAACTATTAACTATTAACTATTAACTATTAATTATTAATTATTAACTATTAATTATTAATTGTTAATTGTTTTTAGATTCCTGCGAGAAGGGCAAAGGCGAAGGTGGAGAGTACCAACAGGGGCAGGGCTGGGTCGAGGGCTTTCCCATCTCGGCTCCACACCATTTTCAAATGAATCATATATAGTGGCATAGTAATGAGATAAAGGAAGTTCCATACAGAAGTATAGGTCATCAGGGTGAACAATAACATACATAACCAAGCGAACACTATCAGCACGGTCTGGTAAATTTTGGCATTGAGGGCACCAAATTTAAGAGGAATGGTGACACGGTTGCCCGCATCAGACTCCATATCCCTGATATTATTGACATTAAGCACTGCCACGCTGAAACAGCCTATCGTCACAGCGGGCAAAATCAGCAAAAGAGAATTGATGGTATGTGCCACCACAAAATAAGCACCCAGCACAGAAGTCAGGCCAAAGAAGATAAAGACGGACAAATCGCCCAGTCCTCTGTAGCCGTATGGATTCTTCCCCAAGGTATAGTGCATGGCAGCCCAGATGGCAGCCATACCCAGCAAGAGCAGCAGTGCCGGTTTCCAGGCGAAGAAAGTACCGAAAGAAGTCCATATCATAATGGCTCCGAACACACAACACAAGATCACAAAAAGCGCTATCAGTATCTTGAAATCTTTCACACCAATCTCACCTTTGGCTAAGCTGTACATGGGTCCCTCGCGCTGTTCGCCGTCGGTACCGCGGAGGAAATCGCCCAATTCGTTGGACAGGTTTGACAGAATCTGCAAACAGACTGTCGTCAGCAAAAGCCATACAATCAGTCCTACAGAAGTCTCGAATGTTTTCATTGCCAGCAACATGCCCAACACCACTCCCGCCAGCGACAGGGGCAGCGTACGCAAGCGCATGGAAAAAACGGCAGCCTTTAATTTATTTTTTTTCATATCCTTTGGTTATTTTCAGACGTGGACAACACATCCTTTCAAAAATCGTTTATATTTTTTATTACATTTTTGGACACACGCAGTATCACATAAACTCACTCGTGATAAAATTCTACATATAAATGATTTATATTAAAAATCATAACCCACACCAATATAGAAACCCACTCTGTTTTGTTTACTATTCCAATGCACATTAGCCATTAAGGGACCGAATTTCGACTTATAAGCGAACTGCAAAGCCGCCGCAAAAATCGCATGGTTTTGCATAACCAATTTTTTATCATTAACGTTCCCATCGTGCAGTGCGGCCGCAATTGCCGAAACATATATATTTTTATACACCTTGAAACGGAAATCCAAATCCACAGTTGTCAGAATATCTCCACACATCAACCCTCCATTATAGCCAATAAAAGGCATCTGATGTTCGTAATACCTTCCCTCCATAGTTCCACCGACATAATTGTACATATACTGGTACGCTGCCACCCCTCCCAAAACATATCTACCTCTAACGGAGGCGATTATGGAAAATATCTTGCAAGTAGGGATAGTTCCCTTGAAAGCGGCCGAGACATAATGCATGTCTTTGAAATCGAAATCATAAGCGGCAGACACACGAATACCCTTGTTTGGGAAATAGCGATCATCCTCATTGTCGAACAGGAAACGCAAATATACAAAAGGATAGAACTGCTTCCAATTGACGCCAGAAGACACTCCTTCAGAGGAGAAGTAACGCCAATACGGCTGGTGTTCCAGACGGAAACCTCCACTTAAATCCACCCTACTCCAATGAGTGTCAGCAATATAAACTTTCAGTTCATTATGAACCAATTGTTCAATATAAACATCCTTAGGGTCTCTGAAAAGCCCGTTGCCAAACAGCGTACGGTAGTGTATCTTCAATGACGCACCGAATTTAGGAGCCCTGATGGGGGTATAACTATATTCCAACTTCAAATAAGGAGAACTTGACAAACGAAGAATGAGGTCAAATTCAGAACCATAAATTCTATTCCGGCCGAAACCAAAATTCAACAGGGCGGCAAACCATTCTTCCGTGTCGGCTCGCAGGCCTATTCCGATAGAGTTCTCATGTTTTTTCAAACAGTTGAAAATCAGTTTATAGCCATCACTACCATCACTTACCAGCCGGTAAGTCACCTGAGAGAAAGCCATCGTGCCATAAATGACAGACTGAGCAATCTCCAACTGTTCTTTTCCATAATACTCGTCTGGTTTCAGGCGTATCTTCCAGTTCAGGAAATCCTGTTCTTTTTCCGTAACTCCGGTATATTCGACAGAAGTTATTTTCACTTCCGTATTTGACAGATTAACAGCCTTTTTATTGTACATCTTGCGACCGTTATTACCCACAATCCGCACCAAACTATCCAATTCCCTTTCGTGTTCCGCGGCCGCCTTATAACCCCGTTCTATCAAGGTAGCGATTTCCTTAGTACCGAAACTCAACATGCCGAATCCTGTAATATCAGGTGTTATATAGACGGTAGTATTTTTCACATTGTTATTGTGTGCTTCCAGACCGCCTGAATACTGTGCGGTCTGCATAATAACATCAGCAACATTGTTCACTTTGCCGTAATCTCTTGGCATAGTCAGCTCAACTCCGATGATAATATCCGCGCCTGCCGCCTTGGCCACATCTGTCGGGAAATTATTTTTAGTACCGCCATCGGCCAGAATCATTGAATCGACGCGTACCGGACGGAAATACCCCGGTATAGACATGGTAGAGCGCATTGCTTCAATCAGCGGACCGGAGGTCCAGTGTTTTTCTGTTTGTGAAACGATTTCGGTGGCCACACAACAATAAGGGGTTGGCAAATCCATAAAATCCATATCGTGCTGGTATCCGACAGACAATGAACTCATCATGTTATACACATTCAGTCCATATAAGAAACCGGAAGGCAAGCTCCTCACAAACTCCTTACCCTTAAATGGGATGTCAATGACGTAGGTTTGCTTATAAAGCTGTTTTTCGTACGAATAGTAAGTCTTGGGCACATTGTCACTCATCATTACATTCCAGTCAACAGCCTGCACAATCGAATCAATTTCAGTTGCCGAGTAACCCATCGCATACAAGCCTCCCATCAGTCCACCCATACTGGTACCCGCCACAAAGTCAACAGGGATACCCTTCTCCTCCAGATATTTCAGCACACCGATATGGGCGGCACCTTTTGCGCCACCGCCTGCCAGCACCAATGCCACTGTTGGCCTTGTCTTGCGAATTCCGGCCATATATTTATGCATTCGGGCAAAAAAAACAGAGTCCGACTTCGGATCATAACTGATATTGACCAACTTGCTGTTTTGGGCTGACAAGTTTCCAATCAGAAAGCTCATCATAAAAACAAGGAGTATATTTCTGACATTCAACAAGTACTTCATACATCACCATATTACAACGGCAAATTTACATAAAATCCTCGAATTACACATAGACAAATAAATTTTTTGTAGGGACGAACTCGTGCGTCCGAAAAAACACAGAGGAAAGATACGATTTTTTATACATACAATATTTCATTTCCCATCACGGCACGGCTTCTGCATAAACATTTTCAAGAGATTTCACATGGTAGTGCAGAAAGAGGTAGTCGAAGGGCAATATGGGAACACAAAGCATTCAATATGATAAAATTTGAATATTTTTCAAATTATTTTTCAATTATTATGTTTTGTATTAAAATTTTCACTATCTTTGCAGCGTAAAAAAGATCATCAAAAAAAATAAAACATAATGGCAGACGCAACGACAACCACAAAGAAAGTACCCTCATGGGATGAATTAAGAGAATTTATTCATGCGACAACGGAACAGATAGAGAAAACCGGACAACAGATGAAAGAGACTGACCGTAAATTGGACAAGCTTTTCAACGAAACCAGTCTGCTTTTCAACGAAACTAGTCTTCAGATGAAAGAGACTGGCCATAGATTGGACAAGCTTTTCAACGAAACTGGCCTTCAGATAAAAGAGACCGACCGTAAACTGGACAAACTTTTCAACGAAACTGGCCTTCAGATAAAAGAGACTGACCGTAAACTGGACAAACTTTTCAACGAATCGGCTAAAAGAATGGAGAGGAACGATGAAGAGATCAAAAAACATGCCGAGCGGATAGACAGAGCCTACGAACTTTACGGCGGATTCACCAATGAATTTGGCAAAATCATAGAAGACCTGTGCAGACCGGCAGCACTGAAGATTTTCAAGAAAGAGGGCATCGGTATCGACCACATCTATGAAGGACCACGTCACGGAAGAAAGGACGAGGAGGAAATCGAAGTGGATGTGCTGTTATGCAACAAAACAGCGGCCGTGGCTGTTGAGGTTAAAACAACCTGCTTCAAGAAAGATATCGACCATTTCCTCAAACAGATGAAAAACTTCAAAAAAATATTCCACGAGTTCGAGGACAAAACCGTTTATGTTGCCATCGCCGCCATGCGCTTTGCCAATGGATCTGACACCTATGCGCGACGCAAAGGAATGTATGTGCTCACCCCGGCCAATGACGGCACTTTTGAACTCGGGAAACCAACGGTGAAAAGGAGAGAACTTTGATAGTTAATAGTTAATAGTTGATAATTGTGCATTGTGAATTGTGCATTGTGCATTGCACATCGTGCATCGTGCTTAGTTTCTCATGATATAGTCGCTCATCAAGCGATAGATTTCCCTCAACCGTTCATCTTGGAGAGCTTCTTGGTGCAAGCGGATGATGTTCTGGTCGCCACGTTTGGCAGGGCCGGTTTGTGCATCATGGGGATTCATGGTTTTCACCTTGTCAAGCGTATTCTCCAGCAATGGCAGTATCATCCGCCATTCGATGTTATTTTCTCGCAAAATATCGTATGCGATGGCATACATGGCATTGGTGAAGTTACAACCGAAGATGGCAGCCCGATGCAACACCAACCGCTGGGCTTCTCCCATCAGCTGAACTGTAGAGGAAAGTCGCCCGGCAAATGCAAACAACTCATTTTCAACCATTCTATCATTCGATTCCACACTTAAGGGGACCTCGACATTCGCAAAATCCATATTCTTATTCAAGCTTTGATATGGATATAGAATGCCATAGGAATCCGCATACGGCTCAAAAATCCGAATCGACAGGGAGCCTGCGGTATGGACAGCCAAGGGCAGGCGGAAAGGCAGCTGACTCAACAAAGTCTCATAGCTGTCGTCTTTGACAGAAAAGATATACAAATCGCTATCTGGCGACAAATCCCGAAGACTGTCAATAGCGTCCGCACCGGCTTTAGCCGCCAATTCTTTCGCATGATCAAGCTGACGGCTGTATATCTGCCGTATATCCACACCCGCTTTTTTCAAAGCATATACCAGCCAATGGGCAATATTGCCGGAGCCCACCAATGAGACAGTCTCTATTTTCATTATCCTAATTTTAATTCATAATTAAACGGCAGTCGCAGATTCCTGACAAACAATTCAGGATTTATTTTCACTTGCAGGTTATGGAACTTGGCGCAATATTTGTCATCACGCTCATAAATTGCCAAAGTCAAAGGCACCTTCGCCTGTTCCTGTGCGGCAACAATAGCCTCTTTGATAAGGAAAGCCGAATTGGACGACACGTCGTCAATACTCATGCACAAAGTCACCGACTTGCACAAATGCTCGTAGGCATCAGCCAGATAGCACATACTTACGGGCTTCTGGTTATAGCGTGGCGGACCAGTATATTCCTTTCCCATAAAACGTTTGTCGATTTTCATGCGTACATATACCAACTTGCCAGGCTGCAGAAGATGTCTGTACTTGGTAAAATCCTCGCTAAAAAGATACCAAGTCCAAGTTGAATCATAATCCTCGAAAGTGACGATACCCATATCCTTGCCCGATTTGGTCATGGATTCTCTTGCTTCCACTACCATAGCGGCGAAACTGACATCTTTGGAGCAATGTTTTTCATTGAAATCAGCCTCTTTGAGCTGACTCAACGAAGTATTGGTATAGCCTTTGATAATCAACTTGTGTTCATCCAAGGGGTGACCGGAGATATAGAAACCCGCCACTTCCTTTTCATGCTGCACTTTTTCCATGCCGTTCCAAGGGTCGCACTTTGGCAATTCGGGTTGCAATTCGGCAGCCACCTCCGGCTGATCGTCGAAAATAGAGAACTGGCCTTGGTTGTTTTGACTTTTGCTGACAAAGTTGACCATTTTCTCTATGAAGTTCTTGTTATTGCTATCTGTCACAAACAATTGCGCGCGATGCATACCCGTGAAGCAATCGAAAGAGCCTCCGTATGCCAACGACTCTATGACACGGCGGTTGCAGTTACGCAAATCCACACGGTTCATGAAATCGAAGAAGTCCTTATACGGGCCGTTTTTCTCGCGTTCGCTCACAATGTTCTCCACCGCGCCATGCCCCACTCCTTTCAATGCTGCCAAGCCGAAACGGATATCCCCGTCTTTGTTGACGCTGAAAGAATCCACAGACTCATTGATATCGGGGCCCAACACCTTGATGCCATGTTTTAGCGTATCTTCAATATACTCGCTGATTTTATCCATGTTATCAAGGTTGTTTGTCAAGTTCGCCGCCATATACTCAGCAGGATAATGGGCTTTCAGATAAGCGGTCTGATAGGCCACCCATGAATAGCAAGTGGCATGGGACTTGTTGAACGCATAAGAGGCGAATTTTTCCCAGTCCGCCCATATTTTCTCCAAAATCTTGGGATCATGGCCATTGGTTGCACCTCTGGTCAGAAATTCTGGTTTCAAATGATCCAGTTTGTCCCTCAGTTTCTTACCCATGGCCTTTCGCAAGTTGTCGGATTCGCCACGGGTAAAATTGGCCAACAGACGTGAAAGTAACATCACCTGTTCCTGATAAACCGTGATGCCGTATGTGTCTTTCAGATAGCGTTCCATAACGGGAATATCGTATTTGATTTCCTCCCTACCCTGCTTTCTGTCGATAAACTGCGGGATATAATCCATCGGGCCTGGACGATAGAGGGCATTCATAGCGATAAGGTCCTCGAACTTACTCGGTTTCAGTTCTTTAAGATATTTCTGCATACCAGCGGACTCGAACTGGAAAGTGGCTATAGTATCACCCTCGCAATACAGCTGATAGGTTTTCTCATCATCCAAAGGAATGGTATCAATATCTATCTCAACATCCTTGGATTCTTTGATATTTTTGATCGCTTCCTTGATGATGGAAAGTGTTTTCAGGCCCAGAAAGTCCATCTTAATAAGGCCCACATCTTCCACCACAGAGCCTTCGTACTGTGTTACCAGCACTTTTTCGTCAGTATCCTTATCCTCGATGGTGGCCAAGGGTGCGAATTTTGTCAAATCGTCAGCGCCGATAATGACACCACAGGCATGAATACCTATTTGTCGCACAGTGCCTTCAAGTTCTGCCGCATAGTGCAGCACATTATGCACTTTCTCGTTGCCCGACTCGTATGCCTGTTTCAACTCCGGCACCATTTTCAGACAGTTTTCGATGGTTACCTTAGGAGCTTTTTTAGTCTTGGCATCTTCCGGGAAACGGTCAGGCACCAGTTTGGCCAGTCGGTTAGACTCGTCGAGGGGCAAATCTTCCACACGCGCCACATCCTTGATACTTGATTTGGTGGCCATGGTGCCGTAGGTGATGATATGCGCCACACGCTCCTTGCCATATTTTTTAGTAATCCAGTCCAAAATTTTATAACGGCCCTCGTCATCAAAATCCACATCGATATCAGGCAGTGAAATACGGTCGGGATTCAGGAATCTCTCGAACAGCAAATCATATTTCAGCGGGTCTATATCGGTAATTTTCAAGCAATAGGCCACCACCGAGCCTGCCGCTGAACCTCTACCCGGTCCCACGGTAACGCCCATGTTACGGGCAGCGGCGATGAAATCCTGCACTATCAGGAAGTAGCCTGGGAAGCCCATGTTGCGCATCACCGACAACTCGAAGTCGATACGTTCCATCACATCCTCCGGGATCGGGTCACCGTAACGTTTTTTTGCCCCGTTCAACGTTAGCAGACGCAAATAATCGGCTTCCAGCTTGATACGATAGACCCTTTCCAGTCCGCCTAATTTCTCGATACGGCCTTTTCCCTCCGCGTCACCCTCAAATTCGGCCTTCAGGTCTTCTTCAGAAAAGCGCTCCTTATATTCTTCCACCGAGCCAAATTCTTTTGGGATGTCAAACATCGGCATAATGGGTCCATGCTTCAGTTTGTAGGTTTCCACCTTATCCACAATTTCCTGCGTGTTGGCCAAAGCCTCCGGGACATCCGAGAAAATCGCCTCCATTTCCTCGGGAGACTTCAACCATTCCTGCTTGGTATAATGCAGACGGTCAGCATCATCCAACTTTTTGCCTGTGCTGAGGCAAATCAAGTGGTCGTGTGCCTCGCCATGCTCTTCCAGCACGAAATGCACATCATTAGTAGCTATGAGCTTTACGCCCGTTTCGGCGGCTAATTTCAGCAAGCCCTCATTCACAACCTTCTGATGCTCATACACATCCTTGTCACCACCCGGTTTATCAGTTTGATGTCGTTGTAATTCCAGATAATAATCCTCGCCAAAAACACCTTTGTACCACAATACTATTTCCTTGGCTTTATCATAGTCACCATTATAAATGGCACGGGGCACCTCGCCAGCAAGACAGGCGGAGCAGACAATCAGCCCCTCGTGATATTTTTCCAGCAGTTCATGGTCGATACGGGGCTTATAATGGTAGCCTTCCATCCAGCCTGCGGAAATGATTTTGCACAAATTATGATAACCCGTCTCATTTTTTGCCAACAGAATCAAGTGATTACCATAACCATTCTCCTTGCCGGTGCAAACCAGACGGCTACCGTTAGGATTCGAATTGGTCACTTTGGCCACGTATGCCTCGCAACCGAAGATAGGCTTGAAAATTTTCCGTTTGGCAGTTTCCAGTTTGGCTTTGCATTCTTCCAATTTTTGCATAGATTCCTGAGACGGAGCGTGTTCCATCCCCACATCAGATCCGGAATCATCTTGTTTTTGCAGTGTTTCCAGTTCTTTCTCCAAATCCTTGATTTCGTCTTTTACCGACTTGTTATGTTTGTCAACAAAATCGAAAAATTCTTTGATGCCGAACATATTGCCATGGTCGGTGACGGCCATCGAATTCATGCCAGTTTCGAGACATCGTTTCACCAATCCGGAGATGGTGGACATGCCGTCAAGTATTGAGTAATAAGTATGTACGTGAAGGTGTGTGAATTTTGCCATAATTCATATTTTGGGTTACAAAGTTACATAAAAAACTTGAAATTTCATGGCATAGTGATAAAAAAAATCCGCCTCAAAAGAGACGGATTATAACGGCGAGAAAAAAACACTTGTCACATTGCCTTTCTAATTCTCTTAATCAAGCCTGTCAGCACCTTGCCAGGTCCGAGTTCTATAAATTCCTCAGCGCCATCGGTCAGCATACGTTGCACAGACTGTGTCCAGCAAACGGGAGAGGTAAGCTGGGCTATGAGATTACATTTTATTTCAAACGGGTCGGTATGCGGCTGGGCATCCACATTCTGGTAAACGGGGCAGACAGGGACAGCTATTTCCGTTTTATTGATTGCTTCGGCAAGTTCCACTCTTGCCGGTTCCATCAAGGGGGAGTGAAAAGCGCCACCCACTTTCAGCGGCACAATCAGTTTCACCTTGCTTTTCAGCAAAGCGACAGCTTTTTCCACGCCACTAACGGTACCGGAAATAGCAATCTGTCCGGGACTATTGAAATTGGCGGGTACTACAATATCATCAACAGCGGCACATGCCTCTTCCACATCTTCAGTTGTTCCCCCAACGATAGCAGTCATAGTAGATGGCTGGAGCTCGCAGGCCTTTTGCATAGCCATGGCGCGCTGCGACACCAGTCGAAGTCCATCTTCAAAAGACAAAGCGCCGGCAGCCGACAACGCGGAGAACTCGCCCAGTGAATGACCAGCGACCATATCCGGTTGGAAATCCTCCAAGGTCTTGGCCATAATCACCGAATGGATATAAATAGCAGGCTGAGTCACTTTGGTCTGTGTCAATTCCTCTTCAGTTCCCTTGAACATAATATCTATAATATCAAAGCCTAAAATCTCATTGGCTTTTTCGAAAAGTTGGCGAGCGAGTTCTGAATTTTCATATAAATCCAGTCCCATACCGGGAAACTGCGCACCTTGGCCAGGAAAGACGTATGAACGCTTCATACGGTTGATAGTTAATAGTTAATAGTTAATAGTTAATAGCTGTGATTGCAAATTTATGCCGAATTTTATCGAAGTTGGCGGCGGTATGCTTTGATGGTTTTTTCGAGACCCAGATAAAGGGCATCGCAAATGAGCGCATGGCCGATAGAGACTTCCAAAAGGCCTGGAATATTGCGGTTGAAATATTTCAGGTTTGCCAGCGACAAATCATGTCCGGCATTCAGGCCTATACCTTGTTTTTTTGCCTCCATTGCCGCTTCCACGAAATCCTTGATAGCCATTTCCGGATCATCACCAAAATTGCGGGCATAGCTTTCGGTATAAAGCTCTACCCTGTCAGTTCCGGTTTTCTTGGCTGCGGCAATCATGGTGGGATTAGCATCCACAAAGATGCTGGTTCTGATGCCCTCACGATGGAATTCCTCAATGATTTTGGTCAGGAAATGAGCATTGGTGATGGTGTCCCAGCCCGCATTGGAAGTCAATGCTTCAGGCGGATCGGGCACAAGAGTGACCTGTGTCGGTTTCACGTCGAGCACCAACTTGATAAACTTTTCGGAAGGATAGCCTTCTATATTGAATTCTGTAGTCACGACTTCTTTCAGGTCATACACATCCTGGTAGCGGATGTGGCGCTCGTCAGGGCGCGGATGCACCGTAATGCCTTGAGCTCCAAAACGCTCACAATCAATGGCTGCCGTCACCACATTGGGCATATTACCGCCACGTGCATTACGCAAAGTGGCGATTTTATTAATATTGACACTCAATCTCGTTTTGTTTTTCATAATTGATTTTTTAGCGCTGCAAAATTATACTTTTTTTTCATACTTCAACTAATTATTTCCACAAAAAATTTATTCGTCTGTGTGTGTAATTCGGGAATTTTATGTAACTTTGCAAGTTAAAACATATAAAAAACAGAATTATGCGTTTTCTTGTTTTATTCCTCTGCACCCTCCTGTTAGCAGGCTTCAATTTGGAAGCACAAAATGCTAATACACAGGGATATGAAATTAAATTTCAGGCATTGGGAATTGATGACAGTTATTTGTATTTACAGGCATACTACGGCGAGGAAGCTTATATTTTTGACTCTGCCAAGGTAAAAGGTCACAAAGCCGTTGTCTTCAAAAACAAAAAGAGAGTCATGCCCACAGGCATTTACACCCTCACCGACCGCTTCGGCAATGAATACCTCGACCTGGTTATCAATAAAGACAGATATTTTGCTGTCATGGGGCTTACGTTGGACCGTCTAAGCACAACCGCTGTTGTGAGCGGATCGGAAGAGAACTCTCAGTTTATCGAATTTCAAAAACAGATGGTTTCTGCAGAAGCTCTTCAAGAAAAATCCCCGCATTCAATTGACAACACAGCAAAAATGTTTTATGAGTCCATGCCTGAGTCTTTTTTAGGACACTACGTCAAAGCCAAATACTATATCAACCCAGCGCTCTCAAAACTTGACGAGAAAGACACGGCAGACGCCTCACAACAATATCAACAACTGATAGACCACTATTTCGACTATTACACTTTTGATGACGCACGATTGCTTCGTGCTCCCATATACCTGGACCTCAGGAACTACTTTTTCGAGGTGCTTTCCCAAGATGCCAAACTGATAAGCGGCAAAGCCGATGATTTCCTAAAAAAATTCAAGGACAAAGAGTCATACGAATACTACACAGCCCGCCTGATGAGCATTTTCGAGCACAGCATCAACAACATGGCCCATGACCAAGTGTTCGTGGAACTGTATGATAAACATTGTGCCGGGAAAAATATCAGCAGCATCCCCGAAGACCTGTTAAAGTATTACCAGCGTTCTGTCGATCGGAAACGCAAGCTGTTGCCAGGGGAAACCGTTCCCGCCCTGGTCAGCTACGACATCAACAACAACAAACATTCTTCCAGCGATATCGACAAAGACCACATTATCCTGTGGTTTTGGGATGCCGACTGCGACGAATGTATTGTAGAAACCCCAAAATTGAATGAATTTTACAAAGAATTCGCCAACTACTACAATCTGGAGGTTTTTGCCGTCGCCATCACCGACGACCTTGAGAAATGGGACAACTTCTGCAAAAATAATGAGCTGAAATGGATTAATGTCAATTATTACATGAACGATCCAAACTATGACTTCATTGAATACTTCGACCTTATTACTACTCCTGTCATTTACCTGCTTGACAAAAACCATACAATAATCACAAGAAATTTTCCGTTAGAGGAAATACATGAGAAACTGACAACTGAATAGGGGCCAGGGGTTAGAATTAACAATTAACAATTAATAATTAATAGTTTTTCATCAACATGAAGTCAATAACATGAAATAACATTAGCACATATAATCTATCAACTGTCAACTATCAACTATTAACTATCAACTGTCAACTATCAACTGTCAACTATCAACTGTCAACTATCAACTATCAACTATCAACTATTAACTGTCAACTGTCAACTATCAACTATTAACTATTAACTATTAACTGTAATTAAACCTTTTGCGATATAAACTGTTTGACAATAAAATAAACGCTATACAATGAGAAAAATCAGATTTATTCTTTTAGCACTGTCATTAGTTATCCTTTGTCCTGCCATGCAGGCACAGAAAGCGAAAAGCAGCAAAAAAGGCAAAGAAGCCACCACTTACGACATCATTTTCAACATTAAGGATGCCAAAGACACCATCGTATATCTGACCCTCAACTACGAGGGGAAGCTGATGCTCAGGGACTCCGCAAAAGCCACTGCATCAGGTATGTACAGATTCAAAGGCACTAAAAAACTCGAATGCGGTTTCTACACTTTAGTGGCACAAAAGAGAGTCCAATATGCCAGTTTCATTGTGGACAGATTGCCCTTTAACATGATTATGGACATTGACACCACCGGCGACCCCACAGCCATGAGCGTGCGCAACTCTCCAGAAAACGCATTAGTTATTGATTTCCAAAAACACACAGTTAAAGCCCAAAAAGAAATTGCCGACCTGAACAAGGCCAAACAAATCTTTGAACAACACAATCAGGCCGACAGTGCCGAGGCCATACGAGAGAAGATGGGTGAAATCGACAAAGAGATGAAAGCATACATCGCCCAACTCATTGAGGAACACCCCGACTATCTCTTTGTGAAAATGCAGAAAGCGTATAGCCCATTTGACGTGCCAGAGTATAAAGACGCCGACGGCAACATGGATAATGAAGCTAGAGCGGCCTATTACAGAGAGCATTATTGGGATAATTTCGATTTAGGTGACGGACGCATGGTTTTCATGCCGGTAATGCAAGGAAAGGTCAAGGAATATTTCGAAAAAGTACTTCAGTATCAAGAAGTTGATACTATCAACAAATATGTGGACATGACCTTGGACAAATGTACCGACACACTCACCTACCAATACATGGTCAACTATCTCTCCCATCACTTTGAATCCAGCAAAAACCTTGGTCATGACGGTGTATTTATCCACATCGCCAAAAACAACCAACTGAAAGGCAAGTGTTTCTGGATGGACGAGGAACTGATAGAAAAATACCGCAAGCGCGTGGAAAGATTAGAGCCCCTGTTGATTGGTCAACACGGAAAGGAACTGATTATTCCCGACACCAACGACAATTGGCACTCCTCACATGCCCTGCCGAAAACATACGTCATCATTTGGTTCTTCGATCCCGACTGTCCCGAATGCCGCAAAGAAACCAAAAAACTGAGAGCACTGTACGACTCACTGGAGACTGCTGGCACCCGTAATTTCGACGTGTTCGCCATCGCCAATGACTGCACTCCAGAACGCTGGAAACGCTATGTAAAGGAAGAAGGTCATCCTTGGTTGGTTGTCGGTGGAAACAAAGGCAATATCGACTATTTGGAAGCTTATAACACATACGAGACCGGCAATCCATCGATGTTTATCCTCAACAAGAAAAGAGACATCATCTGCAACAAGCGTATTCCTATCGAGATGATTCCCTCATTCCTCGAACAATACGAGAAGATTGAGGCAAACAGACAGAAAAGAGCGCAAGGAAATTAAGAATTCAAAGTTCATTTTTGAATTCTGAATTTTGGATTTTGAATTCAGCCCCATAAGAGGATTAAATTTTATATCATTTTGTAGAATTCCTCTTCGGAAATAATAGGAATTTCAAGTTTCTGCGCTTTGTTACGTTTTTCGGGACCCATTTTCTCTCCTGCAAGAACAAAATCGGTATTTTTGGAGATAGACGACACATTTTTACCCCCATTTTGTTCGATAAGGCGTTTGATTTCATCACGCGGAACGGAGAAAACGCCACTCACCACAATGGACTTGCCCGCTAACTTATCCGAGGCCAACTGCGTCTCCGCGGCACTCAGTTCAAACTGAACGCCAGCATTGCGCAAAGCGATGACCATCTCTAAATTTTCCGGCTGCAGGAAATAATCCACTATAGAACCTGCCACACGCTCACCCACATCATCCACCTGCATCAGTTCCTCCGCTGTGGCATTGGCCAAAGCATCCACATTCTTGAAATACCGGGCCAATTTCTTGGCTGTAGTCTCTCCCACATAGCGGATACCAATGGCAAAGAGCACCCGTTCAAAACCCACTTCCTTCGACTTTTGAATGCCATTCAGAATGTTCTCCACCGTCTTCTCCCTGAAACTGACCACACGTTCGGCTTTCCCCTCAGACGCAGGAATACGTTTTTCCAATCCCAGCAACTGGTCATACGAAAGCTGGTAAAAATCAGCGGGAGTCCTCACTAAACCGTTATCAAACAGCACCTCCACCTTACCCTCGCCAAGCGAATCTATGTTCATAGCCTTACGGGAAATAAAATGCTCCAATTTACCCTTGATTTGGGGTGGGCAATGCAACTCATTGGGACAGAACGTGCCGCTTTCGCCCTCGTTTTGCAGCAATTCGGCACCGCATTCGGGGCAACGAGTGATAAATTTCACCTTGGGGGCGTCCAACTCGCGCTGCGAGACATCCACTCCGACAATTTTGGGGATAATCTCGCCGCCTTTTTCCACATATAGCACGTCATTTTCATGAATATCATAAGCTTCAATGATATCTTTATTGTGCAGAGAGGCCCTTTTCACGATAGTACCTCCCAGCGGAATTGGGGTCAAATTGGCCACAGGAGTGACAATACCGGTTCGTCCCACCTGGAAATCCACGCTCAGCAGCTTTGATGGCACACGCTCCGCTTTAAACTTATAAGCAATCGCCCAACGAGGGCTCTTGGCGGTGCTGCCAATCTGCTGCTGCATGTCGAAATCATTGACCTTGATGACGATACCGTCGGTGTCGAAAGGCAGGGATTTGCGTTTCACATCCCACTCGTGCATAAAATCGATAACACCCGTAATATCAATACGTTTCTCCATCACATCGGGTTGACGGAAACCCCAGTTGTGCAATTTGTTCATGCTATCGAAATGGGTAGCGGCATAATGCTGATGCCCCACCACAAAATACAGTTTGAAGTCCAGACCACGGCGGGCTACCTCAGCGGAATCCTGCAATTTCAGCGTGCCTGAAGCAGCATTTCTGGGATTGGCGAAAGGCGCCTCCCCTATTTCTTCCCGCTCACGGTTCAAACGCTCGAAATTCTGATGATTCATGATGATTTCGCCACGCACCTCAATCAAATCAGGATAATCACCCTTCAGCCTCAAGGGAATGGTGCCGATAGTCTTAACATTGGCGGTCACGTCATCGCCCTGCACTCCATCGCCACGGGTCACCGCCCTGATTAACAAGCCTTTCTCATAGACCAAACTGATGGCCAGACCGTCATATTTCAACTCACACACATATTCCACCTGTCCGTTGACCAACTCATGGATACGGCGATCGAAGTCCAGCAAATCCTCCTCCGAATACGTATTTCCCAGCGACAGCATCGGGAAAACATGCTTCACCGTACGGAACTGCTTGGTAACGCTGCCCCCTACCCTCTGGGTCGGACTGTCGGGCAAAGCATACTCTGGATACTGCTTTTCCAGTTGAATCAGTTGGTTCAACAACTGGTCAAAGTCGTAGTCGCTGATGGTGGGATTGTCCAGCATGTAGTAATTGTAATTATGCTGGTTAATTTCTTCGGTAAGGTGTTTGATTTGTTCTTCTATGTTATTCATTGTCAATCATCTTTCATTCTAAAAGTGTCGCCTCTTCGAGGCTCATATACCGTGGATGCCGTCTTTCACCCCCAGACTCGCGTCTGGGGTTATTGAAATTACGCCTCTTCGAGGCTATCATGCTATGGCTGTCTCCTTCACTCCAGACTCACATCTGGGATTGCCGGGATTGCGCCTCTTCGTGGCACCATGGTATCACTTTTTCTGGACAGTGCCAGAGCCAGCGGTAAAACCACGGATTTCCGCATCGCCGGAATAATAGACATTACCCGAACCTGCGATATCGTATTTCACTAATTTTGAAACATTTCCGACATAGATATCTCCCGAGCCAGCAATCTTGGTCTTGGCAATTTGTGCATCACCCTTCGCTGTGATATTCCCCGAGCCCATCAATCTCAAATCCACTTCAACAAACGAGCCATTTAGCGTGGCATAGCCCGAACCTGACAAGGAGACCTCTGCCTCGTCTGCCGTCACTTGCGAAAAATCAACAGAACCTGAGCCGGCAATCTCAATATCCAACTCACTAACTTTCAATACATTTTCACTTTTTATCTGGCCACTGCCATTGACATCAGCATTTAATTTATAATCTGAAAAGCCATTCACAAAAACGAATATTCCGGAACCATTCACTCTCACATCCTCCAGTCTCGGAGCACTGATACTGATTTCAAACTTAGTAAATTGCAGTGTTGGATATTGATACTTCGGCAGCGACACGTCCTTGTCTCCCAAAGACAATGACAGCAAAGGTTTCCCGTCCTTCGAGGGCACCTGTTTGATAGACAAATCATCACCAATAGTTTTTATACTGACAAATTGCACGAGATTCTCATCAATAGTGATACTGCAGCTGTACTGCTCGCTTTGGGTAAATTTGACGGTTGCCGGCATTGAAAGGGTTATCTCATCAAAATCCCTGACATCGAACTCTTTTGTGACAATTTTGCCGTTACCTTTAATGGTTTCAGCATTCAGATTACACATCCCGATAAGAGAGAAAATCACTGATAATAAAAGAAATGAGAGCTGTTTCATGATGCAAAATTTAATTATGGTTTAGATTGCAAATATACACAATTTTCTGCCAACTTATTTTGCTATATCCGATCCACAACGACAACGTCATCTTCATGTTTCTTCAACACCATAGACCATACTTCATCAAAATACTCCTCCACAGACATACGATCTGATTCTTCAATGAGAAATCTACCCAAAACTATTGAATTATTCAAAAATATCGTATATATTTGCATGCGTATAAATGCCCTCATTCACCATGAAAACATTACTTCTAAAATCACACTACATTATACTGCTGATGTTTCTTACAGCAATGATTATATCTTCCTGTAAGTCAGGCGAAACCATCGTTGCACGCTCTGCCACCCTAAAAGATGATTGTCTGCGGAACACCATAAGACAGATGATCGATTTTTATGACCAAAAAGTCTGTGAGGGAGAATTAAAATATTACTACTTGTCTGATGATTATATGTACCACGACATGCACCTTGACTCCAAGAACCTTAATCAAATATCCTTTCTTCAGGGCTATCCTAAAGATACCATTCTTGTAGATACTATCGCAGGTAAATATATTTTCATTTCAAAAGACTTGAAGAATATTGTAACTGTGAACAGCCAAATCAAAACGTTTAGAACTTCTTTGAGTAACGAAGAATACATTGAAAAAGAGTCAAAAGAATTTTCTTTTGGATGGTATGGGATGAGTTGGACTTTTACATCCGAAAGAAAATATAGAGTCATCTCAATGAGTGGGCCTCTTAACGAATACGACTGGGAAAAATTTGCCTCGGATCAAGACTGCATTGATTTACCACAAATATATGAGATTGAATTTATCGAAGAAGATTCTTCGGACGACGAATGAGATGACTAAAAAAACACCATACGCATAAACCCGATCCCACTTATCTTGTTGGCCGCTCTATTCTGTAGCAAAGCGCTGGTAATTTCCAGTTTTGCACAGACAGAAGCAGAATTATGGGCCAAGCAGAGCGCAATAGTTACAAAATGAGAAAACTAGCCTTGCCTCACCAAAGCATACAAAGTTTTCTGGGCTTTTCAGATAGACTATAACTGTGAATATGCAGGGGAGAAGGTGTCGCCATTTCTGATATCACCGGTAGTGAGACCTTTCTTCAACCATTTCACACGCTGTTCAGACCGACCATGGTTAAAGGAATCAGGAACTTCGTAACCCTGGGCTTTCTTCTGCAAGTAATCGTCGCCAATTTTGGAGGCCACATTCAAACCTTCCTCAATGTCGCCATCCTGCAAGGAGCCAAACATTTTGTTATCGTGGTATGCCCAAATGCCAGCATAGAAGTCGGCCTGCAGCTCCAGTCGCACACTGATCTGGTTGCTTTCCGTCTTGCTCACA
>JAEEGL014115101.1_pt1 | contig 24324 bp, 15 predicted proteins | sample 9134231 | NCBI WGS metagenome assembly JAEEGL01 (sample SAMN16246548, study PRJNA631951) | gut metagenome | biome: gut microbiome; feature: rumen; material: fiber-attached | host: Bos | place: Iran: Karaj | collected 2018-10
AAATACCCCGCCTGCTCCATCTTTTTCAGCAGCGGAGAGAGGGTGCCGTTGTCCAGCATCAGCCTGCTGCCGATCTCTGAGACCGAAACGCCGTCCTTTTCCCACAGGACAAGAAAGACGATATACTGCGTATAGGTCAGACCCAGCGGCTTCAGCCAGGGCGTATACAGGCCGGTCACATTCCTTGCGGCGGCGTAAAGCGGAAAGCACAGCTGATTGGCGAGCTTCATCGATTCCCGATCATTGACTTCCATGACCGCTTCCTCCACATACATTTGATACGAACATATTTTATCATACCTATTTGGAGCTGTCAAGCCCTAATTCAAAATTTTTATCGGGCGGCAGGATTCATGCGGGATCGAGTGGGAGCAGAAGGGCACGCACGAAAAGCACCGCTTCGTGCTCGATTTCAAAAAAAGGAACGCGAAAGGGAGCTTGCGCCATTGAATGAGACCTGTTATGAACACCGAAGGCACATTACCCGCAACCTTCCGTGACGAGAGCAACGGCCTGACCTAGATGTTATTTGCGAATTGATGTATATTGTCCAGGTTAGAACATTCTTTCCTCGCAACTCAAAACATAGTCATAGGAGACAGCAAATAGGGAATGCAAAGTCCCTGGATCTTGAAAACAATAAACTCGTTTGGTATAAGGAGTTCCACGCCAAACAGCGCAGCACCGGCACATGTCCGCCTTATAGATCTGCTTCTTTGAAATCCGCATGACATTTCCAACGCCGACCTTTGCCGGGCTCGTTCCGCTTTGCCCCTCTTTATGAACTCTCACGGTTTGCCTGTTAAGAAAATAAAGTGTAATTTTTATTGTAATTGGTGTTGCGTTTCCTTGCAGGTCATGCTATAATGCGGATGAAGGCGGGAGGGATCCTGCCGCGAAGCTCGCAGCGGCCCCCGAAAATGCGATATCGATGGCGAGGGTCATGGGGCGCTCCAATACGTTCAAAAAATGCAAAATATGCATCATGTGCACCGGGTAATAAAATCCCTTAGCAAATTTGCTACAATTGGCTCGAGTGGGAATGATCCGGTAATAATGTAAAAAGCTCCTGCAGATACCGCGCAGCGGGCTTTTTTCATTGAAACGCCCGGAGCTCTGTGATATAATCATCCGGTAAGGCGATCTTGACAGAACTGCGGAAGTACCTGCCGCGGTTCTCCGATCATCGAATGATCTTTCAGAAAGGACCAAAGATGGAACGAATAGTCATTCTCGATTTCGGAGCTCAGTACAACCAGCTCATCGCGCGGAGGGTGCGTGAGCAGGGCGTGTATTCCGAGCTCCTGCCGCCCATGTCTTCGATCGAAAAGATAAAGGGCGGCGGGCTGTCCGGTATAATACTTTCCGGCAGCCCCGACAGCGTTTATTCCGAGACGGGGAGGAAATGTCTTCCCGAGGTGTTCTCCCTCGGCGTGCCCGTACTCGGGATATGCTACGGCATGCAGCTTATGACCTATATGCTCGGCGGTTCGGTCGAAAAGGCTCCCGTCCGCGAATACGCCGGCGTGCATACGCATTTCGGAAGGAGCCCTTTGTTTGAAGAGATGCCCGATTCCGTCGTTTGGATGAGCCATAACGACATGGTCACGAGGCTTCCCGAGGGCTTTGAGACCGCCGCGAATACCGCGGACTGCCCCAATGCCGCGATGCAGGATCTTTCCCGCCGCCTCTTCGCCGTGCAGTTCCATCCCGAGGTGGCGCACACGGAATACTCCGCGCAGTTCTTCAAGAACTTCGTGCACGGCATATGCGGCTGCAGGGGCGGATGGAGCCCCGAAGGGCTCGTTGACGAGCTCGTCGGCAATATCAGGAAGCAGGTCGGAGACCGCCGAGCAGTCGCCGGTCTATCCGGCGGAGTCGATTCCTCCGTCGCCGCCGCGCTCGTATCGAGAGCGATAGGCCAAAGGCTGACCTGCATTTTCGTCGACCACGGTCTGCTCAGGAAGAACGAGGCCGAAGAAGTCATGCATTTCTACCGCGAGAACATGGGCCTCAACGTCATCGAGGTCGACGCGAAGGAGGAGTTCCTCTCCGCGCTTTCAGGCGTGACGGAGCCCGAAAGAAAGCGCAAGATAATAGGCGAAAACTTCGTCCGCGTGTTCGAGCGCGAAGCGAAGAAGATAGGCGGCGCGGAGCTTTTGCTTCAGGGCACCATATATCCCGACGTGATCGAGTCCGGCACCGGCGGCGCGAGCGTAATAAAGAGCCATCATAACGTCGGCGGCCTGCCCGAGAAGTTCGGTTTCGAGCTTCTCGAGCCCCTTCGTCCTTTCTTCAAGGACGAAGTCCGCGCGATCGGGGAAGCTCTCGGCATGCCGAAGGAGCTCGTCTGGCGTCAGCCCTTCCCCGGCCCCGGCCTCGGCATACGCGTTCTCGGCGAGATCACCGAGGAAAAGCTCGATATCCTCCGCGGATCCGACTGGATACTCCGCGACGAGATCAGAAAAGCCGGCCTCGACAGCGATATCTGGCAGTACTTCACCGTATTCACCGGAATGCGCTCCGTCGGCGTAATGGGCGACAGCCGCACCTATGATTACACCATCGCCGTCCGCGCCGTCGTTTCGACTGACGCGATGACCGTGGAGTTCGCGCATATCCCCTTCGACGTCCTCCGCCGCATCTCCAACCGCATTATAGCCGAAGTCCCCCACGTCAACAGAGTGGTCTACGATATCACGGACAAGCCTCCGGGAACTATCGAATGGGAGTAACGGCCAAGCGCTGAAAAAGCTAATTAGAACAAGGCTTTTTCAGAGGCGCAAATCATCTTTGATAACGAATTGATAACAAGTCTTATAAAGGGCATTATTCCGGTTCCGACCGGTTGTGGGGTAAAGGAATGATCCCAGGAGGCTTGCAATAAGGATCCGTATCATAAAGCCCTTCGCTGTGGATATGCAGCGGAGGGCTTTTATGAGTTTCAAGATAAGTCTGCGGGAGAGTTTTATCAGATGGAATCCAAATACCGCTTCGTGTTCTCGCTGGAGCCGTAATACTTCATTGAGAACATCGTGAGATCGTCGTCCTGCGGTTCGCCGTCCAGATAGCGCTCCACGTCGTGCCTGACCATCTGTATGAGCACGCTGGGCGTAGCCTCCGGCTCCCTGTTGAGTATCTCGAGAACGCGGTGATCGCCGAAGCTCTCGCCCTTTCTTCCGCACGCGTTGCGCACGCCGTCGGAGAAGAGGAATAAGCTGTCGCCGGGTTCGAGCACGAAGCCGTGATTCCTGAAACGAACGCCGTCCGGGGAACCTACCGCCGGGAAGTTTTCATAATCCAGCATCTCGAACCTGCCTCCCGCGCGGTGCAGGGCGGGATAGCTGAATCCGGCGTTTACGGCAATCCCCTTGCCGGAGGAGAGCTCCAGCACTGCGAACCATACGGACGCGGTGAGCTCTGTCTTGTAGGCGAGCATCTGTTCGCTCACGCTCTGCAAAACGTCCGCTGGCGTAAAGCTCTGCATCGCGCGGTTCTTTATCAGCGTTTCGACCATTACCATATATAGCGCGGCGGGAACTCCGAGGCCAGACACATCGCCGACAAGCATGGCGAGATGATCGTCGTCGACGAGGAAGAAGTCGTAGAAATCTCCGCCTATCTTCTCGCAGGGGCAGAGCGCGGCGTAGATATCGAAATCGTTCCGCTCCGGGAATGCCGGGAACTCGTTCGGCAGTATGTCGGCCTGTATCTGTTTTGCGATGCCGAGCTCCGCGTGTATGCGCTCGCGGTCGGCGGTCACGGTGGTCAGCTGGTTAATGTACTCGTGGAGGTCGTCGTCCATTTTGCGGAAGGAATCCGCGAGCTCCTCAAGCTCGTCGCCCGTGTGGATCTCAAGATCGAAACGGGTCTTGCCGCTGAGCTCGCCGACTATGCTCTTGGACGCGCGGTTGAGCTCGCCAATGGGCTTTATGACCGTTTCGCGGATGTTTTTGAACAGGAACAGCACGCCGACCGCGGTCACTACGAGTATCGAGGCGAGTATCAGCAGAAGATATACGTTGAACTTGACCAGCAACTCGTTCATCGAGAGGTCGACGCCCACGAGCGCGACCGGCTCGCCGCTGCTGTCAAATATCGGGGAGAATGCAACGAGGAGGTTGCCCCAGCCCGAATTCAGGAGCGGCGCGATCTTTTCCTCGGGATCGCGGCTGAAAGCGAGCTCGGCGCACTTTTTCTCCTTGGGGAGCAGGGGCTCGGTGAAACCCTGCGGAGAGGGCTCCTCGGCGGTGACGGCGTCCCAGATATAGGTCATGTCGCCGCCCTGCGGCACGCAGATGTAATAATACATCACGAGATCGTTCTCCTCCTGAACGGCGTTCAGAAAGTCCAGCACCTCGTAATAGTAATCGTCGGTATAATAGACCGGGCTGCCGTCGGCGTTCGTGCCTGTGACGGTCAGATAATCCCTCACCCTGTCGCCGTTGACCATGCGCGCGCCAGCGCGGGCCATCGCGAAAGCGTATTCTTTGGATTCGGCGAGCTCCGCGGAGAAATAATAGTAGCCGACCGCTATGGACGTGCAAATCATAATGATCAGCGCGAACAGCACCACGCCGAGCAGGAGCTTCGTGCTCAGCTTTCTCTTTTTGGTCTTCTTAATCTTTTTTGTCATATGGAACGACCCCTTTCCCGGCAGCTGCGGAGCGATCACGATAGCTCGGAGATGATCTCGAGCATATCCCGTTCTATACCGGCTTCAAACGCCGCCCGCTTTGTGCGGGTACGGATGTAGTTCGCCGCGCTCGCCCCGGCCGCGTCGCCGTGGATGCTGAGCGGATCCTTGCCGCCCGTGGGCGCGAACATTCTGAGATGGAGTATGTTCTCGTCCTTTTTGATCGCGCATTCGACCTTGACATCCGTATCCGTCCCGCAGGCGCGGCAGCAGAGCGCGAACAGCTCTTCCGCAAGCAGTATATGCTTCGCGCGGAACTTAGGCTCTATCTTTGCCTCCTCGAGGGTCTTGCGCATGAACTCGGTCACGAGCGGCGCCTCCTCGGGCATCGAACGGACGAGTGTGAATATGAAGTCGCTGTTGCCCTTGACGTATTCGACGGCGATAGCCGCCGAGCTGAGCACGTCGTCCCCGCTCTCACAGAACGCCGCCGCTTCGTCCTGAACGAAGCGGAGCACCTCCTCCGTGCTGCGGCTGTGGCTGCGGCTGTAATTGAGCGCCGACTGGAACTCCCTGTCGCGGAAGTGTTCACCGTCGCGGTTGGTCATCTCGCCCAGATCTTCGGTATAGAGGAACAGGCGGTCGCCCTGACTCAGCCGCATTATCTCCGTGCGATAGCTGACCTTTTCGTTCGCGCCGAGCGGAGCGTAGACCGGGGTGTTGAGCCATTCGTAGCGCTCCTCGTTTCGCATCAGGAGCGGCAGGGAGCCGCCCGCGTTGACGAAGCTGAAACGCCCGTTCACGGTGTTCAGAACGCATACGAGGGTGTTCACGCTGTTATTCCCGCCCAGGTCGTAAAGCTGTTCGTTGACGTCGGACAGGGCTTCTGTCAGAGACCTGCCCATGCGGAGCCGGCTTCGGATGGTGGTCTGCGCGACCACGGCAAAGAGCGCCTCCGCTATGCCGCTGCCCGGCACCTGCCCGACCGCGAGACAGACCGTGTTCTCATCGAGGAAGAAATGGTCGTAGAACACGCAGCTTCGGCGCTTGCCAGGCTGGACTCCGCCCGTTAAGGAGAAAGTCATGTCCGCGTAACGGTTTTTCAGAGCCGGAGGCAGCATGGACGCGCAGATCTCGTCTACCACCGCCCTCTTATACCTCTCCTCGGCCTTCCTGCTTTCATCTCCGTCATCCTTCATGCCTTCGGCTTTTCCGCAGGCTTCGATCAATGTGCGCGCGGCCTTTCCGGGAGCGCCGCCGATCTGTCCCGCTTCGGTACGCAGTACGTCCGGCTCCTTCGTTTCAGCCGTTTCGGAGAGCTTTTTGAGCTGCCCCATAGGTATTATAACGAGGAACAGGATGAGAAGGAGGGCGGCGACGGCGCAGAAGAGCAGCGCCGCAAGGATCGCGATCAGCACAGTTTCCATTCGTCTCAGTCTCCTTCCAGAAGATCGGCGTATTCGCGCAGCTGTTCGCGCACGACGACGATCTCGTTCTTTTTCATTTCGGTAACTGCGGCGCGCAGGAGGTGACGCATCGAAATGGGAACGCCCTCCCCCGCCGCCATGAATGCCGCGGATACGACTATGTTCTTGATATGCCCGCCGGAAAGCTCGAACTTCTCTCCGAGGAACCGCCAGTCGATCTGGCTGTCTATAGGGGCGTCCTTCGGGATCATTACGCGGTAGATTGTCTCCCTCGCACGGGCGTCCGGGAACGGGAAGTGCACGACGTACGTTATGCGGCGCATGAACGCGGCGTCTATATTGCCTATGAGGTTGGTTGCGAGTATGCACACGCCGTCGAACTCCTCTATCTGCTGGAGGAGGTACGCGACCTCGACGTTCGCGTTGCGGTCGTGCGCGTCCTTGACCTCGCTGCGCTTGCCGAAGAGCGCGTCGCACTCGTCGAAGAACAGTATGCAGCTCGCGTTCTTCGCCTCGGTGAAGAGGGCGCGGAGGTTTTTCTCGGTCTCGCCTATGTATTTGCTGACTATCTGCGAAAGGTTTATCTTGTAGAGCTCCATGTTGAGCTCGTGGGCGATGACCTGCGCGCACATGGTCTTGCCGGTGCCCGGGGAGCCGGCGAACAGTATCGACAGTCCCCAGCCGTAGCCTATCTTTCTCTGGAAGCCCCAGCGCATGGAGACCTGATGCTTATAGCGTATGTGTCCGCAGGCGCGGCGCATGAGGTTCTTCTGCGCCTCGGGAAGGACTACGTCGTCCCAAGTATAGGCGGGCTCGACCTGCGAGGCGAGCTCGCCGAGGCGGTGCACCGCCTGGCGGTAGCAGCAGCGGTGTATCAGCGCGCCGGAGATCTCGCCCGCGCTGTCCAGCCTCGCGAGGCCGGCGGCCTGTTCGCACGCTATGCGTATCTGCCGCGGGCTGAAGCGGAACTTGGCCGCGAGCTCCTCGGTAGTGCATCCGGTCAGACGCACGTCCCGAAGGAAGCTGTTGAAAAGCGTGAGCCTCTCTGACTCGTTCGCCTGGGGCAGTTCAAGATCGACGGTAAGCGTCCTCAGCCGCATGGGCACGGACATCCTCGAAAGGAAGAAGCGCTTGTTCCTGTGCAGCTCGAGCTTTTCAAGCTCCTCGAGCATCGACTGAGGAGGCGGCACGGGCTGCCCCGCTTCGTCCCTCCTGTCAAGATGATACAAGCACAGGCAGGAGTCGGTAAGGTCCGCCGCGAGCGCGGCGCTCTGCGCCGTCTCGCGCCAGCCCTCGCCTTCAAGATCGGCGAAAACGCAGCGGTCGCGCTGCCTCGCGAAGAGATGCTCTATCTGGAAGCGCTTGCCTCCGCCCTCCGGCCCGCAGAGCCGTATGCAGCAGCGCTCCCGATAGCAGAACGCGGCGTCGAGCTGCCGTGCGACGTTCTCCTGTATGGTGAGCGGATCTAGCCTTTCGTCCGACGCGCCGTCGAATATCCGGAACGAGTCGCAGTCGCGGAGCGAGCCGTTCGCAAGGAACTCGACCACCTCGCGCCTTAGCACGAGCAGGCCCTTGTCCAGCTCGTTGCTCTCGAAGAGTCTGAGGAAGCTGCCGCTCTTGAAGCGCGAGACGCAGGCCGTGAGCTCCGTGTTCTCCGGCAGGAACAGCTCGCAGCAGAGCGATACACCCGGCGCTTTGCGGGTCATGTCGTCCTGTAAGTAGGCAAAGAGCTTGGTATATTTGAGGTCGATCTCGGCGGCGTACGCGAGAACGACGCTTTTTCTTTCAAAATCATCGAGTTCGAAGCGGGAGAAAAGCGCCGTCAGCGGAAACGACGCTTCCGTGCGTTCCAGCCGCAGCTTTATCGCGGAGGCGGAAAGCGCTATCTGCTCGCGCTCCTCCTCCGTAAGCTCCGCAGGCAGGCCGCGCTGGGCGGCCTTTGTGAGGTTGTGTTCGAACTCCTCCCTCGTCACAACAAGGCCGAGCAGGTTGCGCATCTCGCCCGACGGACCCAGCCACTGGTGATGGGAGTAATAGTAATACAGCTGCAGGTCGAGCCACGCAACGAGGTCCCGCAGCAGTTCTTCCTGTACGGCGTATCCGCGGTCAAGGGAGGAAACGCCGACACTGTTCAGATCGTTGGCTTTCATAGCCTCTCCTTATGGCGTATTGATGGTGAGCGCAGGGGTCGCTGTGACCTGTATAATGCCGCCGTGGAAGCACAGCAGCTTGGAGGTATTGTTGAGCAAAGGCTTCCCGCAGACCATGATCGTCGTCACTCCCGGCGTCCACGGCGCGGTGATCACGGGAGCGCACGGTGCGGGAGAAAAGACTCCGGCTTTCGCCGCGGTAGCCGCGATGACCGCCGGGTTTTTAGGGCAGCTGCACATGCCGAATGAAGGGAATTTGTTGTCCATGATCGTGGCCACTTTAAGATTCATGGCCTTGACCGTCTGCTGGGAGGAAACGTTGATCGGGATCGGCGCGGCTCCGAATGTACACATGCAGACAGCAGACATAACAGTGGGATTTGCCATTTATCTTCCCTCCTGTCCCCAGTTCAGGGTCTGCGTGCCCGCGTTGAGCTCCGCGCTGAATACCCTGCCTTCGAAAAAGCCCATGAGCGTTCCGGGCTCGCGCAGGAGCACCTGCACGCTCCCTTCCGCGTCGGCGTTGTAGGACTGCATCGGAATGAGCTCCGTTCCGCGGTCATGCGCCGAGGCGAGCGGCACGGAAAACTCGCACTCCTCGTCAAGCAGGCTGCGGATATAAACGAGCTCCGGCGCCTTGCTGTCCGTAAGCAGGAAATGCCCCGGTATGGGGAGCAGCGCGGCGCTTCCTTCGCAGAAAAGGCGGACCTTGTTCTCTCCGGCTTCCGCGCGCTCCTGCGCGAGGACAAGCCTTGTCCGGGGCTTCACGCCGAGCCAGAACCTATCCCCGCCGCGGCCGACCGTCAGCCTGACGCGAACCGTCTCCGGCGGGAACCGGTAGCCCTGCCCCGGTTTAAGGGTTATGGTATCCTCAAGCGGGGATCCCCCTCTTATCTCCATTTTGACAAGCTCGTCGCGGTAGCCGTACCGGCTTATGAGCAGCTCGTGCTCGCCCGGCGCGATATCCGTAAGCACGAGATACCCGTCCCGCTTCCACACAGGCCTCCTGAGCGGCCTGCCGTCGAGCAGACAGCGGGTCCCGGAGCTTCCGGCGAGCTTCGTGCCGGTAAAACCGTCGCGCAGCAGGAACGCCGCGCTCACCGTACGATCGATCATGGGGTACCCTCCTTCTTTTCGTTCGTACCGATAATGACCTCCGTAACGCGCGGCACACGCCTCGTACGGGCGGAGTCGATAGTCACGCCGGTCACCGTCAGCACGGCCGAGAGCTTGTAGTCCTTGGACGTGTTGTTCCATATCTTGAGCAACTGTTCCATGCTCGTCCTGTCTATCATAACGTGGAGCTTCGCGTTCTCCGCAGCGAGCGATCCGCTGAGATACCTCTGCGGTATGACGGGATTGTCTCGGAGCGTCTGGAGCGCCGCGCCCATTATGCGGTAGCAGTCGGCCTCCTTCATCTGGGTCGGCGCTTTGGAATGGGGCGTCAGAAGAAAGTGCAGTATGTACTGCGCGGGCCTTATGCGCTCCGTTTCGCTGTCCACGCTGTAATAGCCCGAGGTTATGCCCTGGGCCTCTTCCTCGATATGGTACAGGAAGATGGTCAATTGATTGTTTTCGCTTTCATGGGGAGAGCAGAGGCTGATCAGCTCACGATTCCCCAGAGGCTCCGGAGTCAGGTTCTCGCGAAGCAGTTCAACGATCGCGGTGCCTGCCTCCGTCAAAGCCGTATAGTCCGCCATATTCCGCTCCCTTCGTATCTCGGTATCGTTAATTAGGTCTTCGTCCTGCCCGGCAGAGTTCTCAGTTCGGGCCATCGGTCGGCGTGGGCTTCACGGGCCCGAACGTCGGAGGCGCCGTGGGCGTCGGCGCGGGCGTAGGCGCGGGCGTAGGCGCGGGCGTCGGAGTCGTGGTAGGAGCGGGCTCCTCTGTGGGTTCCGGAGTGGGATCCGGCTCATCCGGGAGTATCGCCGCGAGGAGCAGAGGCTCGAACACGGCCCTGTGCCAGTTGAAAGTGCGGCAGACCCAGCCGCCCGTGAGCTGATTGAAGTGGTTCGCCAGCTTTGCGAAGTCCGCCATCGCCGCGTAAAGATCCACGCGGGCGAGCTCTTCGCTGTCGAGCGCCGCGAACCACGCGGCCTTGTCGCAGAGGCCCATGGAATAATCGTTCAGCGCTTCGTCTGCGGCCTCGTCGAGCATCTGATGCCTTGAGAGCGCCAGCTCCGCGGCGGTATGCGCGTCGGTGAGATCGAGCAGGCTGTCCTTGACGAGGTTCTCTATCTCGATATCTGTCGCTTCGCTGCCTATCGCGTGAGCGTAGTTGACGGCGAATACCACGAGCCCGCTGATGTCCTGTCCGCCCGGGTCGAACATCACGAGCATCTCCTCGAGCGCGTAGCCCGAGAGATTCGTCACGCCCCAGTTGGCCGCCTGTATCTCCGCGCGCTTGATTGCGGTCTGAGTCATCTCGATCTGCGCCTCGAGCTCGAGCTTTCTCTGTTCGAGAGCTCTGACGCGCTCCATCGATCCGACGCCTATCGCGACGGCGTCCTTCTCGTCCTGCAGGAGGAGATCATTGCGGTTGAGCAGATCCTCCAGCACGACCTTGCGCTGCGATTCGAGCCAGAAGTCGAGCATCGCGTCGGCGAGCGTGACCGCGTCGTCCACGGTTTCCACGTTGGCGAACGCGGTATCGGTGGACTTGCCGCCGAAAGTGGCTCCGCTGCTGCCGACGGTGCCGTCGAGCGTTATCATCTGATCCAGCGCGTCGAGCAGTTTCTCGACCTTGCTAGTCTTGCCGTTCCCTTCGTCTGGGAGCGCGGTGGGTTCAAGATCGGAGCGTTCCCATATTATCAGCAGCGCGCGGACGAGCATCTCGTCCGTATAAAGGACCGTAATGCGCTGCTGTTCGGTCTCGGCGCTCTCGGCGTCATAGTAGCCCGAGCCGAGATTCACGCCCGCGCGGGAGGAGAATTTGGTGAGGAACCTTTCCGCTTCCGCGCCTTCCGGCCACTGCATCGCCGAGGTGTGATCGATGCCGGGGAGCAGAGCCGCCCAGTCGTCCTTCTCTGGCGCGCTCAGGAAGAGCTTGCATACGCGGGATTCGTCTTCTTCGGTCTGGAATGTGCAGAGCGCCGTAAGCCCGAGCTCCTCCGCGATTATCAGGAAGCCCTTTTTCTCGGTCTCGTTGCGGACTACGCCCTCGCCGAGCACGGCGCGCAGTTCTTCCGCCGTGTAACCTATAAGCTTGCTCCCGTCGATAGTGCCGCCGAGGAACGGGCCTTCGTAAATCTTCTTGCCCGCCTTGTTGTAGAGTGTGCCGAAACCGTTGGGGGCGTCGTTCGCCCACTCTCCGTGATAATACTGGAAGCCGTTTTTGGTCCAGACGACGTTCCCGTTCGGAACGCCGCCGAGGAAACTCGCCTCGAGCTTGCTGTTGTCGCCGAAGTAGAGCGTACCTTCGCCGTTGTAAACGTCCTCGGCGAAGCAGCCTTCGTAGAGCTTGCTGCCGTCCTCGGCGAAAGCGACTCCCGCGCCGTCCCGCTTGCCGGCGAGGTACTGTCCCTGATACGCTATCACGCCGCTGGGATAATAAGCGGTGCCGGTGCCCTCCTCGTTGCCTGCGTGGAAGGAGCCGTCGTATTTGAGCGCGTCGCTCTCGAAAAGCTTGCCGCGGCCTTCGTAGAGGTCGTTCTGGAACTGTCCGTCGTATATCAGCGACCCGTCCTTGTATTCCTTTCCGTTGCCGGATCGTTTCCCTTTTTCGTATTGCCCGCTGTATCGGATCTTCCCGTTCTCATACAGCGTACCGAGGCCGTCGTAATAGCCGTCGGTGAATTGCCCCTGGTAGATGAGGCTGCCGTCCTTGTATTCCTTTCCGCTGCCATTGCGCAGCCCGTTCTGGACCTGGCCCTCATAGACCAGCACTCCGCCTTTATACTCCTTTCCGCTGCCGTTGCGCTCGCCGTCCTTTATCTGGCCTTCGTAGATCAGCATGCCTTCGCTGTCGTACAGTTTGCATTCTCCCTGAAGAACGCCCTTTTCAAGGCGGCCCGAATACAGCGGGACGGTCTTCTTTTTGTCGGAATAGACTATCACGCGCCCGCTCCATCTTTCAACGCGCTTATCTTCAACGAAGAACTTTGCCGTCAGGAACCGGCTGAGCACGAAGGGCCATACCACGAAGTAGCCTATCAGGGCCGCTGCGATCACTATCAGCACTACGCGGACGATAAGCGCTTTCGAGATCATCAGCTTCCCAGTGTCGACATAATCGGCCGCGCTGCTTGGCTCCTGCGCGGCGGAGGCCATCTCCTGCAGAGAGGAAGAGGCCGCCTTCGTAGCATGGCGTGAAAAATTCGTAAGTCTGCGTACCGCGGACACGATTCCCATGAGCTTTCTTGAGAAGAAAGCCTTGATCGTCCGGAAGAATACGCCGATCGAACGGCCTATTCTTGAAAAGAAGTAGTTCAAGGAATACACCTCCAAAGAATGTCTCGATGCTGCGCTGCGGATAGTTTCCTTATGCCATTCGTATCAATCCGCTCTTATACAGCGCTATCACAAGCAGCACGATCAGGAAGAGGGCGACCACCGCGATAATGACGTTCCTTACGCGCTTGCGGTGAAAGCCCGGCGCGGTCTTGTAGACCTGCACCGGAGTGCGGCGTACATAGCCGTCCGCGAGCATCGCCGGATCTTCGTCGTCGTCTGCATCGGCCTTCGTTTCGGCGCGGGCCGTTTCGGGCATATCATCGCAGATCCAGAGTATCAGGCTCTCCGACGCGCGGGGCGCTGCGGCCTCGCGTTCGGCCTCGCGGGGAACTCTCCCCTCCTTCTGCTGCAGCAGTTCCTCCCATGCCATAGTTTACATCTCCTCTCCGTCGGCGTGATCGAAGTTCAGCACGCAGGGCAGCGACGGGTCGTGCCCCATCCTGTCCGCCATATGCAGGTAGTAACGCGCTCCGCCGTCGAGCGGGCTGTTATGCACCAGCTTGAGGAACTCGTGCTTCGCGCCGTCGATATCTCCGCTGTAAAGATCATAGATACCCTTTGAGAACTCTTCGATCGAGCCCGTCTTCGCGCGTCTTGTGTTGAAATCATCCCCGTCGAATACCTCGTAGACCCTCACCGGCTGCCCTCCGACGAGGCACTTGCCCATATAGCGGCTGCCGTAGTCCTGCCGCGCCGAGATTATGACCTCGGTGCAGAGTATGCCGGCCTTGAGCCTGTCGCACAGATCGATCAGCTCTCTCACGACGGAGAGGCTGGTGGAGATGGTCGTCGGGGTCATGGTCGATGCGTCGCCTACTATGCCGAGCATGAAGTTGCCCCTGTCGATCGCGATATGCAGCTTTACGCCGGGAAGGCGGTTCTGCGCGCGCGACTCGTTAAAGGACAGTATCTCCTGCTGTATGGCGACGGCGGTGCTTATGGCCTCGCCGCTGTCGTCGATGACGAAGTCGAACCCGTTGTAAGCGAAGCTGAGCGCCGTCCCGTTCTTCCTCGCGACTATCGCGGAGGTGCGTTCGATGACCTCATTGACGCTGTCGAACAGGAGACGGCTGTTGTTTATATCAGTATAGAGCGCGTCCGGGAAGGAGAAGCGCACGGAGATTATCGCCATACGGCGCGCAGCGAAATCGCTCTTGTCCACGTCGTGTATGGAAGGCTTGTCGAAAAGCTCGAGCACCTTCTCGGGCACGAAGCGGCGGTAGGCGTGCTCCATGTCGTCGAGCTTGCCCTCCTGTTTTTTGAGCGATGCGCCGAGCGAGTTAACTACGCTCGCCATGCTCTCGAGCTCGTCGCCCGTATGGAGCTTGAGCGGCTTGGGAACGACGCCCTTCGATATGCGCTCCATCTTGCCAGATATCTTGCGGATATTCGCGCTGATGGTTATGAGTATTATGAGCGCGGTGACGGTCAGAAGCGCGAAGCTGCCTATCACAAAAGCGTAGAGCAGCATGTTCTCCTGCGCGGCGGGAGCGTCCAAACGGATGCTGAGACAATGCCCGTCCCGCACGAGGACATAGCGGTAAACGCCGCCCTCGAGCATATCGGCGACGCCTCCGTTCTGAGCGGCTTCGTCCGCCAGCGCGGCGGTGAAGCCGTCCATCATAACAGCGTTATGCCCGTCCGCCGTACGCCAGGTCTCCCCGTCCTCGGAGAGCTCAGCGCGGACGACGCGCACGTCTTCGCCGTGCTCCGTGCTCTCGAGCATACGGGCCATATCCGACGCGAGCAGGCTGTCGATCCATCGTCTTTCGGCTTTCGAAGCGTGGAGAGCGGCGGTTATGACCGCGGCGTTCTCGCGCCGCGAGGCGTTTTCTGCCGACGGTTTGAGCACTACGAAGCGCAGAACGGTAACGCATAGCAGCGCTCCGGCGACTATCAGACTGCCGCGCAGCACTACCAGCGAGGCGTATCCACGCCTGAGGCCGCAAAGGAGCAGCCACAGAAGCGCCGCGCCCGCGACCGCTATGCCCACGAAGCCCAGGAGCGAGAGTATCTTGCCGACGGTCCGTGAGGAGAGTATGCCGTCGAGCTCGCGCGTTCCTCCTTCGTCCGATATGTAGAGCGCGGCGCGGTCCATGATCATGAGCACGCTCTCGTCGCGGGTCACTGCGACGGAGGTCAGCACTCTCTTTTCGCCGTTGACGACCGTGTTGAGAATCAGTACCCTGAAGAGCTCGTCGAGATCCGCGTCAACAAAGCAGAGCTCCATGCGCGCGGCGTCGATATAGTACCAGCCGCCCTTGCCCTTGGTAAGATGTGTGAGCGACTGCCCCGTGAAAGGTGCGGTGGCCGTTTTGTCATTCAGACAGAGCTTCCCGGCGCCGCCCTGCAGGAGCGAGCCGTCGTGAAGCATCAATACGCTGAGCACGTAAGGGTCGGATATCCTTCCGCTGCCGAGGCTCTCCAGCCCTCCGCTCTCGCGGCAGATATAGAAGTCGAGATTGTTGTCGGTCCAGAGCGCGAAGCTCAGAATGTCCTCCTCATAGATCATTTCGGAGAACCTCGTGCGCTCCAGGCGTTCCTGGAACGAGTCGCCCGCGCACTCCTTCGTGAGGAGGCATTCGGCCGATTTGCCGTTTACGCGGTAAAGATACAGTTTTTCGGCGTTGGGACCGTACAGACATACGAAAGCAACTCCGTCCCGCACGGGAAACAACTTGCTTACCGTGCCGCCGGTGCACTCGTCCGGAAGCGAAATGCGCTGCCTAGACAGCTTCGTGCCGTCGTATTTGAACCAGCACAGCACGAGCGCGTCTTTCTCCCAGCCGCCTGCGACGGCGTTCTTGCTGTTGCCCGCGCCGACGCACTGCCAATCGCAGTCTGCGGAACGCCCGTGAAGCGCGTTCCAGCTCTTTATGATGGGCTTTTCGGCCGCGAGCATGACTACGCAGCAGGCGATCAGCAGCATCACGAAAAATACGAGCCAGCTTCTTCTGACGTTCATATCAAGCCTCCTTCCGCCTGCGGCGGAACAGCCGGCCGAGCATTATAAACCCGCGCCGGATTATACTCTTGTGCGCGAATTCCTCGCGCTCGGCGCGTATAGCCTGTTCGGCCTCGCGCCAGCGTCCGTACAGCGCGACGACGTTGCGGAACCCTCCGCCCTCCAGCTCGTCGAGGAAACGCGTTTCCTCCTTGCCTGCCTTGAGGGATCTCGTAAATATCTTGCGCGCCTGATCGGCCGCAAGCAGCGCGGTCTCGCGCGGGTTCATCGCATCCATCGGAACGAGCTTCCAGCGGACGTCGACGCGGTGTTCGTTGGTGTTGATCAGTACGTTTTCGCTCAGGAGCACGGCGCAGCTCACCTCGGGAGGCAGGTTCGCGAGGCTCATGGCGCGGTAGAGCAGCTTTTCGGTATAGAGCAGCCTGTCCTCCGGCTTCCAGGAGTCCCCCCTGAAAAAGAGATCGTCTATCGGCTTGCCTGCGGTGCAGTCGAATACCGCAGCGAGCGTGCCCTGTTCAAGGAAGAAGCCACGGAACGCCGGACAGTCCTCCTTTCGGATCGAGGCGCAGATCCGCGCGTAGCGGCGGACGAGCTCCCCCTCGAAAAGATTGATCAGGCAGGTGGGCGTCTCGCGGTCGGAAATATCGACCGCCTCCAGCAGCGCGTAATCCTGCTGCCGTTCTATGACACGCACGACCTTATAGCGTTCGCGGATGAGAATCGCTTTCATAGCATCCACATCTCCTTCCCCGCCCATAGGGCTGATTCGGATCCTTTTTATTCGACAATAACGAACGCGCTCGCGGTGATGCTCTCATCCGCCGTGCTTATCGCCTGTATCTCATAGGTGCCCGGAAGCTCCGGCGCCTGATAAATGCCGTTATGATCGATCACGCCGCCATTGGCCTCCTTGACCGCCCAGCGGACGCCCTTGTCTTCGCTGCCGGTAACGTCGGCCTGGAAAGTGATCGAGCCGCGCGGCGCGACGTGGGAGAACTCGGGCGTGACGGTCAGGCCGATACGGCGCTTGGCCATTATGCGGCTGGTATCGCGTTCCGGCTTCTGCGCGAAGTAGTGGACCGTGATGCGGTTGCCCTCGACCATATCGTGCAGCCAGAGGCCGACGCGCATGGTGCCGCGCCTCGGGTAGACGATGGCCGCGGCCTCGACCCAGGGAACGCCCTCCTTCTGTTTGCCCTTTATGAAGACCTCGCTGTTGCCGAAGCAGAGGGCGGTCTCGTCGTCAACGCTGTGATCGGAGAACTCGATGCTGAGACGCACGTCCACCGTGCCCGGCCCGAGACCGTGGGGGATCTCCTCGGAGAACACCTTGCTGTTCACGCGGACGCCGCCCGGGAGGGTCATATCGACCGTGCCGTGGCTGACGGCGTAATCATACTGCTCGGGAGAGGGTATGCCGAAGTCGAAATGCAGCGAGCCGGTGGATGGCTGGAATGTGGCCTTGACATCGGGCTTCTGCCAGTATTCGAGCGAGCGGACGGAAGTCGTTACCGTGCTGGGACCTCCCTCGGAGACCTCGGCGGTCTCCTTCGTGACGCGCTGCGAGAAAGGCAGGTTGGTGACGGATACGAGGAACACGCTGCCCGCGGAATGCAGGAGCTCGAGCTTCGCGAGATAGATCGGGATATCCCTGCCCCTGAGCCTGCGCTCGAGATTGTCCCTCAGACGGAGGCGCTCGGCGAGCTTCTGCTCGTCCTTGCAGAGATAGCACTTCGCGCCGACGTCCACGTAGTTCTTGTAGCGGTGGCTGCCGAGCTCGAGGTCTATCTCGCCGTCGGACGGCATGAACGCGCTCTCAAGCTCGCTCATCTGCCGCGCCTTCATGCGGAAGCTCACCTGATATACGCGGCGGGTCTCCTCGGGATCCTCGCGGAATTGAAGATGTATACGCCCGTCCTCACTCTCGACAAAGCCGCTCTTGCCGCTCAGCTCGAAGCAGACCGGCGGCGTATTCTCGTTTTTGACGACCAGCAGGTCGACCGTGAACTCCTTGCCCGCGCAGACCGAATCCGGCACGGCGAGCACGAGTGAAAGCTCGTCGCTCGAATAGAGCACGGAGACATTCTCCTTGCCCGACGCCTCGAGAAGCGCGCGGAAATCCGGCTCGTCGGCCGTCAGGAACAGCCTTGCGCCTTCGCGGGTGATGTTGTACTGCCGGCTGTCGCCGGATGCGGCGCCGACCGCGTTGACGGGCTCTGCCTGCGTCTCATGGTATTCCATGCAGAGATAGGCGCTGTCCTTGCCCTTGATCGTCTCCTGCCCCTCTATCATCTGCAGTTTGCGCAGAAGGGGCTCCTCGATAACGACCATACGGCCAAGATAATCGATCGCCATGCCGCTTTCGATCAGAAGAGTGGAATCGTCGCTCGCGCTTACACCGAGGCCGCAGACGACGCCCGCGCCGAAGGCCAGCCTGTGCATCAGCTGCGCCGTGCTCCTCGAGTACCGCTGTTCGACGTCAAAATCCCGGACAGTCAGCAGTTTTCCGTAAAAATACCGGTTTCGCTCCAGCGGGAAGAAGTCCGAATTACCGCTCATGGTCTTTTCCTCCTATTGTCATGTCGTTATGGATGGTCACCGATTCGTCGATGACTGCGGTGACGTATTCTGCTATATTGGTATTACAGCCGAGGTAGGTGTGCCAGTCCAGCTGAACGCCGGGCTTCAATAGCACCAGTTCCGGCGTCGTTTCCGCGGGAACGAATTCCCTCAGCTGTTCCAGAAAGCGCTCCATCTGCTGCTGGTTGGAGAATGTCCCCTGCGGCAGCAGCAGGAAGAAGCGGTATGGGTCGTCCCCGTAGAGCCTGCGGTTGAGTTCCGGATCGCTGCATTTGGGATCGTTCGGGTCGACCTGAAAATGTTCTATTATCAGCGGCGTCTGTCCGGTCAGGCGCTTTACCGTGCGCTGTATGCCGCTGACCGTATACATCGTTTCATATTCGTCGATGACCTGCGGGAGCGCCGTGCGGAGCTCCTCGTCGGACAGGTTCTCGTCCGCGCAAAGCCAGTGCGCCAGATACCGCAGCATCTCGGGATCGGCGGACGCGGGCTCGAGCTGTTTGCGCGAGAGCCGTATGCGCTCCTCCATGTCCTGATGCATGGCGGTGAATATGGACATGAAACGATAGGTGAAATCCTTTCTCTGGTAGATCGAGGGCAGATAGTCCGTCATGTGGTCGCTCTCGGCGAGTATGCTCACCGCATCCAGCCGCGGCTTTTCGGTCCCGCTGCTCGAGAAGCAGACGGCAAGCCAGAGCCATCTCCCGCTGTCGGAGAGCCACACGTCGCCTCCGGACGCAATAGGCGGCCCGAACAGCGCGCGTACGGCTTCGGAAACGCGTCCGTCTCCCTTGAAGCTGTCCCACGCGGACCATTCCCGGTCGTCCGAAGCCCGGGCGAATATCTGCACGGAAGCGTCCTTCGGTAGGAATGCCTCAAGCTTTACCCTGCCCCAGCGGAAGTCGGATTCCCCGCTGTCGAGCGGGGGAAGCAGCACCGCGCCCTCGAACGCGTCGTCGGCAAGCCGCAGGCTGTCGCCCTGCCTGTCCATATACAGGCAGGTGCCTCCGCTCCATCGCTCGGCGACGCTGAAATGCCAATAGGTCTGGGCTTCCAATTCCCTCACCTTCTATCCTTCGTCAGACTGACCGCCGTCTGTACCGGATGCAGTATCGTATCCGGCATCACGGTCAGATCTCCGGCTGTATTTTTGTAGCTGTTCTGGTCCAGTCCGCGGAACTCGACCGAATCGATCTGGAGCACGCCGGGCAGCTTCTGCAAGATCGCAGAGAACTCGTCCCGGTCGGCGGGAGCGCCGATCCTTGTTCCGCAGGGTTTGAAGTACGCGCGTATCGCTTCCTCGACGGTCTCCTGCCGGCAGTCCTGCCCGCAGCGCAGGCGGACGCTCACGGCGATCTTCGCGTAGCGAACGGGTATCGCTTCGGTCCTTATGCAGACGCTCCGGCAGCGTTCCAGCTGGCGCGATACCGCGTCGAGAAAGCGGCTGTCGGGTATGGGCGTTTCGTCGTCCCCCGCGGGCAGCACCGCGACCGACACGCATGCCGGCGTCTTCTGGTGCTTCTTGCGGACGTCGTAGCCGGGTATCGCCCGCGCGCCCGCCACGCGCAGCCCGGGGGTGTGGAGCGCGTGGTATTCATAGTCCGCAGCGGAAACGCATTTGCGCGTCTCCTTGAGCCTGCGCAGGAGCCGCCCCCGGCCCTCCGCAAGCGATTCGGCCTCGCGGCCGCCGTGGGCCGCCTCGTTGTCGACGGCGGCGCCGTCCTCGGTAAAGCACAGCTGCGCGTTCGCGGGGATGTTGCCGCTCCCGCACAGGGAAACGAGCTCCTCGACGATCATAACGGCTCCGCTTCCCGGAACTATGAGGGCTCCGTTCGCGCCGTCGCCAACTGAGATCAGCTCGCGCATGCTGTCGTAAACGAACACGCAGTCTCGCGGACCGCAGACTGAAAGATCGTCAACGCAGCGCCAGAGCGCGGGCCGCGCCTTTCCGTCCGGATACAGCGTCTGACATATCAGGGTCAGGTCCTCGGTCAGAACGCGCTTCCCTCCGAGATTCAGCCGGAAGCTCTCGCCCGGCCTGCCCGTGGCGTCGAAAAGCAGATCGTGCAGACGAACGGGATCGAGGAACGCCACGAGGAGATCCTCCTCCCCGTCTCCGGCCGCGGAAGATGCGTCCAGAGTGACACGCATATCGTCCCTGCCGCGCTGCAGTTTATAATCCGAGACCTGCTCCCAGCCCAGCTTCGTGCGAAGGAACACCGCCGGTTCGGCGCTTCGCGCCTGCGCGCTGCGGATAGAAGCCGTGAAGGACTTTTTCTTCTCCGCAACGAATCGGTATGCCCGCGCGCGGCTTTCCGTCTGTCTCGCACGGTAGCGGCTAACGCTCAGGGAAGCGACCCTGACGCGCTCTTCGCAGCCCGCTTCCTTCTGGCTGAGCTTAACGCGGAAAGAGCCGTTCGCCTGCGGCGCCCAGATCTTCGGCGAGGGCAGGGTCACGTATCCGCTGCGGCTCAGCGCGAGCGTTTCGTCCGAGACGGGCTCGACCTTCCCCGCGCCGGGCATCTCCCACACGAGGGTCCTCGGCAGCTCGGTTTCCGCGTCCGGCGCGTTGCGCCTCGCGCCTTCGGGCTCCTCTATCTCGAACCAGATGCGAAGCGTGTCCTTCGGACGGTCCGAAAGATCGAGCAGCAGCGAGCAGCCGCGCTCTCCTCCGAACTCGAACGGCTGTATGACCGACTCGTCGGAAAGCATGCCCGTAACGTCTACGGTCTCCTTTCCGCTGGGCCTAGCGATAAGCGCGCGCACGAGCTCGCAGCGCTTATCCGGTATCTCCTCCGCCAGCTCGAACACTACGCCCTCAGGCGTTTCCAGAGGGGAATACACGGCGCGCCCCGGAGAATCCTTCGGGATATTCAGCGCGCATTCTGCGGCGCTCTCCCGGCGCAGGCGGATACCCGTAAGCTCCAACAGTTTGCGGGCCGTTTCCGGTCCGACCCTGTTGATCTCATATTGCTGCGTCTCCTTGAACCAGGCCATCAGCTCGAGTATCGTGATACCCGGATCGTGGGAGTTGTGGTCCGTCCAGACGGGACAGAGCCAGGGCAGACGGCCTTCCGCCTCCCTTACTATCTCCTCAAATCGCTGATCGTCAAGATTGCGCGATAACAGCATAATCCACATCCTTTCTTCAGGACGGTAAAGTACCTATCGTTCGTCAGCTCAGGCGCACCAGATGCATGCCGCTCTCGGCAACGCCGTAGGGAAACTCCGTGTCCGCTTCGAGCGGAGCAAGCTTTTGCAGGCCTTCCTCATCGTAAGAGGCCTCGACGAGTATCCGCTTTATCACGCGGACGTTGGGCGTGTCGCGTACGACGGTCCATATCTCGCTGAGGCGTATCTGCTCGCCGATCGGACGCCTTTTCCAGGTCTGCCCGATGAGCGCTTCGAGGCGCCGCACTATGTTCTGCTGCGTATCGGCGGCAAGCTCGGGCCGCTCGGTCTCCACGGTGACGGAGGTGTTGACCGTCAGTACCGTTGCGGGACATACGTGCAGGCGGTCCTCCGCGACCAGACAGCAGGAGCTCCGCTCCGAGAGGAAGCGGTAGACCTTGCCGCAGAGCGTCTCGGTGCCCTCGCCGCCCTTGCCGTAGCCCGCTATTACGACGGCTACGTGGCCGGGCGCGCGCTCGCCCTTTTCGTTTCGCTCGGAGAAGCAGCGCACGTGATCGACCTGCGGGAAGCTCTCGCGGACGAGCTCTTCGTAATCGCTGCGGCCGCAGGCGCGGCCCCTGTTGCGCAGGAAGTGGCTCCCGCGGTCGCGGATCTCGTCTATGGGGAGTCTGCCCGTCCCGCCGCTCATGGCGGTCAGATTGATGACGTCGCTTATCTGCGGCATAGCGGTAAGCATGGATCTGATCGCTCCGGCGGGAACGTTGCCCCTCTCGCCGCCGCCGCTCGAATACTCCACGCGGATGTTGTGATCCCCCGCGGGAGGCACGCGGCCCTGACGGCCGTTGCCGAAGGCGATCTCGCCTATGAACGGATCCAGCGTGTAGACGCGCTCATCCGGCGTGGCAAGCGCGAGATCCTCTATCTGTTCCCACTCGATCCAGCAGCGGGAGAGCATATGCCCGTCCCACTCTTCCCGGACCTTGTCCGGCGTTTCGAGCTTTATTCGCTCGAACGCATCGTCCGACAAAACGGAGCGTTCGTCTACCCATACACGGCAGGTCTGCACGGGCAAATTGATGAGCCTTACGCGCTTGCCCGCTTCGTAGACCTCGGTATCGAAGAGCTGATCCGCCTCCCTCTGGCGCTGGAGCGCGGATACCGCGTTGACGGTAACGGAGGCGACAGTCGGCATAATGCCGGCTTCGGTGTCGCTCCGGCTAAGCCTGAGCCAGCAGCCGGGTATGCCGAGCTGCTCCGATTCGGGCACGCTCTCCGGCAGGAAAAGGAATATCTCGCCGCTATGCAGCAGGCGTTCCGTCTGATCCACCGTACGGACGGGCTCGAAACGCTTCCCGTTCCAGTACTCCCAAAGGAGCTGCCCGGTCAGATGGGCGCGGCCCTGCACCTGGAAGCGCAGGGAAAGCGGCATCGCGTGGGGCGAGCTGTTGAAGCGAAAGTACATCGCAGCCCGCTCCTGCGGCATGGGAGTAAGCGCGGGGAACATCTGCTGTACGTTCCTGTCCGCGTCCTCGAGCACGCGCTGCTGACCGTTGTTCTCCGAATAGCACCACGTCGGGCGCTTTGCCGCGGAGTACTGCCATTTAAGCTCCGCGTCCTTGATGAAAGGTATTATCCAGCGCTGGAGCGTCGAGAATGGGTTGCTGATGTCGACTATGCGGGCGCGGATGAAATAGCCGATGTCCGCGTTGACTTCAGTCTCTTCGATATCGTCGGGGACGCTGAAGCGCAGTTCGAGCGAGCCCTGCTTCTTCCCCGAGAAGGGGTTCTTATCGCCTTTTACGGGCAGATGCTTCCAGCCTATGCCGTTGAAATACTCCCAGAGCACCTCGGCGACCGCGCAGTCGTCGGGCTTGCGCTCCACGACCCTCTGCTTGTTGATGACGTGGCGGGTGTAATCGTAGCGCTCCTCTTTCGGCTGATCGGGCTCGTCCACGAGGAAGGCGAGATCGAGCTTGAGCTGCGCCTCGGCGCTGCGCTTCGTCAGCACAGTGTCGCAGCGGAGGAAGAACATATCGTACACCGCGGGCCTGCGCCCGAAGCAGCAGCCGCCTTCCGGCAGCGGTATCGGGAGGTCTCCGTTGTAAAGCGCCTGTGCGGGGCAGGGCGAGAGCGGCGCGCTCGAAAGCGTCATCTCGCTTATGAATACCTCCGCGGAGGGATGGCCGGAGCAGCAGATCGAGATACGGCCTTCCTCGTCCGCTTCCGGCGAAAGGCTATTGTTTTTTTCAAGTACCAGAGCGCCGTTCTCCGCGCGCACGGCATCAAAGGGGATCTCAGCCCCGTCGTGGCTGAAAGTCCATTTGAGGCCCGCACCTGCGAGCGCCTGCGCCGCCTCGCTCTCCCGTCCGTTCTTGGGCTTTACGCGGAGCTCTATCCGCGCGGGGCAGTCGAGCGTGAACACGTCGTTCTGCGCGGTGAGGAAGCGGTGGCGCTGCAGCTCCTCGCCCGAGGGCTCGAAGAAGGGCTGCGGTCTCTCGGACAGTCCGAGAAGGCGTATGCTGTCCTTCTCAGCGTCCACGAAGTAAATATCCTCGAGCGCGGCGGGAGTGACCTGTATGGTCCTCTCGGTCTCGTAAACTATGTTCTCACCTTCCGCGTCCGGTGTGAAGAGCTCCGTCCCGGAGGGTACCGTGAAGGGCGTCTGGGTGTTGTCCTGCGTTTCGAAGCGGACCGTTCCCGACGCAGGTATGGGGCCGGGCTCACGGAAGCCGATCATGTTAAGGAACTCTATAAACAGTTTTTCCGGAAGCGCGTTGAAGCGGTCCACGCTCTGGCCGTACATTTCGAGGAACAGCTCGGCGAGTGCCGCGCCGGGATCGTTCTCGGTCCCCTCGTAGCGCCACTCCGGCGTATAGCTCCTCGCGAGCGTATGCAGCTTCTCCCTCAACGCCTCCGGCGTTCTCGGGTCGAGCAGCGGACGGTTCATATCTCGTCTCCTCCCTCCGAGCCTTCCGTCTTGTA
>JAEEGL016305507.1_pt1 | contig 24323 bp, 21 predicted proteins | sample 9134231 | NCBI WGS metagenome assembly JAEEGL01 (sample SAMN16246548, study PRJNA631951) | gut metagenome | biome: gut microbiome; feature: rumen; material: fiber-attached | host: Bos | place: Iran: Karaj | collected 2018-10
ATAATTTTGTGAAGGAGAAAATAATAAGAATGATGTATTTAAAAAGTTATCAATATTATTTTCTTCTGCCAATCTAAATAATAATGGTAATTTTGAAATCATTGATTTACTCTTAGCGACTATTGAAGAAGTAAGTAAACTTGAATACCTTTTATCATTCCAACAATCCATTTGCAATAATTCTTGTATTTCTTTTAACTTAGCATGCGCTAATGTTTGTGATGTGAATAATTCTGGATGCTCTTTAAATTCTGGACTTTGGATTATCTTTTGTATTTCTTCTAACTTAGCATACGCTAATGTTTGTGATGTGAATAATTCTGGATGCTCTTTAAATTCTGGACTTTGAATTATCTTTTGTATTTCTTCTAAATTAGTTGATTTCCATTCTATACCAACTGCAACACTTAAATTTCCATTTTTATTTACAAAAGGAATTTTTAAATTTTCAACATCTATAATTATTTTTTTATGAACAGATAAAATTGAAGTTAATTTATTAATAATATCTAATCCATAATTTTCTTTTACATATTCATATGTTATTTTTAATTCAAGAGGTTTTGAACTTAATACATGTAAACATGATTCAATATTAGAAAAATGAATATTACAATTCTTAATAAAATTAACATTCTCCTTAATATTATTTACATTTCTATATAAAATACTTGGACATTTTTCAATATTATTTGAAGTTATTTTTAAAATGTTTACAAGATAATTTAATGTATTATCTATATCTTGATATTCACCATAAGTTAATATATTATTGTTTTTATTAACTATTTTATCTGAATTAATTTTATATTTTTCACACAACATCATTAAAGTATATTGTCCAATCATATCATTACCTCCAATTTACTTGTATATTCATTATAGCATATTCCTTATTTTCAATTACATCGTAATATTCGATAATATAGATTTTTTCGAAAAAGATACTTTCATCAATTAAAGTATCTTTTTCTTCTTTTTCAATATTAAATTTCATAGATTATCATTTGCTACAACGCATCTTTATTTACCGGGTTTAATAAGTCCAAGGTGACCAGCATCAATCACAATACCTTTAAGTGCCATAAAATCACCTCTAAGATAATTTATGTTATTTACTGAAAATTGCTATAAAAAACAGAAATAATTTCTGTTAATAAATTGTTTTATCATCTTTTTCTTTAAATTCTTTAAAAATTTGAATAATTGATTCTCTATCAATACACTTATTTTCAATCATTTTATTAGAATCATCATTTTTCATTAATTGACTAATATAATCATATATACGATGATCTCTAAATCCAAGTTCTTCCACATCATTTGTAGTAGTACCATAATAAATTTTATCTATATTTGACCATATAATAGCTGATAAACACATTGGACATGGGTAACTAGTTGTATATATTTCATAACCACTTAAATCATAAGAATTAATATTTTTACAAGCATCTTTAATTGCTACAATTTCTGCATGAGCAGTAGGATCATTATCACATAAAACCTTATTTATTCCTTTTCCTATAATTTTATTATCTTTAACTACACATGCTCCAAATGGACCGCCACAATTTGTTTTTAAATTTTCCATTGCTAATTCCTTAGCAACATCCATAAATTTATTTTATACTCATTTTAATTTACATAATCAATAAATTTAGATAATGATGTTGAATCATATATTGGATATCTTGGTATTCTATATTTATCATCATCACGACTTGCTTTTCTAAATCCTCCTACAAAAGCAATTTTAAATCCAGCTTCTTTTACAGCTTTTACAGAACTTTCAGTAGAATCATAAAATGGGAAGCAAAAAGAATTAGTATTTTGAACTACCTCAATAGATTTTTTTAAATCAGTAAGTAAATCGTCATATGAAACACAATTTACTTTAGATCTATGTCCACATCTTGCTTCATAGTGCAAATCATTAGTATGAGATTGAACATCTAAATAATCAGATTGATAATCTTTAATATCCCACCAACCAGTCACTAAGAAAAGAGTCGCATGCATTTTATATTGTTCAAGTGCTGGTATTAAATGATTACCATTTACCTTACTAGTTCCATAAGCACCATCATCTACTGTAATTAAAACTGATTTTTTAGGTATATCTATTTCACCATACATCCATTTTGTAAATTCATCCATTGTAAGTGTATAATAACCATTATCTCTTAAATAATTTAGTTGTTCTCTAAAACGATCCATTTTTTCACATAAATTCTCATGACAACCTTCATCCCAGTTTTCATAGAAGAAATGATAGTTTAAAACAGCTATTTTTTGATTAGAATCTGCTTTTTCTACTACTTTAACTTTTCTAATTATTTTACTTTCATTATTACTAGAATCACTTACAGAATAAATTACTTCATAATCACCTATTTGATTAGTATCTAATTTAGAAGTATCAATTATAATTTTATCAGTTAAATCGCCATCATAATTATCACTAGCTACTGCTCCTAATTCTTCATATTTTCTTCCTTGAGCAAGAACTAATTCATCAAAACTATTTAATTTAATTACTGGTTTTTCATCATCAATTACTTTAATATTTCTTTTAACTTTTTTAGAAACTGTTTTATAATTTATTTCATAGTTTATAGTATATGTCCCAATTTTTTTAATATCAAGATTAGAATCAATTTTTACTTTATCATTTAGATTTTCATTCTTATAAGTACATGTTACACCTTCATCTTGATACTCTTCACCATATTTAATAATAATATTATCATTACCATTTAGTTTAATTTTTAAATTGTTTTTAATACAACTACGTATTAAAAAAAGACCACTAATTATGATAATAATTAAACTAATTATTAAAATAAATATTAATCTTTTTTTCATAGCAACATCTCGATTCTATAAAAATTATACTACTTTATCTATACAATGTCTTTATTTTTTCATTAATTTTACTATTTCCAATTCGGTCATATAATTCTGACCAATCATTTATTCTATCTATATTTTTATGATAATAATCTTTATTTTTTTCACTAGTAAATATAAATGTTATTATATCCATTTGATTTGTATCTTCACAATTATATGGATTATCATCCATAAAATAACTTGCTCCAAGTGCTAAAGCTGCATAACCTTTATATTTAGATATAAATAATACTTTTTCGAATTCTAAATTATTCTTTTCAAACCATTCATAAGTTAAAATTCTTTTGTCTTTACTTCTAGAACTTATGATAGCAAATTCATAACCTTGTTGTCTTAAATTTTCAATAACTTCTTTAGCATGAGGAAACACTTTAGCATTTTCAAAAGCTAATTTATTATACTTGCTATAAAACTGACTATATTCATTTTTTGACCAATCAAAGCGTCCATAAACATTATGCCCATTGTTTTTTAATATTCCTTTACCTCTAAGTTTTTTATCATATTCAAGGGCATACTGAAGTAATGTTTCAGATGTATTAGCAAGTGTATCATCGATATCAATCCCAATTAACATATTTGTCTCCTTTACATTAAAGGTGCAAATAATCTAAGTATAGATTGCCAGAAAGATTTAACTTTACCTACTTTTTTCTTAGGTACTAATGTACTACTAGCAATTGTTTTATCTGCATCTTTCTTAATATCTTTAATAGCATCACACTTTTCAATATAACAACCACATTCAAAATGAAAGAAAAGACTTCTATAATCTAAATTAATTGTACCAACTGTAGCTTTTATATCATCAGATACAAATACTTTAGAATGTATAAATCCTGGTGTATATTTATATACTTTAACCCCATTATTCGTAAGTGCATCTACATAACTTTCTGTTACTGTAAATACAATTTTTTTATCAGGAATATTTGGCACTACTATGCGCACATCTACTCCTCTTTTTATAGCCATTATTAATGAATTAAACATAATATGATCAATTACTAAATAAGGTGTAAAAATATATACATATTTTTGAGCCTGATTAATGATATTTAAATAAACATCTTCGCCAATAGAATCTCTTTTAAATGGATTTAAACTATATGGTACTAAATATCCATTTTCTTTATATTTGTTTTTAAATTCATATTTATATTTTTTATAATCTTTATCTTCATTTTTAACTGCATTCCACATTGTTAAAAACATTACTGTATAATTCCATACAGCATCACCTTTAACCATAATACAATTATCTTTCCAATGGCCAAATCTTTTCTCCATATTAATATATTCATCTGCTATATTAATTCCACCAGAGAATGCTACTTTACCATCTATTACTAAAATCTTTCTATGATCTCGATTATTAACTACTGCTCCAGATAATGCTTTAAATGGATTAAAAGCAAAACTTTTTATTCCCTTTTTCTCCAATTCTTTATAATAATCACTTTCTAAAGTAGTTAAACACCCAAAGTCATCATACATAACTCTAACTTCTACTCCAGCCTTAGATTTTTCTTCTAATACTTCTAAAATTGCTTCCCAAAATATACCATTACTTACTATAAAATATTCAAAAAATATAAATTTTTCAGCTTTCTTTAATTCAGAAATCATTGTTTCAAAAGCATCATCACCAAGCGGATAATACTCAAGTTTATTATGTTTAGTCGCCGAAAATCCAGCATAATTACTAAGATATTTAATTGTACTACTATCATCATCAATTTTTTCATTTTGAATTAAATAATTACTATTTTCTTTTTCATTTTTTATAATATTTTTTACAAGCTTACTTCTTTTAATACTATTTCTAACTACTAAGAATAATATTGAACCTGGAATAGGTATCAATAGGAAAATAATTATCCATGGAAGAGTAAATGAATAATTATTACTATTTTTAATAATCATCAAAACTCCATATAAACATAATAATGAATAAATAAGTCCTATAAATGGTATTCTATGAATTACTGAATAATAAAAAATATTAATTGCTGCAAGTTGTAAAATTAAACATAAAATTGTAATCATAATTCTTAATATAGATTTTCCCATATTTATCACCTAAAACAATTATAATATATTTTTTAATAAATTTATTTTATTTTTTCATTTTCTAATTTTTTAAATCCATATACTTTAGTAACCCAATTAAATTCCAATGGATAATTTTTTAATAAGATATCATCTGCTTCATTTTGAATATTCCAAAATATATTCTCATAGCCATTCATATTAGCTATTGTCATCACTTCTGCATCAGTAACTATATGACATTCAGTTGGTAATGATTCATCAATTATTTTATATATTTTATCATATCCAAAATTATAAGAAGTTCCAGCATCAATAGTATTATCAATGTTAAATGTCCTTTTTGCATAATCTTCATCATCGTTAAATATTTTTTCATAATCATTTTTATTCATTACAATTGGAATAAATATTTTTTCACTTCTAACTCTTTTTCCATTATTAAAAGATGGTATACCATTACTATCAATTTCTAATAATCTACTATTTAAATCTACATAAGTATAAGTAATATTAACATGTAAAAAATCAAATACCATATCATTTTTACCTAACTTTTTATAATAATTACTTACCATGTCAGGAAAATTTTTAATTTCTTCTTGCATTTTATCACCACCAAATTATTACTTACTATACAATTAAATTTTTTTAATTGTTTTCACATATGCATACTTTTTATCTTCAAAATTATCTATTCTATTATATATTCCAATAGCTTTATTTGAAATTTGATCAATTCTGCTATTTTTATTATTATTAAATACTAATGGTATAACATTTCTTTTTTTTGAGTCAACCGAAATATAATAATCTTTAGGTTTATAATTTGTACTAACCACTTTTTTAATACCTTCAAAATTATTCCATGATTCAAAATTGCTTTTTATAATATTTATTATTTCACTTTCTTTTAATTTATATAAATCATTAAGAGTAAAAATGTTTTCATCAATGCCTTTTTTTATAACATCTGCAATATATTGCATAACAAATTTATCTCTATTTCCTTGAAGTTCAGTTGCATACGTATAAACCATTTTAGAAAACTTTATTGCCATATCAACACTTTTAAAACCAATTTCAGGGTTATTTTTTTCATCACTTAAAACACACATATCATTATATACATCATAAATATCCTTAATACTATGGGTGTGAAGCCAAATATAACAAGTTCCTAACACCCCATCTAAACGATCAGTGCATAATCTTGGAGTCTTGTTCTCTAAAACTGGATAATGTGATAGATTATCAAAATCTTCAATTGAAATACCATCAAATTCTAAATATCTTTGTAATTCTTCATCTGATAAAATTACATCTTTAATACTTTTTTCAGATGTTTCTTGATTTTTAGAATCCCCAAGAGCAAAATCAACTACGTGAGCAAAGCAAGGAGTACCAATATCATGAAGTAAAGCAATTATAGTATCTTTTTTATTCTTTGTGAAATGATATGTCATAAACGCTACAATTTCACTATGAGCAAAACGACTGTAATAAAATAATGGACTATATAAATTTGTATAATCACAACCGCAAAACTGAGATATACTTTTAAGTCGCTTCAGTGACTTTGTACTATAATACTTATTTAAAAATCTTATGTCTTTTTCTTCAAAAACATTTTTATACTCATCCCAAAATTTATATTTATTCATAAATGTATTCATAAGTCCTCCATAAAAATTACAAGTATTATAACATAAAAAAAAACATTTAGAATGTTTTTTTTATATTTTTCTTTTACTAGTTCCATCACTATAATCAATTATTATTCCATTTTGAATATTATAAACAAAAACATTAAACTTTATTTTTTCATCTTCAAGTGATAAAGCTTCTATCTGAACACCTTTAGCTACTAAATTATTTCCATCATATATAGGTGTTGCACGATATAAAACATGATGCTTAGTTTTTTTAATATAATCTGCAACTTCATTTTCAAAAGGAACCATATTTAAATTCATTTGTCTTGTACATGTAATTAAATTCTTTTCATTAGCATTTTCCCCTGTTAACTGAAAAGCGATTAAATGACATCTATTATATAAATACTTATCTTCTATTAAATCATCATATCTGATTGTATGCCATCCACTTGGTTTAATCGTACTAATACTTTCTCTTTCACTAGTTGGCATTAAATCATAACCAACATTTGATATTGCAACTCCTGCTCTACCTAATTCATCAAGTTCACTATATTTTTCAAAAGATTTTTTATTTTTTAATTCTTCATCAAATTCTGGAATATTATTATTGATATATATATAATCTTTACCATTATAATCTGGAATATCACTAATTTCATATGATCCTTCTAGTGCCACTAAAATATAATTATAAATGTCTCTATGAAAATAAGAACCTATAAATGATAGTAGAATAAATAATAAACCAAATATATATTTAATACCTTTTTTCATATCTTCACCACTTTTATTTTACCACAAAATAATAATTGACACATTATATATTTATAATATATAATTATACTCGTTCGTAAAGAGGAATTTTATTTTTTACTTAGTATAATATATATAGGAGGAAATATGTTAGAATTAAAAAATATTAAACGTTCATACAAAACTGGTGATTTTGTACAACATGCTTTAAAAGGTATTGATTTATCTTTTAGACAAAATGAATTTGTTGCGATTTTAGGACCTAGTGGTAGTGGCAAAACTACACTTCTTAATATTATTGGTGGTCTTGATAGATATGATAGTGGAGACTTAATTATCAATAATAAATCTACTAAAAAGTTTTCCAATACTGAATGGGATGCTTATCGTAATAATTGTATTGGATTTATTTTTCAAAGTTATAATTTAATTACCCATATTAGTGTACTTGCAAATGTTGAAATGGCTATGACTCTAAGTGGTGTATCTGCATCTAAACGTAAGAAAAAAGCTATTGAAGTATTAACTAAAGTTGGACTTGAAAAACATATTCATAAAAAACCAAATCAATTATCTGGTGGTCAAATGCAGAGAGTTGCGATTGCTAGAGCACTTGCTAATGACCCAGACATTATTTTAGCTGATGAACCAACTGGAGCTCTTGATACTAAAACAAGTATTCAAATAATGGATTTAATTAAAGAAATTTCTAAAGACAAATTAGTTATTATGGTTACTCATAATCCTGATCTTGCTAAAGAATATGCTAGTAGAATTGTTGAACTTAAAGATGGAGAATTAGTTAAAGATTCCAATCCAATTAAAGAAGAAGAAGAAAATAAAAAGAAGTTTTCAATAAAGAAAACAGCTATGAATTTTATATCTGCACTTAGATTATCATTTAATAATATTAAAACTAAAAAAGGAAGAACTATTATTACTTCATTAGCTAGTAGTATTGGTATTATTGGTATTGCCTTAATTCTTTCATTATCAAATGGTTTTAAATTACAAATAGATAAGTTTGAAAAAGAAACATTATCACAAATGCCTATAGTTGTTACACCTACTGTTATGACAACAGATGAAGAAGCTCAAAAACAAGCTATGGAACAATATATGAATAAAAATAATGGAAACTCGTTTACTGATAAAAAAGAAATATATCCACTTATTTCTGTAGATAGTTTAGTGCATACAAATCATATAACTAATGAGTATATTGAATATATTGAAAATGCTAAAGAAGGTATAATTGGAGCTATTAGTTATATGCATGCCTTAAAACTTAATTTATTATATAAAGATAATAATAAAGTAAATATGCTTGATCAAACTACAATGATGGTAGCACTTCCTGAAACTATTGATGGAAAAGATAGTAATATTATTAAAGATAATTTTGAATTAATTTATGGTAAAATGCCTGAAAATAGTAATGAATTAGTTATCTTAGTAGATATTAATAATAGATTAGATGCTAGTATACTTAAAAAATTAGGTTTTGGAGATAAAGAAATTATTAATTTTGATGATATTATTGGTAAAGAATTTAAAGTAGTTTTAAATGATGATTTATATAAACGTATTGAAGATAATTTTGTTGTAAATATTAATCTTGATGAATTATATGATAATGAAAACAATATTACACTAAAAATAACTGGTATTTTACGCGGTGTCGAAGGAAGTAAATTTGCTGAGTATAGCGGTTCTGGTATTTGTTATAAAGAACAATTATTTAAAGATGTTATCGAAAAAAATGATAAATCTAAAATTGTTGAAAAACAAAAAAAGGTTAATTACAATGTATTAACTGGAGAAAAAATTGATGAAGATACAAAAGAAACATTACTTGCTGCTTTAGGTGCTAAAGCTGCTCCAATTATGGTTCAAATTTATCCATCCGATTTTAATTCTAAAGATGAGCTTACTAGTTATTTAGATAAATATAATGATGATAAAGAGGATGATGACAAAATTATTTATACTGATTATGCTAAAACAATTACTTCTTTATCTGGAAATATTATGGATGCAGTTACAGTAGTACTTATTGCTTTTTCAGCAATTTCACTAATTGTTTCATCTATTATGATTGGTATAATCATGTATATTAGTGTTCTAGAACGTACAAAAGAAATTGGCATTTTAAGAGCACTTGGTGCTAGAAAGAAAGACATTACTCGTGTATTTAATGCTGAAACATTTATTATTGGATTATTTTCAGGTTTACTTGGAATTAGTATTGCTATGCTTTTATGTATTCCAGCTAATATAATAATCGAAAATTTAACTGATCTTAAAAATGTTGCAACATTAAATCCAATTCATGCAATTGTTCTAATTACAATAAGTTTACTTTTAACTTTAATTGGAGGTTATATTCCTGCTAAACTTGCATCTAAGAAAAATCCAGTTGAAGCTCTAAGAACAGAATAAAACAACACAAAAGTGTTGTTTTTATTTCCAATAATCAGTTAATTCACCATCACTACCATAGAAATCATCCATAGCAATATGCCAGTAAAAATAGTATTTAAATCTATCTTCAGAATATGTTCTTATAATTGCCCCAAAATATCCAGTACCAAACCACATTTCTTCAGCAACATAATAATATCCGTCATGCATACCAACAAGCATTGCTATATGACCACCATAATATGCATGATCTGTTTCCCCATCACCACTTAACAAATCACCAACCTTGACTCTTCCATCAGCAAGGGCTTCTGGTAAACGTGTTCTAGTACCTAAATCAGTCATATCTTCATAACCTTCACTAATACCTGCTCCAATATCACCAGGATCATATCCAGCTTGTTTTAATATCCAAGTAATAAAACCACTACAATCTAAGCCATTTGCAACTTCTTTTTCGGTAGGAACTGAATATATATAACATCCCCAAGGTCCTGGGCCATACATAGTACTGCTTATATTTTCATAACGAGATTTATTTAAATATAATCCTTCATGATAATATCTTCCTTCACCATCAACAGCATATAATCCTTCATGATAATATCTTCCTTCACCATCAACAGCATATAATCTTCCATTTTCTGAAAAATAACCTATTCGATAAGGAAATTCTAAACCTAAGAATCTTGCTGCAGCAACAGCCCCAGCTCTTGTTTTATATCCGGCATCTTCAACCCTATTTTTTAATATTTCATCTAAAAAATCATTTTCTTTTTCTGAATAAATACCACATGGTAATAATTCTTTTTGAACATCTGGTTCATCTGGCATAGGAATAATTAAATCAGTAACAATAACTTTAACACTAGATTCAATTCCACGTAATTTAAGCTTTATATTAGTTTCTCCTATACCAACTGCTTTAATATTACCATATTCATCAACTTTTACTACATCTTCATCTTCCGACTCAAACACAAGTTTTTCATGAACATCACCACGTGATACTACTTTATAATCCAGTTTATCTTCAGCATAAAGTGCCAAATAAATAGTACTTTCATATGGATTTATTTCATCAACAATACTAAATTCTTCATTTATTATATGTGTCTTTTTTCTTTCAAATTTATCAATCGTATATATTTTATTTATCTTATTTTTAAAATCAAATACACATATTTTATTATCACTTTTAACCGTTGTATCATCAAGTATACATTCTGCATCATCATTTAAATAGATAGCTATTTTTTCACCAAATAAATATACATCTAATACTTCAATTTCATCTGTCGTAGCTGGTAAAATAAATGTTCTATATAATGATTTCCAATCCAAAATAACAAATACAATTAAAGCTAATAAAAGTAATCTTGATATTTTAATCTTACATCTTCTTTTCATACTTCACCTATTCTATCTAATTTTATCATATATAATTTAAAAAATCATTAGTAATTTTTAACTTTTTATTGCATTTTCCTAGGTTATAGTTATATAATTAAAACAAAGGAGGAAGTATATGATAGCTGATTTTATGAGTATCATTAAAAAGCCAGTTGCTGCTTTTGAAAAGAAATTTGGAAACAATTTAAAGAAAGGATTTATTTACTTAGGTATAATAGTTGGAATTCTATTCTTAACTACATTTATTCATCAATTATATAGAACTATATTAGGATTTGATGGAAGTTTTTATTTTGAAAGACTTAAAGATTTTAAATATTTTGATTTTATTTTAAATTTCTTATTAGATAATATATTCTATATTGGTAGTATTGCAGCAGGTATATTTGTTTTTGCTGCCATTTCTAAAAAAGATTTTAAATTAATTGATGTTGTATCTGTAATAGTTATTGCACTTACATTAAGTTATTTAGTTCAATCTTGTTTACAAATTATCTATATGTTTGATTTCATTTTAAAAAATGATTTTATGTCTAAAGTTCATTCAATCATTATTAGCATAGCTACTGCTTATTCAACAATTTTAATGATTATAGGTCTTCACAAAACTTATGATACTAAATTAGATGATAAAGGATTTATCAACTTAGTTATTTTGTTTGGAACTCAAATAATTATTTACACATTACTTTGCTTATCTTTATTACCAAGCTTTAGTAGTTTATAAAAGAACATTTATTGTTCTTTTTTTATTTTTATATGATATAATTTAGTTGGAGGTAATTTATGGAAGGTTTTGGTGTAATAATTGCTATTTTTATTTTCTTTTTAATACTAATATCTATTAAGCAAATTAATCAATATGAAAGAGGTGTTAAATATTCACTTGGTAAATTTAAAAAAATAATGAAACCAGGTTGGAATTTAGTAATACCAATTATTCAATCTTATGATAAAGTAGATATTCGTACAAAAGCAGTTGACGTACCTGCTCAAGAAGCTATTACAAAAGATAACGTTTCTGTCACAATTAATGCCGTTATTTATTTTAAAATATTTGATGCTGCAAAAAGTGTATTAGAAGTTGAAAATTGTTTCTATGCTGTTAGTCAACTTGCTCAAACAACTATGCGTAATGTTGTTGGTTCTGTAACACTTGATGAATTATTAAGTGAAAGAGAAAAACTTTCTAATCAAATTTGTGAAATTATTGATCAAGCAACTGATCCATGGGGTGTTAAAGTTGAAAACGTTGAATTAAAAGATGTATCTCTTCCTGAAGAAATGAAGAGAGTAATAGCAAAAGCTGCTGAAGCAGAAAGAGAAAAACTTGCTGTAATCACTAAAGCTGCTGGTGAAGTTGAAGCTTCTAAGAATTTAGCAATTGCTGCTGAAACAATGTCAAGTACTCCTGGAGCACTTCATCTTCGTACACTAGCAACTATTAATGACGTTTCATCTGACCAATCAAATACTATTATATTTGCAATACCAATTGAAATATTAAGAGCATTTGAAGGCGATGGAATAAAAAAAATAGCTAAAGCAATAGTTGATGAAAAAAAATAGGGTTTAGTCAAAACTAAACTCTATTTTTTTATCTTTAAGTACTAATTTTGCATCAAAAGTTTTTCCATTTTTAGAAATAAAACCTTTAATTTTAGAAGTACTACCTTTTTCAAGTAATAATTTAGCATTTGACATAGATATAACCCTATTACAAATACTCATATTAATTTTAAAATTGCACCCTTCTTTATATCCACTACAACCATAACCATATCTATTTTTTAATACTGGTTTACCACATAATGGACAATTTCCTATTTCTTCACCAAAAAGTCCAGTATCAATATCATCTTCAATACTCATCTTCTTTTTAGAAAATACTTCATTTATTTCTTTTTTAGCTAACATAACACTATCATCTATTGTTATTTCACTTCTAAATACTTTTTTTAAAGCTTTACCCATTTCACTAGTTTTATATTTATCCATACTTATTTGCATCTGTTTAAGTGATTCAATCAAGTATTCTCCAAGTGGTAATATTGTATATACATCTTTTTTTAATTCAATATAATTACTCTTTCTGGCATTATCAATAATACCTGTTCTAGTAGCTTCTGTTCCTAATTCTAATCCTTCAAAAATAGCTTTATAATCTTCTGTATCATCATAATCATCATCATTAATTTTAGCTTTATCTTCTTTAAATGGATTTTTCAAATAATTATTAAGTGTTTCTATTGTATAGTGTTTTGGAGGTGTTGTCTTCTTTTCGATTGGTTTAAATAAAATATTTACTTCATCACCCTTATTTAAACTAGGAAGTAATTTATCTTTAGAAGTATAATCATCATATGCAGTCCATCCTTTTTCTAAAATAACAGTTCCTTTTAAAGTAAATTCTTCTAAATTACCCAAATTAATTTTAATTTCTGTTTTTTCAATTAAACATTCTTCACTACAAAAAACAGCTACAAATCTTTTAAGTACTGCTTTATAAACAGTTCTTTCATCTTCACTTAATTCTTCACTTTTTGGTATCTTATAAGTTGGTGTAAGAGCTGAGTGAGATTCTATTTTAGAATCATCAAATATTGTCTTTTTATCTTTAAATATTACTGGATAATTTTTACCTTTTAAATTAGAAATAATTGTTTTAATCTTATCTTTTTCAGCAGTTGCAAGATATTCAGAATTAGTACGTGGATATGTTAAAAATCCTCGTTCATATAAACTTTGAACTAAAGCAAGAGATTTATCCATAGGCATTTTATATTTTTTACCAAGATAATTTTGAAGCTTGGAAAGTGAATATAATTTACCTGCTTCTAATTTATCTTTTTTTACTTTTTTACTTGTAACAATTGCTTTATTACTATTATACTTATCACATAATTCTTTAGCTTTATCTAGTTTATCTTTATCAAACTTTTCTTTACTATTTAATTCTATTTCTTCACCATTAGTTATTTCTTTACTAGTAATACCATAATAAATATCAGGAACAAAATTTCTTATTTGTAAATCTCTATCATATATAGCTTTAACAATAGGAATAATAACTCTTCCAACACGAAGTAATACTCCTGTTTTCAAAGTCGCAAATCTAGTTAAATTAACACCATATAACCAATCAATATATGTTCTAGCAAATCCTTCATTAGCTAAATTCTCATATTCATTTTCTTCTTTCATTTCTGAAAGTGCTTGCTTAACTGTTTCTGGTGTTTGATCTGGAAGCCAAAGTCTTAAAAACTTTTTATCTTTTTCTAGAGCATTATTAACACAAAGACGAACTATTATTTCTCCTTCTCTATCAGCATCGCCAGCATTTACAATAGTATCTACATCATCACGATTAACTAAATCTTTTATAATATTAAATTGTTTTAAAACACCACTGTCTATCTTTTTATTATTATCATACTTTAAACGAAATTTAAATTTTTCTGGAAAACAAGGTAAATTTTCCATTGTCCATTTATTATCAGTACTACCTGTATATTCTTCAATATCACATAAACTAAATAAATGTCCAAATGCCCAAGTAACTATATATCCTAATCCTTCATAGTAACCATTTTTTTTAGAAAGATTACCAATACCAGCTACAATATTACGAGCTAAACTAGGTTTTTCTGCAATTATTACAATCATGTCTAACACCTACCATACTTTAGTATTATAACAATTTTAAATTAAAAAGAAAAGTAATCTTTATAGATTACTTTAATTAGAACTAAATTCATAAATAGAATTGGAAATATATTTATTTAATACATAATATATCTTATCATTATATACTACTTTACTCCATTTATCACTAATACCAACTCTAACAAGTGGTGTTAATTTTTTAATATTAACTTTATTTTCATTTTTTTCATCATCAGTTTTATATAAATATACATCATCAGCATTAATATAAATAATATCATTTTGATCTAAATAGTATTTTATACTTTCTGTTTCAGATAAATACTCACTTAAGGCGTAAGCTATTTTATTATTGTAAACTATTTTACTATAATCACCTACATTACCAATAATGTAAATCTGTTCACCACTAAATAAATTCCCGATTTTATTACTATTCTTGTTTGGCTTTTCATAAACATTATTATTTTCTATAACATACATCTTTTTACTTAATGTATTATATTTAGTCTTATCCGTAAAGTCTAAATTCATATATTCATACATTTCTGTATATGGCACTTTAATAGTAAGAGTATCTATAAGTAAATTATCAACATATAAATATAAATTATTCTTAAGTAAAACAAAATTAAATTTAGCTCTACTTGTATCTACAAAATAATCACTTCTATCATTAATATAATCACTTATAACTTCATGAAAATATTTATTATAATCACCTTTAAAAATATATGTTTCTTTTACAAATTGTTTGTTTTCTAAATCATAATAAAAATAGTAATTAAGCTTTTTAATTTTATCATCATCTTTATTTTCTAAAATAACATGAATTATTAAAGTCATAATATTGTCAGGGCCAATATAATTTTCATAATCTAAATAAAAATTATAATAATCACTATAATTATCAATATAATTATCTAAAAGTTGCTTTGTAACAGTTATTTCATCTAATTCTAAATTATTTACAACATATTTATTTTTACCATTATTTATTTCCTTATTATTTTTACCAACTTGCTTAGTCATTTCACTATCAAATAATGATGTAGCATGATGATCAAGTTTTACTTCTTTATAATCACAATAAGATTTAATATTAAGTATAACTATAATCACTAATAAAATAATATCAATTAAATATACTAATAATCTTCCCTTTTTCATACAATACCTCTTAAATTGTTTTATATTATATCACTAAATTAGAAATATACAAGAAAAAATAATTTACAAAGGTAATAAAATTATTTATAATATTAAATGGTGATTTGTGTGAAACTAAGTATTATTGTTCCATCATATAATGAAGAAGGAAATTTAGAAGAATTATATAGAACTATTCATAGTGTATTAAAAACTATTGATTATGAAGTAATATTTGTTAATGATGGTTCTACTGATAAAACAAAAAATGAGCTTGATGATTTATATAATAAACATGATAAACATGTTAGAGTTATTAATTTTAGTCGTAATTTTGGTAAAGATGCTGCAATTTATGCAGGTCTTGAACATGTAACTGGTGAGTACTGTGCAATTATAGATGCTGATATGGAACAACATCCAAAATACTTACTTGATATGTATAACTTTCTAGAAGAAAATAATGATTATGATCAAGTTGCTATGACTATAAAGAAAAGAAAAAGTGGATCAGCTATTTCTAGATTAGGTGGAAAATTATTTTATAAACTAATTAATAAATTAAGTGATATTCATTTTGCAGAAGATGCTAGTGATTTTCGTATGTTTAGAAGTTATGTTAAAGATGCCATATTAAGCTTACCTGAAAAAAATCGTTTTTCAAAAGGTATTTTTAACTGGGTAGGTTTTAATACTAAATACATGCAATATGATGTAGGAACTAGATTAAATGGTAAATCTAAATTTACTTTTAAAAGATCAATTAAATATGCTTTTGAAGGTATAATAAGTCACTCTACTAAACCACTTAGACTTGCTACTATATTTGGAATTATATCAGCTATTTCAGGCTTTGTGTATTTAATGTATATTGTTATTAAAACTATTATTATGGGAATTGATACTCCAGGTTTCCCAACTATTGTTTGTTTAATTATGTTAATAGGTGGTATTCAGCTTATAACAATTGGTATATTAGGAGAATATATTGCTAAAACATATCTTGAAGTTAAAAATAGACCAATATATATTGCTAAAGAAAAAAAAGGAATTAAAAACACTAAATAGTGTTTTTTTTAAATTTAATATTTATTATATTATATTTTTTTGATAGAATAATTATCGAAAACATGTTTTGAAGGGTGTGAATTAATAATGACTAATGAAGAAATTATTGCCGAAACAATTTTTTTAGTAATTGCATTAATTGTTTCAATAATAACAAAACTATTTTTATTCAAAAAAGTAGGTATTAAAAGATGGAAAGCATTTATTCCAATATATGGTGATGCAGTAGCATATAAAATCACTGATATGAGCATGCTATGGGTATTCTCACAAATACCACTAATGCTTTGCTCTATTCCAGGTTTAAAAATACCTATTTGGTTAAACAGTGCTGCCTATTTTATAAGTTATGGCGTAGATGTTATTTTTGCTTTTAAACTTGCAAAAGCATTTAATCGTAAAACAGGTTTTATGGTTTTAACTGTTTTATTTCCAGATATTATGCAGCTAATAATTAGTACTTCTTCTAAATCTAAATATGATGAGCATTATAATCGTTATAAATATCGTAAATTAAATGGTAAATTTATTAAAGCTGAAAACTATAAAGAAGAAAAAGAAAAAGTTTTTATAAAGAACCAAGAAAAACTAAAAAAAGAAATTATGTCAGAACCTGAACTTCCAGAAAAAACTGGTATTCTAAAAAAATTAACTGATTTTATTGTTGAAAAACATAAATTAATTTTAGTAATAGTAATTATTTTAGTAGCTGGTTGTGGTATACTTGCCACTAAAGTTAATATAAATCGAGATCTTACAAAATATATGCCAGCGTCATCTGAAACTTCTAAAGGTTTAAATATTATGTATGATGAATTTGAAGAAGTACTTGCTATGCCACTTTCTATAATGATTAATGACCTTTCTGATGAAGAAAAAGAAGTAGAAAAAGATTATATTAAAAACTTAGAAGGAGTTGCATCAATTTCTTATAATAAATCAGAAGAATACAATAAAGATAATCATACATTATTTGAATTAACAATTTCTGGAAAATCTGATAGTGAAAATGGTAAAAATGTAATTAAAACATTACAAGAACATTATAAAGAAAAAGGAAAGACAATATCATTGCGTGGTGAAGTAGCAACTGCAAATGCACCTGTCTTACCACTTTGGGTAATTGCTATTGCCGTAACTTGTGCTTTAATTATTCTAATCATTATGTCTAATTCCTATGTAGAACCAGTTATGTATTTAATTGCCATTGGATTAGCAGTGGCAATCAATATGGGAACAAATTTTTTCCTACCAAGTGTATCACAAATTACAAATTCTATAACATCTGTACTTCAACTTGCCCTATCTATGGATTATTCAATAATGTTAGCAACTGAATTTCATCGAGAAAAAATACGTGGAAAAAGTAAAATACCGGCCATGAAATCTGCTCTATCTCGTTCATTTACTGCAATTTGTGCTAGTTCTGTTACTACCATAGTTGGTATGTTAGTATTAGTATTAATGAGTTTTACAATTGGCCGTGACTTAGGAATTGTACTAGCAAAAGGTGTATTATTATGCTTATTTTCTATATTCACAGTATTACCTGCTTTACTACTAATATTTGATAGATTAATTGAAAAAACAAAGAAAAATCCTTTCGAACCAAAACTTGATTTTCTTGGAAATATATCATTTAAAATACGTAAATTTTCTATTCCACTATTCTTATTAATTATGGGTGGTGCATTTGTAGCTCAATTATCAGTAGGAAACTTATTTACAAATACCGATAGTGAATCTATTGATAAAGTATTTGGACCATATAATCAAACAGCCATAATTTATAATTTAGATGATCACGAAAAAATATCTAAATTCTGTAAAGAGCAAGGAAATAATAAACAAATTACTCAAATAATTTGTTATGACAATACAATTAATGAACCTCTTTCATCAAATGAAATAATAAAGAAACTAACCAATCTTGGTTCAGAGATAAATATAGATGAAGAAATAATTGATATTATCTATCGTTCAAAATATGCACTTACTAATAATAAACTAACTATTAAGCAACTTATAGATAAATTTATAGAAAGTTCAAATGAAGAAGAATTTGATAAAACTATTGATTCATTAATTTCTTCAATTAATTCTTATCCAAAAGATGATTTTAAATTAACTATTGAAGAATTTGTTAACTTTTTATATGATTCAATTATTAATGACGAAAGAATTAAATCATTAACAGAAGATACTAGTCTTTATATCAAACTTAATTCTGCAAAAAAGACCATAGATAATGCCAAAAATCAATTAATTGGTTCTAAACATGGCCGAGTAATCATTCGTACAAAACTTCCTGCTGAAGGTAATGAAACAATGGATTTTATTAAGAATATTAAAAATGAATTAGATAATCTTAATATCAAAGATGACGTTTATATGGTAGGTAATTCATCAATGGCATATGAAATGTCTAAAAGTTTTGATACAGAAAGTATGATTATTTCAATTATTACAATAATTGCAATTTATATTGTAGTAGCTATTTCATTTAAATCTTGGTCTATTCCATTAATACTTGTAACAATTATTCAAACAGCAGTTTGGATTACAATGACTATAACAGGAATAACTGATGGAAATATTTACTTTTTATCACTAATTATTGTTCAATCTCTTCTAATGGGAGCTACAATAGATTATGCAATTATGTTCTCTGAACAATATGTAGCAGCACGTAATAATGGTCTTAATGTTCAAAAATCAGTAATTCGTGGTTATAACAAATCTATTCAAGCAATTCTAACTTCTGCTGGTGTACTTACTATAGTAACTGCAATTGTTGGTAATTTTGCTTCTAGTACTGCTGCAAAAATATGCAAAGCTATTTCTGATGGAACATTCTTTTCAACATTATTGATATTACTTCTTCTTCCAGCACTAATGGCAGCATGTGATCGTTTTGTTATTAAAAAGAAATAAGAACACATATAAAATGTGCTCTTTTTGTTTAAAACTTGATTTTTTTAGTTAAATGTGCTATAATACGCACTCGACAAAAGGGGGAAATTTTATGCAACAAACTATAAATATTGATCGTTATGATGAAATAATTCAAAAACTTAAAAATCTTACTTATTATTATGAAAATACTTTAGCTAATAATAAATGTTTTTTAGGACTTGCTAATGGAGATAACATTAACATAGTACTTCCAAAAAATAACATTCCACATTTACTTGGAGTATATACTGATAGATTAAAAGTAATTAATAGAGCTAAATATACAGATTCATCATATGATATTTTAAAAAAATTAATTAATTCTGAACTTACATACATTGGTATGAGAAATGTTAATCCTGATTTTGATATTGGTAGCCTATTTTCAGAACATATCGATTCAAAGCTAGAAATATTTGTTAATATTCTTAAACTTAGAAATGATGATATACATTGTATAATTAAATACTGTGCTGACAGAAGTTATACATCTACTACTGAAAAAGAAAACTCACATTATTTCATCGTAAGAAAACATGGAACAAAATATTCAGCATTAGGAATTGCCAAAAATGAAGAATTTAATAACTATGTTCCAGTTACAGCTCGATTATTTAATGATGAAGATGAATTAAATGATTTCTTAGAAAAAACTGTAAAAAATCAAGAAATAACTTATCCTTACATGTTCTCAATCAAAAATCCATATAATGACTTTAATATAGATCATTATACTGATTTATTAGAAAAATTAAAATATGGTAAAATATTACAAGAAATAGCACTTAAATATAATGCCATTCCATCTATTATTAATGATGCAATAGCTAATATTAACAAATATTTAAATGGCAAACAAAAAGCTAATAATACATCTTCTATTTTAACTAAAATTAAAGAAAAGATTCGTTCTAATGAGTATATTGACAAAAATGAAATAATAGAAATGTTAGATGGTGGAGATATTCCTGAGGATCTTGAAACATTGATTGATGAATGTAATAATTTAATATTCTATAGTTATAATGGTTCTCAAGCTGATGCAAATAATTATTTTGATACTCAAAATGAAAACGCAAATTTAAAAGAACAATTAATTTCTTTAAGAGAACAAGTAGCTTCATTACAAGCTCAACTTAATGAAACTGAAACTGAAAATCATAGTTTAAAAGAAGAAAATGAAATAAAAAATCAAAAACTAAAAGTATTAACAGATGCATTTGAAAGTATTAAAACTATATAGACACTAGTAATTAGTGTCTTTTTATTAATTGACAAAAATAATTATTTTTGTTATATTAAAGGCGTAATAAATCAATTAGTTATTCGCGTTTTATTACCATGACACTTTTAAAGTGAGGTTAATAATGATAAGAACCTAAGAATCTCATCATGAATGACAAAAATATCGCAGAAAAATTTTGTGGTAGGTTTTTGCTGTTCATGAAAGGAGGTTCTTTTTTAATACCACATATTAAAAGAAAGAAGGTAAATTATGGAAAAAGAATATTATGAAGAAATAAAAAATTGGGATTTTAGTATGTTTGAAATTGAAACAGAAAAATTAACAAATTGGGATTTATATGAACTAATTAACAATTATGCAACTGAAAAGTCAAAAATATTAGATTTAGGAACTGGTGGTGGAGAAAAATTATTAGACTATTTTCCAGATTGTGCTGAAATAATGGGAACTGATCTTGCACCATCAATGATTGAAACTGCCAATAATAATCTAATTAAAAGTGGAAGAAAAAATATAACATTTAAAGTAATGGATAATTTAAATATGAATGTGCCAAATGATTATTTTGATATAGTTGTTGCTAGAAATACTGTTACAGATCCAAAACAAATCTATAAAAGTTTAAAAAAAGGTGGATATTTACTACTACATGGGGTTGATAAATATGATTGTCATAATTTAAAATTAATATTTGGAAGAGGACAAGCATACAATGATCAAAAAGCAATAAGCATAATAGATTATGAAAATATATTAAAGGCAGGATTTAAAGATGTAGAATTAGTACCATTACATGTAAGAGAATATTTTAAAAATAAAGAACTATTTATAGAATTCTTAAAAAAAGTTCCAGTAATAGATGATTTTTCTGAAGAACTTGGTGATCATAAACAATATTTTTCAAATAATCTTAATGAAGAGTTACTTGACAAATACATCAAAGAAAACACATATAATGGAAAAATAAGACTTTTAAGAAGATATTACGGAATAACTGCCAGAAAATTCTAGGGAGTGATAATATGGGATTAAAAAATGAAACTGTATATTTAGAATCTAATTTTAAACAATGGAAAAAAATATTTGAAGATGAAAAAAACTTTTTACTTCAAATATTTAATAATGAAGATTTTTTAATAGAACATGTTGGTTCTACATCAGTCGAAGGATTATTAGCTAAACCTATTGTTGATATAGCACTTGGAGTAATTGATTTTAAAGATATACAAAAATATATTAATAGATTAAAAGAAAACTATACTATTAAAGAAAATAATGACATAGATGAAATATTATTAATTAAAGAAAACGAATCAGAAACTTTTTGTTTAATACATGTTCTAAATAGAGATAGTGATAGATTTAAGAATATGATAAAATTTAGATATATATTAAATAATAATCCTGACATATTAAAACAATATGAACAATTAAAAAAACATCTATCTAATATTTATTCAAATGATCGAAAAATGTATACTAAATCCAAAAATGATTTTATTAAAGAAATACTAGAAAAACACTAACATATTGTTAGTGTTTTTAAATACATAAAATTTATTTATTAAAATACATTTCCTTAGTTATTAGTAATTCTTTTGAAATTGAATCCTTACCAAATACTTTTTCAATTCTTTCATTATTTGTATGTATAAATCCAGCTTTTTTAAATGTTTTTATTGCACCAATTCTATCTAAAGGAATCATATCTGATAATTCAGTAATTTTATTTTTTTCAAACGCTATTTCTTCTAATTCTAATAGTGCATTATAAGAATATCCATTACCTCTATATTTATTTTGAATTAATATTCCCATACCATGAATATTACCATTTGGATAATAATATATTTCTCCAACTGGTTCAGTTATTCCTTCAACATAAATATATCTATAACATCTCTCAGGTTCTTGATTAATCCATTTATCATACCATCTAAGAATTTCTTCATCAGTTTTATTTATAGTTCCAGTATCTTTATTATAACCACTTAAATCAATATCATAACCAGCATTATACGACATAGTATCTGGATCCATCATCCAATTTTGACAATACTTTAAATCTTCTTTATTAGGTATTTTTAAAAAGACTTTACTCATACATATCACCTAATTATATTATAGCATGAAAAATCAACTGTGCTGCTTTCGAAACAATTATTTTTATGCATAATGATTGCGGTGATAAAGAAATGGGATTGTTTAATTTTTAAAAAAATAATAAAGTTTTAAATGGAGTAATTTTTACTTGTAGACATTTTATAAATGGTGAAAGAAATGTTTCATACATTTCACATAAAGAAAATGGTGACTATGAATGTTTTTGTTCAAATTGTGCACAACAATTAGATTTAAATTCAGTTATGGTTGTTGGTTTTGAAGAAATTGCAACTAATGAAAATAATAAGAGTCTTTTAAATATTGCAAAATGGAAGTATTGTTATTTAAAAGATGAAAATTGGTATGAAAAGAATATTGACAATAATGACAAATATGAAACTTGGCTATCTGATATTGAAAATAAAATCATTTACGAAAATATTAGAAGAAATAATAGCTTAAGAAGTAATTTATCAGGAATCAGAATAAATAGATAAATTTAAAAAGATTTAGAAATTTTTTAAATCTTTTAATTTTTAAGTAGAACAATAATCATAAGGGTTAAAACTTTTTTTATTATATTATAAAATATCACAATAATAAACAAGTAAATTTTTTGTGGTATAATTTATACATATAAATGATTATTCTTCAAATGTTAAATTACATTGCTTGTAGCGACGATATATTTGTAATAAACTGAACTTGATGAAAGGAGAAATTTAATATGTTAAAAGATAATTTAAAAACATTAAGAAAGAATAAAGGACTTTCACAAGAAGAATTAAGTGTTAAATTACATGTTGTTAGACAAACAATTTCAAAATGGGAATCTGGTTTATCTGTTCCAGATGCTGAGATGTTAATTAATATTTCAGAATTATTTGAAACACCAGTAAGCGAAATTCTTGGAGAAA